>Ga0316217_10001804_pt1 | contig 27003 bp, 15 predicted proteins | sample 1anoAmetaG_FD_203633 | JGI IMG/M metagenome (GOLD analysis project Ga0316217, IMG submission 203633) | Freshwater microbial communities from Trout Bog Lake, Wisconsin, USA - 1anoA | ecosystem: Environmental > Aquatic > Freshwater > Lake > Hypolimnion/Profundal zone | place: USA: Wisconsin...
ATGTTGGCGCCCAGCACGTAGTTGCCGGGATCGCCGTATTCCTTGGCGGTGTCCACGCAGGTCTTGTGGATGTTCTTCATGATGTTGTGCAGCCGGAGGTCCACTTCTTCGGAGCTCCAGTTGGAGAAGCAGGCGTTCTGCGCCATCTCCAGGCCGGAGGTGGCCACGCCGCCGGCATTGGCGGCCTTGCCGGGGCCGTAGAGGATCTTGTGCTTGAGGAAGATCTCCACGGCGTCCGGGGTGGACGGCATGTTGGCGCCTTCGGAGACCACGAAGCAGCCGTGGTCCACCAGCATCTGGGCGTCTTCCTTGTTGACCTCGTTCTGGGTGGCGCTGGGGAAGGCCACGTCGCACTTCACGAACCAGGGCCGCATGCCTTCGAAGTACTCGCACTTGAACTTGTCGGCATACTCCTGGATGCGGCCGCGGCGGTTGTTCTTGAGGTCCATGAGGAATTCCCACTTCTCGCCCTCGATCCCGTTCTTGTCGAGGATGGTGCCGTTGCTGTCGGACAGGGTGATGACCTTGCCGCCCAGCTGGTTGACCTTCTGGACCGTGTACTGGGCCACGTTGCCGGAGCCCGATACCGCGCAGATCTTGCCCTTCAGGCTGTCGCCGCGGGTCTTGAGCATCTCCTCGGCGAAGTAGGTGGCGCCGTAGCCGGTGGCTTCCGGCCGGATCAGCGAGCCGCCCCAGGCCAGGCCCTTGCCGGTGAGCACGCCTTCCCAGGAGTGGGTGAGCTTCTTGAACTCGCCGAACAGGTAGCCGATCTCCCGGCCGCCCACGCCGATATCGCCGGCGGGCACGTCGATGTTCTGGCCGATGTGCCGGTAGAGCTCCTTCATGAAGGCCTGGCAGAAGCGCATCACTTCCCAGTCCGACTTGCCCTTGGGATCGAAGTCGGTGCCGCCCTTGGCGCCGCCCATGGGCACGGTGGTCAGGCTGTTCTTCAGGATCTGCTCGAAGCCGAGGAACTTCAGGATGCCCAGGTTGACGGTCGGGTGGAACCGCAGGCCGCCCTTGTACGGCCCGATGGCGTTGTTGAACTCCACCCGGTAGCCCTTGTTGACCTGGATCTGGCCCTTGTCGTCCTGCCAGGTGACCCGGAACTGGAAGATGCGGTCGGGTTCGGTCATCCGTTCGAGGATCAGGTTGCTGATGTACTCGGGGTGGCGCTCCAGGCACGGTACCAGGGTTTCCACGACCTCCTTCACCGCCTGGTGGAACTCGTTCTCACCCGGGTTCTTGGCGATGAGCCGATCGAAGAATTGCTGGACATAGTGACTGACGCTGGAGGTGGGGAGCTGGAGCGTGAATGTCATGAGAGACTCCTTGGTTGTGCCCGAATGGGGCTGGGGTGAACGGGATGAATCGGGACGCCGGGGCGGACCTGGGGGCGGAAAACCGGCGCCTCCGCGTGGGCGGACGGTGCGCCTCCGAGGGTCCTCCCCTTGGAAAAGCCGCTGCAGATGATGGTTTCGCGCCCCTATTATCAAAACGTCCGCGCTACCGTCAATCGGTATCTTCGGCCAAATTCCTCAATGTGATTGAAGTCACACCCTAATCAAACAATATATTAACTTGCAATTGATTTATGGGTTTTTTAGACTTGTAAAATGGACATTAAGGATAATCAATAATCATTGTTTTCTTTACAATCTGTCAACCCATCACCCCAGGGAAAACCGGGTCTGCCCGGTGCCGCCCAGGGGGAAAAGGGGGGATTTGACGAAGCGAAATCCCGAGGGCGCAACGCCAGGGCAGTCCCCCTTTGCCGGGTCGATCCGCATGCCTTATTTATACCCGTTCATCATTGAAATCACCGTTCAGGTTCTCCGCCAGCCTTCCCGGTGGGTCTGGTGGGCTTCGGGGAACAGCCTGGCCAGCGCCTCCAGATCCTGGTTGATGATATCGCTGGGGGCATGGTCCCGGGGCATGGTGAAGCCTTTGGGGAAGGGCGGGCAGCGGGGGTAGCGGACCACCGCGGCCAGGTCGTTGAGCAGGAGCAGGCGGCCCTCGGCGGCCCGGAAGGCCTCCTGCAGGACCTGGAACAGCAGCACGCTCTGCTCCAGGGCCAGCCGGGAGAAGTCGAGGGCGCCGTCCGGGTCGAGCCCGAGCGGGTGGGGGTCGTGGTAGGGGAGGCAGTCGTTGAGGGAGGGGGCCAGGGAATGGCCGGGTACCCGGGGCTCCTTGATGCTCCATCCGCCGACGAAGGGGACGACGGCGCTTTCCCGCACGACGCCGCGCCAGTGGGGCACGACCAGGCCGGTGCGGTGGGGCACGCCGGAGAGCTGCAGCGCGGCGTGCACCGAGGCGCAGGTGGCGCCCACCATGACTTCCCGCAGCTTCACCTTCACCTTGCGGCAGGCGGCCATGATCTGCAGGACCGGCTCGGGGCTGTCCAGGAAGGGGACCAGCAGGACGGCGTTGCGGCCCAGCTCCCGGGCGGTGGTGAGCTGGAGCTCCAGGCTGGGGCTGCCGTAGGAGGGGGCGACGCCGGCTTCGTAGCCCTGCCGGGTCAGGTAGCGCTCCAGGTCCAGGGCGAGGGTGGGGCTGTTGCCGATGGTGTCCCGGGAGAACTGCCGGCCCAGGCCCAGCACCACCCATCCGGTCTTGCCGTCCAGCCGCTCCTGGGTCCAGGCGGCGAGGGTGCGCTTGATCTCCTTTTCGTGGATGTGCAGCAGCCCGCTGCCGGGCAGCCGCTCGGCGAAGAAGGAGGACAGGGCCCGGCGCAGCCGGACGAACGCCTCTTCCACCACCGGAAGGCGGAAATAGGGCGGCTGCAGCAGCTGGTCCAGGTCATGGACCATCACCAGCGGGTTGGTGAGCTCGATCCCGGCCCAGCGCACGCCCCGGGAGCGGCTGGCCATGCCGCCCAGCCAGCCCGCGCCGTGGTGCCGCAGGGTCTCCCATAGCCGCTCCCCGCCGACTTCGGGCACGCCGAACAGGGAGAACAGCAGCCCCTCGCTGAACCACTGGCCGATGATCCTGGACAGCAGCTGGTCCAGCTGCACCAGGGACTCGTCCTCCCGGCACACCCCGATGCTCTCCACCAGCGCCCCCGCGCCCAGCAGCCGGCCTCCGGCCACCTCGGCCAGGGACTCGTCCTCCAGGGCCACGGGCAGGGCGGCGGCGGTGCCTTCCAGCCAGGTGAGGGCCGCCAGCTCCTCGCCGGTGTCCCGGGCCAGGAGCAGCGCGGTCTTGGGCCTGCGGCCGGTCCACCGGCGCACGGCCTTGACCGCGTCCAGCTGCACCAGCCGGACCAGGCTCGGCGCGAATCCCCGGCCTTCGCGGTTGAAGCGCAGCTTCCACTGGGACGGGAACACCTCTTCCTTGCGCGCCGGGTAGTTGACGTAGAGCCTGCGTTCGCGCAGGGTCCGGGCGATGAGCGGGTCGCAGAACAGCTCCAGCTCGCCCCGGCGGTCGAACGCTTCGCGCAGGGAGGTGCTGGACACGGTCTTCATGCTGGAGCCCACCTGGAACACCTGGACCCCGGCCTTGAAGTGCTCCAGCTTGCCTTCCCACAGCCGGGAGCCGGTCTCTTCCCGGGTGGTGACCAGGTGCGGGATGCTCCAGATCGGCGAGGCGAGGTCCCGGTAGGCGGAGGCGCCCTCCAGCACGTCGGTGCCGACGATCAGGTTCAGGGTGCGCCCGCCCAGGCGGGCCTGCAGCTGGCCGAGACTGCCCATGTTGGCGATGTTCACCGGCGGCTGGAACGGGAACAGGAAGGCGGCGGGGATGGGCGAAAGGGCCATCCAGGCCAGCTCGTCCCGCACGAACCGCGGCTGGGCGTGCTTGCGCCAGGAGAAATCGTCCACCTGGACGAACACTTCGTCGCAGTAGGCCAGGGCCCGGCGCACCATCTCGCCGTGGGCCGAGGTGAACGGGTCGAAGGTCCCGGGCAGGAAGCCGATCCGGGGCGACCTGGGAAAGCTGACCGGACAGGCCGAGAGGGCCTTGTCCAGGCTGGACAGGACCTGGGCGGCCAGGAAGAACCGGCCGCTGTCCCCGGGAATGTGGGTGATCAGGGTCAGCATCTTCTTGGTGGTCAACCGGAGCAGGGGCCCGAGCTGGGGCTCGGTGCCGGTCCGCAGCCAGTCCAGCAGGAGCGCCAGGTGGGCGTAGCCTTCGTGCGCCACCGGCAGGCGGCTGTCGGCCAGCGCGCCCAGCAGGATGCCGGTGAGCCGGCCGAGATGCACCATGCCTTCGGCCGGCAGGGCGATGATGAGCCAGGCCGCGGCCTGGACCAGGAGCCGCTGGAGGCTTTCGGCCCCGCTCCGGGCGTCATGGGCCATGTCCTGCACCAGCTCGTCCAGTTCCTGGGCCGGCAGGCTGGCCAGGAGCGGGCCCAGGAAGCGGGGGATGTAGCGCGTCACCCCTTCCCCGTCCAGCTGCAGGCTGCGCACCAGCTCGATGGCCAGATCGTTGCGCTGGGTGTCCGACAGGACCGGCAGCAGCGCCATCAGGCAGCGCCCGGCGTTGAACCGGGTGCCCTCCACCCGGCTCACTTTCAGGAGGTTGGTGAAGTGGAAGGCGATTTCCCCGGCCAGCGCGGATTCCGCCTGCCGGCGCTCGGCGACCAGCGACAGCAGGTAGTCGCAGCCGACCTTCTTCTCCACCCAGCCGGTCTGGCTCTTGAGGTTGCGCAGCATCACTTCGCGGATGGGGTTCCGGTCCCGCTCCCGCAGTTCATGGCAGCGGCCGGCCAGGGCCTCCCGGCCGGTGAGCCGGGCACAGCGTTCCAGCAGGAACAGTTCGGCCACGGTGGCCTGGGCCCGGGCGTGGCTGCCCAGGCTGTCCACCCAGTGCCCCACTTCCCGGAGCAGCCCCGGCTCCCGCTGGCCGTGTTTCGCCAGCAGGTGGAGCACCCGCCAGGCCATGAGCCGGACGTTGGGCACTTCGTGGAAGGCCCAGGTCTGGACCACCTGCGGCAGCGCCTCGCGGCCGGCCGGGTCCATGGACCCGGCCAGCAGTTCGAACGATTCGCAGGTGTAGAGGGCCGACAGCGGCCGCCGGTCCCCGGTCCGCGCCCGCAGGCGCGCCACCACCATGGGCAGGGCCTCCGCGGCCAGCTTCGCGCTGGCCCGGCTGAAGAAGCGGCGCAGGAAGATCGGGACCGAGTAGACGATCTGCTCGGCCGGGGACATGTCCTCCTCGGCCTCCGCGGGGCACTGGTCCAGCAGGTCCAGCACCGAGGCCACCTGGGGCAGCACCCAGGAGCCGCCGCCCACCACCACTCCGGCCGGCAGGTCCTTGCGCCATTCCACGTCGCCCATGGCCAGCAGGTCGGCCATGCGGCAGGCCGCCTGGTAGCGGATATCGTCGTCGGTGTGCGACAGCAGCTCCCGGAAGAAGCCCAGGGCCATGGCCCGCTGCTCTTCGGAAAAGGCCGGCGCGTAATCGCCGACGATCCCCAGGTAGGTGCGCAGCGCGCGCCAGCCCTTGAAGGACCGGACCTCCTCGAGCATCCGGCGCAGGCTGGGCAGGTCCCGCAGGCGCTCCATGACGCCGATGCTGTGGGCGGTGGTCAGCAGCCGGGCCGTGGTCTGGACCCGGGCGCCGGTGGCCAGCACCGCGCTGTCCGGGCGCTGCAGCCCGCCCATCAGGGCGACGATGTCCAGCCCTTCGGGCAGGTACGGCCGGGCCCGGCGGGAGGACGGGAAGCCCGGGGGGTCCAGGACCACGCCCAGGGTCATGGCGTAGTCCTCCATGTCCCGCAGCCGCCGGTAGACCGCCAGGTAGCGCCGCCGCTTCTCCTCGTCCACGTCCTCCAGCTTGTCCAGGATGGTGTCGAAGGCCTCCTTGAGCGAGATCACCGCCATGGCCTTGCGGCCCTGGCCGTCCAGGATCTCCTTCACCCGGAAATCGCAGTAGATGAGCACCTGGGTCTCGATGGGCAGGCGGATGAGTTCCAGGTCCCAGCAGGAGTGGTTGGTGGCGATGTGGCCCAGGCCGCCCAGGTCCCTGGCGGCGTAGTACTGGTGCGTGTAGTAGTAGTGCAGCCTGGGGATTCGTTTGGCCTCGTCGCCCACGCAGCCGAACTTGCCCACATCGTGGCCGATGGCGCCGCCGTGCAGCAGGGGCAGGTCCACCGGGATGGCCTTGGCCAGCTGCCGCCCGATCCACAGGGCCAGGCCGGTGACCCCCAGCACGTGGTCCTGGATGGTGAGGCCCCGCCAATGCTGGGCCATGGCCATGGTCACCAGGAAGCCTTCGGCGTCCAGGCACTCCAGCAGCCGCCGGTATTCCTCGCCCGACGGCCAGCGGCCGCGCTCCTCGTCGTCCAGGGCGGCGAACGGCATCTGCCCGGAGATGCTGGACGGGGCGCAGACGTGGGGCAGCGCCGCTTCGGCCAGGGGGAAGAACGCCTGGGCGACCCTGGCCGCGGCCGGCTCCGCCGCCCCGAACCGCTGCGGGTAGAGCCGCCGCCGCGCCTCGGACTGCATGGCCTCCTTCCAGGGTTCCAGCGGCGCCCCGGCGGGTTCGCCGGCGATGGCCAGGGCCAGGGCCAGGGCCGCGTCCAGGGGCGGGCGCTCCGGATCCATGGCGCTCTGGTCCGCGGACCAGCCGTGCTGCAGAAGGACGGCCTCGAACACAATGCCCCCTTTATCTCATTTGATGGCTCATTGCACGACAGGGCCGCCCCCTTGTCAAGCGCCACCCGCACCCGCCCGCGCCAAAGGCCGAAAGGAGTGGCATCATGGGGTCGATGTCGCTCCCCTCCCCGCTCCCCGCTGGCAAGCCCTGGACCGTCCTGGGCCTCGTGGCCGGCACCAGCGCGGACGGAGCGGACGCCACCGCGATCCGGGTGGACCCGGCGGGCTTTTGCGCCGGGAGCCCGTTCCTGGACTTCCTGGGCCATCGCCTTGAGCCGTATCCCGCCGCGCTGCGCCAGGCGGTGCTGGCCGCGGACCGGCACCGGCGGGTGCTCCTTGAATTGTCCATGCGCCTGCCGGGACTGCGGCTGGAGGAGGACCTGGCTTTTCCCCCGGGCGCCCGGGAGGCGGTCAGCTGGGTGCCGGGGTGAAGCCGGTGCCCTGGCTCGACCATCTGCCGCCCTGGCTGGCCTGGGGGGCGATCGCCTGCACCGGCGCCTACAGCCCCGGGGAATGGACCCTCATGGCCCTGCCCCTGCTCGCCGCCGCCCTGGTCCAGTGGCGCGGCTGGCCGCTCCAGGGCTGGCGGCGCGGGCTGGAATTCTCGGCCCTGGCCGCGCTGCTAGTCCTGGTCCTGCTCCGGGTCGGCCTGCTGCTCACGTTGGTGGACATGCTGTTCTTCCTCTGCGGCGTGCGGCTCTGCCTGCCCCGGGACGTCCCCCAGCGCCGCCAGCTGGTCCTCATGGGCTTCCTGCTCTTCATCACCACCGCGGTCACCACCGCCGATCTGGATTTCCTGCTCTGGACCATGGCCTGGGTGGCCGGGAGCGCCGCGCTGTTCCTGCAGCTGAACTGGGAGCGCTCCGCCCGGCTGCGCCGGGGCCCGTACCAGGCGCCGCCGTACCTGCTGGTCCTGGGCTGGTCCGCGGCCGTGCTGGTCCTGGGGTCGGCCTTCTTCGCCATCCTGCCCAGGCTCCACCTGGGCCTCAGCCGGCTGCCGGTGAGCGTCCAGGGATTCGGCGGACTCCAGTCGGGGCTCAGCGACGTGCTCGACCTGGGCGGCCGGGGCCCGATCCTGGCCAGCCGGGAGGTGGCGGTGCGGATCCTGCCGGCCGGGCCCCTCTCCGAGGCGGAGCGCCAGGACTACGCCGGGGCCCTGGCGCTGCTGCGCGGGCTGGCCCTGGAAGGACTCGAAGGCCAGCGCTGGGACGTGGACCCCGACACCCCGCGCCGGGGCCTGACCCGCTGGACCGGGACCGGCGCCGGGTCCCGGGCGGTGCGGGCCGATTTCTTCGTGGGGCCCGGACTCCAGGGCATCATTCCGCTGCCCTACGGCGCGGCCGACCTGGACCCGCCCGCCGGCGACGCCATGCGGTTCGGCCGGGGCGCCAGCCTGCGCTGGGTGTTCCCGGTCCGGCGCACCACCTCCTTCCGGATCGCCTTCACCCCCTCCGGCCTGGAGCCGGAGGCCCCGCCCCAGGGCGAGCGCCTGGCGCTGCTCACCGCCACCGGCCGGGACACCCGGAGCGCCCGGGACTGGAGCCTGCGCGCGGTCCCGGAGGCCCTGCCCGCCCGGGAGCTGGCCGAACGCCTCACCCGGGCCCTGCGCGCCGGCTTCGGCTACACCCTGGACAACCCCTCGGGAAGCGCCGCCAACCCCCTGCAGGATTTCCTGGAACACAGCCGGGCCGGCCACTGCGAGTACTTCGCCTCGGCCCTGGCCTTCATGCTGCGCTACCGGGGCGTGCCGGCCCGGGTGGCGATCGGCTACCGGCTGGGGCCCTGGATCCAGGAGGGCGGCTATTTCCTGGTGACCCAGGCCGAGGCCCACAGCTGGGTGGAATACTACGACGCTGCCGCCGGCGGCTGGCGGACCGCCGACCCCACCCCGGCCGCACCCCCCTCCCCGATCGGGACCTCCACCATCCTGGCCGCCCTGGAGCGCTGGACCGACACCGTCCGCTTCCGCTGGGACCGGGACGTGGTGCGTTTCTCCGACGAGGACCAGCTGGCCGGGGCGAGCTGGGCCGCGAGCCGGTTCGAGGCCCTGGCCCGCTGGCGGCCGGGCCCGGCGGCCAAGGTCCTGGCCGGCCTGGCGCTGCTCGGCGGCCTGGGCTGGCACTGGCGCCGGCGCCTGCCCCGGTGGCGGCCCGGCCCGGCCCGCCGGCGCGGCCCGGGCCGGATCCGCGAGCTGCGGCCCCTGCTGCGCAGGACCCGGCGCACCATGCCGCCCTGGGAGGCGGAGACCGCCCGGGCCTGGCTGCTGAGGCTGGCGGAACTGCGCCCGCACCGGGCCGCCCAGCTGGAGCGCCTGGCCCGGGAGGCCGACGCCGTCACCTATGGCCGGAAACCACCGGGCGATCTGAAGGCCCTGGCCAGGGATGAGGCATGGCACTGGAAAGATTGATTTTAAATATATTTAATTATTTTTTTGGCATGTTTGAACAGCTGATAATCCAAGATTCAATCTTGTTTTAACATGATAAACCAAGATAGACTCTTGGGATGTTCGCCCGAAACCTACCCATCCCTCCCACCATTTCCGAGACCTTTTTCCTTTGGGGGCCTCGTCAGACTGGGAAAACCACCTTCCTGCTGGAACGCTTTCCAAAGGCATTGCGCTACGATCTGCTCCTGAATTCGCATTACACCCGCTTCACCCGGCAACCCCAGAGCCTTGGAGAGGAACTCCTGGCCATGCGGGAGCGGCCAGAACTGGTTCTGATCGACGAGATCCAGAAGGTGCCGCACCTTCTGGATGAAGTCCAGCGCCTGATGGTCGAGCACGGGTTTGTCTTCGGCCTGTGTGGCTCCAGCGCCCGCAAACTCAGGCGGGGCCATTCCAACCTCCTGGGAGGCCGTGCCCTGAGGTTCGAAATGTTCGGCCTGACCAGCGCCGAGGTCGGCAGCCGGTGCGATGTGGTCCGGTTCTGCCGCCATGGGGTGCTGCCGCGCCACTTTCTTGCCGGCCGTCCCGAACCCGCCCAGCGGGCCTACGTGGAGGACTACCTGCGCCAGGAAGTGGCCCAGGAAGGCCTCGTGCGCAACCTTGCCGCCTTCCATGATTTCCTCCGGGCGGCAGCCTTGGGCGACACTGAACTGGTCAACTATGAGAACGTTGCACGGGAGTGCGGGGTCGCCGCCGTCACGGTGAAGGAGCACTATCAGATCCTGGTGGACACCCTGCTCGGATCCTTTGTGCCTGCCTATACGGCCCGGGAGAAACGGCGGGTGGTCCGCGCGCCCAAGTTCTATTTCCGCGATGTGGGCGCCGTCAACGCCCTGACCCGGCGGCGCGGCCTTGAACCAGGTCAGGAGATCTTCGGCAAAGCCTTTGAAAACTGGATCTGCCACGAACTTCAGGCCCACGCCGAGTACTCCGAACGGCACCACGAGATCCGCTACTGGCGCCTGGCCTCCGGGATCGAGGTCGATTTCATCCTGGGCGATTTGGAAGCCGCCATCGAAGTCAAGGCCACGGAGCGGGTCCGCCCGCAGCACCTGAGCGGCCTGGAACAACTCAAGGCCGAGCATCCGGCCATCGGGCCCCGTATCCTGGTCTGCCTGGAGGACCGGCCCAGGAGACTCGAAAACGGCATCCTCATCCTGCCTGCCTTGGATTTCCTTCAGCGCCTGTGGGCGGGCGAGATTCTCGACCCGCAAGCCTGAAGGGGCGCGGTTCCCGTTAGGCGGCGCGCCGGTTCCGGCCCGGCCCGCCGGGGCGCCGCCCGGGCTTCCATGGCCGCCGCCCGGCAGGGGAGCTGCGGGCGCGGCGCCATCGGTTGAGCAGACCTGGGCGAATTCTATCTTGACCATGGCACTAATAAATAAAATACATATACTTCATAGGGTTGACCGGCTCAGGATTCGTTGGTCAATTCTTAAATACGCAATATTCATTGAGAAAACTTTAATTTAGGAAATTCAATATTTAAATTCATAAAATACTTTATTTATTGTCATTCGACACGATCGTCCGCCCGGGTCCCAACCCGCCCATACCCAGGAGCGCCAGACCAAGGATGTTCAAATCGAAGCAGATCGCGACCCTGGCCTTCGGCCTGCTCGTCTCCGCCGTCAGCGCCAAGGCCTGGGAACCGGCTCCATGGACCCACGAGGACACCCTGTGGGAAATCGGCTACGTGACGGTCGTGGCCATGGACTGCAGCCAGTCCTGCCAGATCACCGAGCTGGGCCGCTACGAGCGCAACCCTTTCCTGACCAGGCATCCGAATCGCAGGACGATGTGCTGGATCTGCGTGGGCAGCGTGGTGGGCCAGGCCACGATCTCCTATGTCCTCCCGGTGAAGTGGCGCCGGCACTGGCAGGTGGCCACGGTCAGCCTGGAGGTCGCGGCGGTGGCCGACAACTACTTCCGGGCGGGGCTGAGCATCAAGTTCTAGGAAAGCTCTTTCTCCAGCATGCCGAAGCGGGCGATGATGCGCTTCTCCCCGTCGGTGAACCGCACCGTGTAGGTGAGCCCTTCGCCGCTGCCGCTGGCGGCGGTGATGACGCCCCGGCCGAAGCGGGGGCTGAGCACCCGGGTGCCCTTGGGCCAGCCGCCGCCCTGGACCGCCGGTTCGGGCCGCGCTTCCTGCGGCTCGGCTTCCGCGCCGCTGGCCGGCGGGTTCCCGGCCGCGGCCACGCCCTTCACCCGCTCGAAGAAGCCCCGGATCCGGTTGAGCTCGGTGGACACCGACGTGGCCCCCCCTCCGGAAAAGCTCCGGGGCGGCGCCTGGGCACCCTGCCCGGACTGGTACAGCTCGGTCCCCCAGCGGATGGGCGTCTCCAGCCCCTCCGCCGGAAGTTCCCGCAGGAACCGGCTGGGCATGCCCAGCACCTCCTGGCCCATCATCCGCCGGCGCCGGGCGGCGGTCAGGTACAGCTTGTGCTGGGCCCGGGTGATGGCCACGTAGAACAGCCGGCGCTCCTCCTCGATCCCGTCCTCGGTCTCCCTGGCGTTGCGGTTGGGGAAGACGTCCTCCTCCAGCCCCACCAGGAACACCACCGGGAACTCCAGGCCCTTGGCGCAGTGGATGGTCATGAGCGAAAGCAGGGCGGCCTCCTCCAGCTCGTCGCTGTCCGAGGCCAGGGTCACCCGGTCCAGGAACTCCGGCAGGCGCAGGCCCAGGGACTCGGCCTCGGCCGCGGCCGAGATGAACTCCTCCAGGTTGCGCAGGCGGCTTTCCGCCTCCAGGGTGGCCTCCTCCTCGAGCATCTGCACATAGCCGGACTCCACCAGCACCCAGCGGACCAGGGCCGCCAGCCCCAGCGCCTTGGCCTCGCCCGCCGCCTTGTGGAACAGCTCCAGGTAGCGCGCCAGCTCGCGCTGGGCCCGGCCCTTCAGTTCGCCGGCCCGGAGCAGCGCTGCCACCCCGGCCAGGGGCGTGCCGCCATCGGGGATGGCCCCCTCGATCCTGGCCAGGGTGGTGGGGCCCACGCCGCGGGTCGGGGCGTTCACCGAGCGGCGGAAGCTCACCAGGTCGAACGGGTTGCTCACCAGCCGCAGGTAGGCCAGCAGGTCCTTCACTTCCTGCCGCTCGTAGAACTTGGTGCCGCCCACCAGCTTGTACGGGATGTTCTCCGCGCGCAGGGCCTCTTCCATCTGCCGGGACTGCCAGTTGGCCCGGTATAGCACGGCCATCCGGGCCCCGGGGTACTGCCGGCGTTCCTCCCGGATCCGCTGGACCACGTATTCCGACTCCAGCCGGCCCTCGTCCAGCAGCTTGAAGGTGAGGCTGTGCCCGGCGCCCAGATCGGTCCACAGGGTCTTGCCCAGGCGCTGGGTGTTGTTGGCGATCACCGAGCTGGCGGCGTCGAGGATCTTCTGGGTGGAACGGTAGTTCTGCTCCAGCTTGATCTGCACCGCCTCCGGGAAGTCCCGCTGGAAGTCCAGGATGTTGCGGATGTCCGCCCCGCGCCACCCATAAATCGAATTGTGGGTGACGATCCCGTTGGCGACGAAGTTGTGGGTGCCTTCGATGTCCAGATCGAACACCGGTCCGTCCAGGGGAACCCATTCCACCCGGTCCACCACCTCATATCTCCCCTCGCCGTCGAACATGGCCATGCCTTCGCGCACCGCGGAGGCCGGCAGGAATGGCAGGGAAACCGTTCCGGAGGCATCCGGATCCAGCGCCCCCAGCCTCGCCTGGAGCACCAGCCGAACATCCCCCATGGCCTTGCGTATATCCTCGCCGATGTCCAGAGCGCGACGGTAGTCCTTCAGGACCGTCTCGAAACGCCAACTTTCCGAGCCGGGCTTGGCCGGACGCACGCTCAGGCCGATGCTCTGCAGCTGAGCGCGGCCTTCCGGATCGTTTCCCACCATGCTGATCCGGTGCATGGGAGAGGCCCCCCGGCGATCGCCGCAGAGGGTGATGAGCAGATTCCGGCGACTGGAATTTCGTGAGCCAGGTGAATAGTGGGGGGTCTTTTCTTCCAGGCGGAAATGAGCGGGGCGATACCCGGCAAAGTGCGTATGTTCGGGCGTACTCTCGATCCTCAAGCCGTTGCGGGTGGTTATGGCGACACCCGCCTCGCGTCCGTCCCGGGCGGTGGCCCGCAGGACCTTCGCGGGCCTGAAATCCCCGCTGCCGTAGCACGAAAGAACCTGATCCCCAGCCTCCACCTTTTCGATGGGCTGGTCTTTCCCGTTTGCCATGCGGATGAGGGTTCCCCCCGGCAGGCACTGGTCCTCATCCCCCACCACGCAGAGATTGTGGTGGGCCCTGGACAAATGCTGCACCAGCAGATACTGGGCCTTGTTGGTGTCCTGGTATTCGTCCACGAGGATGTACCGGAACCGCTCGGCATATGCAGCTTGCATCCCTTCGTCCCGGAACAGCCGCTCGGTGTGCAGCAGCAGATCATCGAAGTCGCAGGCGCGGTTCTGCTTGAGGCCCACCTGGTAGAGGTCGTAGACGTCCAGCACCTTCCGGGTCCAGGCGTCGCTGAAGCCTTCCCGGGCCTCCTGGGGCAGCAGGCAGCGGTTCTTGAAGTCGGAGATGACCTCCAGCATCTTCTTGGGGTGGAACTGCTTCTCCGGCAGTTTCAGCTCGGCCAGGGCCTGCTTGACCAGGCTGCGCTGGTCGGAGGGATCGAAGATGACGAAGTCCCGGCCCACCGGGGTTCGGTCGCCCTCCCGGCGCAGGATCCGGGTGCAGAAGCTGTGGAAGGTGCTCACCCAGAGCTGCCCGGCGGGCACGCTCACCAGCTTCTGCACCCGCTCGGCCATCTCGCCGGCAGCCTTGTTGGTGAAGGTCATGGCCAGGATGCTGCCCGGACGCACGCCTTCCTCCTCGATCAGCCAGGCGATGCGCCGGGTGATCACCGTGGTCTTGCCGGAGCCGGCCCCGGCCAGGATCAGCAGCGGGCCGTCCACATGGGTCACCGCTTCCCGCTGGGGGGCGTTCAGATTGCGCAGGAGGGGATGTTCGGGTTCGGCTGAGTGCATGCTTCGAGTCTAGGGCCGGTCCGGCTCCGGCGCGACCAATCGCTGAGCTTTGAGGTCGGCCACCTTCTCGATGATCAGGTCGAAATTGACCGGCTTGATCAGGTAGCCGTCCGGATCGTGCTGCAGGCTCAGCATGATCTGGTCGACGTTGCCGTTGGCCGTGCTGATGATCACCTGGCACCGGGCGCCCGCGTCGAGGATGCCGAGCCGGAACTCGTGCTCGCGGATTTCCATGAGGACACCATCGCCATGCAGGTCCGGCAGGACCAGGTCCAGGAGCACCATATCGAACCGGTCGCCCCCGTCCAGAGCCTCATGGAAACAGGCCAGCCCCTCCATCGCGGTCGCGCAGACCACCACCTCGCCGTGCTGCCGGAGGATGTACTGCATCAGGTGGGCGGTGGTCTGATCGTCCTCGATGATGAGGATCCGCAGACGCTCCTTGCGCCTGGCCGGCTGCCCGGTCCGGGGCTCGGCCAGGACAAGCAGAGGATCGAACAGGATGCACGCCAGTTCGGTTTCGGTCCGGGGCGAGGTGAACAGGAAGCTCACCACCTGTTCCTCGGGCCCCTCGCTGTAGGCCTGCCAGGACGGGTGGAAGGCGATCAGCTTGCCCAGTTCCCGGATGTCCTCCAGGACCGGCAGGGAGAGGAAGGTATCCTCGTCCAGCCCCTTGCTGAACAGCTTCTCGATCCGGTAGACGCCCAGGCCCACCGCCTCGGCGAGCTGGCAGGCGGCGATCGCCTCCTGGGAAAATCCCCGCCCCCAACGGCCGGCTCCGGGCGCCGGCGCCTCCGGAACCGGTGCGGGCGCCATGGCCGCCTCGGGCGCGGGCTCGACAGCCGCCGGCTCGGCGGGCGGGAGCGGATCGGCCCCGAGGTTCTCGGACTGGATGGCGAGGCGGACCTGATCGATCACCCGGGTGACCTGGTCATAGCAGGCGGGGGTCCATGGGACCTTGCCCCTGCGCACCCGGTCCATGGTGTCCTCCAGGCTGTGCAGGTCCCCGGCCAGGGCGGAAAGACCGGCCTGGGCGCTGCTGCTCTTCAGGTTGTGGATGGTGCGGAACAGCAGGTGGACGATGCCGGTATCCCCGGTCCGGTCGATGGCCAGGACATCCCGCTCCAGGTTATCCAGGAGGTCTTCGAAATGGCCCGGGTCGAGCATCACACCTTCAGCTTGGCGAACAGTTCGTCCATCTTCGCGGAGTTGAACGGCTTGACCATGTAGTGGAAGGCCCCGAAGGAGTCGGCCTTCTGTTTCATCGCGGCATCGTCGAGGGTGGACAGCATGATCACCGGCGTGGCGGCGTAGGCGGGCAGCCGCTTGATCGACCGCAGCATCTCGATCCCGTTCATGTTGGGCATCTCGATGTCGCTGAAGACGAACGCGTAGGATTCGCTCTTGGCGGCGGCCAGGCCCTGGACCCCGTCGGTGGCCACCGTCACCTGATAGCCCTTGGTGGTCAGGTACATCTTGAGGAAATTGCTGTGGAAGGGCGTGTCATCCACCACCAGTACTTTCGGTCTGTCGGCCATCGCGCGTTCCCCCGGAGGAATTGCCATTCTTGTTTCAAGTTTAACGAGATCAAATCGAGTATGGACCACCCCTGGCCGGATCCGGCGCCCGGATTGGTGCCCCCACCCGGATTCGAACCGGGATTCCATTCCTGGAGGGCGATTTTAAGTCGCCTGCGTCTGCCGTTCCGCCATGGGGGCCATCCCAGCAGGTTACCAAGGTTCCGCCCGGCCAAGAAGGGCCGGCTACCGGGATGGCGCGGCCGCCTCGCTCGCCACCAGCCGCACCTTCCGCAGGACTTCGTCCACGACCAGGGTGGAGCGCCCCTGCCCTTCCGGCGGCAGTCCGTAGCCGGCGGTCAGCTCCTCCACCGTGAGCCGCTGCCCGGGGTAGGCCGGGAACAGGGTCCACTGCAGGGCGAATTCCACCCCGTGGGGCATGCCGTCGGACCCGAAGATGAGATCCTCGCCGCAGCGGAAGCCGGCCTCGTCCAGCAGCATCCGGAACGGGTTGTTCGCCGCCAGGGCCGCGGGATCCAGCCGGTCGGCATAGTCCGCGCTGTCGCTGTTGAAGTTGGGCTGCATGGAAAGGATGGCGCCCAGGGCCTTGGCCCGCCGGGCGTCCGGGAGAGTGATGAACTGGACGTGCTCCAGCCGCACCCATGGGAACCGGAGCCCGCGTCCGGCCAGACGCTCCAGCGCCGTCAGGGTCTGGGCGACGGCCCGCCCGCCGATGGCGTGGATGGCGACCGGCTTGTCCAACGATTGCAGCGCCTCCAGTTCCTGCTCCAGGGACGGCCCGGTGTAGATGAGCAGACCGTCGCCGCCGTCCCGGAACGGCGTTTCCATGGCCGCGGTGCGGGCGCCCAGGGCGCCGTCAGTGAACAGCTTGAGCCCGGCCACCGCTTCCTGGGCGGCGGGGCTCAGGCCCCGGTAGATGGCCGGCGTGGTCCAGCATCGGACCCGGGCGCTCCACGGGGAGGCCAGGATCACCCGCAGGGCGTCCTCGTCGGTGAGCAGCATGTCCTCCACCGCGCCGATGCCCGCGGCCTGGAGCCCGGTCATGAACCTGTCCAGCTTGGTCGCGGTCAGGCCGGCCGACTTCCCGAAGAACGCCAGCAGCCGTTCCATGTTCCGCTCGCACCATTCCGGATCGTGCTGGCGCTCCAGCAGTTCGGGGTGGCCCGGGCCCAGGATCCGGCGGGCGCCGGCGGTCAGGGCGAACCCGTGCAGGCTGAAGTTGATCAGGATGGCCGGAGGCAGCTGCTCCAGGAGTTCCGGCGTGACCGGGAAGCGCGAACTGTGCCAGCCCGTGACGGTGGTGACCCGGTCCCGGGGCAATCCGCTCAGCAGGGCCAGGGCTTCGGCCTGGGTGCACTTCGAAAGGTCCGGGCAGCCCTGGAGCGCGGCGTACAGCGACACGTGCGAGTGCCGATCATAAAGCCATGGGATTTCTAACATTTGAGTCATCGGCGCCATCCGTGGGTTCCGTGCAGAAAGTGCGATCCGCCGTGCGTTCAAGCCTGGGCGATGGGAGTATCATATGCCTTCCTGCACCATTCCAGGAGGAACGATGGACGCCATAGAAGCCCTCAATACCCGACGGAGCATCCGCGCTTTCACCTCGAGGCCGGTGAGCCTTGACCTGGTGCGCGAGTTGATCCGCGCGGCCATGCACGCGCCCTCCGCCGGAAACGAACAGCCGTGGCATTTCATCATCATCACGGACCCCGAAATCCTGAACAAGGTTCCCGATTTCCACCCGTACGCCGGCATGATGGCCGACGCGCCGGTGGCTGTCCTGGTCTGCGGCGACCCCCGCCAGGAGAAGCACCCCGGCATGTGGGTGCAGGACCTCGCCGCCGCCACCCAGAACCTCCTGCTGGCCGCCCACGCCAAGGGCCTGGGCGCCGTGTGGGTCGGCATCCACCCCCGGGAGGACCGCATCCTGCCCATCCGCAAGCTGATCGAGATGCCGGAAGCCATCATCCCGTTCGCCCTCGTCCCCCTGGGCCACCCCGCCGAAAAGGCCGACCCCGACGACCGCTACCGTCCCGAGCTGATCCACCTGAACGCCTGGTAGCTGCTGCCGGCCGACGCCGGGCAGAAAAGCCGAAGGGCGTCCAGCGGACGCCCCTCGGCTTGCTCGCCATGAACCCTTCCGGGACCCGAGGGTCCCGGAAGGCGATCGGCTAGGCCTTCCACCCGGCCAGGACGCGCATGTAGTTGGCGCGCTCGAAGGCCTGGGGGTTGGGGCACTTGGTGAGGCTCAGGGAGCCGCGCATCTGGTCCAGGGACTCGTATTCGTGCTCTTCCATCCACTTGACCATCTCTTCCCGGACTGCCTTGAGCCGCTCGGGGCCGTGCTGCAGCAGGGCCGAGACCATCTGGATGCCGGTGGCGCCGGCCATGGTCGCCTTGATGGCGCCTTCGCCGGTGTGGACGCCGCCGCTCACCGCCATGTTCATGCCGATCTGGCTGTAGAGCATGGCCAGCCAGCGCAGGCGCAGGCGCAGGGTGGAGGGGCTGGAGAGGTTCAGGCTGGGCTCGACTTCCAGGTTCTCGATGTCCAGGTCGGGCTGGTAGAACCGGTTGAACAGCACGACGCCATTGACGCCGGCGCCTTCCAGCTGCTTGACGAAATGGGCCAGGGAGGTGAAGAAGGGCGAAAGCTTCACGGTCAACGGAATGGTCACGTTGGCCTTGACCATGCCGACGATCTCAAGCTGGCGCCGTTCCACCGCTTCAGCGGTCTCGAGCGGGTTGCTGGCAAGGTAGTAGAGGTTGAGCTCAAGGGCGTCGGCGCCGGCGTCCTGGATCTGCCTGGCGAATTCCAGCCAGCCGGAGGGGGTGACGCCGTTGAGCGAGGCGATCACCGGGACCTTCACGGCCGCCTTGACCTTGCGGATCTGGTCCAGGTAGTTGTCGGGGCCCAGGCGGACCTCGCTGACGTTGGCGAAGTACGAGGTGGCCTCGGCGAAGGATTCCGAACCGGCTTCCAGATCGTAGAGGGTGCCGTTCTGTTCGCGGGTGATCTGCTCTTCGAACATGGAGGGCATGGTGATGGCGGAGGTGCCGGCATCTTCCAGGCGGCGGACCATGTCCATATCATTGGCCATGGGCGAAGCGCCGACCATGAGCGGGTGGGCGAGCTGCAGACCGAGGTAGCTGGTTTTCAAATTCATGAATGTTCCTCCAAGGTTGAACGGAATCGCGTTTGGTCGAATTTTACCACCGGACCGTTTGAACATCAGCGCCCCATGTCCGTTCCCTGATGGGGTGGGGCCTGGGGCGCTGATGGGTCTTCAAAGGTCAGGGAGACCTTCGTTATGCGGCTTTTATTTCGCGGCCTTGGCCTGGAGCGCCTCTTCGGCCTCGACGGTGTTCACCGGCATGGTCAGGTGGGCCAGGTTCTCGTAGGTGGCGTAGCGGTTGGTCACCTCGCGCTGGGCCATGGCCAGCAGGCGCTTGAAGCGCTCGGGGTTCTGCTGCTCGACCATGCGGTAGCGGGTCTCGTTGCGGACGTAGCTGCCCAGATCGATCTTGGGCGCGGGCGAATCCATCTGCAGCGGGCCTTCGCCGGCCTCGACCCGGCGGGGGTCGTAGCGGAACAGCGGCCAGTGGCCGGAGTCCACCGCCAGCTTCTGCTGCTCGCAGCCCTTGACCAGGTCGTAGCCGTGGGCGATGCAGTGCGAGTAGGCGATGATGATGGACGGTCCGTCGTAGGCTTCCGCTTCCTGGAAGGCCTTGGTCACCTGCGCGTCCTTGGCGCCCATGGCCACCTTGGCCACGTAGACGTTGCCGTAGGCCATGGCGATCATGCTCAGGTCCTTCTTCGGCAGGGACTTGCCGGCCATGGCGAACTTGGCCGAGGCGCCGATCGGGGTGGACTTGGAAGCCTGGCCGCCAGTGTTGGAGTAGACCTCGGTGTCCAGGACCAGGATGTTCACGTTGCGGCCGGAGGCCATGACGTGGTCGAGGCCGCCGTAACCGATGTCATAGGCCCAGCCGTCGCCGCCCACGATCCACACGGACTTCTTCACCAGGTAGTCGGCCAGCAGCGAGAGGCGCTTGGCCCGGGCGGTGCCCAGGGCGGCCAGCTTCTCCTGGAGGAGGACGACCCGCTCGCGCTGGGCCTTGATCCCGGCCTCGGTGCTCTGGTCGGCGGTGACCAGGCCGGCGACGAGTTCGTCACCGATCGAGGCCGCCAGTTCGTGCAGCAGTTCCAGGGCGTGCTCGTTGTGCTTGTCCACGGCCAGGCGGTAGCCCAGGCCGAATTCCGCGTTGTCCTCGAACAGGCTGTTGGACCATGCGGGACCGCGGCCGTCGGCGTTCTTGGAGTACGGGGTGGTGGGCAGGTTGCCGCCGTAGATGGAGGAGCAGCCGGTGGCGTTGGCGATCAGGGCGCGGTCGCCGAACATCTGGGTCATGAGCTTGATGTAGGGGGTCTCGCCGCAGCCGGCGCAGGCGCCGGAGAACTCGAACAGGGGCTCCATGAACTGGGTGCCCTTGATGTCGTTCTTGAGCAGGGTCCGGTCGGGCGCGGGCAGGTTCAGGAAGAACTTGAAGTTCTCCGCTTCCGCATGCCGGAGGGGCACCTGGTCGACCATGTCGATGGCCTTGTGCTTGGGGTTGCTCTTGTCCTTGGCGGGGCAGACGGCGACGCAGATGCCGCAGCCGGTGCAGTCCTCGGGAGCCACCTGGATGGTGTACTTCTGACCCTTGAAATCGGCGCCCTTGTAGTCGACTGACTTGAAGGTGGCGGGAGCGCCGTCCAGCTGGGAGGCCTCGTAGACCTTGGGCCGGATCGCGGCGTGCGGGCAGATCGCGGCGCACTTGTTGCACTGGATGCAGACCGCGCCGTCCCACACGGGGATCTCCAGGGCGATGTTGCGCTTCTCCCACTGGGTGGTGGCGGTGGGCCAGCTGCCGTCCACCGGGAAGGCGGAGGTGGGCAGCAGATCGCCGTTGCCGGCCATCATGATGGCGGTGACGCGCTGGACGAAGTCAGGCGCTTCGGCCGGCACGGTGGGCGGCATGGCCCGGGTCGCGGTGACCTCGGAGGGCAGCGAGACCTGGTGCAGGTTGGCCAGGGTCTCGTCGACGGCCTCGAAGTTCTTCTTGACCACGGCCTCGCCCTTCTTGCCGTAGGTCTTCTTGATCGCCTTCTTGATCTGGGCGATGGCCTCCTCGCGGGGCAGCACGCCGGAGATGGCGAAGAAGCAGGTCTGCATGATCGTGTTGATGCGCACGCCCATGCCGGTGGCCTTGGCCACTTCGAAGGCGTCGATGACGTACAGCTTCAGGTTCTTGGCGATGATCGCCTGCTGCACTTCCCTGGGCAGGGAGTCCCACACCTCGGTCTTGCTGAACGGGGTGTTCAGCAGGAAGGTGGCGCCCGGCTCGGCGCTGGCGAGCATGTCGTACTTGTCGAGGAAGGAGGTGTTGTGGCAGGCGATGAAGTTCGCCTTGCGGATCAGGTAGGCCGAACGGATCGGCTTGGGCCCGAAGCGCAGGTGCGAGATGGTGATGGCGCCGGCCTTCTTGGAGTCGTAGACGAAGTAGCCCTGGCCGTAGTTGTCGGTCTCTTCGGCGATGATCTTGATGGAGTTCTTGTTGGCGCCGACGGTGCCGTCGGAACCCAGGCCGAAGAACAGGGCGCGCTTGACTTCGGAGCCTTCGATATCGAAGTCCGGATCCATCGGCAGCGAGGACATGGTGACGTCGTCGATGATGCCCACGGTGAAGTGGTTCTTCGGCTTGTCCTTGGCCAGCTCGTCGTAGACGGCCTTGATCATGCAGGGGTTGAATTCCTTGGAGGACAGGCCGAAGCGGCCGCCGACCACCTTGGGCGCGCGGTCGAAGTGGCTGATGCCCTCATCGGCGGCTTCGCGCATGGCGGTGACCACGTCAAGGTAGAGCGGATCGCCGATGGCGCCGGTCTCCTTGCAGCGGTCGAGCACGGCGATGGTCTTGACGGTCTTCGGCAGGGCGGCGATGAAGTCCTTGATGGAGAAGGGCCGGAACAGCCGGACCTTGAGCACGCCGATCTTCTCGCCCCTGGCCAGGGCCCACTCCACGTACTCGTGGGCGGTGTCGCCGCCGGAGCCCATGATGATCATCACCCGCTCGGCGTCGGGAGCGCCGAAGTAGTCGAACAGGTGGTACTTGCGGCCGGTCAGCTTGGCGAAGGTGTCCATCTCGGCCTGGACGATGCCGGGGGTGGCGTTGTAGAAGCCGTTGCAGGCCTCGCGGGCCTGGAAGTAGGTGTCGGGGTTCTGGGCGGTGCCGCGCATGAACGGGCGGTCGGGGGTGAGCGCACGGCTGCGGTAGTCCGCGACCATGTCCTCGGTGATCATGGAGCGCAGATCCTCGTCGTTCAGCATCTCGATCTTGGAGACCTCATGGGAGGTCCGGAAGCCGTCGAAGAAGTGCAGGAACGGGACCCGCGACTTCATGGTGGAGGCCTGGGCGATGAGGGCGAAGTCGTGGGCCTGCTGGACCGAATCCGAGCTCAGCATCGCGAACCCGGTCTGCCGGCAGCCCATGACGTCGGCATGGTCGCCGAAGATGGACAGGGCGTGGGTGGCGATGGTGCGGGCGGTCACGTGCAGGACGAACGGGATGAGTTCGCCCGCGATCTTGTACATGTTCGGGATGAACAGGAGCAGCCCCTGGGAGGCGGTGAACGACGTGGTCAGCGATCCGGCGTTCATGGCTCCGTGGACCGCGCCGGCGGCGCCGCCCTCGGACTGCATCTCGACCACCGCGGGTACCGTGCCCCAGATGTTCTTCTTGCCCTGGGCGCTCCACTCGTCGGACCACTCACCCATGTTGGACGAAGGGGTGATGGGGTAGATCGCAATCACTTCCGCGGTGCGGTGAGCGACTGATGCCGTAGCTTCGTTACCATCCAGGGTAACCATGCGTCTTTCGGCCATGCCGTGCCTCCTCTATCGTGACGGTTGTTAACCGGCGTGAACTGTTGTTCATATTTGGGAGAAGCAGGGCTGAAAAGCCTTGCATCCATCTGCTTCCCACCCAACTGAGTCTAGGCCGTGAAATGCTAATAATCAATAGCCTTTCGGACCGGTTGGGACCGATTTCAGACCGGTTAGGGAAGGAGTGCCCTAGGTTACAAATTTGCCACAACCCGTCACGAAAATGGCATTAATAATAAATTGCTGCGGGTAACCTAGGAGAGATGTAACCCCATGGCATCAATGTCGTTCCAACCTAAAGGAGTCCCCATGGAATTTAAAGACAGCAGGACCGCCCAGAACTTGCTGAAGGCTTTCGCCGGCGAAAGCCAGGCGCGGAACCGCTACACCTTCGCCGCCGGGATCGCCCGCCAGGAAGGCCTGGAGCATGTGGCCGCGGTGTTCGAAGAGACCGCTGCCAACGAGCAGGCGCACGCCGGACTGTTCTACAAGGTGCTGTCCCGCATGGCGCCCGGCGGTCTGGAGATCACCGCCGGCTACCCGGTGGTGGCCGGTGACACCACCGCCCAGCTCAAGGCCGCCGTCGCCGGCGAGAACGAGGAATGGTCCGCGCTCTACCCCGAGTTCGCCCGGATCGCCCGGGAAGAGGATTTCCCCGAGGCCGCCCGCGCCTTCGAGTGGATCGCCAAGGTGGAGAAGGAGCACGAGGACCGGTTCCGGCGGCTGCTGGACCACGTGGTGAACGGCACCGTGTTCCAGCGCGGCGAAAAGATCTTCTGGCGCTGCATGGAGTGCGGCCACATCCACGAGGGCGTCGCCGCCCCCAAGGCCTGCCCCGTCTGCCTGAAGCCCCAATCCTGGTTCGAGCCCGTCGCCGAAAAGTTCTAGCAGGCGGGTTGGCACGGGTTCCAGGCCAGAGTCCGCCGGCTTGGGAACCGGGCCTTTTGCCGCCGGATGCTCAATCCGTGGTGGCAAAAGGCCCGGCTCCCAAGCCGGCGGTTTGTGTAAGGAGCATGGTGTGCGTTGTCTTTTGATGAAAAAACAGTTTTAACGTGATGGTATTTTAAATTATTTACCACCACAAAGGCTCATGGGCCGTAACCGTTGGGAGTTGGGGGTGGCGACCGGGCCCAGCTTCCAGGGCATCCGGACCCCGGACGCCGCCCCCGACTCCCAACGGGGCCCCGGCCGGGCCCCGCAATTATCCCAATCGGGAGCGCCCGATCCATGCGACCATGGGATGCAAGGTTCCGTAGATGCGGAGTCCCGTTGACATAGAGGCTTTCATGCTGACCTTGCCCCTGACCCAAGCGCTTACCTTCGACGACGTGCTGCTGGTTCCCGGTTCTTCCGACATCCACCCCAAGGATGTCGACCTGGGCACCCAGATCACCGCCGGCATCAGGCTGGGGATCCCCCTCCTGTCCGCGGCCATGGACACCGTCACCGAAGGCCGGCTGGCCATCGCCCTGGCCCAGCAGGGGGGCATCGGCATCATCCACAAGAACCTGCCCATCGACCGCCAGGCGGAAGAGGTGGACAAGGTCAAGCGCAGTGAGAGCGGCATGATCACCGATCCGATCGTGATCCGGCCGGACGCCCCGATCCGGGAAGCCGAGGCCATGATGGCCAAGTACCGCATCTCGGGGGTGCCGGTGGTGGAGAACGGCAAGCTGGTGGGCATCCTCACCAACCGTGATCTGCGGTTCGAGACCCGCTGGGAGCTCCCGGTGCGGGAAGTCATGACCTGCAAGAACCTGGTGACGGTGCCGGTGGGCACCACGCTGATGGAGGCCCGGGCCATCCTGCAGAAGCACCGGATCGAGAAGCTGCTGGTGGTCGACGATCTGGGCGCGCTGCGCGGGCTCATCACGGTCAAGGACATCCAGAAATCCACCGAATACCCGTTCTCCTGCAAGGACTCCCAGGGGCGGCTGCGGGTGGGCGCGGCTCTGGGCGTCGGCCCCGATCTGCTGGTCCGGGCCCGGGCCATGGTGGACGCCAGGGCCGACCTGCTCTGCCTGGACAGCAGCCACGGCCACAGCAAGGGGGTCCTGGACGCCCTGCGCAAGCTGCGCGAGGCCCTGCCGGACATGCCGATCATCGCCGGCAACGTGGCCACCTACCAGGGCGCCAAGGACCTCTGCCTGGCCGGCGCCTCGGCCGTCAAGGTGGGGATCGGCCCCGGTTCCATCTGCACCACCCGGATCGTCACCGGCGCCGGCATGCCCCAGATCACCGCCATCCTGGAGGCGTCCCGGGCCTGCCGGGAGCACGGCGTCTCCTGCATCGCCGATGGCGGCATCAAGTTCTCGGGGGACATCGCCAAGGCCATCGCCGCCGGAGCGGACTGCGTGATGATCGGCGGACTGTTCGCCGGGACCGAGGAGGCCCCGGGCGAGACCATCTTCTACTCGGGCCGGACCTTCAAGTCCTACCGCGGCATGGGCAGCATGGGCGCCATGAAGGACGGCTCCAAAGACCGCTACTTCCAGGAAGGCAAGGACAGTTCCAAGCTGGTGCCGGAAGGCATCGAAGGTCAGGTGCCCTACAAGGGCCGGCTGGCGGACCTGGTGACCCAGCTCATGGGCGGCCTGCGGGCCGGCATGGGCCTGGTGGGCGGCCGGGACATCCGGGACTTCCAGCAGCGGGCCAGCTTCGTCCAGATCAGCAGCGCCGGCCTCCGGGAAAGCCATGCCCACGATGTGATGATCACCAAGGAAGCGCCGAACTACCGCATGGACTGAACGCCGGCCCGGTCAGCCCTTCAGGTCCAGCTCCGCGCCTGCCGCGGGGTTCGGGTCCGGCAGCATCGGCGCGGTGTGGGCCGCGCCGGCCTGGCCGAAGGACCGGTCATGGGGGTTGCTGTAGGTGTTGGCGGCCATGGCCGGCGTGCTTGTGACCACGCCGACGGCCGGAACCGCCTCGGCCACGGCCGGAACGGAGGGGGCGCCGGCAGGTCCCGCGGGCAGGCCCAGGAACCCGGCGCCCAGATACTTGGCAATGGCATCCGGCCCAAGGCCGGCCGCGTCCGGGGCGACCGCCGGGGTACCGGCGGCCCGGGCGGCGGCGTTGGCGGCGTTGGCCGCAGCCACCGCGGCGCTGACCGCATCGGCCGCGATGGCGATGGACTGGGCGGCCTGGACGGTGCTGGCGGCCGCATCCCGGGCCGCCGCAGCGGCATCCTGGGCGGCGAGACTGGCCGTGCTCAAGGCGGCGGCCGTCGCATCCGAAGCCGACAGCGAGGCCGCCAGCACGGCGGCGGTGGCGGCAGCGGCGCTGGTGGTGAGGTCCGCGCCGGCCGGGACGGCGGCGGCCGCCCCCTGGCCCGCGCCGCCGGCCGGGGCGGGAGCGGCGATGGCCAGCGCGGTCGAAGCCGAATCCAGGAAGCCGGCCAGGGCCAGCAAGGCCGGACCGGCGAGGCCGGCCAGGAGGCCGGAGGCGGCGTTGCCCGCCCCGTTGGCGTTGGGCTCGGCGAAAGTGTCCAGGGCGAGGGTGGCCGGGTTGGTGAGGCCGGCCAGGGAGGCCGCGGAGGCGGCGGGATCGGCAAGCCCGGCCAGGGCCAGGGAACCGGGATCGGTGAGCGCGGCCAGGAGCATGGTGTTCAGGTCCTTGCGGGAAAGCCGTTCGGCCCCCTGGAGCTTCTCCACCCAGAGCCGGCGCTGGGCCCGTCTGGCCGGAGTGGTTGAAGCCCCACTGGATTCGCCGGAGGTTGCCGGCACCACGGGGCTTATCGGATGAACAGTCATGGCGCGCATCCCTTCACCCGTACTATCGGCAGGGAAGGAGCTTGGCAATAGCGCTGGGCCGGGTTCCACCAATATCCCCATGGATTTTGCTGGGCAAAAAGCGTTTCCATGGCCATTGGCGCGAAATCGTGGAATCAGCCGCCATTCCCCCGGGCGGCCGCTCCCGGACGCATCCCGGCTCAGCCCTGGAGGTCGAGCTTGAACGACTCGGCGCCATTGACGCCCGCCACCCCCGAGGCGGACCGGCCCACGGCGCCCTGCCCCGGGTTGCGCGCCTGCGGGTTGCCGGTGGTGTTGGCGGCCATGGCCGAGGCGGCCAGGACGCTGCTGACGGCCGGAATGGCGTCCTGGACGGTCTGGTAGGCGGACAGGGCGCCGCCGGTCGTGCCCATGGTGCCCGATCCCATGAACTTGGCCGTGGCGTCGGTAGCGAGGCTGGACGACCCTGCGCTGACCGCGCCGGTGGCGGTGGCGGCATAGAAAGCGGCGGTGGCGGCCTGGACGGAGAGGGCGGCGGCGCTGGCGGCGGCGATCGCGTCGGCGCTCTGCTGGGCGGTCTGGGTGGCGGCGGCGGCGCTGGCCTGCGCGGCGCGGGCGGCATCGTCCTGGGCCCCGGCATCCGCCGCGGCCGTGGTCGTGGCCGCTTCGGCCGGGGCCGGCTCGACCGGCGTCAGGGCGGCGGCGGCGGCCGCGGCCTGGGCAGTGGTCTGGTCCGGCGCTGCGGCGAGGCTGGCGGCGGCCGGC
>Ga0316217_10001806_pt1 | contig 26987 bp, 30 predicted proteins | sample 1anoAmetaG_FD_203633 | JGI IMG/M metagenome (GOLD analysis project Ga0316217, IMG submission 203633) | Freshwater microbial communities from Trout Bog Lake, Wisconsin, USA - 1anoA | ecosystem: Environmental > Aquatic > Freshwater > Lake > Hypolimnion/Profundal zone | place: USA: Wisconsin...
GCAAGCCGAGCGCGCTCAGACCGAATTTACCCACACCACTAAAACCATACCTCCCGCTAAAAGGGGACATTCTCACTGTGCAATAAAAGGGGACATTCTCATGTTGCGTTGACAATTTATGTCAGTGATGTTGACATATTTCAACCCGATTGTTACCAATAGAGTTAAAGGCGACCGTGATCGCCAAATTTTTCGATGGAGCGCCCCATGTCTGTAATCCCTTTTGACCTCCGTGATGGTTACATCTGGCTCGACGGCAAACTCGTTGACTGGAAAGACGCCAAACTCCACGTCCTTAGCCATGGCCTTCATTATGGGTCGTCGGTTTTTGAGGGCGAGCGTGCCTATGGCGGCCAGATTTTCAAATCCACCGAGCATTCCGAGCGCTTTCTGCGTTCGGCTGAAATTCTCGGCTTCGATATCCCGTACTCCGTGGCGGAATTAAACGCGGCAAAAGATCTCGTCGTCGCGAAAAACGGTTTCAAGAATTGCTATGTCCGTCCGGTCGCTTGGCGCGGCAGTGAAATGATGGCCATTTCCGCGCAGAACGCGACCATTCATATAGCGATTGCAACATGGGATTGGCCTTCGATGTTCGACACAGCCCAAAAGATGAAGGGCATCCGTATCGATATCGCTGATTACCGCCGCCCCGACCCCGTTACCGCCCCCGTTCACGCCAAAGCCGCGGGCCTTTATATGATCTGCACGATCTCCAAACATCGCGCCGAGAAAAAAGGCTATGCCGACGCGATGATGCTCGATTGGCAGGGCCGCGTGGCCGAATGCACAGGCGCGAACATCTTCTTCGTCAAAGATGGCGCGCTGCATACCCCGATTGCAGATTGTTTCTTAAACGGCATTACACGCCAAACGATCATCGCGCTCGCCAAAGAGCATGGCATCACGGTGCATGAACGCCGCATCATGCCGGAAGAGCTCGCAGACTTTCAGGAATGCTTTATCTGCGGCACGGGTGCTGAAGTAACACCGGTTTCGGAAGTCGGTTCTTACACCTTCACCCCCGGTGCCGTGTCCCGCAAAATGCTTGATGCCTATACCGATGCGGTTACGCCAAAAGCACTCGCCGCCGAATAAAAATTGCTAATAGAGCCGACCGCCTAAAGGGACCAAGCGGTCGGGTCTAATCAGCATAACTTTGCCGTTTTCATCCGGCACACCAAGCGTCAAAACTTCTGACATAAAGGGACCAATCTGGCGCGACGGAAAATTGACCACCGCCAATACTTGCGTTCCAACAAGTGCTTCCGGCGTATGATTTTCAGTAATCTGCGCCGAGGAACGCTTTATACCTATATCGCCACCAAAATCGATCCGTAACTTGATGGCGGGTTTACGCGCTTCCGGGAATGGTTCAGCGGCAATAATAGTGCCAACTCGGATATCAACTTTTAAGAAATCATCAAAACCGATTTGTGCAGTTAAGGCGGTTGAATCACTCATCCACTCAAGCTCTCAAATCGACGGATCTAAATCTGGATTTCCGCGCGAGGCCGAAGTTCGGTCCGCCATGCGAAACCCGCGTTCAGCCGCGCGATTGATCGCGCCTGACAAAGGCGCGGTTAAGCGGCATACATCTTCCAGCCGACTGATCACCATACCGCCGCGCTTTAACTCCGCATCCATCGCCGCCATCGTTCGCGAAAGGTTTGGATCATCGTCATGATACCAAACATCCAAAAGCTTCGCGAACATCAAAACGCTGCCTTGCAGCTTAACGAGACCCATGGGGCCTTCCGTATCAATACCGGCGGAAGCCAACATAAAACGCATGGAGTTCATCGCGACCTGATTAAGCGCCGCAAGCGACAAGGGATCGCGCGACAAAGCAGGCGTTATTCGCTTCAAAGCTTGCTTATAAGGAGAAAGTGCATCAAACCGCCGCATCAATACGTCAAAGATACGATCCTTGTCCGATTCTAAAGCGAGGTCTGTATTGTCGCCCGCAAGAACCGCGTGATCAATTCGCCGCGCAAAGGCACTCAGAATAGCACCCTTCGACGGAAAAAGGTCTCGAAATTCGCCCAAAGAAACATCAGCCTGTTTTGCAATATCAGTGATCTCAATCTGGTCCCAATCACGCTCAGCCGCCAGCGCCATAAGCGCATCAATTACGCGGTCGCGCGCCGAGCTGCCTGAAATTTCTGCCGCTTTGGCCATGAGGCATCCTCCAATTGAACCTTATTACTTACAAATGGCGACGTAGTAGGCAATTGTCTATAGCAATTAGCCCGACAATTCCGCCGCGCGACGCCTAGCCGCACGCACCGTCCCGGCAATCAACGGTTCTAATCCAGTGTCTGCCATCAAAATCTGCAATCCCGCCGCCGTCGTTCCGCCAGGCGAGGTTACGTTTTGACGCAGTGTTGCAGCAGAAAGCGGAGATTTAAAGAGCAATTCTCCTGCCCCTTCAATGGTCGCCCGCGCAAGTCTCAACGCTAGATCGGGAGGAAGCCCTTCTGCCTCACCAGCCTTTGCCAAACACTCCACCAAATAGAATACATAAGCCGGCCCAGAACCAGAAACACCCGTGACCGCATCAATCAACGCCTCACGATCCACCCACTCTACCTGTCCGACACCCTTCAAGAGCGTATCGGCGATCCCTTTCTGTTGGGCTGTAACTTCATTACTTGCTACAGCTCCTGAAATACCGCGTCCGACAGAAGCGGGCAGATTAGGCATGGCACGGACAAAGGCCCTCGCCTTTGGCAATCGTTGTTTTAGATTGGCAATGGTCTTTCCAGCTAAAATGGATAAAATCAGCGTTCGTTCACCCACCAACGGCGCAAGCGTTGGCGCTGCTGCATCCAGCATTTGCGGCTTAATGCCCAGTACCAGCACATCCGGCGGCTTTATCGTAGCCAAGCTCGGGTTGATCGTAATGCCAAGCGCCGCGCAATAAGCAGAAAGTTCAGACGACGGAAGTGGATCGATAATCGTGACCGCACTTCCCACCAAACCAGACGCGATCCAGCCTTCCAGCATCGCACTGCCCATTTTTCCGGCACCAACCAGAACAAGCGATTTGGGAAATTCCGTGGTCATCGTTACCTTTCCACAGATACGAGCGTGGCTTTTAAGCCTCGCCAACGGTTTCAAACATGGTGGCGGCCAGTGCCTCAGCGGCAGATTTTCCTGACCACAATACAAATTGAAAGGCCTGAAAATGCCGATCACAACTATCAAGCGCCAAGCTCAATAAAGCCTCGCATTGCGCACCGCTCGGCTCCGCGCCGCCCGACAACATTAGGGAATGGCGAAACATCACCGCATCGGTTTCCGACCACATATCGAAATGGCCGATCCATAGTTGCTCATTGATACGCGACATCAAATCGGTGATTTCAGCGCGTTTGCGCTCCGGGATTTTAAGGTCAAACGCACACGCCACATGCAACGCCTCGATATCTTCGAGCCACGTGAAAGCAACGTCATAAGACGTCCAGCGACCGCCAATCGTTATCGCAATCTCATCATCGCCCGCACGGTCAAAACTCCAATCTCGGAGGCTAGCCAAGCGTTCGACAATATCGAGCGGATGCTCGCTGCGGTCATTATTAAAAGAATCAGTAAGCGACATTTCGTATCCAGCGCTTCGACCCGTCACTCCGATGGGAGCGCTTAAAGTCATGAGGCACTGCGGACGCTCAAGGATTCGCGTGAATCGCACAATGATCGGTTTTTACTGTCCACAGACGATTACAGCGTCATCTCGCCGCGCGGACACCGATGATTCGAGCGAATCAGGCCAGTTTTTGTTCGATTTCAGCAAGACGGGCAGCCAATTTCTCATTTTCTTCCCGAGCCAAAACGGCCATTGTGCGAACCGCTTCAAACTCCTCACGAGAGACGACATCAAGATCGCGAATGAGCCGCTCAAGCTGAGCCTTCATTACGCCTTCGGCCTCTCTTTTAACACCTGTTGCGACGCCAGCCGCATCTGTCATCAAGCGAGCAAAATTATCGAATAGGGGATTGCTGGACTGCGTCATGATCTATGTTTCCAAAAGATTACATTTTTTTGATACACTTCTCTACCACGCTTAGCGCCCGATGCCATCCTGTTCTTGACGCCTTGCACCGGACAAGCCATGCGTGATGAAATGAGGATTTAGATGCCAATATTGATCTTGCCCTTCCCCCATATTGACCCGATTTTGATTGAATTTGGGCCATTTGTGGTCCGCTGGTACGCCTTGGCCTATATTGCCGGGCTTTTCTTAGGCTGGAGGCTTGCATTTGCCTTGGTGTCCGCGTCTTCACTTTGGGGAACTCGAACACCACCCAGCCTGCAAGCCATCGATGATTTATTGATCTATATGGCGCTGGGAATCGTCATCGGCGGGCGTCTCGGCCACGTGCTCTTTTACGAGCCGGGCTATTACCTTGCCAACCCAACCGAAATTTTAGCCGTCTGGCATGGCGGCATGGCGTTTCATGGCGGCCTAATCGGTGCCTGCATTGCCTTAGCTATTTTGGCCAAAGTGCATCGGCTATCGATTCTTACTTTAACTGATCTTGTCGCGGTTATTTCTCCCATAGGCCTGTTTTTGGGTCGCATCGCCAATTTCATCAACGGCGAATTATGGGGTCGCCCCACCGATGTACCATGGGCAATGGTCTTTCCGCGCGCCGACGAGCAACCCCGCCATCCCAGCCAACTCTATGAAGCAGGCTTGGAAGGGCTGTTTATCTTCATAGCCCTAGGACTTGTCGCCCGCTATGGCGCTCTCAAACGGCCTGGCCTGCTCTCCGGATTATTTGGTGTGCTTTACGCCGCCGCCCGCACCATCTCTGAATTTTTTCGTGATCCTGATCCGAAAAGTGAACTTCTCGCCGGGGGTCTGACGATGGGAATGGTCTTATCGGCTCCACTGGCTATTATAGGCCTCTGGCTCATCTGGCGTAGCCTTCGCACGGCACCATGACCCCGCTTGGCGAAAAAATTAAACAGCTTGTCAGGCTCGAAGGCCCCATCAGCGTCGAGCGATATATGACAATGGCGCTCAGCGATCCGCGCTATGGGTATTATATGACGCGTGATCCCCTTGGCACCAAAGGTGACTTCACGACGTCTCCCGAAATATCGCAAATCTTTGGCGAACTTTTGGGCCTTTGGTGCGCCGATCTCTGGCTCCGCATGGGAAGTCCCACATCCATTTCCCTCGTTGAACTCGGCCCCGGACGCGGCACCTTAATGCAAGACGCATTGCGCGCGATGAAAACCATTAAGGGCTTGCTGTCGGCCATCCACGTCACCTTGGTTGAAACAAGCCCTACACTGCAACAGGCCCAAAAAAAGCGATTAGCCTCATCAAGCGTGGATATCCAATGGCAAGACGATGTATCTTCGTTGCCCAAGCAACCAACACTCCTCATCGCAAATGAATTTTTCGACGCTCTACCCATCCGACAATATCAGATGGCAAACGGAAAATGGTACGAGCGGATGATCGGCCTTACCGAAAAAGGCGATCTCACTTTTGGCTTAGCACCAGACGCCGATAGGACTATCCAACTCAGTGCTACCGAGGGAAGTATTTTGGAACGCAACCTCATAGGCGAGCGTATCCTCAAAGACCTCGCAACCCATCTTATGCACTATGGTGGTGCTGCGATTGCAATCGATTACGGCCATAGCCAATCCGGTTTTGGCGATACCTTGCAGGCGATGCAAAATCACCACTATGTTGACCCACTTGACCGCCCCGGTGAAGCCGATCTCACAACCCATGTCGATTTTAAACGATTATCCAATATCGCCAAACACTGTGGTAACACTGTTAGCGGACCCATTATCCAGGCTGATTTCTTGGAAGCTTTGGGTATTAAGCAACGCGGTGAAAGCCTTTTAAAATCAGTCAATACGGATCAAGCGAAGTCGATCTCATCGGGTATTGACCGTCTAACGGATCGCACCCCTAAAGGAATGGGAAGCCTTTTTAAGGTACTTACCTTCTATCATCCTACAATGCCAAGCCCTGCGGGATTTAATGAATAAAATGACACCTTCGCCCTTAAAACCTCTCCAAGCCGAAGCTCTTGCTTTTCGCGGCATTCAACATGCTTTTTTTACAAGAGAGGGAGGCGTATCGTCCGGCATCTTTCATTCGCTCAATGGTGGACTTGGCTCATCCGACGATACCGACAATGTGCATGAAAATCGTCGTCGCATGGCCAATTTTATGGGCACATCATCCGATACTTTCTTAAGCCTTTATCAAATCCATTCCCCTGACGTTGTAACGGTTACTGAACCATGGTCGCTTAACCATCGCCCAAAAGCCGATGCGATGGTTACCTGCGTCGAAGGCCTGACCTTAGCGATCGCCACGGCGGATTGCGGACCTATTTTATTCGCTGATCCAGAAGCGCGCGTCATTGGCGCGGCCCATGCTGGTTGGAAGGGGGCCTTGTTCGGGGTGCTTGAGGCAACCTTACAGGCCATGGAAACCATTGGCGCAAGCCGTCATCGGATAACCGCAATCTTAGGGCCAACGATCAGTCAACAGATCTACGAAGTTGGACCTGAATTTAAAGAGCAGTTTTTGACGGTAGAGAAGTCCTACGCCTCGTATTTTAAAAACGGAATAAAAGAAGGAAAAAGCTTTTTCGACCTTCCCGGCTTTATCGAGCATCGCTTAACAAAAGCCGATATCGCCAATTTCGCTTCGCTTCGTCAATGCACCTATAGCAACGAACAACGCTTTTTCAGTTACCGTCGCACAACCCATCGCGGCGAAAAAGACTATGGTCGCCTGATATCTGCCATTGCGCTCACTTCATAATGATATCAGGCGTTTTCCAGCCAATATGCTGGCCTGAGTCAACTGCTATCATTTCACCCGTTACCGAACGCGCGCGCGCCAAATAAACTACGGCTTCAGCGATTTCGCGTGGGTCAACCGCGCGCTCAAGCGGAACACCTGCTGCTTCTTGTTTTAATCCACCCTCACCATCATGCATATTCGGCAAAGTTGGCCCCGGACCAATGGCATTAACGCGAATACGAGGCGCAAGCGCCTGAGCCATCGTAAGGGTCGCAGTATGCAAGGCCGCTTTCGAAAGAGTATATGTAAAATACTGTGGTGTAGGCTTTAAGACCCGATGATCAACAATATTCACAATTGAGGCATTGAGATCGTTTAAAGCATGAGCCGCAAAATCGCGCGCCAAGGCAATAGGCGTAAGCAAATTTATTTTCATATGCACATCAAACGATGCATCTGTAAAATCCATCAGCATATCCGAATGAAAAACCGCAGCATTATTTACTAAGAGTGATAGCGGACCAAAGATATTAGAGGCGCGAACAATACATTCATCTCGCTCTGACGCATTAGAAAGATCCATCCCCAATGCGTAGGCCTTACCGCCCTTCTCCTCGATATCCGCTACAAGCGCACGCGCTTCATCAAGCGAAGTATTGGCATGAACGATCACCGCATAACCTGCTTCCGAAAGCCGTCGCGAAATCGCCGCACCCACGCGACGCGCACCTCCCGTTACAAGGGCAATCGGCTGAGCCGTCGATAGCGAATGAGGTAGTGTCATAAAATTCTTTCAACCATAATTTGCATAGACCCTATTTCATAACACGGATGAACCGATGATTTGGTTTACCCTTTGGTTACCCTATTTTCAGACACCACTTCGGAACATTGGATTAAACCGTTAAAATACGAAGGATAGCGTAACGTAAACCTAGGATTGAATCATGTCTTGGCGAAAATTAGGCTATCTCGCTGGCATACCAGTGATTTTGGCGCTTCATTTAAAGGCAGTACATGCCGACGACATGTTTGGCGGGCCGGTATCCGGTCTAACGATGTGGCAAGGCGGCTATATCGGCGCGCATGGTGGCGCGGGTCTTGGTACCGCAGGCAGTCTGACGACCGGTGGAACCTTGATTGGAATGCAAGGCGGCGTCAATTTTCAATCCAACCAGCTCGTTGGCGGCGGCGAAGTAGACATCACCGCATCGCAAATTAAAAACAACGCAACAGGCGAAAGCTTCACCCAAAACTGGATGACATCCGGGCGTGTTCGAGGCGGCTTTACATTCGGCAATCTACTTACCTATGGCACAGCAGGACTTGCGGCCAGCGCGATGAATTATACCAATACCTATTCGTCCGACGTCACCAAATTCGGCTGGGTCTATGGGGGCGGTGTAGAAGCCATGGTGATGCCCCACGTCTTTTTACGCGGCGAATTTTTGCGTTACGATCTTGGTAACTCATCCTACTTAAACGCCAGCGCACACTCGATTTCGCTTGATACGCAATCAAACGTATTCCGGTTCGGAGTAGGTTATAAATTCTAAAGCACGCTGTGTTTTAATGAGGTTTAAACCGCGCTCTAATTCTTTGTTTTATCTCATGTTTTTACGATTTATCGGTACCCACTTAATCGAAACACGCTCTCGTCAATAGCGATTGTCCACCCTGCCTTAAATCATAAATAAGTTCTTAAGGCGGAACTTATTTCAGCCAGCAGCGTTCCATATTTTGATCACGATCAAAGCATAATCTTGCCTTGTTTTCTCGGTATCAAAATTTTAATTGAGAGCGTCATTAAAAACCCCGCTCTCCATCATGCCGTGTTCGATTTTCATTGATCAGCATGGATATAACATTAGGAGCGTATCAAAATGAAAATCTTTGCTCGTATGGGGCTTTTGGCATCTGCCTTGCTTATCACTTCGGCAACATTCGCTGCCGACCTTCCGGCTAAAAAGCAAGCACCTGCTCCCATGTCACAGTCTATGCCTCGCGCCTTCACTTGGAATGGCGTCTATGGCGGATTTAACGGAGGTTATGGCTCTGGCAATTTCACGTCCGATGGTAAGGGTGCTTTCGGCAGCCCAAGCGGCGGCCTCCTCGGCCTGACGGGTGGCTATAACTATCAAATGCCCAATAATTGGGTCGTAGGCCTTGAAGGCGATATCGCCATGGGCAATATCAAATCAAGCGGAAACGCAGGGTCGAGCGAGCTTCGTTATTTCAACACGCTGCGTGGTCGCCTTGGTTATGCGACAGACCGTATCTTGCCTTACGTCACTGCTGGTTATGCGGGTGGCACGACCCATGATGACACAGGTTCAACCTCTGATACCTATCACCATGGTTGGACAGCAGGTGCGGGTCTTGAATATGCCATCACCGATAATTGGTCGGTTAAGGGCGAAGGCCTTTATGTCCGCCTTGAAGACAAGACCTTTCCAAACGGCGGCAACTCAGGTGCAGAGCTCGGTATTGCTCGCCTTGGTCTAAATTATCGATTCTAACCAATCGCAAAATATATATACGAAAGCCCGCAGCGAACACTGCGGGCTTCTTTGTGTTAAAGATGATCTCAATTAATGCGGAGTGGTTGCTCCATAAGCAGGATAACGCGCCGCAAAATCCTCAAGCCACGCGGTTAACCGAGGGCGGCCTTGCCGCCAGCTCTCGCCAAACCGCAAATCAAGATATCCAAGCGCGCAAGCCACCGTAATCGCGCCAATCATCGGCACAGGGGAGAGATGGGGTACATGCGCTTCAAGCGCATCAAGACCTCGCGTTACTTTGCCACTTTGGTGCTCTATCCATTTGGGTTCACGCTTGTCTTCATCACGAAATCGGCCTTCATAAACCTGTAAGAGTGCTGCATCCATGACGCCATCGGCCAACGCCTGAAGCGTCAAGGTTTCAAACCGCTCTTTGCCCGATGCTGGAATAATTTTGTTTCCGCCTGCCACATGATCGAGATATTCAACAATCACGCGTGAATCATAAAGCGTCGTGCCATCTTTCAAAACGAGCGTCGGAATTTTTCCCAAAGGATTTTGCTTCCGAATCTCGTCATCCGGGTCAAGCGTGTTGGCGACGACGATATCGATTTGATCGATCAGGCCCAACACATGAGCCGTAATTTTTACCTTCCGACCAAAAGGCGAAGCAGGGGATGAGCGCAAAATCATGAAAATGTCCTCATTAGATAGCCATAACGATCCTTTGAACGCCTAAACCCTATCAAACGTTAAAAGGTTTCTCCAGTCGATCACAAATTAGGTGCCACACTCTCGCCTGCCAACCAATCCACATTCCAACCATGCCCATCCCCCTGCTGCAAAACCCCGTCCAGCCAAGGCAGAAGCACCCGCAAGCTGTCGGCGAGTTTCCATGGCGGATTAACGATGATAAGGCCGGAGCCTGCTAGTCCACCGTGCTCCGATACAGTCTTTATCCGCAACTCTGCCCGCAAAATCTTCGGTATTCCAGCCTCCGCCAAACTCGCCAAAAATCGCCTCGTTTCCTCGCGGTTTTTAACGGGATACCAGAGCAAAAACATCCCCGTCGGCCATTTCCGATAGGCCTCCACAAACGCCGCAAACAGGGTCGGAAATTCGTCACGCTCCTCATAGGGCGGATCGATGATAACCAGTCCCCGCCGCTCTTTCGGTGGGACATAAGCCTTAGCCGCCATATAGCCATCAAGCTCGACGACTTTGGCACGCCCATCAAAGCTAAACGCATCGGCCAAAATCTTGGCGTCCTGCGGGTGCTTTTCAACAAAAATCATCCGGTCTTCGGCACGCGTCAAATAACGCGCGATTTCGGGGGAGCCGGGATAAACATGACGATGATTAAACGCTTTCAACGCTTCGACACATTGTAGATAAGGCTGAAGCAGCGCGCCAACGTCCTGGGGTTTCGTGGCATTAACAATCCGCCCAATGCCTTCCCGCCACTCTCCCGTTTTTTGAGCAGCTTGGCCCGAGAGGTCATAAACCCCTATCCCCGCATGGGTATCAATCACACGGAAAGGCATAGCCTTTGCCTTAAGATGCTCGATGCACAAGGCTAAGATCGCGTGTTTCAGCACATCAGCAAAATTACCCGCATGATAGGCGTGTCGATAATTCATAATCCGCCGCACTTACTCTCATTAAAAACGCGCGGCGAAATAATCTAATGGACGGGAGGCACCTTCACGCTTGTCGCTCGGCAACTTCCACGTTCCAATTCCGGACACGCGCGAAACCCTTTAAGGTCCTTTGTGAAACAGATACGGACTTCCTGCAACTCCGCTTTTCGACACGCAACCGAAATCATCGTCGGTTCAAGACCCGGATTGGCCGCCATAAAGGCTTTTTCGATGTCGGAAGATGCAAGGGTTAATTCGCTTTGAGGCTGCTTAAAAGGCGCTGGCACCACCACTTGTTGGCGAGCAGATGCGATATCCGCCAAATAATCGGCAGGCGCGCGGGCCGTGCAAGTCCCATGGCGCTTCCATTGGCGATCGGCCAGTCGAATATCCGGAAAAATATGGGAAGCTGTTTCCAGTACCGTCTTCGGCAATTCCTTTTCATCGGAAATACAATCGATCGGATAACCCTGTTCCAATTGCGGCCAAAGGCCGTGCACGACAAAATCATTCTTGACGCCCAATTGGCATTGAGCCGAATTTCTTTTATCACCTCCATCGGCACAATAGGTTGGTGACCAGGAAAGCGCCAGCACGTAGAAGTCAAAAATCCCCGGCTGAGCGCCCTTCTGTTCGCCCTTGGCTTGGGCCCAAACGGGCGTGGCAATCAGGATCACGTATAAGATACAAAAAACCCGACGAAACATGTTTTTCCTCTCAAATGAAACTCTGATAAGGGAAATATGGCACAGACTTAACAGGCCCGCGCCTGCCCAATGTGACAGGGTATATGCCATAAAAAAATGATGAAAAGATTGGATAGAATGGTATGGTTTGGGACTTTTGGATGGATCGCGGCGGAACATTTACGGATATCGTCGGTCGAGCACCCGATGGTACGCTTCATACCCGTAAGTTTCTATCCGATAATCCTGGCGCTTATCAAGACGCCGCCGTGCATGGCATCCGTGATCTGCTGGGCTTGAAGCCGAATGAAGTGATCCCCTTCGGCAGCATTGGCGATGTCCGAATGGGAACCACAGTCGCAACCAACGCGCTGCTTGAGCGCAAAGGCGGGCGCACCGCGCTTATCATCACCAAAGGTTTTCGTGATGCCCTACGGATTGGCTATCAGGCACGCGCTGATATTTTTGCGAAAGCCGTTAAAAAGCCAGAGGAACTCTATTCCGAAGTCATCGAGATCAATGAGCGCGTCCATGCCGATGGTACGGTTGAAATTACACCTGATCTTTTGGAACTCCGTACCGCTTTTGAAGCCATCAAAAATAAAGGCTATGATTCGATAGCAATCGTCTTCATGCACGCTTGGCGTTATCCTCAGCACGAGCGATTAGCCGCCCAAATTGCGCGTGAAATAGGCTTTTCACACATCTCCGTAAGCCACGAGGTAAGCCCGCTCATTAAACTCATTGGCCGTGGTGATACAACGGTTGTGGATGCTTATCTTTCTCCCATCCTTGCGCGCTATGTTGCGATGGTCGCATCTGAATTAGACGCTGAACGATCCGGCGCACGGCTCATGTTCATGATGTCGTCAGGCGGGTTAACCGCTGCTGATTTATTCAAAGGCAAAGATGCCGTTTTGTCAGGCCCTGCTGGTGGCGTCGTAGCGCTGGCGGAAACAGGCAAGGAAGCTGGTTTTGATTGCGTGATCGGCTTTGACATGGGCGGAACCTCAACCGATGTCGCGCATTTTAATGGCAGCTATGAACGCGCTTTTGAAACAGAAGTCGCTGGCGTGCGTATGCGCGCGCCTATGATGAAGATTCATACCGTTGCAGCAGGTGGTGGGTCAATCCTGCATTATGACGGCGCGCGTTTTCGCGTTGGCCCCGATTCAGCGGGTGCTGATCCCGGTCCAGCCTGTTATCGCCGTGGCGGTCCGCTTACTGTCACCGACGCCAATGTTATGTTGGGGAAACTTGATCCAGCATTCTTCCCATCGATTTTTGGGCCCCAACACAATGAGCCTTTAGACGCCTCTATCGCTCGCAAAAAATTCAACGAGCTCGCGATATCCATGGACGGGCGTATGAGCGCAGAAGAAATTGCCGATGGCTTTATCCGTATTGCCGTTGCGAATATGGCCGAAGCGATCAAAAAAATATCCATTGCGCGGGGGCATGATATCACGCGATATGCATTAAATGCCTTTGGCGGTGCGAGTGGCCAACACGCGTGTCTCGTCGCAGATGCCTTAGCCATGACGACCATCCTTATTCATCCCTATTCATCGCTTCTCTCGGCCTATGGCATGGGTCTGGCCTCGATCCGCGCCACGCGTGAGCAAGCAATTGAGCGCGAATTGAATGAGGAGACATTAGCAGCCTATGATCAAGAAGCTGATCGGCTATCGAAGCTCTGTTTTAAGGAAGTAGCAAGCCAAGGTGTTGATGCAACAAACATTACCCTTCATCGGCAAACCCTGCTTCGATATGCAGGAACCGATTCCGCCATTGAAATCAGTATGCCGGGTGATACAGATCGGCTTACAACCATCCGCGAACATTTTGAAACTGCCCATAAAGAGCGTTTCGGATTTTCGGATCCATCAAAACATATTATCCTCGAAGCTGCCGTGATAGAAGCCGTTGGTGGACATGCAGAGATCACACAATCGCCGATAAACGAAACGGATGATACGGCACCGATACAAGATGCAACCCGACCCATTTTTAGCAATGGCATCGTGCATCAAGCAGCCGTTTATCATCGCGCCAATTTAAAACCGGGCCACCATGTATCAGGCCCTGCTCTCATTATCGAACCGCATCAAACCATTATGGTTGAAACGGGATGGGAATGCCGCTTAACAAAACGCAATCATCTCATTTTACGTCGTATTGTTCCGCTGGAGCGAAGCCATGCGGCGGGTACGCAAGCTGATCCAATTCTGCTTGAAATCTTCAATAATCTATTTATGTCGATTGCCGAGCAAATGGGTGTAACGCTGCAAAATACGGCTTCATCCGTTAATATAAAAGAGCGTCTCGATTTTTCATGTGCCGTCTTCGATCACGAAGGCCGCCTTGTTGCCAATGCGCCGCATATGCCGGTCCATTTAGGCTCCATGGATCGCTCTGTTGAAACCATTATCCGCATGAATGATGGCAAAATTCACCCAGGCGATGTCTATATGCTTAACGCGCCCTACAATGGCGGCACACATCTTCCCGATATTACGGTTTGCACACCGGTCTTTGATGATAGCGGCAAAAATATTTTGTTCTGGGTCGCATCCCGCGGGCATCACGCCGATATTGGTGGTGTTGCACCGGGCTCTATGTCACCTCGTGCAACCTCAATTGAGGAAGAAGGCATCTATATCGATAATTTTCTTCTGGTCGAAAAAGGATTGTTTCGTGAAGAAGCTGTATGTGCTCTTTTAACAGGTGGGGCCTATCCAGTTCGTAACGTCACACAAAACATCAATGATCTTAAGGCCCAGATTGCTGCCAACGAAAAAGGCGTGCGCGAATTAACAAAATCCATTCAGGATTTCGGATTGGATACGGTGCGCGCCTATATGGGTTATGTGCAAGATAATGCCGCCGAGCATGTCGCCCGCGTCATCGAGACGCTGCACGATTCCGCGTTTTCCTACGAGATGGATCAAGGCTGTTTTATCAAAGTCAAAATCACAGTTGATAAAACCAAGCGCGAAGCAACCGTTGATTTTACGGGAACATCCCCTCAACGTCCCGATAATTTCAACGCGCCGGAACCCGTCACCCGTGCTGCTGTACTCTATGTCTTTCGGGTAATGGTCGATGATGCTATCCCGATGAACGCTGGATGCCTACGCCCCATCCATGTCATCTTGCCTGAAGGCTCTATGCTATCGCCGCGCTATCCGGCAGCCGTTGTTGCGGGCAATGTTGAAGTCAGTCAAGCGGTTACTAATTGCCTCTTCGGTGCACTGGGTGCAATGGCTGCGGCACAAGGAACGATGAACAATCTCACCTTCGGCAATGCGCGTTACCAATATTATGAAACCATCTGCTCGGGCTCCGCCGCCGGCCCCGGCTTTGACGGCTCGCCCGGTGTGCATGTCCATATGACGAATTCTCGTCTTACCGATCCTGAAATCTTAGAAAATCGCTATCCGGTCTTGCTCGAAGATTTTCACATACGAAAAGATTCAGGGGGCAAAGGCCAATGGTATTCAGGTGATGGTACAAGCCGCACCATCCGCTTTCTCGAAGGCATGGATTGCGCCATTCTATCGGGACATCGCCGCATCAGACCCTTCGGTCTTGATGGGGGAGAACCCGGCGAACTTGGCCAAACTTACGTTAAGCGTTTAGATGGCTCCGTGGATATGCTAAAAGCAGCCGATCAAACCGCCCTAAAAGCAGGAGAAAGCATCACGGTTATCACACCAACGGGCGGTGGTTATGGACCCAAAGAGAAACGTTGAGGGTATTTTAAACGAAAACTCAATACACACCCTTAAAATCACCCGCATCCGTATCATCCGGCTCCGGCGGTAAAAGCGCCAAAGCCTTGGGATCAATCGGACGCATCGGAGGCAATGGGGTAGCAGCGGGTGCTGGTACACCGATGATTGGTTCTGAAATAGCCATCTGAACAAAGCTATCATCACCACTCGGTGGGATATAATTTAAACCCGCAATTTTGCTAGCATCGGCTCGCGTCGGAATACGTCGTGCAAACTGCAATTTCGGCTGACACACATGACGTTGCCACGCCGAGTCATGCCGCGATAAATCGACGTGAATATGATTATAATGATACGAGTCGGAGCCCGGTGCCAAAACGGTTGTAAAATAATCGCACGCATCTATCGCAATTTCACGTAAAAAAGCCTGATCGCGCGCATCGCCCTTCCACCCATTGACAACACTCATACTGCGACCATCAGAAAATTTGAACCCCATCACATCAACCGCATTGCCGAAGGCATGTTCGGAAATATTGGCAATCCATTTGCTGTCTTGATTGCGGCACGAATAAGAGCCTATCGTCATCGCCGTCACATGCTGGCGATAATATAAAACGGAAGCAGGTTCGACAATTTCCGTCACCCAGCGATTGAAACTGGAGACCGCCGAGCATGATAAGGTCGCGCGACTCGTCAATCCAACTGTTCCATTTGCAAAAGCGCTGACCCTCAGCGGCTGCTGCATACCGCAAGCCCCCGGCCCGTCAATCCGGTTCATCGGCTCGACATAGGCGGACATTTTAACAGCGCCAGACGAGAGACATCTTGCTTCAACCTCATCCCGCCAAGGCGCGCGTGAGTCAAACCTCATGCCACAGCCGACAAGGATCAACAGGGCGGCGAGCGTAACGCTATTTTTGATATTTTGACGAACCATAACCCGATCATGCCGTGTTATGGTTTTATTTTCGTTAATACCGAAACCGACGCATCAACCCGTTTGCTGAATGGCCGAAATCATCCACGGCCCGCTGCCATCACGACGAAATGTCCATAGTTCCGTCACCTGTTGCGGGTTCACGGCATCGCCGGACACAATGCGATCCGTACCCCGTTCATAGGTTGCATCGATCAAGGAGAAGCGCATGGCGACGGTGGCATATTCGGCGGCCCCTTCACCCCAAGCTTCCGACAAATCGCCCTGCAACAGCTTGACTTGCGACACGCGGTTCACCGTTCCATGTCCGGCATTGCGCGCCAAATCTTCGGCAAAATAAGCGACCATTTCAGGGGTCGCTAAGCGGCGTAAACCTTCCAAATCTTCCCGACTATAGGCTTCTTGCGACGCATAAAGACGCTGCTCAAAAGCCGCAAAATCCTCTGGCCCTATATTCACTTGCCGAATGGCCGGGCGAGACGGCGGTACAACACTCGGCCCAGAGGAAGCACCCATTCCCGCGCCCAACCCCGCAAAGGCGCTTCGCCGCGCAAACAGCCCGAGCACAAACTTAATCGCGAAATAGATCAGAACACCCTGAAACAGCAGCCCGAAAATCGACATGCCGCCGCCAATACCGCCCATAAAGCCATGGCCAAACATCATGCCAACAAGCCCCGCCCCGAGTAACCCACCCAAAAGCCCAGTTCCAAATCCGCCCGCCCCGCCAAACAATCCACCACCACCAAAGGCCGGTTGAGCATAAGAAGGCGCATAATTAGGGGTAGGCGATTGAGGCGTATAAGAGCGCTGCATCGGCTGCACCGAATAGGGTGCCGTCGGCGTCGAAGGTGGCGGCGAATAGGTAAAACTACCTCTGCTGCCGCTCGACGTACCAGAGCCAACACGTGCATCCGCCGTTGAATAAGTAGCAACGGCCATAAGCCCCATCATAAGAAGAGCCAGTAGGGGACGAGTAAAAGATTTCAAGCGCATCGGCATATCCTCGGATCTCAACTTTTCATTCTCTATATGGGCAGTCCCGCTTCTAAGAAAAAGGGGTCAGCTTTGGCTTTGCCAGCGCAAGACCGCCTGATCATCCAATTCTTTGGCCTCAACCCATTCACCACTGCTGCCATCGGCCCGGTGTTCTTTTTTCCAGAAAGGCGCACGGGTCTTGAGGTAATCCATCAAAAACGCCGCCGCTTCAAACGCCGCCGCGCGATGGGACGATGCGGTAACGACCAAAACAATCCCATCCCCCGGTCGCATCATACCGAAGCGGTGAATTATGGTAAGACCACGCAATGGCCACCGTGTGACAGCCTCTTTAACGACACGACCAATCTCATCCTCCGCCATGCCCGGATAATGTTCAAGCTCAAGGGCCAAAAGCCGCCCGCCTTCGCTTCGGCAATAGCCTGTGAAACTCGCAACCGCACCAATATCATCGCCAAGCCCCGCCAAAGCATCGATCTCCGAGGCAATATCAAATGGCTCGGCTTGAACACGAAAGATAATGCGGGGTTCCATTGGGTCTTCACCCGCCCGTCATTGGTGGAAAAAAAGCAATCTCCTGCGCGCCTGCAATCAACGCATCCGGCTTAACATGCTTGCGATCAATCGCCGCCCGTACAATGCCCGGGTTTTCAAACGCATAGGCATATTCTTCGCCCCGCTCTTGCAACCAGCCTGCCAATTCAGCAACGGTTAAAATAGATGATGGAACATCTACGCGCTCTTCCGCCAAGCCGATTCTTTCTCGCACCCATGCAAAATAAACGAGTTTGATCTCAGTCATCGAGTTCAACCACATGGCGGATACCGGCTTTGAAATAATCATAGCCCGTATAAAGTGTCAGCAGTGCGGCCACCCAAAGCAACACAATCCCGATCATTACATTGCCGGGAAGCACCACTTCACCCGCATTACCCGCAATCAGAAACCCGATGGCAATCAGTTGCAGCGTCGTTTTCCATTTGGCAATCGTCGACACCGGCACGCTTACCCGAAGCTCGGCCAAAAACTCGCGCAGACCCGACACCAAAATCTCGCGGCTTAAAATTACAATCGCCGCCCAGATCGATAGGCCATGGATCGTATGATCCGCCACCAGCATCATCAAGGCAGCCGCCACCAGGAGCTTATCAGCAATCGGGTCCAACATTCGGCCCAGCGAGGATTGCTGTTCCCAAATCCGCGCCAGATAGCCATCAAAAAAATCAGTAATCGCGGCAGCCGCATAAACGCCAAAAGCCACCCAGCGCACACTCGATTCATCGGGCCAGAACATGCAGCCAACAACAATCGGCACCGCCACCACCCGACCATAGGTCAAAATGTTGGGTAGCGTGAGGGGTCCAACCCGCCTTTTTCGTGATGGCTGCGTCATGATGACTGTCGAAGCATAAGACAATCACAGCCGTCAACCGCCAATCACTCAAACGGCAGGGCTATCACCGACCTCCATCATGGAAAAAGTCATAAACCGCCTTCGCAGTCGCCTCATTCACACCGGGAGTCTTCACCAAATCTTCAAAAGACGCGCGCGAAATCGCCTTGGCCGTTCCAAAATGCAGCAGTAACGCCCGTTTGCGTTGTGGGCCGATGCCTGCAATCTCGTCCAAGGGGTTTTTGGTAAAGTCCTTCTTCCGCCGCGCCCGATGCGTGCCAATCGCAAACCGATGCGCTTCGTCACGCAACCGCTGGATAAAATAAAGCGCCGGATCGCGGGGCGCGAGCTTAAACGGATCGCGTCCGGGTACAAAAAACGTCTCGCGTCCCGCATCGCGATCCGGCCCTTTGGCAACACCAACCAGCGGTATACCCTCTATACCCAAGGTTTCAACAACGGCCTTCGCGGCCTCAAGCTGCCCCTTACCACCATCGATCAGAACCAAATCAGGCCAATCCGGCATCGTATCGTCTTTGGAAGCCTCCGACGGCTCCGCCTCTGATTGGTTCATCTCTCTCGGTGCCTCTTTCTGAAGCCGCGAAAAGCGCCGCGTCAAAACCTCGCGCATCATACCAAAATCATCGCCGGGGGTAATATCGGTCGATTGGATATTAAAGGTGCGGTAATGTGGCTTTGAAAACCCCATCACGCCTGCCACAACCATGGCACCCACCGCATTCGTCCCCATAATATGCGAGTTATCATAAATCTCGACGCGACGGGGCGGGGCAGGAAGTCCAAAAGCATTGCCAAGCGCGGTCAATAATTGCTTTTGCGACGCCGTATCTGACAGCCTGCGGGATAGCGCCTCTTTCGCATTGCTGGCCGCGTGATCCACCAGATCCCGCTTCTCGCCGCGCTTTGGAGCGGCCACTTCCACCTTCACATCCGTGCGAAGCGATAGCGCTTCTCCTAAGAGCGCCATATCCTCGACCTCGTGTGAAAGCAGCACAAGGCGCGGCGCGGGCTTATCATCATAAAACTGCGCCACGAACTGCCCCAATACTTCCTCCGCCGCAATCGTGCGATCCGCTTTCGGGAAATAAGCCCTATTGCCCCAATTCTGGAAATTACGGAAAAAGAACACCTCAATACAAAATTGCCCCGCCTGTTCATGCAACGCAAATACATCCGCCTCATCCACCGATTGCGGGTTAATATCCTGCGTCGAAACAATCGCCGATAATGCGGCTAAGCGATCTCGAATACGCGCGGCCGTTTCAAATTCAAGCGCTTCGGCAGCGCCCTGCATATCCTCCGCCATTCGCGCTTTAACCGCCTGACTTTTGCCCGAAAGAAAATCCCGCGCCTCGGTGACGAGATTTTGATAGCCAACCGGATTGATTTCCCCCGTGCACGGGCCAGCACACCGTTTGATTTGATACAGCAGACAGGGCCGCGTCCGGTTTTCATAATAAGAATCGGTGCAGGTCCTCAACAAAAAGGCCCGTTGCAGTGCCGTAATCGTCCGATTAACGGCCCAGACACTGGCAAAGGGACCAAAATACTGCCCCTGCCGATTTCGCGCGCCTCGATGCTTGGTCAGTTGCGGTGCCACATGGTCACTGGTCACCAGAATATAGGGAAAGCTTTTGTCATCTCGGAGCAGCACATTAAAGCGCGGCTTAAGCTGCTTGATGTAATTGGCTTCCAGCAGCAACGCCTCGGTCTCAGTCTCGGTCGTCACAAACTCCATCGACGCCGTATCAGCAATCATCCGCGCAATACGGCTCGTATGGCCCAAGCCGCGCGCATAGTTTGACACGCGCTTTTTAAGGCTCTTCGCCTTGCCGACATAAAGCACCTCCCCCGCGCCATCGATCATGCGATAGACGCCGGGCGCATTCGGTAAAGTTTTCAAGGCCTTCTGAATAACCTCAACGCCCGCCTTTAAACGCTGCGGCGTGGCCTCGCTGGAAAAGTCGAGATCAATGCCCGAGCTTTCCTCACCAATATCGTCTGCCTCAAGGACCATGTCCTCGGGCATAGTCTGATCAAGGGTCGAATCGTCTGAGTCAAATTGGGGAACGCGCGCCATAAGCCGGATTTAGGATGTTCCCGCTCAACTTAAAAGGGGAATATCGTAGGTTTTAAGACAGGCTCACTGATCCGTACAGACTTTACGCTCCTGATCCGCCGGTTTGGTCTTGGTACAGGATTGCACTTTAAGACTGGTCGGCTTCGGCGCGCCAGCGACGCGCACCTCTTTCGGATGCGTTACCGTTTCCGGCAAGGCTTCAGCCGACAAAATCTTGTGTTTTGTCGGGCCAAACTCCACCATGACGGCAGCGCCAGGCTTAAAAACGGGGTCGCCCGGCCCTTGTAGCTGATCCAAAATTTGCGTGGAGCCATCGGCAAAAGCAATCGTGTATTCGATCCCATTTCCGGTTTCCAAGGCATTTTGAACCACCGCACCCGCTATGGCACCTGCAAGCATACCCTCAAGCGTTGACGCATTGGAATGACCGATGCCTGCACCCGCGCCAGCTCCGATCAAGGCCCCAGCACCAACCCCCACATCCGGCGAAGAACGGATATTGACCGGATGGGCGGCGATCACCGTGCCAAATTTTACCTTTGACGCCTGCCCCGCATCGTCGGCGGAAATGTCGTTAACGCCCCGATTGGTCATGCATCCCGCGGCCAATAGAGAAATCGAAAAGACAAAGAAAATTGTTCTCAAGCGCATAACAAACCTCCGGCGGACGCTTGCTTTGGAAAAGGAGGAACAAAACAAGCGCCCTTATCCATATATTAAGCAGAAGCTTAAATTTGAAACCTGTCGGATAGGACAGGTTTCACGAAACAGCGCACTGACAGACGCGTACGAATCTCTTATCGAAGGACATGGCTCTGCATTTTGACGATTACGAATTTTTCCGCCGCCGCCACCGCCTCCTTGACGCGATGGAGGCACGCGGGCTCGATGGTATGATGCTTTTCCAACAGGAAAGCCTCTATTGGCTCACGGGCTATGACACTTTCGGCTTTTGTTTCTTCCAATGCCTCTATATTAGTGCGGATGGCACCATGGCCTTGCTCACCCGCTCCGCCGATTTGAGACAAGCGCAACATACCTCGATCCTCAAAGACATCCGCATCTGGAAGGATGGCCAAGACGCCAACCCCTCTATAGACCTTGTGGCGATGGTGAAGGATTTAGGTGGATCGGGAAAATGCCTCGGCGTCGAATATGACGCCTATGGCTTAAGCCATTTCCACGGCAAGCGTCTCGACAGCGACTTTAAAGGCCACGCTACCCTTATTGATGCATCCAACATCGTAACAAAGCTTCGCGCCGTCAAATCCGCCGACGAAATTGCCTATGTTCGCGAAGCGGCCCGGTTGTCGGACCTTGCCGATCAAGCGGGCATTGCGGCCATCCATGCGGGTGCCAATGAAGGCACCATTCTGGCAGCCCAGCACAATGCGATTTTTGCCAATGGCGGCGATTATCCGGGCAATGAGTTCATTATCGGCTCAGGGCGCGACGCACTTCTATGCCGCTATAAAGCCGGGCGTCGGGTGCTGGATGCCAATGATCAAATCACCCTCGAATTTGCCGGAACCTACCGCCATTACCATGCGGCCTTGATGCGCACTGTGGTCATAGGCCAACCACGCCCGCTGCACCTCTCCTATCACGCCGCTGCAAAAGAAGCGCTTCTGGCGTGTGAAGCAGCCCTTAAGCCCGGCGCGACGGCGGGCGAGGTGTTCGCCTCCCACACCGCAATCTTCGACGCCCACGGCCTGACCGAGCATCGGCTCAACGCCTGTGGCTATTCACTTGGGGCCAAATTCACCCCGAGTTGGATGGATTGGCCGATGTTTTATGAAAATAATGACTGGGTGATCGAGCCCGGCATGGTCATGTTCGCACATATGATTCTGATGGATTCCGCTACAGAGACGGCCATGTGCCTAGGCCGCACCTATCTGGTGGGCGAAAAGGGTGCCGTAGCGCTCAACGGCCATAATCTTGAGCTGATACAACGCTAAGTGCTACTCTTTTACTCAAGTTTTGTGTGGTTTGCTCTGTGGCGATATTGTGACACGGCTTCGGGCCTGATATGAGCCGTGGCGCCAGCAATGATTGTTTGGCTTCGATCCAGTTGCAGCCCCTATAAAATTCAAGGAAATAGCCCGATGAAAGCTGACATCAAGCTCGTCGCGGGGAACTCCAACCGCGCGCTCGCCGAGGCCATCGGGGCCTATTTGTCTTTACCCCTTGCCAAAGCGCAGGTACGGCGCTTTGCGGATATGGAAATTTTCGTCGAAATTCAGGAAAATGTCCGAGGGCAGGACGTCTTCATCATCCAATCAACCTCGTTCCCAACCAATGATCATTTGATGGAACTTCTGATCATCACCGATGCGCTGCGCCGCGCCTCCGCCAAGCGTATCACTGCCGTCATCCCCTATTTCGGCTATGCAAGACAGGACCGCAAAGCTGGACCAAGAACCCCAATTTCTGCCAAGCTGGTGGCCAATCTGATTGCTCAATCCGGCGTTGATCGCGTTCTAACCGTTGATCTCCACGCCGGCCAAATCCAAGGCTTTTTCGACATTCCGACCGATAATCTCTTTGCCGCCCCCCTCATGGCCCGCGACATCAAAGAACATCTCGATACATCAAACACAATGATCGTATCGCCCGATGTTGGCGGTGTCGTCCGCGCCCGTGCGCTGGCCAAGCGCATAGACGCACCTTTAGCCATTGTCGACAAACGCCGCGAGCGCGCGGGCGAGTCGGAAGTGATGAACATCATCGGCGATGTCGCTGGTCGGTCCTGCATTCTGGTGGACGATATCGTTGATTCAGGCGGCACACTTTGCAACGCAGCCGATGCCCTCTTAGCGAATGGCGCGAAGGAAGTTTACGCTTACATCACCCATGGCGTACTCTCAGGAGGTGCAGTGGCTCGTATCGCCTCCTCTAAACTGAAAGAGCTCGTCCTTACCGATTCGATCCAGCCGACTGAAGCGGTAAAAGTCGCCCAAAATATCCGTGTTATTTCAGTCGCCACCCTTTTAGGCGAGGCGATTGGTCGCACAGCGACGGAATCGAGCGTTTCGAGCCTTTTTGACTAAAAAAATCTGACGCTGCCGCTTTCCCAAGAGCATCGCGCTTACTATGGTATGGGCATGATCACAATTGCCCCCCCGCCGCTCGACAGCTTAACTGCAACGGCAAAAAGCGTCGCGGCGAAAGGCCCGCCACCTGTCCATCTTTGGCATCCCAACTATTGTGGCGAAATCGACATGCGGATCGCCTCAGATGGGACTTGGTTTTATATGGGAACGCCCATAGGCCGCCCCGCCCTCGTCAAACTCTTCGCATCCATTTTGAGAAAAGACCCCGAGCGGTTTGTACTGGTTACACCTGTCGAGATGGTCGGCATTACGGTCGATGACGCCCCCTTTCTTGCCGTCGCGATGGAGAAAGAAGCCGATACCCTCATTTTCCGCACCAATGTCGATGACATCGTAACGCTAGGTCCCGATAACCCGATGCGCTTTGAAAACGATGCCCATGGCGGGCTAATTCCCTATATCCGGGTACGCGGCGACTTATGGGCAAAACTCACCCGATCCATTTTTTATGATCTGGTCGCCTTAGGGGAAGAACGCGACGTCAAGGGCATTAAAATGTTTGGCATCGCTTCAAAAACCGCCTATTTCCCAATGATCGAAGCCGCGCGCCTCGCCGATCTGTGATGCAACCATCTACCGCCCCTCATCCCATCACTTTTGCCGATTTTAGAGCCCGAGCCGCCACGCGTCTTTTGCCCAAGCCCTTGCCGGACGCTTTCGATCCAACCATCATTCCCCCACACGGGGACCATCGGTTGGCTCAAATGCTCGCCCCAGAAGACGGCACGCTTCATCGCCCTGCCGCTGTACTCATCCCGATTATTGACCGCCCCCAAGGAGCCACCATCCTCCTGACCCATCGCGCGGCTCATCTTAAAGACCATGCCGGACAAATCGCCTTCCCAGGCGGCAAAATGGATACACATGAAACGGATCCGGCTCAAACGGCCATTCGCGAGGCAAGAGAAGAAATTGGCCTTGATCAAAAATATATCGACCCCATTGGCTATCTCGAACCCTATCTGTCATCGACCGGATATCGGATCGTCCCCGTTATTGCGTCGATTGATCCTGCCCATAGCCTTGCAATCGATCCCAATGAAGTACAAAGTATATTTGAAGTGCCGTTAAGTTTTTTGATGGACCCCACCCATCACCAAACCCATCGTCGAGAATGGCGCGGGGCATTACGCGACTACTATGCTATGCCCTACATGCACTATTATATTTGGGGTGTAACCGCCGGCATTATTCGCAACCTTTATGAGAAAGTCTATGGCGAATGATACGCGTCATCTTTGAAAACCTTCTGCTCTTTATCGTACCGTTTATCCTTTATTCGGTATGGCTGAAGATTGTCCAAAAATCGACGCTTGACCCCGAAAACTGGAGCCGCTCCCTCTTGGCACTGGTAAGTGCAGGCTTTATTCTGGTTGCGCTGTTTTTTGTCGCCTCCGGCCTATTCGCTGAACGTCATTTAGGGGCTTATACGCCGGCTCATGTTGAAAATGGTCAACTGGTTCCAGGCACTTTTAAATGAGCGCTACACATCGCCGTATCTTGATGACAGGGCCACTCTCCGATCACGGGCTACATCGGCTCCTAAACCTTTTATCGAGTGAAGGCGATCAAGCTTTGATCGTTGGTGGCGCTGTTCGAAATTCGCTGATGGGCTACCCCATTGGTGATATCGATATTGCAACTACCATGCGCCCCGAAAAAGTAATGGTACGCGTCGGCACCGCTGGTATGCGCGCGATACCCACAGGCTTTGCGCATGGGACCGTCACCGTTGTTGTCGATGCACAATCATATGAAGTAACAACCCTTCGCCAAGACATCGCAACCGATGGCCGCCATGCCACTGTCACGTTTGGTGAAGATTTTCAAAAAGATGCAGAACGCCGCGATTTTACGATGAATGCGCTTTATGCGGATAGCGCTGGCGTGCTTTACGATTATATCGGTGGCATTGAAGACATTCTCTATCGCCGCGTTAAATTCATCGGCGATGCTAAGACGCGCATTCAAGAAGATTATCTTCGTATTCTTCGATTCTTTCGTTTCTCCGCCGACTACGCGGAAGGCAAACTTGACCCGGATGGTTTGGCCGCCATAAGCGAAGAAAAAGCGGGCCTAAAAACGCTATCAGCCGAGCGTTTGAAAAGCGAATTACTAAAAGTGCTCTTGGCACGAAAAACCATACAAGTCCTCACCGCCATGAGCCGCATTGGCATTTTCGATATCGTCTTGGAATTACCAACAAACATTGAGGCCTTGGCGGGATTATTACAGCGCGATCCGGGAGCCGACGCTCTGTTGCGCCTCGCCGCACTCTGCATCCATAAGCCGGACGATACGCTTGTTTTGAAAAACCTTCTGAAACTTTCAAACACTGAGACGGATCGGCTCACCCACATTGGCACCGCGTTGATGCGGCTATCTGCCATCCCACACCCGATGGATCCGAACCATATCCGAAAAATGGCGTTCCGGTTGGGCCGACGCACGCTCACCGAGGCGCTCATCATCGATGCCGCTCGGCATAATTACGCGACCGATCCCGCCTTGCTTTCCGCCGCTAGCAGCGCCCCAACGGTTTCGCCCTTTACCGGAAATATGCTTCTCAAGCGCGGCGTCCCCCAAGGCCGTAAAATGGGTGAAATCATCCAACGGGCCGAAGAATCGTGGATGGCCGCCGATTTTCCGAGCAGCGGAGACCAGTTAGCGGCTTTCCTGAACGAAGCCATCAAGACCCTGTCATGAAGAACAGGGCATTGGGGACTTAACCTTTCACCCCTTCTTGCGTTAGACTGAAACTTAGAAGGAGATGATGACCGTGAACTCATCCTCGAAAAGCCCATCAGGACTAGCCCAACGCCTATCGGACCGTCGTCGCGTCGGCGGACCCGTTAATTCAGCGTTTCGACAGGATTCCGGGCAATGGAGCCGCGAAACCTTTCTGATGCCACGCATTGAAGCGCGCGAAAAAGCCCGCGCCCTTTTCACCCGCTTCCCCAAAGCGGCCTATATGACCGAAATAGAGTGGTGGCGCGAATGCGACGACGGTCAAATCGAATTTACCATCCGTCGTCTGCGCAGCTCGGACTAAACGAGCCGATAGAGCAAGCTTGCTTTC
>Ga0316217_10001808_pt1 | contig 26973 bp, 24 predicted proteins | sample 1anoAmetaG_FD_203633 | JGI IMG/M metagenome (GOLD analysis project Ga0316217, IMG submission 203633) | Freshwater microbial communities from Trout Bog Lake, Wisconsin, USA - 1anoA | ecosystem: Environmental > Aquatic > Freshwater > Lake > Hypolimnion/Profundal zone | place: USA: Wisconsin...
ATAATTTTTGATAGGAATATGGAATAACTTATAATACTCAAAAGGAATCCTGTATTCGAATCTGATCATGACTAGTTTAGTCATAATTTTTAGGTTTAACATCGCTTTTCAACTTGGATCTTCATCATCTGAGCGAGGGATGGCAAAAGAACTGCTTATTTCAGCGTCAGCTAACCTGTTCATATTTGTCTTTAATTAAAAAAATCAAAAATCGAAGGGAATTTCTAATCTCCCTGCTCAATTGGTCATATCTTTCTTAATTTACTAAAAATAAACTAAAGTGGATCACTCTTAATTGTCTTCATTATTTTATTCATCTTCATTTTCATCATTTTGGGTCTTTTTAGACGAATCGTTGGAGTCTGTAGATTACAAAGTTTTCTTACTTTAGATGTTTGTAATGGGAATCGGAGTAGCTTTAAGAGCAAAGATAGGCTCTTTTAAAACAGGAATATGCAGTTTAAGGGCTAATTTAGGATTCTGTAGGGCAGTCACCTTAGTGCTCGTTTTAGTAACAAGTGGACTAGAGCTGGAGCCAGTTTTACCACTTGGTTTGCCTGGTGGTCCAAACAAAGCAGAACATTTAGGATAGCTAAAGCTAGCCACAGTAGAGGCGATGCCTGTAGGATCAACAAGAGCTGCAATTTGCGAAGAAATTCTGATTATATCAGCAGCAGTGATCTTTTTGGGATCAAAGTTTTTGATCTCATTCACGAGTTTACCTGCATTGACTGTTAGCTGAATCCCTTGTTTCGCTAGTTCAGCTGCGGCTTTCATATTTTTAGCAACATCAAGTATCTTAGCAATGCCTTCTGAAGATTGGAACGCTTTCAAAAGATTTTAAAACTCAGCTTTCATTTGAGCGAACTTTGCTCCTTCGGTTGCTACTTTTTCGGCTACAGTTGCCCCTCCTGAGGTGCCAAAAGTTATAATATTTAAAGCTAATTGGCCTACTGAGCTAATCTCATTAAAAACAGTGGACAAGCAAGTCCCGAGATCTTTAGCTGCACCCATACCGCAGCTAGTCCATCCAGCTGGAGTATCTCCCCAACAAACTGGCCCAACTCCACTGTAGCCTTTTCGGCATGGAGGATAGCAAAGTCCTGCATCTTACACTTTTCCCCAAGGACAGTGAGCAGTGTGAGGATTGCCGATTATAATCTTTTTGGCACATGACAGATCGATTCCGAAGTTCATACCTAAAGCTTGGCAGTTGGGCACTGCAGGCCTACAGATGCAGCATCCAAGGCTATGATATCCTGGTTTACATTTAGGATAGACTATGAGTCCATATTTCTAGCAATGTCCTTTCCCATGGTCTTTTTAGCACCTCAAAAACATGTTTTTATCATTCAAAGGGTCTCCGAATTACCAAGGATAGCCAACACCTCTGCCATACTAGGTATGCCTACAAAATAGACCTTCATTAGTGAAACCTGCAGGACAAAGCTGATGACAATCAAATCCCCATCTTTTAAATCCTTTGGGACATAAGTCATAGCAAAGAAGTCCAATTTTTTACTTCCCTCTGCAATCTGAAGGGATAGTCCCTACTCCTCTTCCATAGGTATCTTTCCAGCAAAAGGTGGCAGTTTGATGGTGAAAACTGTCTACCTGAACTAAATAGACGGCCTAACAAAGAAGAACGACTAGGATAAGTTTGAATATGTGCATTTTTTGTTATTATAAAAGATTTAAAAGCGTTTGCTTATATATAAAAGTTCGTCTTGAAGAAATCATACTTTTTGAGTTAATTTTGACGCCAGAGATAGATTTCCATGGGATTCAATTGGCTGATTTGATCTTTATTCTCAAACGAACTTATAGAGAGTTTGCAGCTATATTAAATATCATCCATAAAACAAAAATCAGTTACATCAAATATATCAAATGTTAAGTTGAACTTGCTTACTTTCTTTGAACATTGACAGAACTTGCCGGGAGATATTGATCAAGTTCAATGAGTACTATAATTTTTCGGAATCAAGATAATTCTTTTATAGGAAGTCCAAGTCCATAGGGCTTTTACCTAAAATTAAGAATTCAAAGTCTAGACTTCGATAAGATTTGGTTTATTACAGCAAAATCGGAACTTTAGATCTTATTAGAAAAATAATTTATTTTTACTCATTTAGGAGTTATTAGAAAGCTTATTAATAGGTCGGCTAAAGTAATCAGTATTAATAGCATATAATAGCATAGGTTGTATCCTCAAGACATCACTTTATTAACATTTTTCTCTCAAAAATCAAGAAAAACTTCCCTCTTAACTTCGATTAATAGTAAACATTAAGTAAAACAGGTGAATAAAGCTAACATTAAATGGATTATTGCTTAGAATGATACACAATCAATTGAATCTGGCTTTTTAGTAGAAGTTGTTGTAGACATGTGGGTTAATTTCTTTCTTACTTATTACTATGAGTCCAGAAAACTCTAAAGTTTTGATTAAATAGAGACCGTAGCCTATACTTTCTTTATCGAAATAAGAAAGCAAGTTAGAAATGGGGCTACAATGTTGCGAAGTGATATCTTAGACCAGCTCAATTACTTAGTCCTATCTTTTCATTGAGTCAACTAATCTCATAGGTATGGAAGGCTTGATCCTTTAGATAAACCTAAAGGAGCCCCATTTCAGAGTTTTGGCGTGCTTCCTCACCTACTTAGTCAAAGTTTTAATAACTCTTGTGATTTTGTTTTCCAATTATTGCTTGGGAGTGACATTTTTTATTTTATTTACGCCATATCTGTCCAGTTTCCTTTATCGCGTGGAGACGATTGTTTGTTCAGTTGAGGCTTCATACAGCTAGAAAATTGCAAGCGAGTTCTTATCCAAATGCCTCTTAAATGAGTGTGTCAGGTTTTCCATAAACTCACTCTCATATTCAACATTTTTATCACTTTATAACTTTCCGTTTCTGAGCGAAATCTCAACGGAAACAACAGCGTTCGATATCTTATAAACTTCTTCCTAATCTAGGATAACCTTGAGTATGTTGTGCCAACAAGTGACGTAATCTCTGTGCTTGAATTTGTTCCTTAAGATGGACTCTATGTTGTCAATTTCCTTTTAGATTTTGAGCTAGGGTGGTTAGTTTGGGTTTAGCTGGAGTGCCTTCAAGAGGCAGTAGTTGAATCTTCTGCAGCTTTCGGTGTAGCCGATGTGGTAGAAGTTCATGTCAGTGACCAGATTGAGAATCTCGGGAGGCATGTATGCCTTTATTTTTGGGTCTTTTATGCAGCTGTAGATGTACTTGCAAAAGGTTTACTTGGAATCATAGATGGGAGTCAGAAACTTTTACAGACGGAGCTTGTTTATGCTTTCATAGTTTTACTCAGCGAAGGTCTAAAAAGTGGGGATGAAAGCTATGAAGTTTCTATTGGTAATTCCTTTGGAAAATATGTACAAATTTTCCTCAGAGAGGTCAGTGATGTGGCTAACGACGTAGATGAAAAAGTTGAAATCAACATCGTCGCCAAGCCGTGAGAAATCATCATAGATGTCGAGCAGTATTTCTCTAGCGTCATAGCCCTACCTCTATTTGATCAGCACTTCATCGCAAGGATGGTCAAAGATACGCTAACATTCTTTTTCTGTTTTATACAATCTATCAGTTATCTTTTTCATGAACATCGGGAGCTCATTCAGCTGGTTTTCTTTGACTAAGATTGGGTAGATTTTAACTTTTTGATCGCTATTTCTCTAGGCCTCGATTTCTGACACCATTTTAAACAGTTTTTCTATGTTTTCATTCATGACTTAATGCAAAACCTGCCATTTCGCTGTTTCGCATTCTCTGAAGACCTAATCAAAACGAGTCGAGGTTTCTTTGGTCTTTGTTGTTATGGATTTGGCTTTGTATGTCTCGAACTCATTGAGGCCCTAAGGTACTAGCATAATTATTAATGCGCGAATATAATGCGGTTTTTTAATATTAAATTCAAACTAACTGTTAGAGAAAATAAAAAAGAAGCGCTTGAGTTATTCTTTAACTTTTAAGGTATAACTCAGTCTTTTTAAATTTACAAAAAGCTCATCAAAAAATGAAGCCTGCCAATCGAATATTTTGTAGCAGAGATTCAACAATCGAATACTTTTTATTCTTTTTGCCTTTCACAGTGAGCTCTTCAAAAACTTGTTATTTTGTTTCTTTTCTCAGTAATATTCTATCTTTGTTATCAAAGCCTTAAAGTTACTCTACCAAAAAATTGTAAGAAAATTTTATTGGATTATAGAGTAACTAAAAAGTCATAGGTTGGGTCACAATCATTTCAGCTGCTTTAGCCACAGAGAAGGCCTATGATGAGCTTATTCGACGAGCTCAAACGGCTTCACCCCCAAATAATCAAACTCTTTGCATTCGATTTCAGATATTTTCTCATAGTTCAGCTTTGAAAGTGCGATTCCAGTCTTGAAATTGCTTGCATAGGAAAAGCCATATCTGAATCCTTGACGAATGCCTAGAGTCTCGTTCCCAATCATCATTTTATGCAGCAGTCTCTTTCCCATGTGCTCCTTCTTCAGAGCCACCCCCCAAATATCCATCACTAACCCCTTTTCCCGAAAAAGACTATGATGCTAAGGTTTGGCCTTTTTAAACATTTCTTCCTAAAGAGCGATGACTGAAGATATGTAATTCAGGTCTTTCATAAACTTTTCCTCAAAGCCTTCGGGAACATAGTTCAAATCTTTGGCCACAGAGATTCCGATGAGTTCTCCGTTTCTCTAAAGATCAAAAACAGCCACACTCATTTGGTTGTCAATTGAGTCTCTTATAAACATCCTCCAAAATTCACTCCATACCTTTTTCATGAAATCAATCTATTTTTCGTCCTCGAATTATATTCCTGCTAAAGAGCCATTAAGTGCTTTTGAGGAAGCTCCCTGAAAAGGGTACCTTTTGTGGAAGGCATTCGTGAGGGGCTATTGATCTTTAAACTATTGACTGAGCAGCTATAAACTTGCTGCTCTGTCTTTTTATATAAGTCTTCTGAAAGAATAGTTTTAGTGCCTAAACAGCTCAATTGATGACTCATTCTCGACTTTAGTTGGAATTTCCACGTTTTTTGGCTTAATCTAATTTGGAATATGTATACTTAAGGCAGCTTCTCACAAGATTATGGATGACTTAACTCTGAGTCTAATTTAGTTTTTTCCATTTCTATTATAACTCTGTTTAGTAAATTGGGTGCTTAAAAGGGAATGATGTACATGCGTTTTTTTTAAACAATTAGTTGTATTCATGCATTCGAACGAAGTAAAATGTCCATAAATCCCATTTTGTAAACTTGATTTTCCGAAAAAATAATACTTTGAATTGATACTTGACAAAATATTAAAGAGATATCATTTGTTTTAAAAAACTCCAAAGGCTCACTATTCTTAATCGTTTTAGTACTGAAGAGAAGCTAATCCCCTTAAATTTGCGAAAAAAACTATGTAAAATAAAGAAAATTTAAGATTATTTCTATTTTTTCAGTCAAAAATTATTAATACAAACTGATGTGATCAAACCTGCAACATTCATCTTTTCAGAAATGCAAAAATTTTCGAGTTTGTACAGTTTAATCTTTTTCGAAAATAAAAATAGAATAAAAAAATATGATTAAGTTATTTTTTCTTCCATACCATGGAGACTATGTAAACAACGTTAAAAGACACAAAGTGTCTTTGTAATTCTTTTAGTTTTGAGGTACAACTAAACCTTAGCTAGCTTTTTTTGTCCCAACTCTCCATGCTGCTGTCAACCAATCGATAACTTTCGTAGCGAAGAGCTTTAATAAAAACTCCAAATGCTACTTAGTTTTTTAGTACTGAAGAGAACCTAACCTCCTATAAATTTGTGAATTTTTTTTAAAACTAAGAAAATCTCATGATTATTTCTATTTTCTTCAGCCAAACGTTATTTATTGAAACTGATGTGATTAAATCTGCTACATCAATCTTTTCAAAAATACAAAACTTTTCGAGTTTGTATTGCGATAATCTGATTCAAATTTATCAATAGAGTTATTTTGTCCATATCATGAAGACTATGGAAACAAAGTTGAATGATAGAAAGCTTCCAGAAACTGTTATAAAATAAAAAAAAAAAAATTATGGTGACCTTATTACGATTGGTCATCAAATCCTAAAAAAATAGAATGTGATTTATAATAAATACAGAAGTTAATGAAGTTGTTGCATAGTTTGATTAAGCAGGCTGCCTTCTCAAACATGAAAAACGCCTAAAATTTAAACAAACCAGAATTACCAGTTCACAATGGCGGCGTTAAAACTCTAGATAAAGAATTTCTTAAGAATTTCGAACAAACTAAGCTCTAGAAGGTTTAGAAGCAAGTTGGTAAAGAATCTCGATTAATAAAGTCAGTGAGTGACTTCCAGACTGCGGTTTATTAGGATCCAGTCCTGAAGATGAGTTTAGAGGGAGGACTGATGAATATTCCAGAAGGAGGAATTCTCAAGGGAGTGACCTCAGCTCAGCTATTCCAAACACTGAGCAACATCTGTCTGGAACCCCCGAAGTTTGAAGACAACAGGATAAACGGTTTACCTATATACTGTATTTTTATCGACCTTCTTGACAACAGATTTGGTCAGACATTTTTTGGAAGTAAAGTGGTTAACCAACATTTAAAGGAAGTTTTTAACGATTACAATATTATGCTTTGCTCTTAGGCCTCGCTGACGTACATGAATGAAGATGAGCCTAACGGCTGGTTCTGTAAAACGGCTCAGAATTATGTCGATTACAGCCACTTTTTCGTGGACAAATCTAAGCCACACTGGGGTTTCAAAAGCTGGAACGATTGGTTTACAAGGGCGATCAGACCCTAAGCCCGTCCCATTGATCCTCGTCCCAACTCCATAGTCCACAGCTCAGACTCCTATCCTATTAGCTTCAGGCCTGGCTAGGCTGGGAGGAACCCCTGTAGAAATGTCAAAGCCGAAGATGCTTTCTGGCTGAAGGATAACCTTTACTCGCTCTATGATACTTTGGCAGCAAGAAGAATGAAAATTACAGATTTGGTAGATGATCACTTTGTAGGAGGAACTGTTTATCAGGCCTATCTTAGCCCGTGGTGCTACCATAGATGGCACTCTCCTGTGTCGGGGACAGTCGTAAAGTCCTACAAACTAGATGGCACTTACTACCTTTCCAACCCCAGTTTTGAGCCTAGTCCCCCAAACACTCAGATATCCAACTATATGGCCTCAATACCCATTCAGAGTGTAGTTTCCACTAGACAAGTTTTTATCATTCGCTTAGATGATGGTTCCAATCGCCATATAGCTGTTGTCTAAATCGGCATGGGTGAGGTCTCGAGTTGCAAGCCCTTTGTGAGCTAAGGCCAAAAGGTTTAGAAGGGTGAGTTGTTGGGACAGTTTGAGTTCGGAGGCTCTTCCTATTTGCTGATCTTTGACAAAGATTTTGATCTCACTTTCAATCCTTCGATAAGTGCAATCAATCCAGTTACCAAATAAACGAATAAACAGCTTGTGAACTCTTGGCTCGCCACTTTCAAATGATAAAAAAATTCTTTTATACTATTCTTCAATGTTTTAGTTTGAAATGACCTGCAGTTGCCAATCTATGAAAATTTTACAAATTTTCTTAGCTTTTTTCTATCGATTTTTCAGTTTCCATCGTGTTAGATATTTCCTTTTGGCTATATTATAGGCCATTATTAATCAGCATCTGAGCCAGCATTGCAAGCACCGAGTTAGTTTCATTGATGAGAAAAATCGGTGGCATTGAACTAAAAATCCTTGCTTGAGCTTAAAATCCTAAATGACTCAACTTAAGTAATGATTCAGGATGAGTGTGTGCAATATTTTTGAGCGAAAGTGAGAAAAAGTCTACTTTTACTAAGGCGCAATCGAAGTAAACCCTAGAAATCTTATAATTAGCGTAAAGATATAAGATTTCTTCTGACTTTAACCTATTAGTTGAGCTATTTGAGCCGATTAATGAAAAATTATAAATACACATAACCTAGAATTCTATAATTTTGAAGAAAGAGCTAATATTGTCTGGTATTTGAATGAGCTATTGATTTTAGAAAGCTAGACTAAAGAATATTTCTGGGAAGAAATATAATATCAAAGACTAATTAGTATATACAACTTTAAAAAATAACGTTAAAGCCAATAACAGCTATTTTAGGCAAATTTGATTAATGCACCCATATACGCAAAACCTGAAACCCTTCCAAAGCCAAAAAATGTGTAATCATTTTTATAAGAAATCATTGTCATTATAATTACAGGAAAGGCAAAGGTTTTTCGAGCAAACCTTTTTCAAGAAACCCACACCACTATTATTCTAAATCCGCCTTTTCCATGAGAACTAGTTAGTTTGATTCCGGTTTGAGGCCGCTTGAGACTTGCTATATATGATCTTAAATTTTGGGTAACTTGTTTGCTCTTTTTCCAAAAAGGCCAACTAGCTCTTGGGTCAGGTGTATGTTTTATTTGATAATACAGGCCACAGAACCGTATTTAAGCATCATCTTTTGATGGTGGGAGTGGCATTGGGCCGCATTTTTACTTTTTACGGCCTGGCTCATTTTGACATTTATTTTGACTCTTCTTTTTTATTATATGGATAACTAAAAAAGAAGTGTATTTTTTATTAAAAAGCTGATATACCTTCTATTTTCGGTGCGACTCCAGTTTTCCTTATCTTTCTTTTAACAACAACGTGTCTGTTTGGCATTTTTTGTCGGGCCTGAAAGTGCAGTATCACACTAAAGTAGCCCAGAGGTCATAGGTAGGCCTTTTTCGCTTCTTGATGGCTATTTCGCCTCAAAAATGATGCTTTTAAGTGAGGAGCTCATATGGAAATTCCCTTTTTGAACTAATTAAATCTTTATATGATTATAGTTAATTATTTTGATATTCATTTCCTTTGGATCTAACCATTTGCTGAATGAAGCCTCCGTCTTAAACGCTGTTAAAGGCTGAGGGCTCTTAAGCAGAATAATATTGTTTTAAAGGATTTGATGGTTCTGAAAAAATTATGATTCTTAGCTTTTAGGGTTAGCTATCATTAGATTCGTTGATCAGGCATTCTAAACTTATGTCTCTTCTTTGACTTCTGTCAGTTTTTTCTTTTTTTTTCTATGTTAAGCTAAAGAGAGATGCAATTGAGAATGCAAACATGAGGAAGAGTGAAATTAAGGAATTTATGGCGAATACCTACTTCTATTCTCGGGAAAACATCCGTTAAGTTTGATAGTGGATTATTGAATGCTACAGCTTAAGCTCTTGATGGATTATCACAATACGGGCAGCTAAACCTTTTGGTTTTTTTTCCTCAATTCATTTGAATTCAGTAGCATAATTCAGCAAAAGTAGGCTCCAATCTTCAAAAAACTAGGTAGTTAACAAAAATAGTCGGTTTTTCATGCATGTATGTATAACTTGCTTTATCATATAAAATGAAAAATATGAAGAAAGTGCAGTTATTTCGCCTTAAAATCGAAGTAGATAGGCTTAAAACAGTAAACCAGCGATTGTTGGATGTATTCGATATCTAAATTTAAAGTTATCATTCAGAGAATATATTTCTTAAGCTCCCTTCTTTGCAATGTATGAAGTCAATTGTGAAATTTGCTTTAAAGTCATAATGCGTTATGATAAAATCGAATTCGAAAACTTTGTATAGATTCACCAAAGTCCTCAAGGAAAAATAGAATGCGCAGTAATTGCCAGAAGATTCCTTCGATGTTCTATCTTCGCCGCCTAAAAAGAAGAATAGCCACAACCGGACACAGAGCTAGCCATTTGCCAATTGTCCTTCTTTGTCGCCCAAAACTACTCTCGTCCATGAACGCCAAAACAGCTAATGTTCATGGAATCCTGGAGTGAAGCTGCAAAAGCACAGTTAGAAGGCTAACTCAGCTAGTCTAATATCGATGGAGACTAAAACTGTGATTATTCGTGATGTAGGACTGTAGCAAATGTCAAGTTTATTGTGGAGAGGGGGCAAAAAGAGTGTAATAAAGAAAGGAGGGGCTAATCTGAAGGCAGTTTTCAGTAAAAACCAGGTGAACCACCAAATACGGAGCTATTAGCTTCGATAATAGCTAAAAGAAATAGACAGAAAAAACCAGGAGGCAGCCTTGAAGTAGCGGATACTCTAATCCTTGCTATCTAACTGTGAGAGAATATCTGATAATATTTTTGAATTCGCATGATAGGAATATACTCATCATTTGAATCACAGAAAAGTAGTATAGAGCCAGATAATGGCCGGAAAAAGGAGGACACCTTACCACTAGCCTTTCAGTTCCCATTTTTGTTGCTAGTAATACCCGATGCAGGCATAAAGAAGTATTAGGCCAAGGATCCCTCCAATTCTTTTTAAATATTTAATTTTGTTTTTCTGCGGGTTGGGGTGCAAAGGTTCGAGTCTGAAGAGTCGATTGGTCATGAGGAACAAAAACAGAAGATACTCCTGGTCAGCAGAATCGCTGATTTACAGCATCATGAAGATGTAGTAAAAGCTGAGAGCGAGGTTGAGTGTCCACCATTTATGCATCTTTTCAGTCGGTTTGATATCCTTGGTTGATTTCCAGTCTTAGAAAAGCTACAGAGATTTGTTGCGAGTGGTGTAGAGAATGAGAAGATTTAGGTTTAGCTCGATGATGCAGCCTTTGCAGGCCCAAAGAATCATAATGATGAGCTAGAGGCAACTGTTTACCAGAATGCCGATATAGCAATTCCTGAGCCGACTCATTCTCCGACTCCGCTACTACAAATGGATCACAGTTCGCAAAATGTGTGTCCGTTTTTTTATCAAGATGTAATCGTCTATTTGTTTGTACTTATCGTTACGCTTTAACATGTTGGCTTCAGTCAAGGGCAGTTGTTCGTTTTTGGGTATGAAAAGTACAGAAAATTTCAAGGACTACAGCAGGGGTAGGTAGTAGGAGAGAAAGTACTGGACTGAACAAGAAATAAACTTTGATTTGATAAGCAGATCTAACCTTTTTTTAAGCTCGAGGTAGTTGTCATCCCTTAGAATGATGTTATCAGCAAGGAACGAAAACTCGTTTTAGATCCTTCGGTGACTTTTGCTGGTTATTATCTTGATGTCATGCGAACATGCCAATTAGCTGAGTTCACCAATCTTTGATTCGAAATCGTCCTACTCTATGGCAATTAGATCGATTGATTCCAGTTTTTTGATGATTTTTTAGTCCTTTATCTTGTAGTTTTAGTCTTATTGGGTCTAAGTGAAATAGCGAATGATCAGCCACAGCATTTCGTTCTCATTCGCATATTATAGGTAAAGCAAGAGACTTGCTACCAAAGACAACAGCTAGAGAAACTCGTAGTAATGGTCTCCTTGTTTCATTGAGACCCATTCTATGCCAAGTAGCACAATAGGCAGCGCTATCCATATCTTTATCATGCGTACAAAAGATTTGGTTTTGGATAGGCCAAGCCATTTGTGCTCAACAGATTCGTTGTATCTCTCGCTTGTCTATCTTGAACCTACTAGACACACAAACGCCCATCCTGAGCCTTACTGGAGGACAGAGTTTCTGAACAAAAACGGGTCCAAGTCATTACTATTCTATGCATCTTTTATGGCATATTTGGGAGATTCAGATCTGGATGAGCCGATTCCTTTTTAGTTAACCACGATATACTTATAAGAGGTTTCGTCTAATGAAGAGCTCTTTTCTACTTCGAAAAGTATCGCATCAAACACCAGTACTTGAGGTGCAGTTATATAAACTATGTCTCCTTGTTTCAGCCGATGCTATTCGACTTCGAGATCTTGTCCCTTTCGATGGACATTATATTTCAAGTTGCAGCTGTGGTGACTATGCGATTATTTACACGGAATGTTATGAACTTCGTCTCTCTTTTTTTTCCATAAAATCAGGACGCTCAAAAAAATGATTCCGATTGATTCGCTTAGGATCTACAGTTTTTCAATGGCTTCGTGAGTGTAGAGTAGAATTTTCGAGAAGAGAGACAAACTAACAAGGTACAGCAACACGTACTCTAATAAATGCTCTTTTTTATGGCTGGAGCTTTCGAAAGAAGCTGAGTCTGCTTGGATCATCAGTTCTTTGCAAAACACTGGGTAAGAGATACTTACGATCGTAACCGCCTAGCTAGCTGAGTTTGATGAGCGATTTTTAGGGGTTTTTGGATTGGTTTGGATGAAACATTTGTTAGAGAAAAGCTTCAAAGGGCATCCTATGCCAATTTAAAGGATTAGGGAATTATTAATTAAAAACAATAACTCAGTTATTATGCGAAATATTTCTTTTGAAGAACACTCAAATTAAAGCGGAGGTTGTGGCAATTTAAAACTTAATTTTGTAGGTTTTATATGCTTTTCCTATAAATACGCATTCATTGATCAATAAATTTGAGTTTTGCTTCCATAATTTTCATATTATGGTAGTTTATTAGTCCAGAATCGCTTACTTTTTCGCATCTTTCGATAATCAGTTTAGGTTTTTTCTTCTCTTCTGTCTATTCAATCATAACTTTGAGGCAAAGTCTAAAGTAAGGCTGTCCTTCTTATTAATTGGCCTAAAATTGGATTTCATTTATTTTTAAACTCTCCTCACTTCCCTTCGATACAAAACTGTTTAATGTTGACAGTTGTCTGTTTTTCACTACAATCTAAAGATCTTTTTTGTGATAGGTTTCATCTGTAAAGTCCAAACGATAACAATTATTAATAACTTCAATAGAATTGATTCTTCCCAAAAGTTGATAGATTACTTGTTCCTAATTTTTTTTAGGGTCATCTAACATTCTGTGAACTTATTCTGACAAGACTTTCATTGTTGTAGGTCTGATTCTTATCTTTTTGTTATACATCGAATGACTTTAACCTATGCCATAGATTGGATGTGGGGTTGAGGCTTAAGTTATTTTGTGAGCTTTTATTGGTTTTTGTATTGTTTTGAATATGTTATTGGGATCAGTTATGGTGGTGTCCATGGATTTGAGTTTCTAGTAAAATTTAGTATAATAAACTAACTCAAAAATAACCAAATCATTACATTATTAATCAATTAAAGCCGGCTCAATAAAAGTTTGAGGTTTCAAGGAATTTTCTATTCATATATATCTGAAGATTTCTCATTACCCCTCAATTGCGATTCATTCTTTCAAAAAGCTAATAAACATCAGCTTGAAAATAGCTCGCTTTATCTGAGAGAGACTTAACCTCTGCCAGGATTGGGTGTAATGTGTAATATATAGCAGGAGTGATAAATTTTGTTGAGATTATTAGCTATAGTTTGTAAAATTAAAGTTAATAAAATGGAGAGTACCAACCGAAGTGGATTACAGTGTCTGTAGCACCCACGAGAATAAATTACCAACTTTTGTGTTAATGTCGACTGCCTCAAACCACTTTGCCCCGATTGCGTCTAAATCCATACCAAAATCCATCAAAAGCAAGAGATCGAGTCCTGGAAGCATTGTATCGGCAAGGCGGTAAACAAATCCAAGGTGACATTGGATGAGCTGAGAGTATTGTATGAAGGGCAGCGAGCCAACCTAGGGGGAAAAACTGTAGATATTGTGGAATCATAAAGTACGATTTATCTTACAAAGATCTCAAAAAGTTAGCAATCCTAAGATAGAAGTATCACAAGCTGGTCGACGATATCTTCAATGCCCACGAAAACGCCTTAAGGATTCAGGTGAGGCAGTTGTACAAAATAGATCAGCCAGATACATCTCAGCTGAAGATGGCAATATAGTAGATGTAGAAAGTGCTGATGAAGCTGGCTCATTCTAACTCGGTGCTTCCCGCCTTGAAGAAAGCACTGCTGCTCGACAGCAAGGCTTTGATTGAATACTTTTCGCACTTCCGCAAGAATCGGCCTGTTATCCCGAATGAATCTTTCTTCACGGAAGTGGCGGGTTCGATGAATGCTGTGCGTACGGGGTTGGAGAGGAGTATCAGCTTTGATCTACCTCAGGTTCAGCCATCACATAGTGACTATCAAAGTCCATATCAGTAGAGGAAGTATTCCAATCAAATGAGCGTGAGTGGGACTGGAGATCCTCTGGAACCCTTTAAAATCTCCATGCCCGACTATTTCCGAGCTGACTGCAAAAATAAGCTGCTGCATTTCTTTGTGCCTTGTTCTTTCGAGATGAAAGTAGTACGATTAGAATAAGCCTAAAAGGGGGCATGGACTTCCATCCTATTCCAATCCAAAAGCGAGCTCCCTTGCTATTTCAAAAGCATCATAACTCCTACAGGCGAGATCTACCTAACCGGGGGCTGCGAATGTACCTCTACCTATACCCAGAGTAAAGACGCTGCAGATAAATCTACAAATTCAATTTCGAGAGGAATACGCTGGATATGGTTTCCAACATGCTGAATGAACGCTCTTCGCATTCGATTTGTTACCTGGATCAGAGGATTTATATTATAGGAGGGTTTTCGGGGCCTGATGGAGAAGTTACCAGGGAATGCGAGGTCTTTGATCTGCAGACTCTAAAGTGTACTAAAATTGCACCACTCAACACGCCTTCTGCAAACTCCGCGGCTGCTTCCTTTTCAGGACAGTATATTTTCAAGTTTGGTGGAATTTTCAACAAATCTGAAGGCAATTCTTTAATCTAAATGTAATTGTCAGTAAACCTAGGTACCATATCAAATCCAATCGTTGGATAGTAGTGAATATCTAGACTCCGAGATCCTTGACCAGCCTCTAGTTGCTAAGTTTCAGCGCTGCTATTCAAATCAATGAAAAAGATATTTTAGTGTTCGGAGGATATGACAACTCTGAAGCCGAAAAACCTCAAAGGGTGTGTTATGCATTATCTGTGAGCGTCTAAAAGAATTTTGTGAAAGTCAAAAATTATAACACGAATCCGCTGCCTTACGCTGAAGGCTTTTGGAACAACAACCCCATAGTCCACAACAAAACAGTGTTTGCACTGCAAAATGTAACCGACGAGCAGGACGAACAAACTGCGCTCGCGGATTAGCGAAAGGTCATCATTTTCAATGGAGACCGTTGGCTGTGATTCATTATTGACTTTCTTCTCATAATTACTTCGTATCACTCAGTCACAAGGTTTATCATACTTCGATAATTGGGATGCTTTGGCAATATTAAGAAATAGATTGAAAGGAAGTAACTTAGTAATCAGTTATCAAAGCTAGAGAGCCAGTTAGAGCTCTTTGTTGATATTTTTGGAGAGGGCGATGAAACTTAGGGGATGGCCTTGGACCAGCTTTAGGTCCACTATGACATCAATGCTGTCTGGCCGTTCGTAGAGCTGAAGAATGAAGTTAATTTGGTCCCTTCTGAACCTTTCTTCCCCTTGCGAGGTGATTGCCAGCTCCTAGATTCTGGAGGAGTCTCTTTTGTGCAGAGTTGTTTCGAAGGTGGAGTAGCTACACAGCAGGCAGTATTCGTTGTCTAAATAGCTCCAGAAATACTTTTGATGGAGTACTCGACAGACATTGACTCAAATATATCCAAAAGGGTTTCGATGATCGTTCTGGGAGGCTTTGTATAAGCATACCCATAAACGAAGGAACAGTCTGTGAAGAGCTGCTTAGGTGTAAGTTTGTTTGGGATTTCATTCAGGATCAAGGGTTTCAGCTACTATGCCGGGCTGTGGTTGACTTTGCTCTCTTTTTAGTAGCGAAGCAGCTAATACGCGACTACAAAAGAGTCGTCCGTCCTCCTCTGCAACACTTTCTTAATACGTTATTCGTCGTGAAAGTTTCGAAGGCTTTACATATTATAAGAGCGCACTTTACTTAGAAGTTATTAGTCAAGCTAGAAAACAGGCTAAGGCGCAGTGGGCGAAAGAGAAATCACTTTAGCGTACAAAGGTATAGTTTTTCTGAGCCAAGGGTGGTTTTTGATATCCTTAATTTTGAGCCTTTCGCAAGGTTTCGCTGTAATCATACATCTAAGCAAATCTTTGGCAAGTGGGCTAACAGATTCCGGAATCTAAAACTCAGCTCCTTACTTATCTCAGTATTACTTTCAATTTTTCGGTAGAGGACAGAGATGACCTATTATTCGAATGGAAGAGCGCCGACTAGCATTGTGTACAGAATGACTCCGCAGCTCCAAATATCCACTGAAGTACCTTAGTAGCAACGATGGCCTATTATTTAAGGCGCAGCATAGTTGAGACTCCCGCAGCTTGTTTTTAGAAGTTTTCCGTCTTTCATCAGATTGGAAAGTCCGAAATCTGCGATTTTGACGGCGTTGTTGGGTCCCAAAAGCACGTTTTAGGGCTTGAGGTCTCTATGAGCTACAAGGTGGAGGTGGGCAGACTCCACTCCTTCAATAATCTGCTTGAAGTAATGACGGGCCTCCTCTTCCGAAAAATCGTTATTCTGAATATAGTTATAAAGCTATCCGCCTTCGGCCATCTCCATGACCACAAAGATATCAGTAGTCGTATCCAAGACCTAATAAAGCTTGATTATATTGGGATGGTTGATGAACTTCAAGATCTTGATTTCCCTTTTGACCTTTGTGGGAACTGAGTTACTTTGGAGATCATGTTTTTGTTTTTCATTTTGGCCTTGTTGATGATCTTGACTGCTACTCTGGTTCCTGTGAGGTCGTGCCGCGCTTCTGGTTCAGGTTACAACTACCTCTCACCCTGGCGAATCCTCCCAGCCCGATGGTTTTGCCGAGGACGTAGTGTCCGATATGCATCTATTCATTGTCTTAATGCATTAATGATTATCGCGATTTCTTATTATTAGAATGTAGCAAATATTATGGTTCAACGAATATCATGAAACCTTAAAGTTCCATTTCTGGGCATTTAAGCATTGCGTATGAATGTAAAGAAGTGTTACGTCTCTTTACTTGAATGGACATCTGTAAAATATGCAAATAAACAGTGTCTGCAGAACTGTTTGGTGCTAAGCTAGTTTGGGATTTCATTCAGGATCAAGGTTTTGGCTACAATGCAGGATCGTGTTGACTTTGCTCTCTTTTTAGTACCGAAGCAGCTAATACCTGACTAGAAAAGAGTCGTCCATCCTCCTCTGCAGCACTTCTTTGGTAGGCTATTCTTAGTGAAAATTTCAAAAGCTTTACATACCTTAAGAGCGTACTTTAGTTAGAAGTTTTTCGTCAAGCTAGAAAACAGGCTAAGGGGGTTCGATCCTAAACTATGACTAAAGTATCAGAACTGACCCTGGCAAACATTTCAAAGAATGAGATGTCCCAAATTGCCCAACCTTAGTATATCCTTCTCTTTAATGATATAAATCACAGTAGTAAAGATGCTGAGCTAAAGACGAAAGCCATTAGCCTCAAAAGTTGCTAATGCCACAGCTAATGCGTATCAGGACTAAGTCCCCAGGCGTATCTAAATGGATACACTTATTATACATACATATATGGATCAAACAGCTTACGCTGCACCACTAAATTATTTTACACTTATTATATAAGTAATAGCTACATCTCAGGCTTGATTTATCTTATCTTATAAGTAATAGCTTCCAGACTGCAATCCGTAGTACTGGAACCCAAAGGGCTCGGATGCTGTGATTTTATTTTTATAATCGATAGCTTGCAATCAAAGCTTCAAAGCTCTGCCTAAGAGGTCATCTGTGCGGGGTTGGCGACTGCTTACATGATTATCTGCCTGCGTTTCAGATGTTTGAGCCAGTGTTTGACCTTTGAGTTGAAGATATAGCCCAGGTTGTGCTTCCTTAGGTACTCGATTGATATAATTCTGCATGCCTTTGCGCATCTGTTTTGGCTGTTACTCCAAAATGCTCTCAACTAAGCTAAAGAACCCATTTTCCTTCTGTGGAGATCTAAAGATTCTCGGAACTACTCTTTACTGATGCTAAGTCTTTCTAGGACTGAACGCACGTACCTCTCTTATCGCTAGATGAATCTCAGTAGATTTCTGCGGAAGTTTTTTGGAATACTTTTGGAGTATTCCGCTTCCAACTCAGGCGACTCAGGCGATTGGTCATGCTGACCCCCTGGCTTATAGGATTACTCCGAAGACTCTTTGAATTTCTTCTGATAGCGGCTTGGAGTCGTGCATTTCTGCTTGTTTTCCTCTTCATTTTTTTTCATGCTTTAAACATAGTCATCATTTTGTATTGCGGCATCGTAAGCCTCGGCATTTTGACTTTCACTACTGTCAGGTGCCAATTCTAGCCTTTGGATGTATCCTTCTACAAGATATCGGTTCACGAACAGCTCTCTAACCAGGCAACCATAGATTTGAAGCATCTCCAAAAAGAGAGAGTTTCCATATAAGGATGAGACTTGCTATCCAAATTTAGGCATAGATCCTGTGCGTAAACTTCGCAGGGTTTAGTTTGAGTTGACTGCTTATGTGTTTGGGTTAGCTTTCATTGTAGAATCTAGGTAGAATTATAAAATAAGCTGTTATCTAATCATAATCTGTGGGATTTTCCTGTGAGAATTCTACTTCGGTTATTACCTTCGTCAGTAATATCTCCTCAGTCAAATGAATAGGTCTTTTTCCGGGTGGCTCAACTGCTACATAGGCTAGTAATCAGGTATTTTTGAGTTTGCTGCCGTTAAATTGCTGTAGGAAATTGAAAAATAATAGAATGTCCCTCAAAAGAACTAATTAAGAGGTCCAATTGAACATTTGTCCAGCAGGTCGGGTTCCAATAATTTTGTTAACAAGCCCTGAAGATAATAAATTTGTTGTAAGATGTATTTTGAAACAGACAACCAGTGAATATATACTTAATGATCTCACTTTGTCAAATAATTGCTTCAATTGCAAACTATCACTAGCAATTCAACTTTGGTTGATTCGACTACTGCTTGTTCGCAAGTTGAGGCTGGTTTCATGTCCCTTGTTTTCTCATTGAGGTATATATCAACTAGCATGCTAGAGACATTAAAAGTTGTAATAAATTATTAAGTATACAGCTTGAGAAATTGTATTGATTGGGAATAAAAGGTAAAGGTTGTCTTTTGTTAAATCGGCGATTTATTACTATTTCAGCTTCTGCTGTTGATGCATACCCCGAAAAATCTATCTTTTCTTTACAATCGACTTGTTTGTAATTCATTTGTTGGCCGGAAATTCGTCCCAATTGTCAAGCTTTTAAAGATCTGCATCTCGAAGTTCATAAACATTTAACATGGACCTAAGCAAATGCCTCCTTCCCACAAAGAAGCATTGGATAAACAGTAACTAGGCGGGTGATTTATTACCTTTATCAATCTTCTATTGGTGAAGTGATCTATGATCAGCAACAGCCAATTACTAAAGATAGAACCCTAACTTCAGAACGCAAGAAGATCACTTAGATTCGACGTTTGCCATTAATACTATATCATCTGATTTGATGCAAGAATGTAGTCTTTGGTCTTTCTGGGCTGGCCACTATAGGGCTATTGGTCTATCATCTGGATTTTTGATGATTTGCCAAAAAACAAGATAGCTCAGCAAGACCCAATCAGTGCAAAAGCAGCCAAAAGATATTCAACTATGTTGTCATCGATCCGAAGCCCATAACATATAGTTTTCCTCTGTTAAGTTAGTCGATTTATAATGGCAAAGAATAAATATACTAAAAGTATATGAATAGGTTTGCGACACGTTTTGGTTTGTGAGTGATTTCGACAACTTTGTTTTCATAATAAAATTATCGATTGATGAAAACAATATTTAATCTGGCAGAAAAAACGGTTCCACTCCCTCCCTTATTCAATTGCGACCAGCGAAATAGTGTCAATGCTCGCAGGAGACCTTCCTCGGCTTTGGAGGGTGGAAGAGGCGACGAAATCGAATTAATTGTTCCCAGGGAGAATGTTCTGGCTGCCGTATAGACAATAATGTGGAGACTGCAGACATCTTTGCCCATCGTCAGAGTGAGAGAAGTCAGTGTGTATGCTTAGGCAAGGCCTGGGATGAAAAACCAATTGTTTCATATGTCGAAGGCAAGGAAGTATAGCCTATAAACCCTCCAAAAAAGGAAGGACCCTCTCAAATAAATAATAGAATACTGCGAAAAGCATCAGCAGCTGACCTCTTACTTGGTTTCGGTTAGAATAGAGGACATTTTATGCCGACTATCGGAGATAAGTATGCTGCCTTTCGCACAGGCGATATTTTTGCTGAAAGAGATGTTAGTTGGTTTCGAAGCATTGATCGATATCTTCGGTTTTTTTGAGCCAAGGGATTCTTTGGTTGCAGTTACCCCTAACGGTCAATGGAAACTATGGATGGACTAAAATTTCGGGAGTCAGCAAAAAAAGTAATGCATTTTGAATGAAAGAGATTTCATTTATATGCTGATTTCAATGACCGAAAACCACAGCCTCGCTACTTCTCAATCCAAATCATTTTTTTCGTATTTGAAGTAATACACTTCAACGGACAACTGCACCTTTCTGAAAACCTTAGAGAAGATTCATAGCTTTGTGGCCAAGAACAAGATCTATCAAGTCAGCCGAGTGATAATCGATCAGACTTTTACTAATCAGTTGAAGCAACAGCAGGAGCAAGATACAAAGAAATCAAATCAAACTAATAGGGTCATTAAAAAAACGTTTAATAACCCCTTTGTTGGGACTGATACGCTAAGATCGAGGTCTTCAAATAAGGTGGGTCACAATTTCATGCTTCCCAAAAATAAATCTGGGCCGTTTCTTTTCAAAAAATCAAATTTCAAGGACAATAGTCCTAACTTTCTAAGCCACAATATTTCTCCTATTCTTTCTCCGATGTCTCCTGGGGCTTCTTTACAGCCTTCTTTCACCTAATTGAGTGATAAATGGCCATCAGCTAATTTTCTAGCCTCAACTCAGCCGAAACCAGCTTCGCAGATCAGCAAACCTCAAAAAAGGCCAAATATGCGAAAATATTCTTAGCAACAGACAAAGCTGCATAGTTTTCAGCCTTTACGCAAACAAAAATGCGCTAATTCGACTATCAGCAACATCTCTTTTGGATAAGAAGGTCGTCGGGAAAGTGACTCATCCAAACCCAAAAATAAGCAATATAGCTCTCAAAAATAGCTGTAGAGCTATCACTCCTTTCAAAATGCTTCATTGAGCCCTCAAAATAGTTCAAGTACAAAATAGATGAGATACGAAGACGATCGCCTGGAGTCATGCAACTACAACTCTCTCAAGAAAAAAGATTTGAGCAACAACGAAAGATTCAAAAACAACAAGAGTTTGATCACTAACCAGCCTCATACCATAACTCCCAAGCAAAATATGACCAACAGCCATCAATTCTCACATAATAAGAGGAGTGAATCCGAGGATGAGATCTCGTCAAATAAAGGAAGAGAAGACATTTGGATAAACAAGATCTCAGACCTCTTTAGTGACACCGTCTCCATCAAACAGCTAAAAGGTTCAATCAAACTAAAGTGCAAGTAGGAGGAGCATTATGAAAAGTAGTACTTGAAAGACGTCAAGCTGGACCTGCTTTAGAAGTTTGGAAGGAAGGTCAACATGCCTATTACCATTTCTGAAGGCGAGGAGGAGTACTACCCTCGGAAGCAGGAAAAGCAGAGCAACTATCGTTCGATGCAGCTGATTGAGTAGTAGTTGGAGGAGGTCATTTCGCATGTGTAGGAAGACACAAGGCTGGAAGATATGGCGTCTCAGTCCATTAAATCCATGCGCTCGAGGAAGTATACCCAGCAGGCAGCTTTAGCCGAGAGGGAGATAAGTTTCAAAGACGAGTTCATCAAAGCCGAGCCAAGGGTGTCCTAGAGCAGTGTTTTCAACTTCTAGACGTAGATGTACACAATAAATCCGAGACACTCCTGATCTTTTTCCAATGTACCAGTCATCTTGATAGTTAAGAGGGGATTGGATATATCAGCTTTGTGTGTAGTTTTATGGACGCAGAAAATTAATTTTGGGTTTTTTCGGATCAACCTTAGATATTTCGGTTAGCAACAAAATTAGTATAATAAACTAAAATGAATCGGTGCCAACTCTGCTGTGCTGCAGTCAGAATCAGCGCTAAGATAAGGTCCTGCAGACATTCTTTTTGTGTTGAGTGCATCAACACCAATACAAAGGTACCTATATCTTCATTCAGGATATCAGAGCTTGCCCCATATGCAAAAGAAAATTAAGGAAAATAAAAAAGAGTTCTCAGACTTCTCACTCACTTGCAGATGATGTTTGGCAGGCAGAAGCAGCTGATTAGGCGATTGTCTCGTATACATACTTATAAATAGTTTAAAATTTTGCAACAACGTAACTTATGGATTCTTAAAAGTACTTATGAGGATGAATTCGGAGTTGAAGTAGGTACAAGAAAAGTTGGGGAAGCTGAGGAATCTTCGGTTTGAACGGGGCTAGGAAGAAAAAGAATGGATTATTTAAGAGATAATCGAGGCTATTAAAGATCACAAAGAGTAAAGAAGGGTTGGCTGATGGTTTCTGCTGCCATTTTTATGGTCAGTTTATTTCACAAATCTTTAATAATTTATTTTTAGGCAATGAGATTATAATGATAAGCAGAAATTGTCAATATTTTTCGATCTTTATCGAATAACTTTCAAATTTGGTTGGTGAATACTAATTATTTTGACTTTCTTATACGATTTATACTGAAAAGATTCCATTCGGTTGTTTCTCAGTAGAGAAATCTAGCAATTAATACCTTTTTAAGCACATTTTTGCATGCTATTTTAAAATTCTATTTATTAAGGGAGGAGTTCGAATATTTTGCAATTAATTTCATAGCTGAACTCTAGGTTGACCTTGATCCAAATGTTCTAGTTCGAAATCAATATCAATCGCATGAAAAGGCATTTGAGAAATTCGTAAAAAATATTATTAAGAGTTTATTACTTATAACTACGGTTTTTTCTCTATTCTAACTTTATCCATTATTTGAAATATCAATAATGAGCTGCAATCACTCCAAAAAAGTCTATAAGCTAAACGGAAAGACAGAAACAAAAAAGCCAGAAGTTCAGCAAATGATAATTTTATATATGTCAATCTTTCCAATTCCGTCATCAAAGGTGGCAAACAATCTCATTTTATGAAACGATTGGGCTCAAGCTTGTCAAATATTATAATAAAACATCTAGTTATAAATTCTCAATTTAAATATCAAAGATCCAAATTCAGAGCTCAAGATCTTTCACTGAAAGTTTCTAGTTAAATGAGAATATTCGTTTTGGATGAGGTCAGTCACTAGCAAGATTTTGTATTGATAGAAAGCATCCTGTATATATGCTGCGAAGATATCTCTTCAAAGGCTTCCTCATGGATGCTTAGTTATTAAAGAAGTCCTATCATTTTCTATGAATAAGTTGATTTTGACTAGACTATACATTATAATTTTGAATCTTGGCCTTTGGACGGCTTCTGAATTTAACCAACTATTAAAGACTGTGCATTCAAGAATAGCAGTTGATCTCATACTTGCTTTATACTTCACTTTTTCCTTTGGTAAATTTACAATCTTAACAAATGGTACTTTTTGAGAGTAGTAATACCTGAAATGTAATTCTTTCTAAAGTATTTTTATAATAATGGAATAGATAGACAGACCAAATCTAGACGAAAATCAAAACAGAGGAGAACCTCAAAGGCCAAACGAGGAGGGGTTAGCCAATCCTCAAGCACCTGAAGATCCCTCCAGATAGCTGCGTAATCAAGCAGCTCAGCCGCACATTATCAACTATATTGAAACATAACTAATTCTCAGGCGCCTTTTTCTAGGCGAATGTCTCGGAAATAGAAATGCCTAAAGCTAAGGCATATTCCTCTACAAACCAGGGGCACAGTTGCCCGACTTATATTAATTCGTACAACAAAGGGTAGCTTTGATACCATTCAGATCAAGATCATCATTGCTTCGGAGTACATCAAGAGGTAGAATCCTCAAGTTTTGAGAAGGAAGATCTATGGTTGTCACCCCTATACCTCCAATAGCGATGCTGTTTGCATTTTATTCCATTGGGGGCATAAAAGTATCAATAATTTGTCAATAAATGGATGCAAGGGCGTGGAACTAATATGCTAAGTGAGCAGGTCAAGAACAAAGTACTCAGGCAGCCTCAGAAATGGTATAAAGAGCCGCAATATCAAGAATTTCAATGATTATGCTCTGACAGTTGAAGGCGTGAATCAGCTAGAATAGCTTGGGTCTATGGAATAGTTGTAAAGGTATGCAGGGAAAATGATTGTCCCGATAGGAAAGAACAGAATCAAGCCTAGGCCCAAGAATATATCCGATATTATTCCAGTCCCTGAGACTCATATTGTGTTTAATATGAATAACGAGCCAGCTCACAAATACTCCATGATCAACATCGCGGATAAAGGTATTGACAAGAGTCAGTATATGATCAGTAAGATGGAAAACTACGTACTTTATCTTTAGACCTAAGATCGAAAAAAGTACGAACTGGTTAAAAGTAAAACTGATATAACTTTAGACTTTGATCAGTAACCATTCAACACTTTAAAGTTGAGCGAAGTGAAACACCCAGAACTCATTGACAACGAATATTTTGCCGAAAAAAACGCCCCTCTTGAAGCTGACCAAGTTGAAGTTATTTGCGACTAATTGGAGTGGAAAGATATTCGATGGGGGAACGTCTCTATTTCGATCAAAAACTTGCTCAGAATTGAAGGGTTGACAAGCTTTAAATACTATAAAAAAAGTAATGATAGTAAATGATCTATGTTAGTCCATAAGCTTAGAAAATTTGAATAAACTATCATAGATAAATGCTGTTATTGATTCGGCGGCCTTGCTTTTTAGGGTCAGGGATCACTGTTTTGGTCGTTGAATTGTCAACTTAGGTCTTGATTTCAACACCTTGATTTGGTGAAATTGATTTTTTTAGTAAGCTTTGAGGTTCTTGCTTTAATGATTATACTACTTTTTCTTTCGCATCTTTACTATCTTTTTTGTTCTCCATAACTTTGGATCCACTCTTTTTGAGCTAATTCTCTATTCTGATTGGTTCTACTGTTATAATCTTTTGTGAGACAGGTAGAATATTAGTTTCTAATGCTTCAAGTTGAGCCTTAACTTCGGCTTTTGTTATTTATTCTATTGCTGGAACTTTAGTTTCTTTTACTTCAGATTCATAGACTGCCTTGGTTAATGATCTTATTTAACTTATCACTTTTTATGATTCTTTTTTTAGTTCTTTGAAACTTCCTATTTTTTGCTAATCTTCAGCTTTTACTACTATTTAGTACATTTATTTCAAACTTTTCTTTGAAGGAAGCTGTAAAACTTCTTCTTTTTGGCAAATGATCGAATCTTATAAGTCAATTGGCTGCTAAATGGCATTATTTTTATTCAAATGTATGAATTGGAGTTGGCAGACATTATTTAGGGTTAGTCTAGGTTTTTTTGAACTATCTTTAGAGTCACTGCTAGATTACTGCTTCAAAACGGGTGTATTGAAAACTTCTTGTGTCTGCACACCCTCGGTATAATGTATCTCAGTTTTATAGCCTCCAACATTTTCAGGCTTTTAGTTCGTCTAAAAGTCAAGATCATTGATAAGCGTCTTTTTACTGCAAATCTCATTCTGCTTTCTTTCATAATCTTTGTATTCCTGGTCAAACTGATGATTTGGTTCTTCACAGTGATAAACAAAGGACCTTGAGTTTGCATTTTCGTTATTAAGGATTTTAATTTCGATCTAATCATTCCGGTCATTCAGTTTAGGCGATCTTTGAGTTGTTGGGTCTTAAATCATAGTCTTGGATTTGGTTGTTTCCTTTGAGGCTCTACTGCTTTTTAAAAGTTTCTTGATTTCATGGTTGTTTTTCTCGATTTCCTGCTTTAGCTTTTTAATCTAATTTATTTCGCACTCATAGCTTTCTTTGAGCTATTCTATTACGTTTTCCTCTCTGATTTATAGCTCAGTAGGATAGTTGTTCTTTGTGTCGGAAACATTGCCCCCTATACTGCCCCGTTTTACTGGCATCATAGTAATTGGCTGGATATTCTCAGGAGATGAAGACATTTGCTTATTAACAAAAACAGGGACTGGTTTATAGGTGATGTGTATGGAATTGTTAGGAGAACTCTTCCTGGATTAGATGGGTACATAGCTGATAGGAAAACATTGGGTGGCGATCAAAGCTGCACCTTGAACTTTGGATAGAGAATGTTTTGAAGATTGTAAATAGCTATGGTTGCTAATTTTACTAAAGGTTGCGCTAGGATCCACTGTATTTTCTTTGTTTTTACTGGAATTTCTACCTCCCAATTAAATTGGGACTGAATATTTTGGACTAAACACAGCTTTTTGCGGCTATATAGCATGATTAGGCGAATTAGAGCTGCCAAGTAGAGCGGTTTGGTTAAGTTTTCTCATAGGTGATACTAATCTAAGTTTTGTCTTGGAACTGGACCTTGGAGACCGCACTTAAAGGGGCTGGCGACTAGAGGCAGTTCCGAAGTCAATGGGGACAACTGTAACGTTTTTATAATTGTTGGGTTGCCTGCAGCGAGGAGATTTTAGCGTTTGATGCATGTTTTCTTTAGAATTCGTTTAAAATTTATATATTCTAAATGTTAAAAGTTTGATCTTTTAAAATCAAAAAAAGTTTAATATCTTCTCTTTAAAGAATAGTCTTAATTAACTTTGAATACTAAAAGAGTCTTTGATGATTGATGAGAAATGTATCTTTTTCTTGAATTATTGTTCAAGCATTGACTAATTTCTATAAATTACTTATTTTGTCAATGACTGACCATTATTTTTCGCTATCTACAAAGTGGCCAATAGAAAGATTAATAAAAGTTAGAATTAAAGAAAAAAGAATTGCTGCACTGGAGCTATTTCTGGCATCAAAAAGCAAATCATTTAGAAATTTACCTGAGCTGGAACCAACATCATTCATTCTTAGCTTAATCCTTTTATACTTTTAAACTAAAATAGGCACATAATATTTCAAAAAAGTTACAAATATGAATGAGAATATTTCGTAAATGGAAAAATTACT
>Ga0316217_10001810_pt1 | contig 26955 bp, 33 predicted proteins | sample 1anoAmetaG_FD_203633 | JGI IMG/M metagenome (GOLD analysis project Ga0316217, IMG submission 203633) | Freshwater microbial communities from Trout Bog Lake, Wisconsin, USA - 1anoA | ecosystem: Environmental > Aquatic > Freshwater > Lake > Hypolimnion/Profundal zone | place: USA: Wisconsin...
CAAGGAAGGGAACCATCTTAGCCAAGCAAGAGAAATACGTTTAGGCTATCGCAGCGCTTGAGAAGAGTTTGTTGTAGGACAGCAACCAAAAAGTTAAAGATTAGCTTAGTAGAGTCAAAAAGCTCAAAAAGGAAAAAGATGCCAAAGACTACATTAACCCTGAACTAGCCGAACAACACAACGAACAAGGCACCAATCTCTATAAAGAAGGTAATAACCCATTAATTTAGGTAAATTCCCTCAAGCTCTTAAATAGTACGAGTAAGCAGTCAGAAGAAACCCCGATAATGCTAAATTTTACAGCAACATTGGGCAGGTCTATATCAAACTGATGGAATTCCAGAGAGCAAAAGAAAATTACTAACTTGCGCTCAAGAAAGATCCTACCTTCCAAAAAGCCTACCATAAGAAGGGGGATTGCCACTTTTTCATGAAAGAGTTCCATAAAGCTTTGGAATCTTATGAAGCTGGTTTGAAGAGAGATCCTGAGGATAAATTTTGCAAAGAAGGCGTCGAAAAAACCCAAGCTGCAATTTACATGGGCAGTAACACATAGGACCAGGAATAGAGAGCAAAGAGAGCCATGGCTGACCCCGAAATCCAAGCAATCCTCCAAACCCCTTAGGTGAGGAATGCCTTAGCCGATTTATAAAGAGACCCCAAGGCTATACAAAATATAATGAAAAACAAGAGCATTGCCCAGAAAATTGAGAAGCTGATAGCCGCAGGAGTGTTAAGAATGGGCTGATGACTGATTTTAGCACATATTGAAACAATATGAATTTATACAAAGCTTTTAGATTATTGAACAAAAAGATGAATCGAATACGAAGAGAAGAAGTTGGCTAAAGATGGTGTTTTTAGGTTTGGTATAAGTTTTATTTTAATTTGAATAATGGGTAACAAAATCTTGGGCAGACGTTCTCGGAACTTCTACAAAGGGTTCAACTAACGTCAACTCACCTATCTCAGAGACAAATTCTAAAGCCTTTCCGAAGCAGGAGTTCTAAAACGTGAACTCTTCGTAAATGCTTACATGTTAGATGACAACCTTTTTGACGCATTTTCCGCCCTTTCAGATTTCGATGACTAGAACGGAGTCGATGAATATGAGTTCATCTGCATGGTAAGTTACTTGTGCAACCTCTCCACAGAATAGCTAGGACGCACCTTCTTCAATATCCTGTCAAAGAAAGGAGAAAAGATAAAAGACAACTAGCTTTAGCCTTTCACACGCACCTGCCTTCGATATAATGCGTACCTGGAGGGGAAATAGGTCAAAGATAGCGAAATAAAGAAGGCTAACAAGTAAAAGTTCAAAAAATATGACTACGACAAAAGCAAGACCATCTAATGCGCATAGTTCTGCAGCATCTGCCTCAAAGACGCAGATTACAAAAACTGGCTCTTTAATATGGGCTTCATCACTAAAAATCAAATGGACCATCAGGAGCAAATCTACGATCTGGTTGACTCCGACATAGGGGAGGAGGTGGAACGCCAACTCAGAGATGGCAACCCTAACGTGGATCGCATCAAACGTGGAGTTTAAAACAGGCAAATCGATGATTAGTTCAAACCGCAAATTGAAATCGGGCAGCAGTCATCCAAACCTGTGGATAAGCCTTGGCTCGCAGGAGTGTAGAAACTGAAAGCTGATGCCTTCACTGATCAAAGCGTGCCCCAACTTTCAGAGGAAGCCCCCTCCCAACTACTTACTCTTGACTACGTGCTTGGGTATAGGTCATTCGACTGCAGAAACAATCTGCGCTTTGATAGTAAAGACCAGATAGTCTATCATCAAGCCGCTTTGGGGATTGTCTTGACCAATTCGAAGCAAGGCGGGAGGTAATACGACCAAATCTATCTCAATGAGCACAAAGACGACATTACTTGCTTGGATAGTGCTGGGGACAGAGTTGTAACGGGGTAGGCTGGGACTTTGCCCATGATTGTTGTCTGGAATACCAAAAAGATAGACAACGGTGCTCTCAAAAGCGAGTACATAATCACCAAAAACCTCAAAGAGTCTGTAGGTAACGTGTGCTTCTCACCATCACAAAAGTACATTGCCGCAACTTGCAACGATCAAGATCACTCTCTAGTAGTCTACGATTTATAGCAATTGAAAAGGAATGAAAGTGAGTTGACTTCCACTAAAACTGGCATAGTTTGTTCAGGCCCTCTAGTAAAATGCTTAATATTCGACATAAAGTTTTAGGAAGACTAGAAAAGTCTAGTAGTAGCCACTATTAAAGAAATATTGTTCGTCAGCATCGAAAAGGGAGTCATCAACTCTAGCAGAGGTGATTTTGCTGCTTTTAGTCCCACCATGGCTCTCGCCTTGCTTCCTATCACTCTAACTGCTCCAAAAGGAGTCAAAAAGTAGCAGATGGTCGCTGGAATGGGCAATGGCTCCATTTACTTTTGGGAGAAAGGAAAATGCGTGAAGGCGTTAGTTGGACACACAGGTTCAGTCTCAGTTCTTACCAAACGCACAGATTGCAACTCTTTTATAAGTGGCGACAAAACAGGCAAAATAATATTCTGGAACGATTCATTTGCCAAGTAAAGATAAATCAATGTCCCCAAGACGAATAGTCCTTCCAACATGATAGTGTCACTGTGCCAAGGAAGCAAGAAGCAGCTGCTGATAGGAACCAAAGGCAGCAACATTCTGCTTTTGAACAATGGAGACGGCATTTAGAAAGCGAAGAGTATCACAACGGGTCATTCTGATGGCATGATCTGGACTGCTGCAGCCAGCTAGAAGTACCTATTCACAGGAGGAGATGATCAAAGACTCATTAAATGGGACTTCACAGAGTCAAAAAAAGCATTGATTGATGTCAAATGTAGCTACAAAATCAGAAGCCTAGATTTCAGTGCTAAAAAGGAAATGCTAGTAGTAGGATTCGTGAATGGCATAATCAACTTCTACAACCCAGCCAATCTGTAAAAAAATGAAAGGTATGCATTCACCAAAATAAAAAACCCAGACCAAGAAGCCTTGAGCATTGTGAGATTCGAATATTACGGAAGGATGGTTGTCGCAAGTTATAACGTCCCTAAACCTAAAATTCTGCTGTTTAGCTGCGACAAAGAGCTGAAACTTCTCGGAGAGCAGTAACTCAAATTCAAGCTCATCAGCTTCGACCTAACTATCTCTGATAAGTAGCCACTGTATCTCCGTTGCAACTTAAGTTCCCCCAACGGCTAGGTCTACTAGATTTACTAGATCACCACAGAAAAAGAAAAAGCTAGGTTCAGATTAATGAATGAGAAGATAATCAAATCTGATTGGCAGACACATACATGTCCCTTTACTCCCCAAACACGAGCAATAATATCTGAAGGCGTTGAAGAGAAAGACATCACTTGTGTGGCGCGGGGCAATCGCTTTAGAAATGTGATTGTCGCAGGTGATCGCTTTTCGAAGATTAAACTTTTCAACTATCCTTGTCCTTTCAACAAAATTTATAACAAATATGAAGGACATTCGAATTCGATCACTGCTCTACTGTTTTCGCCAAAGGAGGATTACTTGATCTCTATCGGCGGGTAAGAAAAGGCCATATTTATATGGAAATATGATCCAGTACTCGTCAAGAATAGCTATGTTGTTGATAGCCTTGATGAGGAGGAGGACAATGAGTTTGCAGCTGCTAAAGTCAAAGGAGATCAAAGTCTCAGTACTCCTCAATATAAGGGCCAGATCTTTGCTCCTCGCTAATTTGTACCGAATCCTAGACGAGACAACAAAGTTCCATAAGAAAACGTAAAGGTTAAGCACGCTTTCGGCATTCGTAGCACCTACATCAAAGATGAGGTGCGGAATCAAGGCAAATTGACCCTTGACTGCAAAAGCATCCTTTTCCCAACGGCCTGCATGGCAATCAAAATGGACATTTAGTCAAAATAGCAGATAATATTCCTGTAGCACAAGGAAGATATCGTGAGCTTTGCAGTGGATAGGGAGAGGAAACTGATGGCAACTGGCCAGATGGCTGAGAAAAACTTAAAGAACCCACTCAAAAAGATACTCTCCATCTATGTGTGGGACGTCTAGAGCAAAAAGTCACTTGTAAGGCTTGATGGCTTTCATACGATTGCTGTTGTGTTGCTGGAGTTTTCTCCCTCAGGAAAACTTTTATTTAGCTGTGGTAATGACGAAAAAAACTCCTTTGCAGTCTATGACTGGAGAGCGAAAACCATACTTTACTCAGGCCCAGTGAGCAGAGCTAAAGTGAATGGAATTTCATGGAAAAGCTAAACCTAATTTGCCACATGTGGAAACGATCATGTCAAATTCTGGTAAAACGGAAAAGGGAGGCTATGCGAATTCGCACCTGCAAAAACAGAAGCCCAGTTTTGCATAACTAACTCAGGCAGCGTCTACATCTCAGGAGGCGGAATGGGCAACATCTTCGTTTGGAACGGAAACAAGAATCCTGCAGTTCTGAAAGTACACACAGGCAAAGTGCAATGCCTAGTAGACCGCAAAAACTACGTATACTCAGGTGGAGACGATGGGCGTATCTACCGCTGGAAAAAGAAAGGCAATGGATCCATCTAGAACTCTGATCTATTTGTGGACTCAAGAAGCGCGTTCCCTGATAAGAAGTTGTTTAGAGAACTGGAGTATGGGATTTTGAGTCTTGATTTCGGGCCAGAGAATGATGAAACATACCTTTTCATCACGCGGGGGTGTTCAGCTATTGTCAGTCAAAAGGGAAGTTTCAAGAGAATCACACAAGGACATTACGATGGCTAGCTATGGGGGTTGGCAACGAACAACAAATCTGATGTTTTCATCACAGGAGGAGATGATGGGTCACTTAGATTGTGGAGCATAAGCAAAAGAGAAGAAGTAATGCGGACTGATTGCGACAAATGGATTCGTGCAGTTGACTGGTCATCATCCGGAGACAAAATCGTATTTGCTGACAGCTACTGCAAAATAACCCTTCTGGACTCATCGCTAAAAGAACTGAGCAATTACAGTGGGGTGCCAGCAACTAACAACAAAAAGGGCAGCGGTTGGATCTAAGAAATCAAGTTTTCACCCAACAGTGAAGTAGTAGCCTACGGAACACACGGCAAATCGCAGATAATGGAGTTTCTCAAAGTCGAAGGCAAAAAGATATCCCTTTTGAATAGCTTCAACTCAGGCATCACATCTGCACTCTTGCACATTGACTGGTCAAGGGATTCCGAAGCAATTTCGATAAATACACAAGCCGCCTAACTCCTGTTCTACACTCTCAACACTAAAGGCAAATGCACAAGCGCAAGTGCGTTTAGAGATTAAAAGTGGGCGACTTGGACGCAGAAGTTTGGGTTCCCTGTTCAAGGTATCTTCCAGGGGCCAGATTACTCAGACATCAACACTGTTTGCAGAGACCCACTAGGCACATTCTTGGCTGTTGGCTATGACGACCAGACGATAAAGTTGTTCAAGTATCCTTGCTACATTCCAAAACAAGCCCACAAAACCTTCTACGGCCATAGTTCCCATGTCACTCGAGTGAGGTTCACTCCCAATTACATGGTCTCAACAGGTGGATTAGACAGAACCATAATGGTGTGGTAAATTGAGAGAGGGGAGTAAATCTAAAAGTAAAGATAGTAAGAATCGGGAGATGAGCTTTCTGATTTGGATGAGTAAGTAGACCTTCCTCGGAAGATAATGATGAGCCGTAAAAAAAAGAAGAAAGTTGAGTAATAGTTCAGATAAATAGAAGCATAGGGAGATGAGTTTATGGCTGTTAAACCTTGGCTTGGTGCCATCAAAGAACCTACATATCCTTACCCCAAGCAAACTCCAGAGTCCCCCAGTGCTGACATTCTTCTAGAATACGTACATGGCTATCGAACCAAAGATTGCAGACAGAATCTTTATTTTAATGATGACAAAACTCTCATCTATCATGCTGCAGCAGTTCTCATCTACCATGATACCAAGGCCAACAGTCAAAAATTGTTTACAGACCATCGTGATGACATACTTTCTATCGACTATCACAGAAATTCAGGAGGAGTTGTCACGGGAGAACTTGGACCTAAACCTCTTGTCAACTATTACAAAGATGCCAAGTTACTCCATACATTCAAGGCTCCAGTTACAAAGGGAGTTCTGGCTCTAGCGATTAGCCCGAATGGAACTAAGGCAGTTGCGGCTGGTATGGATGATGATCATTATGTGGCTGTTTTAGATTTAACAAAAGGGACAGTAATTGCCAAACAAAAGGGAGGGAAAAAAGTTATTTTGAAGCTAGGTTGGCTGTCTGAGGAAGAATTTGTCTCAGTAGGCATCAGGCATTTCAAATATTGGACGATTGAGGGCTCCAAATTGAGTGGAAAAGACGGAAACTAGCCTGCGAACTTTGTCTCCTTAGCTATAACAAATGATAAAACAGCTTTGACTGGAGCTTCAGCTGGTACCATCTATGCCTGGAAAGGAAAGAGTGGAAAACTAGTGACAACTTTGAAAAAACCACCTTCTGCATAGAAAAATGCTGAAAATTAGTAAATCAGCAACAAAGTATCTGTTGTGTAATCATTAAGCGTCCAAAAAGGGTTTATTGCTGCTGGTACCAAAGATGGCTTTATCTTTATTCTATCCTAAAAGTACGAAACGAATAACATTTTTAAGCTTCAAGAAATTTTGGCTAGTAAAGGATTGAAAAGCGAACATCCAGCAGTGCGGTCACTGGACTTCAGAGGAAACAAGATGCTAGTGGGAACTTTCGGGTCTGAGATTTTTGAGCTATAAGCCGACAATATCTCTGCTAAAGAATCAAAAATATCCAGGGCAACTTGCCACATGAAAGGCCACTACAGCCCCAACAACTCTTGGACTAATGAGGTTTGGGGACTTTACGTTGATGGAGACCTAGTCTTCACATGCTCAGACGATGCTACAGTCAGATGTTGGAGCATCGAGAAAAGAACCCTTTAGTCGATAGCTTCGCTGAACCTTATTGAGCATCCTAAAAATAACAATTGGTACTAATCGCCTAAAGACGACAAAACTAATGATTTCTACGATAGTTCAAAAGGCAGAAGTGTGTGTGTTTCTCCAGACAGACGCTTCGTTATTGTCGGGTGCAAAGAAGGAACAGTCCGCATTTTTAGATTTGATGAAAAAAGCAAAAAGATGGAAATGTTTCAGAAATTCAGACATGCTTAGTAATGGATATCGTAAATCAAATTTGGTTTCAATCTCCTTCTCATCGGCTCTCATGACAACGGAATCTATGTTTACGATTATGACGCTGATTAGGAACTTTTCAAAAGAAAGTATAGACCCATGAAAAAACATTCTTCCTATATCACCCATTTTGATGTTTCAAGAGATAGCTGCTATCTTCAATCCACTTGTGGTGCTTACTAGCTATTGTTTTGGGACCTAAACACAGGGAAGCAGATCACAAGTGGAGCTTCAATGTTGAGAGACTAAAGATGGGCAACCTGGACTTGCAATTTGGGTTGGCCTGTTCAAGGAATCTATCCAAAATGCACTGACGGTACCTTCATTCATTCTGTGGACCGCAGCAACTCCTCAATAAAAGCTTCAAATTACAAAGATGACCCCAAATCTCCTTACTTGCTTGCAGGTGGAAACAACAATGGTCAAATATGCCTTTATAACTACCCTTGCACAATCAAAAATTCATAATACGTTGCAGGAGTAGGCCATTCTTCTCATGTGACCAACGTGAGATGGACCAGTAACGATTAGAGAGTCATTTCTGTGGGTGGAGAAGACCAATGTGTGATGTATTGGAGGGTAAAGAAGAACAGATGATTCAGTATGAGTTGAAGCTTGTTATTTTCGATCGAAAGAGATATCTTTGAGTAGGATTTGCTTTTCTTTTGAAAACGCTCTTTCTTTTGAAAGCTTTCAATCAGTCTTTCAATCATAATCTAATTACTCAGAGATTATTTGTAAGCTTTTTTGGCTTATAATCAAAGTTTTGTATTGATTACAGCAGCTAAAACCTACAAAGTATATTAAATGTATTATCCCCCAAATTTTGAATCTCGAGATAATTGATATTTTTACAGCCTACTAGCCTCTATATTTGTAAGCTACATGGAATAAGCTTATCGGAAGTTTCCTTGCCTAGAAATGCAAATTTATTTCGCAGTTAAAGGCTTGAGCTGTCTTCTTCTTCTTTATTATAGACGCCGAAATAAAAGATAATTAGTATCACTAATATGGCCGGCGTTATCTAGAGCTGCAACTTGTATCCCTATATGGAGCTTTGGAGAGTTGCAGGGAAATCCGAAGTTAACCACAAATTCGGAGGGATAGTCTCTATCATTTTGGTCATCTTCGTCGCTGTTGTCTTCATCCTCAAACTCATGGAAGTCTTCGCAATGAAAACAATTACTGCCTCCACACAAACCTAGATCAGCATCGACTCTCCCTTCACTTACCTTACCACCTTTCAAAACGATAGCAGCATGAGTCCATTCATGTTCGCTTTCAGCTTCCAGAAGGTGAGCAATCCAAACAGTTTCGATTTCTCCGATCTTTCCTTCCAAGGGCAATACGTTTCTTAAATGTATGATTCAACAAGCAACACATATTTGCAGAATTCCAGTAAAATGAATCTTGAAAAATGTACTCCAGATCATTTTTCAAATCTAGCTGGTGTAACGCAAAACTTTGTAAGCTGGGGCATGAATAATTGGTACTGTCTACCTTTGAACCAGAAATTCTAGCTGGGAGGACATATGACAGGTGATAAAAAGTACCTAGCCATTACGGTCACTTGCAGTAGTCAAAACTGCTTCACTTCTGCCAATAATAGCATCATTGTCAACACTTTTACCTACAATACTTGCATCAACCCTTATAACAACTCATTGTCCTCAAGTCCTTACATTTAGAAATACTAAACCGTTTTCCAATCCCAGTCTTCAGTAAAAAACGTCTACAACTTAGATGTCAATGTGCTCACAACTGACAAAAGCCTCTTCCCGTTTAGCCAAATCGAAACAAAGCGAAGTTTGAAATCTGATGAATCCATAAATTCCTACAACTACTTTTCCAACATTCCCTCAACTTCTCTGGTTATTTACAGATCAGGGAAAACTGTGACCTATAAACGTAGCTATTATAGAATCCTTGACGCTTTGGCCTACGTGGGAGGTATTTTCAACGCTTTTTTGACCATTTTCTTCTTCATGAGGTGGTACGGTTGCCTAGTACACTAGCTAAACTTCGCTTCTGAATACTTCGCAATTTAATAAATAAAGGAGATAGGATTCTGCACCTTCCTCTACCAATCTTTCTTCAATCTGCTCTCGAATCTAGGCTGCAAGCCCACATGGTAAGACGCAACCAAAAAGTAGTAAATAACAAAGACAGTCAATCGCCTACTGGACGTAATCTATCTACAGAGGAGGCTGGAGTTTTTGGAAAATGCAATCAGTATTCTGTTTTAAAAACATCAGCTCATGAGTCTGCACCTTATTCACAATCTTACAAGAGAAGAGGCTGATCACAACTACGAGAAGTTTAAGTTTAGAAATCGACTTTTGCTACTTATCAAAAGTAGGATTGTGGAGGAGGATGAAGGGACATAGTCGTAAATGCAAGAGATTTTTGAGCAAAACTTGTTTCCCAATACGCACAGGTCTCTGTTTGTTGTACCGGGTAGTCATTCACTTCTAGAGCCGTAACAGAATCATAACTAAAATGACAGAAAATTGGTGATAAATGATTTGAAGAAAAGAAGAGAATCTCCAAAAAAGAATAAAAAAATAAAGATACCACAATTTAAAACTACCCCTAACTTAGAGTAGCTCTAAAAAAGATAAAATAATCAAAATATTTCATTCTTAAGACAGCAGAGAAGCCAACAGTTGTAAGCTTTGATGAATAGGACAGAAAAAACGTTTTAGCAAAGGTAGGTTTAGAACGATAATAAGGAATAAGCCTTAGATCTCATACTTTAGGGGCTGGTTGATGTCAAATTAATGTTCGACTAGGCATAAAGATAAGGTGGAGATCTAAGAAGCAAAAGAATCTACAAGAAGATCGATTAGTCTTTAAAAAGTTTTTTAAAAAATGCGGTCAAAAATGATAATATTTCCAAAATTAGTGATTTATTTAAATGATTATTTTCAACATTTTATTGTATTCGACTCAGATGACTAAGCATAGTATCACTCCAATACTTGTATAAGTTTATAAGAACCAGAAAAAGATAATAATTGTTGAAGAATCATCAGGCCGTTTTTTTGCCAGACTATTTAAAAAGCTTGGCAAATAGTGAGTTCTCGTTTTTTAGGAGATTTGAAGGAGAGTCGAATTCTGAGACTTAACCTCTGTTCAGCACTAAAATCCGATCAGAATCCAGAACAGTGTTGATTCTATGTGCAATCGTGAGCACAGTTTTATCAGCAAACTGCTTTTTCATAACTTTTTGAATCAAAGAATCAGTTTAAAGGTCAATGCTGGCTGTAGCTTCATCAATCAACACAATCTTCTTAGGATTCAAAAGCGATCGTGAAATATTAATAAGCTGCTTTTCTCCTGAACTTAGGTTATCTCCACCTTATGTCACAGCAGTTTCCAGACCTTATTTGTTTTAAAACTTTTACCAAATCCCGCAAAGTTTGAGTGCCTCAATGATCTGGTTGTCTGTATGAACTTGTGTTGGGTCGATGTTCTCTTTAATCGTGCCTGTGAATAAATAGTGGTCTTGCAGAATAATATTAATGTTGGATCTCAATTTTTCCAAACTCAAAGTGCTTATATCTACCCCATCAACCTTAATCTTGCCACTCCAGGCTTCAATTATTCTTAGTAAGCCAAGCATAAGAGTGCTCTTTCCACTTCCCGTTCTTCCCACGATTCCTATCTTCTACCCTGGTTTTATCACAATGCTAATACCTTTTAAAACATCTTCCAATTCGGGCTTGTATCTCAAGCAATAGTTTTAGAAAACTACCTACCCTTTTGAAAAAGTTTAGCCTTCGTAGAATGTACTTTTGAAATATGAGTCTTCAACCCAATTGTTCTTTAGGTATTAAGTGTAACCAGCCTATTGCTAAAGGTTAGTGAGCTCCTAGCATTTTCCTAAAGACTAAAGCCGAGGGGCAAATGCTGCAAGACTGCTATAAAATCTAAAAATCCCGTCTTCCATTGAGAAAAAGTTGAACAACAAGAAGATGCTGTTGTTTCTAAAACCCTCATGCATAAAGATAAGGGTAAGAGCCTTAAGCACTGCGAGAAGATTAGAGGAGATTAGTAGAATCAATTTGATTTTACCGTCTATCAAGCATTTCATTGAGTTGGTTATAGTAAATAAGTAAAGTTTTTGCTTGAAATCGTTCATAATGGTCTCTACCTTTTTATAGGCTCTGATACTTGGAAGTCCATCAATAATTTCTCCATACTTACTATTAATCGGAATGATGAAATCTTGCTAGCGTTTGTTGACCTGAATGCTCAGATTGAAGTAAGACCTGAAGAAGTAATAAGCGACTCCAACAAAAAGTAAGAAAAAGATGATGAAGTAGTAATAATCAAGCAGTGCATAGACATAGAAAACCCCAAACATGAAAGAGAGAAGAAGCTGTAAATTCAGTAGCAGATAGCCGAACTAGCTTGTTATAATTTTGTCATTAGTCGCAAGATCGTTGGAAAGTCGGTTTACGATTCTGGCAGTGGGTACCTTCTAGAAGTAGCTATAGGGCGAGAACAGCAAACTTCTTATCATATCGTCATGAATCGACTGAAAAAGCTTGGAAACGTAAAGGATATAGGCTAGAAACAGATTAAGAGTAATTTTGATTGAATTTATGGCTAGGGAGATAAAGAGGTAGCCGTTTCCTTTGGCCTCGTTGCTGTATGACCAGTTATTCAAGTTTATTTGAGAATATGTGCTCAAACAGCCTATCACCAGCACGAACATACTGATTATTATGACGAAAAGGAGACCCGAATTCCTTTTTATGTAGACTTTAAAACTTTCAAAAATGCCCACTTCCTCAACGACCTAGTCCATCAGGAAAACATCCTTTTCATTCGTGATTTTGATATTTTTAGCCAAAACTTCGCTATATTCGGATAAAGTTTTCTTTTTGGTAAACTGAACGTCATTGAAAACTGGCTCATCACTGAGGGCACTTTGTTTTCCGTCTCTCTTTATCTAACCATCCTACAAAAGTAAGATTCTATCTGCATGAGAGACAAAGTAAAGAGAATGAGTAATCAGCAAAACTGTTTTCTCCTTCAAATATTACTTAATCCCAATAAAAAATAAAAATGCACCTACGTGAGCATCAACAGCGCTAAGGATATCGTCTAAAATGTATACGTCAGCGTTGCTGTAAAGAGCTCTGGCAAAGGAGACACGTGCCTTTTGGCCTCCGGATAGAGTTGACCCTCTTTTTCCAATCATAGATAAGTCTCCATGCTTGAAGAGCTAAAGGTCAGACTACAGAGAAGAGTACTTGATTGCTTCTTTGTACCTTTTTTAGTTGTAAGGGTTTCCGAAAAGGATGTTGTTTTTTATTGTGTCATTCATGATCCAAGGTACTTGACTGGCATAAGCGATAGTCCCATTAATTGTTATTTTGGGGTCATCCAATTTGTCCATTTCGCCCAAAAGAGATTCCACTAGGGAAGTTTTCCCTGCACCATAACCCCCGATTATTGCGACTAACTCTCCTTTCTTAATTTAGATATCTATTTTTTTTAGACTGAAAAACGGTTTATCCAAAATTTTTTCAGATTATTTGACACTCTTTTGCTCTTCTTTTAGTTATTATGCATCCCATTTGAACGCTCCTTTCGATATTTTTACAGAATAAGGAGCCTTTGGATCACTAAGATAAGTGACATGCTAAATGTTCAAATCTCTTTGAGCCATAAAGTGCTAAATATTCTCAAAAGAAGTAACAATATGATCGTAGTAATTGAAAGAGTTGACAATCGCTTGAAGATTTATGAGTGAAAGGCAAAGATTAAAAGTAAAAAGCGTTTGAGGATGCAATTCCCCATTGTAACTCACCATCAGCTTACAGACAAACACCATAATCAAAGGCTTAGAGATCGAAATTATGGTGTTTTGAATCATCTAAAGCAACACCTTGAACTTCAGCTAAACAACTTCTAAGCATCTTAGTTGTCTCAGCTTATTAAAGTAGCAGCTTTAGAGAGAATTAACTTTGATAAGCTTAATTATGTTCAATACTTCAATAGTTGCCTTTATTCTTTGAATAGACAGCTAATTGATCTTCTTTTCCCCAGTTGCTAACATTTTCTTGAAGGCGAATCTCAAAAAAAGAGCAGTAAACAGCAAAAGTATTCCGATTAGCCCAGGAAGCCCCGCCACATGTACTGCGATCAATGGCAAACAGATATGGGTGATCGTATTTTCCACCATAACTCCGATTCTCGCAGGATAGGTTATTATATTGTAACAATCAGTGTGCATCATTTTGGTCAGTTCAGAACTTTTGATGTTTTTATTGCTCAGAGGAGAGCACTTCAAAGTTTTCTTTGTGATGATCAAGGAAACCAACTGATACATTTTTAAACCGATTTCGTTCAGAGACATTTCTCCATAATAGCAACAAAACACTCTGAGCAACCTGCACATAACAACTGTTATGACCATTATTCTGTTTTGATCGCTATGCACGGTTTTAGCGACTATATTGTTGAAAATTTGATAAAGAATGAAAACAGTCAAATTATGACAAACAATCCCTATAAAAAGAATGATCAGAGAAATCCATATTTAACCTTTGTTAAGAAAGACTTACTTTTGAAAATAGTTAGCACTGAATTCTTAAAAGGCTAAGCTTAATTTTGCCTAATCTTTTCGAGGTAAATAGCCTCCCACTTCTCATAAAAGAGCTAAATCTATCGAGAATAAGTCACAGTGCGCTATTCCTTTTGCGAAATGAAGTAATTCCTGTTCTTAACGAACGTAATGTTCTCTAAATTATCCTTGGTTATGCCCAATTTACCGAAAAGGCCTCACTACTTATGCAACTCTTTTGGATCCAATTCCCATCTTACAGACGAGGAAGCACTATAGCGTGCTAGGCTGTCTCACTGTACTCTTACATTTATTATATCTTTTTGGTAAGCTGAATTAATAAATAAATTTATCCCCATACCCACTTATAGCGAAAAAGATCTAGAAGTATGGCATCAATAGTAAAAGAGACAAAACGTTAAAAATAATGGCTTCTGAATTATTTTTACAAACTAAAACAAAATACCTTCAAATGAATTTAAGAAGTAATGAACTATCTGGGTGTTTGAATCATAATATTGGTTTTCTCATGTTGGTGATAGCAGAAAAATTTGCTAATGTTATGACTTTAGTTGTAGTAAGGGGCTACTGATCAACAATCGTTTTAGGGGTTTGGATCCTAGAATAAAACATATTTTTTACCACTTTTGTTAGATGAAAAGCTAAAATTTATCTTTATCGTGTCTCCTTATCCATTTTCTTTTCAAGATTTGCAAATTACTTTATCTCATCGGGAAAAAAGATTGTGATTGCATTAATGTCGAATGTCGCTTCTAAGACATAGTCTTTTATAGAATTTAAGGCTTTCCAAATTTAAAGCCTTAGATCTTACCATAAGTGTAAGCAGAAGTTGCTTAAGAATTGCATCCATCGATGCTTATTGATTTCCAAAATAAAAAATACTGCATCTCTTCCACGAAACAAATGATTCTCTGCCATCTCATAGCCAGCTTACCTTCACAACAGAAGGAAAGATTTAAGCGAGGTATTTTTGCTAATTCAAAATATTTTATTTATCATGGCTTTATCAAGTAAAGCTTAATTATCCAATAGCCCAACATTCAAAAACTCATTTCAAACACAAGTTTGAAGCACTCAGATAGTAAACAATCCTCCGCCACTCCGAAATCGATAAGAATATCTTACTATTTAGATCTTGAGTTTAAAATCTTCTCTTATAAACATAAGTTTTATTTAGATCGTAACTACTAATCACAGAGAATCATTGAATTATTCGGCAGTAGAAGTTGTACTAAAGTCAAAAAGCCCGGCTGACAATTATTTTTACAGGAACGCTGGCTTTAAGGGTATTTTCTTTATGTGGAAAAGTAGCCTAGCTGAAAAATAAAGCATGCGTTTTATTTACTGTTTTATGCAATTGATTTATAGTAAAGCTAATATATATTCAAAATGAGGATATTTATTACTCTAAATGATGAAAGTGGACTTCCAAGAAACATTCGGATGAAGCTTATCAACTGCCCTACTACGAGTCTACTGATTAATGAAATTTGCAGATAGCTGGGGGCAAAGAAAAGTGCCATCATTATCTGCCTCAAATACGAACCCTATAATGTATGAATTTTGCAATTCAGTTGAGAGTTGTGGAAGGATGGCCTGTTGAGCACTATAACATCAAAAACGGTTCCAATTTTATCGTAACTTTTATTGAAAAGTACGAATACCATGAGCTGAGTGAATCCACCAGCTCTCTCCTCCATATACCTTAATAAGTTGATGGTTCCTTCTCTTAAAGCTCAAAAAACGGACAGTCTAGCATGGTCAGTACGTTTTTTTCGACTAAGGCAGCAAACACGAAAGGGACGACTAGTTTTTTTAGGACTGCCTCAAACGAATGATACAAGCCATACGCGAAGGAAACCTCTAGAAGACTGCCTCCATACTCAACGAAGAGATACAAACCTAGGACTAGTATTAAAAAAACGAAGTATTCCGAAGAAAGCATGAATACCTACTCAATGAGCTGGGAGAAGAAGGTAAAAACTCCCTGCATGAAGCCATCTAAAACAATAACATTGATATAGTTTCGTTTCTGATGATCAAAGGGGCCCTTCCTATTACTGTAACCATCGATGATTACACTCCACTGCAGCTTTCAATTATACATCGCTCGATGGAGATTGCAAACATCTTGTTGGAGCAAAAGTTGACTGATGTTAACCAGAATACAAGCCATGGAACTGCACTTCATTTGGCTATTTCTCTCTCAGATTCAAAGGCTGTACAGCTGCTGCTAAAATATGAAGCTGACGTTTAGGTAACAAACCCTGATGGCAAAAAACCATGTTAAATCTGCTCTGAATCCAAAATTACCTAATTACTTAATAAAAAGGTAAACTTGAGAAAAATATCTGTCCCAACAATAACGATCGGCTTTGTATTTGGAGTTGCTTCGTTCACAAAAAGACTCAAGTAAAGGCTGATGACCTTGAACCCTTTCAAGCAATAGCTGCTCATCTAAATCGCAAAAAACTAATACTAATATAAAATCCCTTTGACTTAGATCGAGTAAGTGCGCTAAATTTAGTAAAAAAGCTGGCTGATGGACAACGAACTATTCTATTTCAACATAATTACAAAGAGCTAAGAAGATAACTAAATAACAATAGCCCTCAAAAACAAGAAAACCTACACAAAATGGCTCAAAAACTTGAGTCATACCTTCAAATATCTGTAAAACTCAGTATTCAACAAGCCGATTCCAACAAGTGAGCACTTAATTGAGATCATAGATGACAAAAAAAACGAGATCACTCTCCGCAAACGCAAAGTTGAGCAAATCAAGAGCACTAAGATGACGATGTCGATTATGAATCTTAGACTTTCCAAAAATGCTCAAGAGCCCAATACCCTTATTGAAACCATAACCTCCAGTAGGAGTAACCAACCGAGAGAAAACATATACGGAGGACAAACATTCGCCAACGAGAGAGAATTCAATCAGAGCACAATTTGTTTAGGAAGTGTTTTGGGGGAGGACAAATCAAGTGAGAAATCTGAAATAAGCGAGAATAACCAAATTGTCTAGGTCTATGAAGAAACTTTGATTGAGCCACAAATTTCAGAGAGGAAAATTTAAGAAACGCCCACTAACATCAACTTCAGGAAAAACAGCGAAAAGATTGAATACATCTCAGAGTTCAAGAAAGAGTAGAAGATTAGCATTTGCTTGAAAGATTTTGAAGTTATTAAAATGCTTGGCAATGGGTCCTTTGGGCAGGTTTATTCAGCAAGATATCTCAAAAATAACAAGCTTTATGCCTTGAAAGTACTCAACAAAAAGAAACTCATCGCCAAAAAGCAATTGAAGTATGCCGTAAGTGAAGCAAACATCCTAAAAAAGGTCAACTCTCCCTTCATCATCAAAATGTACTTTGCCTTCCAGACGCCTCTAAACCTGTACATGGCTATCGACAGTTGCTCAAATGGTGATCTTTCATAAGTCTTGGTTGTAAGATAAAGACTCGCTGAAAGTACAGCCTGTTTCGTCATAGCCCAGCTCATAATCGCCATCTAATACCTCCACAAAAATCGCATCCTATATCGAGACATGAAACCTGAGAACATCCTGATTGATAACGACGGGTACATAAAGCTAACTGACTTCGGCCTAAGCAAATAAAACAACTTCTCTACATCTTTCTGCGGAAGCCCTGCCTATTTGTCCCCCTAGATGCTCTAAAAAAAAGGAGTGGGCTTCTAATCCGATATCTATGGGATAGGCACAGTCCTATTCGAAATGGTAGTAGGTGACCCTCCCTATTTTGATGACAACATGTAGATTATGTTCGACAACATAAAGAATGGCAAGCTGAAGTATCCTAGTTATCTCTCAATTTAGATCAAGTCTCTGCTTAGCAAGCTGCTGGAACGTGATCCAACAAAACGATTGGGATCTAAAGACATCAACTAAGTAAAGAAGCATGATTTTTTCAAATATTTGGACTGGAATGCCCTGATCGCGAAAAAACTGAAAGTGCCGTCTGAGTTGTTAGTGAAAGAGGAAGAGAACAGTTCGTAGCGGTTTAATTTAGAGAGCAGCAAATAAAAGCTGATCATTGATGAGACTTAATACGAAGAAGGCAGCAGCAACGGAATGATGAGTCGTATTAAAAACTTCACATTCGTTCGAGAATAGATGGCTTAGAAGTTCAATCAAGTGCCAATCATCTAGAAAATGAGGAAGACTTCAAACTGCTGATAATATTGGGTTGATATTCAGGGCATGATGGTTTTGATGATTTATCATGTTAGTTGAGCAATGAGGTTTTGGTTAGTAGAATAAAAGGAGGATTTTGTTTTTGGGGAGATTTGGATATAGATGAGGGCTGGGTTACAATCGAATTGGTAGATTATCATACAAATCCTTTGAAATTCGAATTTTTGATTTAGTAGACTACTTTTTTAACCAAATCCAACTACTTCTCCTTCAGCTATTTGTCACTCAAAAGCTGGAACCCTAGCTTCTCACATGCCTTCCTTGATCGCATATTGCTAGCCGAAATTATGATTAATACAGTTTGCACCCATTAGAAGATATGTGAGAGCATCAGATGTTTCATTTCTCTGTTGACTGAAGTCTCCCAGTATTCTCGTACCAAAAATGTGTAACCAATCGCAATGTCATTATGCTTAGGACGGTAGTTGTAATATCTCGAACAGCCGATAAAGTCTTGTTTTGAATTGAGTGCTACTAAGCAGCCTCCACTTTCAAACCCAGATTTGAAGAAATTGTTTCTAAAGTACTCTTTTTATGCTCTCTTGGGCTCTGGATGCTGATCCCAAATGAGCTTATCAGATGCTACTTTGTACAGTCTCTAGAAATCATTAGATCTAAGAGGTCTAAGCATGACTAGTATTCCATAGAGGGCAGGCTGCAAGTTGACGCTCATAGCTAACCAACGTGCTAATATAACTCTAATGGATTACATTCTCAGCCATTTTACAATAAATTCGATCAGACATTTGATGAAGATTGAGATGCAAGATTAGGTCAAAAAGGATCAAATCAGTCCTTTGAAATCGCTTTTGTTTGCAAAGTAGATTACTGAGCCGGGCAAAGTGTAGTCTCTTTACTTCTACATTTCTGGAGTTAAAAGCTGTCCACCAATCTTTTCAGTGGCCTTTCTTGAGCGCTTGTTGTTGACTCCTACAGTAAAGTAAATGGTTTCGACCCATTGGTAGATGTGGCTCATCATTAAGTGCTTAATTTCTCTGTTGGCAACTTCGCCCCAATAGTCCCTGGTCAAAAATGTATACCCAATCGAAATATCCTTTCTTTAAGGACGATAATTGTAGTAGCGTGAGCATCCAATAGCCTCATTTCTGGTGTTATAAATGAACAAAGCTCCCTTAGATTAAATGGCGGTTTTGAAGTAACCATTTTTGAAGAACTAGCGTTCTGCTCGCTGAGGTTCTGGATGCTGCTCCCAGATAAGCCTATCCGATGCAGCTTTATACAGTGTTTCAAAATCTGCTTCTCTGAGAGGTCTGAGGGCAAGCCTTCTTCCGTAAAGTGCTGGCTGAAGATTAATCATTATATATCTTTGTAATTAGGGCTGATCATCTCAATAAATAAGAGCTTCGGGGTGAAATACGATCAAAATTAAGTGATTTGGCTAAAAATTATCAGTTGCAATAACTAGAGCTCTCTATTATTAATAATCTGGAACAATTGCACAATGATAGAGATTAGGAGGATGAGCAAGCTTTGAACTTAATCATTTGGTGTAATATTTGCCCATGTAGTTCCTGCTGAACCCTGGATTTGCCACTCTCTCATGATAATCATTGTAGATATGTTCTCCTCGAATCACTCCAGGAAGCTTCACTTCGTTCAATTATCTCCCTGTTAACAGATTCAACTTCTTCAGCTCAAGCATCCCCTGGAGGAGACCTCCACATCGCTCAATTGAATCAGCTTCTTAGCGCAAGGACTTTATCATTGATCTTTGGATGTTGGGTTGCTTGTCTTTATCAGTCAACAGGCCATTCAGTTGTTTGGAGTTGGTTTTGTTGGCTAAAGAACTGTTAGTTTTGTAGGTTGAAGAGTGGAGCTGCACAGAGTTGTTCCTAGTGCGCCAGTTTTGCCCTGTGATGGCGGCTAGGTAAGAGATGAGTAACGTTAGTTGAGCTGATGATGGCATTTGCCCGAATCGGGGTAAGCTCTTTAATACTGCAAAGGTTTGCGCCATAGAGAGGAATGCCTTAGAGCAATATGGTCTCCCATGTTTTCAGGATTCATTTACTTAATTTTATTATACTGCAATGTTTTGGCATGATGAGAAATAATATTCAGGTTGCTTGAAGAGTGAGAAATGAGAAAAATGAAGCTTTATGGAATACTTCTATGCCGAAATGGAATCTAAATTTCATGATCTTACAGCTAGTGATTAAGAGAATCATCATGAGTGCAGATAAAAGACAGAGTTGAGTAGTTTTATTTAGTTTGCTTCAAATAATTCTTGAGATAAGTTTTATAAATCTTATAGTTATATTAACATCGGAAAAGCCAAATGGAGAAGAACACTTGGAAAGCTCTACGAACCCTACCCAAGCTTGACGTCTAGAAATCCCTCCCGCTGATGAGTCAGCACGAGATCGACCTCAACATAGTCGAGATAAGGTTTGCACTTTCATATCAAGTCTGCTGGCACTCAGCAACTAGAAAATAATGGACTGGCTCTACAACGCCATGACCAAAGACGAGTTTTACCTCAAAGTCATCCTTATAAGACTCAGTATCGCTACATTCTTGAAAATGTTATGAATGGCCCTGTTTCTGAATGCACCAAGAAGGCCCTAAGCCTCTCCACAGTCAAATTCGACGAAAGCTACATCAATGGCCTTCCGCAGGAATCCTATACCGAAAAGGCCATCTATTACATGCCGGCCCTTAAGTAAAAGCGACTCAAATTTGTGATAAACAAAGAGAAAGTGATATGCAAGCTAGAGGAAGTATCTTCGCACTTGTTCAAAATCTAAGAAGAGGAGCTCAAAAGGGCTTACTTCTAAGAGGAGATGTAGCAGATCAATACTATTCTTCAGTAGAAAGACGAAGAAAACGAGCTATTAGAAAACGGACACTTTCCCTCAGTCCTCAAAGGCTTCATTTTCTGCACCAGTGATGCCAACCACTCACTCCGAAAACTGGTAAACATCAACATCAAAAACAGCTTTTTCATTTAAACCAAAAACAGGAACCCCATAGTACTTGACTTTTAGTTTGCTAGGTATCTCTACAAAAACGATGACCAACTTTCACATTAGATCATAGCGATGGAACTCATCAAGTATATCAATGCTTTGCTCGGCAAATAGTACGCCAAATCTTACGACATCATCCCCTAGAAGCATGGAGCACTCTATGAGTTCATAGAAAACAGCAAAACCATCCACCAAATCAAAGAACAGTACGAATAAGGCCTCATCAGCTACTTCCATGCCCTCAGCGAACAGTATCCAGCTGAGTAAGTTATGAATACCTTTGCCTAGAGCTACTCAGGGTTCTGTCTTGTCCAATATCTTCTTGATATCAAAGACCGCAATAATGCCAACATTATGATTACTGACAAAGGCACCATTTTTCACATCGATTTGGCGTTTATATTTAGTGCGGGTCCTGGAGGCCTCAACTTCTAGTCTGCACCTTTCAAGATGACCAAGGAAATGATCCGAACCCTGGGTGGTTTCTAATCAGACTATTTCAGAAAATTCTAAGCCCTGCTAGTGCAACATTTCATCAAACTGTTCGAATGTCGGTAGTAACTCTTCTGGAAGCTGGACATCCTGTCCAAGAGAAACAAATAAATCCGGTGTTTCAAAGATTTCAAGTTGAAAAACTTCATGTAGAAGATACCCAAGAAGCAAGAGAAGGTATGTTGAACTTAACGCAGATTAAGAACTTTGTGGAGGATTTGATCGACAAGTCCTATGATAGTTGGAAAACCACCAAGTACGATGAATTCCAGTTCAAATCCAACAACATACTCAAATGATATCTTTAGCTTACTTGAAAACTATATCTGCAACCCTGGGCACCAGCAATAAACCAAACACTTTGATAGGTGAGGTGGCGAAATCAAATAGATTTTGTGGGTTGATTGGAGTTATAATTTAAAAAATATTTAAAAGTCCGCAATGATGTAGATTGAACTCCCCGAGATCACGACCAAAGTTGAGGTCAGCAAATCCTAAGAATAAAACCTCTACAGCAAACTCCAAGAACTCAACAAATACCTCGAGTTTCTAAGCATACAGGAGGAGTACATCAAAGAGGACCAGATCAAACTCAAGAGGTACTCATCCTTTCATCCAGGGAAGAACTGCGTTCGAAGGAAGAGCTCAAGCGCATCCAAGCTGTCCCACTTGTCGTTGGCCATTTCGTTGAGATGATTGACGAAAACCATGGGCTGGTGACATCCACCGGAGGAACCAACTACTATGTCAGAGTCCTCTCAACCATCGACCGCGAAAAACTCAAAACCTCCACCAGCATCGCCATGCATCGTCACAGCTACTCTGTCGTCGACATCCTACCCTCCGAATCGGACGCAGCCATCCAGATGATGCAGGTTCAAGAAAAACCTGACGTCACCTTCGCAGATATCGGAGGTCTTGACCAGCAAAAACAAGAAATGAGGGAAGCAGTCTAACTTCCACTCACTTATCCCGAACTATACAGTCAAATCGGCATCGATCCACCCAAAGGTGTTCTTATGTATGGACCTCCAGGTACTGGAAAGACCATGATGGCCAAAGCAGTCGCCAATAATACCACTGCCACCTTTATTAGGGTTGTAGGCTCTTAATTCGTGCAGAAATATTTGGGGTAGGGACCAAGAATGGTCAGAGATGTGTTTAAACTGGCTAAATAGAACTCCCCTTCAATCGTCTTTATCGACTAAGTCGACTCAATCGCCACAAAGTACCCCCTCCTTAACAAAGACGTTTCGACGCCCAAACAGGCGCAGACAGAGAAGTCCAAAGAGTCCTAATCGAACTCCTGAACCAAATGGACGGCTTCTAACAAAACGTCAACGTAAAGGTGATAATGTCAACCAACAGAGCCGACACCCTAGACCCCGCCTTGCTCAGGCCAGGCAGACTAGATAGAAAGATAGAATTCCCCTTGCCCGACCGCAGGCAGAAGCGCTTGATCTTCCAAACTGTCACCTCCAGGATGAATCTTTCAGAAGACGTTGATCTGGAGCTGTACGTGAGCCGACCGGACCAAATCAGTGCAGCTGATATCGCCAGCATCTGCCAGGAGGCAGGCATGAAAGCAGTCAGAAAGAACCGCTACGTGATAACGCAGCAAGATTTCGACAAGGCCTACAAAACGGTCGTCAAGCGCACCCAGAAAGACTTCAACTTCTACCAGTGATCATCCCAAATATAGCGCATTCTATAACACTAATTTGAATACTACACTGGTAATCTTGCCAATGTGGTTGGTTTGAGGTGTTGGCCAGAGGTGGGATCAGTTGGATTGGTTTGATTTAGCGATATAAGATATTTTGGCACAGTCGATGAAGAAAAGTCAGCAGATGTACAAATCTACCTTGAACCAATTCGACCCCACTCCTTTCACTGCCAATGGTCTCTCCAAGGCAGATGTACTTTAAATCAAGGAAGCTTTTGACCTCCTTGACACCTCAGGCACTGGCAAAATCGACCCCAATTGTAAAATATTTCTCACTAAGAACTCAGCAATTTAGTCAAAGCGTTTGTTTTCGAGTCCAAGAACCAATCTCTGGAGCTAGCCGTCCAACAAATCACCAATACCAACAAATTAATCGATTTCGCATCCTTTTTAAACGCCTTTACTGCATTCGCCCATCTCCCAAAAACCAAATCCAGCACCTCAAAGGTATTCAAACTCTTCGACGATGAGAAAATGGGATGCATCTCATCCAAAAACCTACAAAGAGTGGTAAAGGAACTCGATCTAAGGATAGACGAGAACTAGATCCAGGAGATGATAGACAGGGCGGACGCCAACAACGATGGGGTCATCACGGAAGACGAGTTTTATTTGATTTTGACCAAGATATCGTCAAAAATTTGATTGTTGAGCTAATAATTGTCGTCAAGGCACTCTTATTCCACCACAAAATACTAAAAGCACCGCTCTATACAGCCCTATAGCAACTATAACCACAGCCAGAAGAATACCAGCATTCCTCAATTACTGGGTTTATTCAAATCGAAACAAATCGAAATGCCCAAGCTATTTCTGAATTATGCTATCTAATAATACATTTTTACATATTACTCATGGGAAGCTGCCTCGCAGTCAAAGATAACCAGAACGATCCTATCATCTGTACATTATGTCTAAATCAGTCAGCAAATCTACCTTGACATTCTAGGAGCTGCTGGGGTATGGAGCTTTTGGTAAAGTGTGGAGAGCTACTCACAAAGGCAATGGGAAGGAGTACGCTATCAAAGTGATGAGCAAAAACAAAATAATGGCTAAGAAGTGCATAAGGTCGGTGGTGCTATAGAAAAAAATCCACTAGTACCTCAGCCAAGAAAGATCGGAGCTCATTGTCAACATGATAGCTTCTTCACAAGATAGATAAAAACTTTATTTAGTCATGTAATACATTGATGGCAGCAACCTCAGAACTCACATGCTCAGAGGACTTGCTCTCAACTAACCCTAAATCAGTATCCCGCCCATAACTCAGAGTACCTCATCTACCACCTCCTCAGAGGCCTGCAGTTCGTCCACCAGAAGTGCGTGATCCACGGCGACGTCAAACCCTAAAACATCATAATCGACCAGCAGGGAATACCGAGGATCATGGATTTCGGACTATCCAACTGCTACTCCAAAGAAAACCACTACCAAACCGGAGGAACGCTGGCCTACAAAACCCCAGAGGTCCTCCTCTAGCGTAACCACACCTATTGTGTGGATTACTACGCAGTCGGGATCATCACATACGAGCTGTTCTTCAAACGGCGGCCGCATAGCCAAACTGGGGTAGCATAACTCAAAAAGGAAATCGTCAGCAAGCACATCAACTCATCCACTTGTCCCGAGTTGTCCACCATCTCGCCGGAGGCTGCAGATTTCATCTAGAGCGTAAGTTTGGCAATAACTTAGCTACTGCAAATAAACAAAGAGGAAAGGCTGGGCTATAACTCCTCCTCCTAGATCTTCGAACACCCCTGGCTCAAAACCGACGCCCTAGACCACCTCCTCCCCGACAGAGCTCACTACGTCCAGAGCTTTACCCACTCCAGACGCAAATTCAGACCTACTCCCGAGACAGACAGCGTTGAGGACAACGTGGAAGACGTCAAGAACCTGCTGGATAGAGAGCACATTCAGAGTAGCTTTGTGGTAATGGTAGAAAAGTTTGAGGCTTTCAGCCAGACGTTGGCCAGCTATATGTCCTCTTCACTCGCGTCCAAATTTTCGCTGGAGGAGTATTTGGGCTAGAACATCTCATCTCTGACCTCGAGCCAAATCAGACTGTAGCTCCGAAAAACTAGCTAATATTGATTTTCTCTCAATTAGTGATCACAACATCTCCCTATATATCTGCCATATGCCATATTGGCACGGCGTGCTGTGACAAACCAATCCATGCTAAAATAGATGTCCATATACTGACTACGTACCAATTATGACATTATGAAGGTTGGATGTGCGTGTCTTTTAGATTAATTACGCGCTGTCGATTATATAGTACTATAGAAGATATTGCTATCCCTGCGAAACGATAGGGCAGTTCCTGTTACCTACATATAGCTAGGCTGAAGGATAGGTCGTTGGATAGCACTCAAACGATGCAGGGCTGGTAACTAATGAGGTTAAATTTATTCGGCAGAATTGGTGCTTGACTGTGCACTCATTTCAACCCCTATAGAAGCACTACCCGCATCGATTCCAACATTCTAGTGCTGGAATACGGCAAGCAGATGGCTGAGCTGTACTCGGGAGCCATGGTTGCTGGCAAGGGCTGCTGTAATATATGGATCAGTTTATAATATCATCGCGCGAATAAGCAATTCGAGGGCGGATGGCGATGGCACTGCAAATAAAACATCGGGGGAGCTATATGAGCATTTGCGTCACAGTGAGAGATAATTTGACGATGGCAATGAGAACATTTACTATCCTCATAATTATGCTATTAACAATTATAAGGCATTATAATAAATAAGGCAGCCATAATTCTTTGCTTAACTGGCAAATAGTGTTAGCCGTGCCATAATCCGATGTCAGGCAGCATCTCCCATTAATATACAAATAATCATGCCGCATGACCTCATATCTCCTTTCGGCTACTCCTGCTATTGGCATCCCTGTAGGCTTAAAGCCTATTCAAATAGACCTCGAGCTACACATCAGTGACATGCAGGTGATAGTTCAAACTGTTCACAATCTCCACCTCCAGCGCATTGATCTCGGCGACCGAAATGCCCCCCACCTTCGCATAGTACTCATTCTTGAAGAAGAAATCATCGGCGTACTTGGCAGCCACCATAACTGTGCTGATGAGCAACCTTCGTGCTTTGATGGTTACCTATGCACACAATAATAGTTGAGCACGAAGTCCTCGATGGATTCCTGGAGGCGGTCGATGTAGATGAGGGAGAGCAGGAAGATGGAGTTGGAGCAGTTGGCGAATTTGGCGATTCCTGGGTGTGGGGGGTGGTACTTGCGAGGTAGTCGGCCAGGGAGATCGCCGGCACGTCCTTGGAGTGGAAGGGAGAGCCCCCTCGTCCCAGCTGCTTGGTCTCAGCCAGGATATCCGCTAATAGCTTGGCAATCAGATCAATAAGCAACAACTTGTCCGACAACACCCCCGATACACTTTATACTAACATCCCAAACTAATTATTATCAACTGATCGCATATGCAAAACATCACCCCAACATAATATGATATCCGCACGTCCTAGCATGTCCAACTTTGACTGTTTCTTGAGCCTAGATCAGGGAATAGTTGCTGGCGGGAGCATAACAACTCAACTTTTCGGTCAAACAGTTGGCACTCGTGTGACACAATGCTGCCTATAAGTACCAGCCCTCGGCACAAATGAGTTGGGCTTTCTTTATGCCGGGTCAAAGTATTCAATATGATATTGATTGGCTGCCAGAAATCGATACCCATCTGAA
>Ga0316217_10001811_pt1 | contig 26953 bp, 30 predicted proteins | sample 1anoAmetaG_FD_203633 | JGI IMG/M metagenome (GOLD analysis project Ga0316217, IMG submission 203633) | Freshwater microbial communities from Trout Bog Lake, Wisconsin, USA - 1anoA | ecosystem: Environmental > Aquatic > Freshwater > Lake > Hypolimnion/Profundal zone | place: USA: Wisconsin...
CCGAGGCGATGGCGCAGATCCGCTGGTACAGGGCCTGCTCCTGCCGGATCTGGAAGATGGCCAGGTTGGTCTGGCTGAGGGCGGCATAGAGTCTCTGCCTGGCCAGGAGCCGGACCTCGGTGGTTTCGTGGGCGAGGATTTCCGCGGCCTGCCGCCGGACGACCGCCCGAAGTTCCTCCCGTTCCCGCTCCGCCTCGGACCACAGCCGGTTCTCCGCCTCCAGTTCCAGGCACCGCCGCCGCAGCCGGCCGGCCGCGTCCCGGGTCCGTTGCATGATGCGGTGTTTCGCCTTCGGCCCAAGCATCCTGCCCCTCCTGAGAGAGCCTCGTCGGGCCGGGCGTCTCCGTACGGATTATTACAGTGATTCCTTGTATATCAAATTGGATTTCTCAACGGCCGCAAGCCGGGAACCGTCCGGCGATGGCCCGGACCACATCCGGATCGGCCAACGCGTTGTAGTTGAAGAACACCTCGGAGGTCACCTGGGCTTCGGGCACGCCGCAGTCCGCCAGGGCGGCCTTCATCTCGGCCAGCATGGCGCCGTTGCCCACCAGGTGGAAATGGCAGGCGCGGGGGGCGGCGATCAGCGGAGGCGCGCTTTCGCCCAGGCGCCCGCGCAGGCCGGCCCAGTCCGCCCGGGGCAGGCTCAGGGTGGGGTGCCAGCGGAAGCCCGGGTGCCTGGCCTGGAGGGCGTCCAGTTCATCGGCCAGGCAGATGTCCTCCGCCTCCCGGAATCCAGCGAACAGGGTGATGGGCCGCTGGAAGCCCAGTTCCAGGGCCTGCTCGGCGAAGCCCCAGAGCGGCCCGATGCCGGATCCGGTGGCGAAACCGACCACCGCGCCCGCCTCCGGAGCGATGCCCTCCAGCACGGGGGTGTGGTGCAGCCCGCTGAACTCGAGCCGGATCCCGGCCGCCAGGGTTTCCAGCAGGGGCGTCAGCCGCCCGCCGGGGATGACCCGGTAGAGGATGCCGACCGCGCGCCGCGCCGGCCGGACCCGGGACAAGGTGTAGGGATGGCGGTGCCCGCCGTGGCGCAGCACTGCCACGTGCCCGGGCGCGAAGGGGAACGGCAGCTCATCCGGCAGTTCCAGCTCCAGCAGGCGGCAGCCGCGCCCCACCTCCCGGTTGCCGGTGACCGTGGCCTGACGCCAAACCTGGGTCCAGTCGTCGCTCATGGGACCTCACATCACTTTGGGTACCAGGAAATAGCCCTTGTCGGACTGGGGCGCGTTGGCCAGCGCCTGGTCCTGGGAGAAGCCGGGCCGGGGCTCATCGGCGCGCCGGGGCAGGGCCAGGTCCAACCCGTGGGTGCACGGCTCCACGCCTTCGAGGTCGAGCCGGTCCAGGCTTTCCGCATGGCTGAGGATCCGGGTCATGGCCAGCCGCAGCGGCTCGATCTCGTCCTCGGCCAGGCTCAGGCGGGTCAGTTGGGCGCAGCGCAGGACCTCCTCGCGGGTGACTTCCATGGCTGACTCCTAGGATAGGACCAGGGGCAGGTTGGGATCGGCGTTCAGGCACCAGGGGTCGCCGGGGGGCTCCAGCAGGGCTCCGGCGGCGGCGATCATGGCGCCGTTGTCGGTGCAGAACCTCGGTTCCGGAACGGCCAGCGTCAAGCCGAGGCGTTCCGCCGTCAGCCCGGCCTGGGTCCGGAGTTCGGAATTGCAGGCCACGCCGCCGGAAACGATCAGGCTGCGGGCGCCGGTCTCGTCCCGGAAGGCGGCCACCGGTTTCAGCAGCCAGGCGGCCACGGTCTCCTGCAGGCCCCGGCAGAGGGCCTGGACCCGGGGATCCTGGGCGCCGGCGGCGGCCAGCCCGGGTTCGGCCTGGATGCGCATCTTCACAGCGGTCTTCAGTCCGGAGAAGCTCCAGCTGGCCTTGCCGTCCCGGAACTTGGGAGGTGTGAATGGGGCCGCCGCCCGGGCGGCGGCCTTGCCGCAGGTGTCGACGATGGGTCCGCCGGGGTAGCCCAGGTTCAGCATCCGCGCGGTCTTGTCGAAGGCCTCCCCGGCGGCGTCGTCCCGGGTCTTCTGCAGCAGTTCCAGGTGGGTCCAGTCCCGGGCCAGATAGAGATGGGTGTGGCCGCCGGAGACCAGCAGGGCCAGGGCGGGGAAGGGCAGGTCGGGGGCGGTGAAGCGGGCGGCGTTCAGGTGTCCCAGCAAGTGGTGGACCCCGACCCAGGGAATGCCTTCCCGCCAGGCCATGGCCTTGCTGGCGGAGAAGGTGGAGAGCAGCGAGCCCACCAGGCCCGGCCCCTGGGTGACGGCGATCCGGTCGATCTCCGCCAGCGCGATCCCGGCCTGGGCCAGGGCCCCGGCGATGACCCCCCGCAGCTGGAGCAGGTGTTCCCGGGCCGCCAGTTCCGGCACCACCCCGCCGTAGGGGCCGTGCAGATCGTCCTGGCTCTTGCGGGTCATGGCGAGGAGCGAAGGGCCCCGGCCATCGTCCCGCACCACGGCGGCCGAGCAGTCATCACAGGAGGATTCAAGACCAAGGACCAGCATCCCGTCAGTCTACTATGGTCCAGCCGAAGCCGAGGGCGTCCCACCGTTCCGGCGGGTGGAAGCGCCAGCGCCACCCGCTCCAGCTGACCCGCTGGAAGGTGATCCGTCCAGGCCAGGGGACCCGGTCCAGATAGCCCCTCAGGGCCGTCTGCAGACGGAGCCGCTGGAGGAAGCCCAGGGCCAGGTCGCCCCCGATCCAGGCCCCCGCGGCCCTCGCCTTCACCTCCACCACCCGGAGTTCATCCCCGCGGGTCACCAGCAGATCCAGCTCGAAGTGTCCCGACTTGAAATTGCTTTCCACCAGGGACCAGCCCTGGAGCCAAAGCAGCCAGAGGGTGGCCCGCTCGCAGCGTCGGCCATAGCGGCGGGCGAGGGAACCTCTGGAGGTTCGGGCAGGGGCAGGAGAGGGAATGGCAGTGCTCGCGGATCAGCGTTCACTGTCCTCCTGCCGGCCAGGGCCGCCAGGTTCCCGGGGCGCCGCGGTGGGCGGTGCAGCGGGGTGGTGCTGGGTTGGCCGGCAGGCTGCCGTCCATATCACCAATGCAAGGCGCGAAAATGGCACGCCGCCAATGGACTCCATCCGAAAAAATTCGCGGCCCACTGGGCGGGAACAAATTATTAATTTGCTGCATTTTTCGGATGGAGTGAATCCCTCGCGGGGGTGTCCGCTCGCCAGCCCCTATCTTTCAATTCAGGTGAACCAGGAGAGGAACCTTTTGAAACGTCAACTCAGGCACCATCTCTTGATCCTGGCGGCGGGTTTCAGTGTTGCCTCGCCAGCCGCGGCGAATTGGCCGGCCCTGGGGCGGATCAGCAACCGTACCATTGAGCCCGTCATCCTGCTGCTGGAAGAAAACCTGAATGAAAGGCCTTTATCGGATCCTCCACGGATCCAGGTGGACCGCCGAGAGCAGGGCACCCGCGAGGTCATGTGCCGCAAAGGCCTGCAGGCTGTCGTCATCGCACCCGATGAAGAGGTCTACGTGCAGTTCCAGGAACCCAAGGCATACATGAGAGAGGCATTTGCCCTGGTGGATAGTGCTGGGCACAGCGTCAGGATGATCCTGGAACGCAATGAAAAACGGGATGTCCCCACCATGTGGCGACACCGGAAAGTGGATAAGGCGCCTCCCGAGGCTGAAAGCGTCAGATTCATCACCCGCCTGGACGCTGTGGACGAAGGCTTGTACCTCACCATGCGCGGCACCCACCTTCCAAAAGATTACGCTCCTTTGCTGATGGCCGACATGGAAGACGAGGCTGAGCCTCCCCCGTTTTCCGACCTGGCCGAGTCGTCCCATCATCCATCTGACAATGGTCTGGTGGGGGCCGATCTGGACCTTCCCCAAACGGCGACCCTTCTTCCGGGTGGCATGGTCCTGACCACGGGAGGAGGGGGCACCGCCGGCATACTGGATTTCGCGGCGTTATAGCCCAGGAATCGTGACTCAGGGCAACGATCCCAAGTGCCATATACTTCCATTGCAAGTAGAACCTTCAGGCTTCTGTGGATCCGCAACCATGCCCAGCATCATTCCCCTGATTGCATTGATTTCGATCGCGCCTCAGCCAAGCCCGCCCAGGAATCCATATCTCTTCGAGCAGCTGCGCAACCCTATCTACAAAGCCACTTTCAATGGTCTGTTCAAAGGGCAATCGCGACTCGAACCCTGGCTCAGGAAATACCTGAGGGACCGGGATGGCGTCGATAGTCCGGGCGAAACCACCCAGGTTGCAGGCATGACCTGCGAGTTGTATTCAGTCTGCAAACCGCATCAGTGCCCCGGCAATGTCCTGGTGGTCCTCTTTCAGCCGGGTGGTGCGAAAGCCTGGGCCATGCTGACCGCAAATGGCAAAGCTTCGAGATACTTTGGCAATCCCGATAGGGAGATGGAGGCAACGCTCCGTTCCTTGGCAAAATAGGGTCCATCTGCCTGGGCAGGGACCGTTTGCTCCCGAGGCGTGCCTGTTGTGCAGGGTCCTTGGCGGCCATGCGAGGCGGTTCAGAACTCCCCGCGCTCGCGCGGTGCGCCCGCCTGCAGCAGTTCCAGCAGGTCCCTGAGCGCGAACGGGCGAGCCCTCCGCGCCGCCGCGCTGGCGCTGGGCCCCGGCGCGGCCTGGCCCGGACCGGGAACCACGGTCCTGGTCCCGGGGGTGGTCTCCGGTTCGCCGGAGGGGACCTCTTCTGCAACCTGCGCCCGCGCGGGCCCGGTGGAACCGGCCTGCCCGGCCGCGCCGGAACTGGACGACCGGGTCGCGTTCCGATCCCGCTCCGCCAATTCGGCCCTGCTGTCGGCATTGAACATCAGGGTGAGCTCCGCCACCCAGCGTCCCGAGCCCGAGGCGATCCGCAACAGGTCGTAGCCGTCGGCGAAAAGCCCGTTGCCCAGGCCCACCAGGACCGTCCCGCCGCTGACCAGCCCGCTCCCCGCCGCCAGGGAACCGGCCTCCACCGCGGCGCCAGCCGCGATCATCAGTCCCTCCGAGGCCGCGAAGAAGGCGTTGCCGGCGGTGAGCGAGCCATAGGCGGCCGCGGTGGTCTCGCCCAGGAATTCCGCGAAGGTGGCGGCAGTGATGGTCCGGGTGGGGGAGTCCGCCAGGGATCCCCTCGGGCAGCCGGTCTGGCTGCCCCTCGGGGCGCCGGGGGCCAGGACGCCGGGGGAGAGGCAGGGGAGGCTGAGCTGCAGCTCGGACAAGGTCCCGTTCCGGCCGGTGAATTTGGCCAGGGAATCTTCACCGCAGACCATGAGGTTCAGGCCATGCTGGCCCGCCAAGGCGCACCCGGCCGCCAGTTTGCGCACCGCGCTCTCCAGGGTCGCCAGGGGCGATTCATCCACGATGTCCCGGCGCGGGTCCGGACCCGGGGAGTCCGGCGCCCCGGTGCAGTGCGCCAGGACCGCCGGACTCTGCCGGACCGCCCACTTCAGGTATTTCGATTTGTAGCTGATGGCCTCGCTGGAGATTTCGCCGAAGACGGTGCCGGCAGTCTGGACGCCGAAGCCTGCCTCGATCAGGCTGTCCCCCGCGATCCCCAATGCGAAGGCCGGGACGCCGGACAGGCCGGTCATCCCTCCGCCGATGGCCACCGTCGCGGCCTGTCCCGCCACCAGCCCGGAACCGGCGGACTGCAGCGCGAAGCCGGCACTGATCAGCTGATACTGGATGGCTGCAGCCTTGTTGATGAGAAGATCATATTGTGCCAGTGTGTCGCTCTGATCCAGGTCGATCCGGGCTTTCGCCACTTCCGGGGGATCTCCGGCCCAGCACTGCCCCGCGCCCAGGACGGCGGGGTCGACGAACAGCCGCACCATCTGTGCGCGGATATCCTCCGCCTGGGCCGACAGCCCGGTCCCGTAGTCCGCCTCGCACGGGTCGAGGTCCAGCCCCGGTCCCCGGGGCAGGTCGCAGGCCCGGCGCAGCTCGCCCAGTCCCGCCGCGGCCTGGGATGAATACTGCTCGATCCGGCCGGTGCTGTTCAGCTGCTGGTCCTGGGCCAGGGTGCCCAGGACCAGCAAGGTCAGGCAGAACAGGCCGCCCGTGCCCTGCCGGGGGCTGGTCCCCGCGCCGACATGGATCAGCGGGGGGCCCTGCATCGCTTCCAGGGCCCTGAGCGCGGTGCGCAGCTCCTGGGTTTCCGCTTGTTCCCGGGCGGCCCGGATCCTGGCCAGGCGCTGAGCCTTCTTGTACTGCCGGGTCTCCAGCTGGAAGGTCCGGAAGCGCTCCAGCTGCTGCCGGCGGGCGCTGGGGGGATCGGTCTGGGCCCGGGCCAAGGTGCCAGCCAGGAGCAGCGCGCAGAGTCCGGGCGACCATCCGGTACGGCATTTTGGGATTTCGGCCATTCGCACCCCCTGGGACGTTGCCCGATTCTGGAGGTGTGGGGAATTTTAATGAATTGTTTCAGGAACGAGTCAAGGATACCTTGGCTGAAGAATATTTATGAATATATTATAAAATAGTCTGGAGCCCGCCCTTGACCCGATCCCGTCAGCCCCCCCGCCACGGCAGGGTTCATCCGATCCTCCAGGCCATGGCTCCCATGGCCGTCCTGGCTTTGGCCGGCTGCCGGCCGGCTTCCTCCCAGAACCCGGTTCCAGCCGGTCCCCAGGTGCGCCTCATCGCCCCCTCAGGCTGGCCCAGGGAAGAGGCCCGGTATGACCTGGGGCTGGCCCGCCTGGAGGCCGCCGGGTTCCAGCTGGTCAACGAACACGCCGGCCGGCGCCGCCATTCCCGCTTCGCCGGCACCGAGGCCGAACGGCTGCTGGATCTGAACGCGCTCTGCGACCCCGCTCTGCCGATGCCGGATCTGATCATGGCGCCCAGGGGCGGCTACGGCGCCGTCCAGCTCCTGGACCGGATCGACTACGACCGCCTCTGTCCGCGGCTGCGCGGAGCGGGGACGGTCATGGTCGGCTTCAGCGACTTCACCGCCCTGCAGATGGCCCTGCTGGCCAAGGGCGGGGTCATCAGCGTCTCCGGGCCGATGGTCTACACCAACCTCGGCGATCCCAGGCCCGATCCGGCCATGGTCGACGGCTTCCGGCGCGCCATCACCGAGCCGGTCCTCCAGGTGCGGGTGAAGGCGCCGCAGGCGGCCGCGGGCACCCGGGAAGGCACCTTCTGGGGCGGCAACCTGAGCACCCTGGCCGCCCTGGTCGGCACGCCCTACCTGCCCGCCATCCAGGGCGGCATCCTGTTCCTGGAGGATGTCGGCGAGGCTCCCTACCGGGTGGAGCGGATGCTCTACCAGCTCTACTACGCCGGCATCCTGGGGAATCAGCGGGCCATAATCCTCGGGGCCTTCACCGGCCAGGACAAGGACAACGACTACCCTGAGGACACGCTCCAGAGCGTGATCGAGCGGTTCCGGCCGCTCCTGGGCATCCCGATCTACACCGGCCTCCCCTACGGCCACATCCCCGGGCTGGTGTCCCTGCCCGTGGGCGGCCATGGCCGGGTGACGGGCGATGCCGAAGGCTTCACCCTCACCCTCACCGGCCACCCGGTGCTGCGGCGGCCGCCCCCGGGACTGTGGGGCCCGGCCCTGGAGGGCGGCGCGGCCCGGGAGCGCCGGGCGGAAAGCTCCGGGCCGGCCTCCGGAGGCTGATCCGCCGCCCCGGCGGGCCGAGCCGCGATAAACTCAGCCCATGCCTGCGCCCCGCACCAACGTCGACCGCAGCCCGGCCCTCCGCCGGAAGCTGACCGATCTGCCGACCCAGCCGGGGGTCTACCTGTACCGGGACCAGGAAGGCAACCTGCTCTACGTGGGCAAGGCCAAGGTCCTGCGCAACCGGGTGAAGAGCTACTTCCAGTCCAAGCAGCTGGACGGCAAGACCCGGCGCCTGGTGGCCCGGATCTGGGACCTGGAGTTCGTGGTCTGCGAAACCGAGCTGGAAGCTCTGGTGCTGGAGAACAACTTCATCAAGGAGCACCGGCCGCCCTACAACATCCTGCTCCGGGACGACAAGAGCTACCCCTATGTGAAGCTCACCTGGAAGAACGCCTTCCCCCAGGTGTTCGTCACCCGCAAGGTGCGCAAGGACGGCTCGCTCTACTACGGCCCGTTCTTCCCGGCCTCCACCGCCTACCGGACGGCGGAGCTGGTCTACCGCTTCTTCCAGATCCGCGACTGCGACATCGATATCGACGGCAAGCGGGGCAGGGCCTGCCTGAAGTACCAGCTGCACCGGTGCACCGCCCCCTGCATCGCGGCGGTGGACCAGGCCGCCTACCGGGAGCAGGCCAAGGAGGCCAAGCTGTTCCTGGAGGGGCGCCGGGACGAGCTGAAGGCCCGGCTGGAGGCGGCCATGTGGCAGGCGGCGGAGCACAGCGCCTTCGAGCTGGCGGCCCAGTACCGGGACGCCCTGCAGCAGCTGGACGCCTGGTTCAACCGGCAGAAGGCGGCCACCGTGGACCAGGAGGACACCGATCTCTACGGCAGCGCCGTGCTGGACGGCAGGGCCTGCGTGCACCGGCTGGTGATGCGGGACGGCCGGATGGTGGGGCGCCGGGAGTACGTCATCGAGGAGGTGGAGAGCTTCGACGCCGCGGTGCTGGCCGAGGTGCTGAAGCGGGTCTACGCGGAGGACGAGGTCCCCGGGCGGATCCTGGTGGAACTGGAGCCGGCTGATCTGGAACTGCTGCGGGAATGGCTGGGCACCATGCGCGGATCCAGGCCGGTGATCCACGTGCCCCAGCGGGGCGAGAAGGTGGAGCTGCTGGCCATGGCCCAGGAGAACGCCAGGCTGGCCCTGGAGCGCAAGTTCGAACCGGCCCGGCTCAACCAGGCGGTGCTGGAGGGGCTCCAGGGCTTCCTCGGGCTGGCCCACCTGCCGCGGCGGATCGAGTGCTTCGACATCAGCCACGGCCAGGGCCGGGAGGTGGTGGCCTCGTGCGTGGTGTTCACCGACGGCCTGCCGGACCGCCAGCGCTACCGCCGGTTCAAGATGAACAACGAGCAGAACGACGATTTCGCCAACATGACCGAGGTGGTGACCCGCCGCTACCAGCGGCTGAAGAACGAGAACCAGGCCTTCCCGGACCTGGTGCTGATCGACGGCGGCCTGGGCCAGCTGCACGCCGCCGAAGCGGCCCTGGCCGCCCTGGGCCTGGACCAGCTGGAGCGGGCCTCCCTGGCCAAGAAGGAGGAGCTGGTGTTCCGGCCCGGGAGCGGCGAGCCCCTGCGCATCCCCAGGACCAGCCCGGTGCTCCAGCTGCTCCAGCGGATCCGCGACGAGGCCCACCGCTTCGCCATCACCTACCACCGCAACCTGCGGGCCAAGCGGACCCTGCAGACCGAGCTCACCCAGATTCCCGGCGTCGGCCCGCTGACCGCGCGCAAGCTGCTGCAGGGCTTCGGCAGCGTCCAGGCGGTGCGGGACGCGTCCCCGGCCGCGCTCGAAGCCGGGGTCGGGCCGGCCCTGGCCCGCAAGCTCCTGGCCTGGCGGGAGACGCCGGCCCCGTAAGGCTACTCCGGGGCCAGGCCGAGCTGCTGGAGGTCCTTGCCGGCGGCCACGCTGCCGGCGGCGGCGGCCTTGCGGTACCAGCGGATGCCTTCCCTGGTGTTCTGGGGGACGTTCAGGCCGTTGTAGTACATGGTTCCGAGCATGCGCATGGCGCTGGCGTCGCCGGTGATGGCCCGGTCGTAGTAGGGGCGCAGGGTCGGGGGGATGTCCTTCTCGGTCGGGGCGCCGTCTTCGGAGTCGGCTCCGGCGGCGGGGACGGGGCGCTCCCGGACGTAGGACAGGGTCGCCCCGGCCAGGATCAGGATGGCGACGATGCCGCCGATCCAGTAGCGCTTCCGGGTCCTGGCGCGCGGGACCGGGGGGGGCTGCGGCAAGGGCGGCGGCGGATCGTACTGGGGCTGGGCCGGCGGGCCGACCGGGATCGGCTGGGTGGCGGCGTCGCGGTTCCGGGGGTCTTCTGATGGGACGGGCATGGCGGTCTACTCCCCCTGGGCCGCATCCCGCCAGGCCTGGAGGCGGGGTACGAAGACGAAGAACATGATGGTGGTCAGGGCGATGAAGCCGCGGGCGTACTGGTCGGCCCTGGGGCCGCCCAGGGCGAAATAGAGCACCCCGAACAGGGAACTGAACTCGAACAAGGCTGAATAGAGGATGATCTCGCGCACCAGGACGGCACGCTGGCGGTCGGCGGCCAGGCTGTGGAAGGCGGCCCTGATCCTGCCCCAGCGCCAGGTGACGAAGAAGGCGATGGCGAAGGTCAGGCCGCTGAAGGTGTAGCCCAGCTGCTGGATCACCCCGGCCGGCGGCGCCAGGTCGACGCGGCGGATGGCGGTGCCCAGCATCAGCTGCAGCGCCAGGGGCCAGGCCACGCAGATGACCAGGCCGGCCGGGTAGGCGAGGCGGAAGCCCTTGTCCAGGGGCTGGTCAGGCGGCCTGGACACGGATCTCCCCGAACAGTTCGCTCTGCACCAGCCGGACCCGGCCGGTGCGGGCCATCTCCAACAGGGCCAGGAAGGTGAGCACCAGTTCCTCCCGGCTCCGGGCCACCGCCAGCAGGCTGCTGAAGGGCTGCCAGCTGCCGGAGGTGAGGGCGGCCATCACTTCCTGGATGCGCTGGTCGAGGCTCTTGGGGGCGGTGCGGACTTCCACCGGGGGCGGGGGCAGGAACCGCTTCAGGGCTTCCCGGTAGGCGCCCAGGAGGTCGAACAGGGTGGCCTTGATGGGCTCCTCCTCAACCTTGGCGTGCTCCTGGAGGTCCAGCCCCGGGGCGAACACGACGTTGTGCCAGTGGGCCTCCCGGGTCGACAGGACCTGGGCCGCGGCCTTCACCTGCTGGTAGTCCAGCAGCCGCTGGACGAGGTCCTCCCGGGGGTCGTCCTCGCCGTCGTCCGCCGGCGGCCTGGGCAGCATCAGCCGGGACTTGATCTGCAGCAGCTGGGCGGCCATGGCCACGAACTCCGCCGCGATCTCGAGGTTCAGCTCTTCCATCAGGAGCAGATAGTTCATGTACTGGCGGGTCACGTCGGCCATCGGCAGGTCCAGGATGTCCAGCTTCTGCTCCCGGATCAGGTAGAGCAGCAGGTCCAGGGGGCCGTCGAAGGCGGCCAGATGCAGTTCCAGGTCGCGGAACCTGGTCTCGAAGCCCTTGGGCGGGGCGAAGGCGGGCGCCGGGGCTTCCGGTCGCGCCGCGGGGGTTTCGGGAGGCACTGGCATGGGACCATTCTATTACCAATCGGGGCCCGCGCCCCGAGGGACTATACTTCGAGGACTATGGCGCGCCCCCCCGTACTCCCCGGACCCCGTCCCCCCTGGCTCAAGATCAAGGTTCCCGCCCCCGAGGTGGTGAGCGAGGTCCAGGCGCTCATGCGGGCGAACCGGCTGGTGACGGTATGCGAAGAGGCCAGGTGCCCCAATTTCAATGAATGCTGGGGGTTGCACCGGACCGCCACCTTCATGCTCATGGGCGACGTCTGCACCCGGCACTGCGGCTTCTGCAATGTCGGCAAGGGCCGCCCGGGCGAACTGGATCCCGGCGAGCCCCAGCGGGTGGCGGAAGCGGTGGCCACCCTGGGCCTGGCCTTCGCCGTGGTGACCAGCGTGAACCGGGACGACCTGGCGGAGGGGGGCGCCGGGCACTTCGCCGCCACCATCCGCTGGATCCGCACCCTGAGTCCCAAGTGCGGGGTGGAGGTGCTGATCCCGGACTTCTGCGGCAGCGCCACCGCCCTGGCCACCGTGCTGGAGGCGCGGCCGGAGGTGCTGAACCACAACGTCGAGACCGTGCCGCACCTCTACCGGCGGGTGCGGCCCGACGCCGACTACGGCCAGAGCATGCGGCTGCTGGCCGCCGCCGCGGCGTTCCGGGACCGGGCCTGCCCGGACCTGCGCACCAAGAGCGGGATCATGGTCGGCCTGGGCGAGACCCCGGAGCAGGTGCTGGAACTCATGGCCGACTGGCGTGCAGCCAAGGTCGACATCGCCACCATCGGCCAGTACCTGCCGCCCACCGCGCACCACCTGCCGCTGGCGCGCTACGTGGAGCCGGCGGAATTCGAGATGTTCAAGCGCAAGGGCCTGGAGCTGGGCTTCCAGCGGGTGGAGAGCGGCGCCCTGGTGCGCAGCAGCTACCATGCCCAGGAAAGCTTCTCCGTCCCGGCTGCTAAGCTTTATCCATGAGAAAACTGGCCGTCATCCATCACCGCTTCCAGGACTGGGTCCCGGCCCTGCGCGAGGCCGAGCCGCGCCTGGAGATCCGCGGCTGGCATCCCAGGGACGTCCCCGACGACCCGTGGTTCGCCGACGCCGAAGGCCTGTTCACCTGGAAGCTCCCGCCCGGACTGCTCCAGCGCATGCCCAGGCTGGCCTGGGTGCAGAATTCCGGGGCGGGGATGGACCACCTGGTGAACGAGCCCATCCCGGATTCGGTGCCCATCACCCGGGCCGACGGCCAGTTCGGCTTCTGGATGGCCCGCTACACGGCGGGGCACCTGCTCGGCGAGGCCCAGCGCATCGCCGAGTGCCGCGACGCCCAGGGCGAACGGCGCTGGGCGCCCAAGCTGATCCCGGAGGACCTCACCGGCAAACTGGCCTTGGTCCATGGCTTCGGCCGGATCGGCCGGCAGATCGGCCGGGCCTTGCGGGAACTGGGCCTGGAGGTGCACGGCTTCGCCCGGGCCGGGCGGGAGGACGGGGAATTTCCCATCCATGCCGGCCAGGAGCTGGGCGGGTGGCTGGCTGGCGCCCGGGTCCTGGTGCTGTGCGCGCCGCTGACGGACGCAACCCGCGGGCTGGTGGACGCCGGGCTGCTGGCCCGGGGCAACCCCGGCCTCACCCTGGTGAATGTGGGCCGGGGCGAACTGGTGCGGGTGCCGGACCTGCTGGAGGCCCTGGACCGGGGGCTGCTGGGCCGGGCGGTGCTCGACGTGTTCCCGGAGGAGCCGCTGCCGGCCGGCTCGCCGCTCTGGGTCCACCCCAAGGTGGTGGTGACGCCCCACCACTCCGGCCCCTCCACGCCCCGGGCCTGCATCCCGGACATCCTGGAGAACCTGAGGAGGTTCGCTGAAGGCGCGCCGATCCTCCATGCGGTCGACCGGAAACTGGGGTACTAGCCTACCTGCGCAGCAGACGGCACTCCAGCAGCGTCTGCAGTTCCCGCCGGCCATCGGCGATCAGGCTTATGAACATTTTCTTGCCGATGACCCGGTAGATGACGCGGTAGGGCTTGAAGAACGCCTGGCGGAACTCCAGGATCCCCAACGCCACGAGTTCCTTCGGATGGGTGCCGCGCGCCGGGAACCTCGCCTGCGAAGCGGCCGCCACCACGATCTGATCCAGCACATGGTCAGCTTCGGCCTTGGAGCCGGTCTCGAGGATATAGCCGTGGATGGCCTCAAGATCCCGTTCGGCGCCCTCGGTCAGCATCACTTCATAGGCCATCAGCCCTCGGCCTGCCTGGCGCGCAGCCGGCGGACGACCTCCCTGACCGGACGCACCCGGCCTTCGTCAATGTCGCGGTTGCCCAGGGCCAGCAGCTTCAGCAGCGCCAGGGTCGACTGGACCTCTTCATAGGAGACGACATCCATCAGCACGGCACGGGCCTCGCCGTTCTGGGTGATGACCAGGGGTTCCCGCCGCTGCGCGAGGTCAAGGAGGATCTCCGCGGCATGGGCCTTGAGCTGGCTGATGGGTTTGACCTGGGAGGAATACTGCACGGCGGCTCCTGATTCCGGCTGAACTGAATTTAGTCCGTTATCGGTCCTAAGGCAAGGTCCCCCGCTCCCGCCGCAGCGGCACGAAGACCACCGCCATCAGCCGGCTGACCACGCTCCCCCCGGGGCTCCTGCGCACCAGCACCAGCTCCTGGGTGGCGTCCGGGGCGCCCATGGGCAGGATGATCCGGCCGCCCGGGTCCAGCTGGTCCCAGAGCGCCGGGGGGATCGCCGGGGCGGCGCAGCTGAGCAGGATGGCGTCGAACCCGGCGGGCTCCGGCCAGCCCCGGGCGCCGTCGCCGCAGCGCAGGTGGACGTTGGCGCAGCCCAGGGCCTCCAGGGTGCGGGCCGACCGCCGGGCCAGGTCCGGCTCCAGCTCGATGGCGTAGACGTCCCGGCACAACAGGGAGAGCACCGCCGACATGTAGCCGGAGCCCGAGCCGACTTCCAGCACCCGCTCGCTCCCGGTCAGCTCCAGCGCCTCGGCCATGGCCGCGACGATGTAGGGCTGGGAGATGGTCTGGCCGGCGCCGATGGGCAGGGGCCGGTCGTCATGGGCGTAGGCGGCGAGGTCATCCAAGACGAACCGGTGCCGGGGCACGGCGCGCATGGCCGCCAGCACCCGGGCGTCCCGGACCCCCCGGGCTTCGATCTGCTCCCGCACCATGGCTTCGCGCATGGCCCGGTATTCATCGTCCGGTTGCTGTTCCTGGCGTCTTCGGGCGGGCACGGGGCACCTTCCTTCCGGCCCGGTCCCGCGCGGCGCTCAGACGCCGCGCCGGTCCGGTCCCCATAGAAGTTTATGCAGCTGGAGCTGGAAGCGCACCGGGAGGTTGTCGCGCACGATCTGTTCGGCCAGCCAGGCGGGATCCAGGCCGCCCCACACCGGGCTGAACAGCACGTCCAGGCGGCCCAGGACATCCCTGGCCTGGCACCAGGCCCTGGCCCACCGGTAGTCGTCCTGCCCGCTGAGGACGAACTTCAGCTCGTCCTGGCCGGATACCATGTGCTCGAGGTTGGACTCCAGCCAGCGCCCTTCCTCGCCGCTGCCGGGGGTCTTGCGGTCGACGATCTTCACCACGCCGGACGGCACCACCGAAAGGTCGTGGCTGCCGGCCGTCTCCAGCGCCACCTGGTAGCCCAGGGCCTCCAGGGCCGAGAGCAGGGCGGGGGTGCCGGGCTGGGCCAGGGGCTCGCCGCCGGTGACCTCCACGAAGGGCGCGTTGGGACCGGGCATGGGCGGCCCGATGCGGGTCCGGGTCTCGGCCAGGATCGCTTCCAGCTCCATCATGCCGCCTTCATGGAAGGCGTAGGTGGTGTCGCAGTAGACGCAGCGCAATGGGCAGCCAGTCAGACGGATGAACAGGCAGGGCCGGCCGGCCCGGGAACCTTCGCCCTGGATGGAATAAAATATTTCATTGACCTTGAACCGCACGGAGACTCCTGGCCTCCATGATCTCACACCAGCCGGGTGCCGCCGTCCAGGGTCAGGATCTCGCCGGTGAGGTAGGGGCTTTCCGCGGCGAAGCGCAGGGCCCGGGCCAGATCCTCGGGGGTGCCGGTGCGCTGGAGCAGGCTCCGGGAGGCCAGGAAGGCGGGATCGTCGGTGGGGGACGGCAGCACGGTGCCCAGGGCGTGGCCGACCACCCGCACCCGGGGGGCCAGGATCCGGGCCAGGCCCGGGACCAGGGCGGCCAGGCCGGTCTTGGCCACGGAGTAGGGCAGGCGCTTCAGGAACGGCCGGTGGATGGCGATGTCCAGCAGCAGCTGGATGCAGCCGCCGTCGGCCAGCCGGGGCGCCACCGCCTGGGCCACCAGGAGCGGGAAGGTCAGGTTGAGCCGCCAGGTGGCGTCGAGGTTCTCGGGGGCCCATTGCCCCATCGGGTTCTCCGGGAAGGTCCCGCTCACCACCACGGCGCAATTGAGGGTGATCCCCGCCGCCCCCAGGGCGGCCAGATCTGCCATCATCGTTGGAACCAAGTCCGGGTTTTCCGCACCCCAGCGCAGGCACCGCACCTGAGTTTGTTTGGCAAGTTCTGTGATCCAGGGGGCTTCCGTTTTCCAGGAAAGAGAACTGGTGAGCACCAGGTTGTGCTCGGGCGCCAGCGTCTCCGCCAGCGCGCGCCCAAGGCGCCGCCGTCCGCCCACCAGGATCCACCAGGTCTTTCTGTTCCCTCCGCCCACTTTCTCCATGTCCTAAGGCTACTCTTGTCTCCCTCCCTGCGTGCCATCCGTTGGCGATTGATCCTGACCAGCCTCATCGCCCTGGTCCTGGCTCTGGGGTCGTTCTACCTGAACCAATGGGTCTATGCCTCCTCGGACGACCAGTGCTCCTGGAAAGTGGAGAACCGCCAGGTGCTGATCCAGGAGATCCTGCCCAACGGCGCGGCGGAGAACGCCGGACTGCTGGAAGGCGATGAGCTTCTCCTGATCCACGGCCGGAGGGTGACCTACCAGGATCTGGACAAGGCCGAGCGCTTCATCAACAGCCAACCGGAAGGGCGGATCCTGCTGTACACCGTCAAGCGGGAGGGGAGGACCCTTCGGCTTCCGGTCAAGTTGGTGAAACCGTTCAACTTCACTTCCCTCATCGTGCTGCTGACGGGGCTGGTGGCGTGGGTGACCGGGCTGCTGGTGGTGATCTCCTCTCCGTCCCGGAAGAGCGCGCGCCATTTCTACTACATGGGGCTGGTGAGCCTCCTGGTGAGCCTCTGCTTCCCCCTGGGGGTGAACAGCCTGCCGACTCCCTACCTGGCCCTCCTGCTCTGTTTCGGCGGGCTCGGGGTGGGCCTGGGGCCGCCCCTGTGGCTGCATTTCTTCCTGCGCTTCCCCCACCCCTTCCCCCTGCGCACCAACCGCCGGTTCCTGGCGGCGCTGTACGGGTGCTCGCTGGCCGGGACGGCGCTGGTCATGGCCGGGCTGGTGATCCGGAGCTGGGAGCGCCCGCATGCCCTGGGCTTCCTCCGGTTCATGGCCTCGGCGGCGGTGCGCGACGTGTTCTCCTGGTTCATCCCGCTGCTCATCCTGGCCGGCCTGGCGCTGTTCTGGTCCGGCACCCGCAGGCAGCGCTCGCGCAAGCGCAAGGCCCTGCTGCCGGCCCTGCTGCTCAGTTCCCTGGTGGTCGCCGAGCTGCTGGTCTACCGCTTCTTCCTTTTGAGGACCGGAGGCCAGAGCCTGGTCTTCGCCCGCGGCAGCTGGGTCTACTATTCGCCGCTGCCCCTGGTGCCCCTGTCCTTCGCCTTCGCCATCTTCCGCCACGGCTTTTTCGACGTGCGCCGGGCGATCCTCCGCTGGATCTCCTATTTCATCGTGCTGGGGCTGATCCTGGCGGTCTACCTGGGCGGGGTGGCGTTCGTGTTCGCCGAGGGGGTGCAGGTGATCCCGGCCGGGTGGGCCGGGGTCCTGGTCGGCCTGTCGGCGCTGCCGATCGGCTGGCTGCTTCGCTACCTGCTGCTCTTGCTGCGCCGGAAGTTCCGCCGGGATCTGAACACGGCCCGGGAGGCGATCCTGGGGGACCTGCGGGACAACCGCCAGCGCTTCTCGGAGGAGGCCATCCTGGACCGGCTGGCCGAGTCCCTGCGCTCGGCTTTCCAGCCCCAGCTGCTGCTGCTCCTGCCGGCGACCGAGAACGGGTTCCTCCTGCCCTCCCTGCCCACCGACTCCGAAGCCGGCCAGCGCGGCCCGCATCCCGCGGCGGACCTGACCCTGCGCCTGCCCATGGGCCTGCTCCGCCACGCCCGGCAGAACCGCGAACTGGTGCTGGGGCTGCAGAGCGACGAGGCCGACTGGATCCGCGAGCAGGGGCCGGCGCTGCGGGCCCACATGGACGCCCTGGAAGCCCAGGTGCTGGCCCTGATCATGGTCAACGAGGAGCCCTACGCGGCGCTGATCCTGGGCGGGAAGTACGCCGAACTCAACTACGGCCGGGACGACCGGGAACTGCTCCGGGAAGTGGCCATCGCCACCGGGCGGCTGCTGGAGACGGCGCTGCTGCACGGACGGCTGCTGGACCAGGGCCGGATCGAGCAGGAACTGCACACCGCCCGGCTGATCCAGCAGAGCCTGATCACCTCCAAGGCTCCTGACCTGCACGGCTTCCAGGTGGCCCTCCGGCTGTCCCCGGCCCTGGAGACCGGGGGCGACCTGCTCTGGGTGGCGCGCCGGCCATCCGGGCGGCACATCGCCGCGGTGGGCGATGTGAGCGGCAAGGGCCTCCCGGCCGCCCTCTACATGAGCCAGGCCACGGCCCTGCTGACCTTCGCGGCGCAGCAGGAAGACCTGGACTTCGACCAGATCCTCCCCGCGCTCGATAAGGCTTTGCGGAAGTTGCTGGGGCCTAAAGATTTCCTGACACTGTCGCTGCTCGAGTGGGACGCCTCCGGGCGCTACCGGGTGGCGCGGGCGGGGCATCCCCCGATCCTGCTCATCGGCGGCGCCGCGGCGGCGGACGCCCAGGAGATCATCTCCCGCGGCCGGGGCCTGGGGTTGCGGCCCGCCTCCCTGGGCAGCTGGGAAGTGGTCGAAGGACAGTTGCACCCCGGGCAGTGGCTGGTGATGTACAGTGACGGTCTGACCGAGGCCATGAACAAGGATGGGGAACTCTACGGGCTGCCCCGTTTCATCAGCCGGATCCAGCACCTCTGGCCGGCCGGGTCGGTCCGGGCCGCCTGCGAGGCGGTCTTCCATGATGTGACAGACTACGAGGAGCAGAACCGGGACGACCGGACCCTCTTCATTCTTTCCCGAGACAGCCCATGAGCGAACCCAAACCCGCACCCGTCCTCCCCAAGTGGCTGAGCCGCAGCATCGTGGCGCTCCTGGCCCTGCAGGTGGGCCTGCTCTGGACCCACGGCAGCCTGCTCCAGCGCCAGCATGACGACATCCTGGCCCTGCGCGAGGATATCCAGTCCCTGGCCGACAGCCTGGACCAGGACCAGGACTGGGATTCCAACGAGGCTGACCCGAGCCCGCACCCGGCCCGCTGGGCCGGCGGCCGGGACGGCAGGCCGGCCAGGGCCGCCTTCATGCGCACGGCTGACGACGAGGGCGACCCCGCGCTCAAGGACGCCCAGAAGGACCTGGAGGCGGTGAAGAAATCCCAGCAGGACGCGATCGCCAAGGCCCGGGACACCCAGGAGAAGATGTCCATCGCGGCGAACATCGAGAAGGCGGACGCCAAGGCCAGGCTCGAGGCGGAAGCCGAGCCCTGGATGCGCTGGCTGTGGGTGGGCGCGGCGGTGGCGGTGGCGGCGCTGGTGGCCCGGGCCCTGTACCGCAGGAGGGGCTGAGATGTCACTCCACGAATACCTCATGGCGGATCCCCAGTGCGATCAGCTCCTGGCCGGGGCGGTGCTGGCGGTGGGGCCGATGCTGGAGGATCCCGATCCGGCTTCGACCCTGGCGGTGGTGGAAGGGTGGGCCTTCGACCTGGCCAGCCGCATGCCGCTGCCCTGGAACTTCCACGCGGCCATCGATGTCCTCAATCATTATCTGTTTCAGGAAGTGGGCCTGCAGGGCGATCTGGACACCTACGACGATCCGGCCAACGCCGCCATTCCCAAGGTCATCGCCCGCAAGCGGGGCATGCCCATCACCCTCTCCATCCTGTGGATGGACGTGGCCCGCCGGCTGGGCTTCAATGCCGTGGGCGTGGCCCTTCCCGGCCATTTCATCACCGGCCTGAGGCTGGACCTGGGCATCCTGCACTTCGACCCCTTCAACGGCGGCCGCGCCCTGGGCGAGGTCGGGGCGGCCCGGCTGGTGGAGCGGGCCACCGGCGGCCGGGCCACCTTCGACCCCGCCATGCTGCTGCCGGTGTCCAACCGCGCCATCCTCATCCGGCTGGTTCGCAACCTGCACGTGCGCTTCCTCCGGGCCCACGCCTGGTCCGAGGCGCTCTGGACCTCCACCCACCTGGTGCTGCTCTCCCCGGGGGAAAGCCTGCCGTACCGGGACCGTGCCTTCGTCCACTTCAAGCGCGGGGAGATGGCGGCCGGCATGAAGGATCTCAACGAAGCCATCCGCCTGGGCCAGGATATTGATCCCGAACTCATGCATTGGATGGAAAAACTGCAGCGGGGCTGATGCATGGATCTCACCGGTTTTCTTGAACTGGCCCGTTCCCACGGCTGGCAGGGCCTCTCCCTGTGGGGGGTGCTGCTGTTCCAGGCCCTGCTCTGGGTCGGGCTGGTGCGGCTGCACCTGGCCCTGCAGCGGGAGGAGGCGCCCTGGGAAGAGTGCATCGGCAAGATCCGCTCGGCCTATCTGCGCAAGCTGAACGGCGAAGAGGAACTGGGCGAGCTGAAGGTCCACCACTACGCCCCGCTGGTGGACCATCTGGTGGCCCTGAACTTCGCCGAAGCCAACAGCTCGATCATGGAACGGTGGCTGCTGCTGCGCTGGAAGACCAAGGAGGGCCTGCGCCCCTACTGGATCCGCTGGGGCCACCTGCTGATCGGCTTCGGCGTGGTGGTTTGGTTCCTCAACGGCCTGCTGGTGGACATCGGCCTGGAACCGCTCAAGCGCACCCCCTGCGATCCCCGGCTGCTCTGGGTCTGGCTGGGCTATGCCATGGTCCTGGCCTGGAAGCAGGTGCGGCTCCAGGGCAACCTGGAGCGGGTCCAGCGGAGTCTGTTGTTGCCAAGACGCGACGAATAATTAGTGAGCATTGCAACATGGCCTGACCTTCGGGTCCCATCGTCATAGGCACTTGTCGATCAAGTGGCTTGACACGGTCGTCAGATTAGATAAATTCTTTATCGCACACCTGACCCCATGGGGCTTTCCCGGAGTCGGACCGGCGCAGCGCGCCGGATCGCATGTTCGAACCCGCTGCTTTCCGGGAGGCCCCATGAAATCAGAGCCGATCTACATCCACCCGGGCACCTTCACTCTGGCCGGAAGTTCGATCGACCGGATGGTCCAGGATCTGGATGTGCACATCGAACGGATGCATGGGCTGCTCGGGGCGGATCTGCAGGAGGCCCTGGCCGGCATCGGCGAATCGCTGCAGAACGAGCCGTCGGCCCTGATCAGTTTCACCGGCGCCTTCACCGGCCTGTCCACCCTCCTGCATTTCTGCTCGTTCACCCGGGGGCTGATCGCCCTGGAGCGGGGCATGGAGACCCGCGGCGACCAGGACCTGGTGGGCCGGCTGCGGGCGCTCCTGGTGCCGGCGGTCAACGGCCAGTGCGAGATCCTGGGGAACGCCATGACTGCCCACCTGGACGTCAAGACGCCTTCCCTCCAGCGCTGGTACGAAGGGGCGCTGGGCGAGGTGCAGGCGGTCAAGGCCTTCATCGGCCGGCTGGGGTGAGTGGGTCCGGCCTCTCCGGTGTGGAGGCCCACGCTGTCCCAGAAATGTCCGAAATAGATTCTAAATAAATATAATTAAAACAATAATTAAATAAAAATATTGCTGAAAATATTTCAAACTGTTTGAAAATTGTTTGAATCTGTTCGAATATAGGGGCCGTCGACATTGGAGGCTAACCTTGGCGGTCCCAAGGCCCAAAGGCAATATCCCTGAAGCCATCCGCGCGGCCCTCGCCGATCACCCGGATGGCATCGACCGGACTGGACTCCAGCAGTCTGCCGGGGTGGGCGGAATGCCGCCCTTCCAGTTCAGGAGGATTCTTAAATTATTGAAAAACAAGGGGCTCCTCCGGGAGGAGGGCAATACGCGCAATCGCCGCTATTTCCCCATGGAAGTTGCCCAGAGCCGGGTTCCCACTGCCGTATGGGATCTCTCCCCAGCGGGCGCGGCGGCCATCGCCTGGGTCGATCGGCCCCTGGCCCAGCGCATGCCCTGCAGCTATGACCGTTCGTTCCTGGACAGCTATGTGCCCAACCGTACTTTCTATCTCGGACTGCAGGAACGGGAGTCCCTCGCTGCCATGGGCAGAACGCCCGACGCGGCCCAAGCTGCCGGCACCCATGCCCGCAAGATCATGGAAAGGCTGCTCATCGACCTGTCGTGGAATTCCAGCAGGCTTGAGGGCAACACCTACTCCCTCCTGGATACCGAAAAACTGTTCAAGGAGGGGGCCAGACCTGGGGGGAAGGACATCCGGGAAACCCAGATGATCCTGAATCACAAGCAGGCTATCGAATTCCTGATCGAGGGCGCCGGCGAGCTGACCTTGTCTCCGCGCACGGTCCGCAGCCTGCACGGGATGCTGGCTGAGAACCTGCTTGCCAACCCGAGCGATGAGGGAAGCCTGCGGGAATCCATCGTGGGAATCCATGAAAGCACCTTCATCCCGCTCGCGGTCCCCGCCCTCATCCAGGAAGTCTTCGAACAAATGCTCCTGACCGCCCAGGCCATCAAGGACCCCTTCGAGCAGGCCTTCTTCCTTCTGGTGCACATTCCGTATCTCCAGCCATTCACCGACGTGAACAAACGGACTTCGCGGCTGGCGGCCAACCTGCCCCTGCTGCAGGCCAACCTGCAGCCACTCTCGTTCATGGATGTGGCCAACGAGGCCTACACCCTGGCTACGCTGGCGGTGTACGAGGTGCGGAAGGTCGAAGCACTCAGGGATGTCTTCATATGGGCCTATCAGCGCTCCGCGGACCGCTACCGGGCGATCCGCCAGTCTCTCGGCGAGCCTGATCCGTTCCGGCTCCGGCATCGCGATGCCCTCCGGGCGGTGGTGCGCGGCATCGTCCAGGCCCAGGTGCCGCCCGGGGACATTCCGCAAAGGATCGCCGCCTTCCTGGATCCGCTGGCGATTCCTCCGGCCGACCATGCCAGGTTCCAGGCGGTGGCGCTCCAGGAGCTGAGGAACCTCAACGAGGGCACCTTCGCCCGCTACGGCCTGAAACCGTCTGAATTCGAGGGCTTTACAGCGCCGGATCCTCGGTGAAGTCCAGCATGTGCCCGGACTTGTTGGCCTTGGTCTTGAGGTAGCGGAGGTTGTAGGGGTTGGCCGCCAGCTGGTGGGCCTCCCGCTGCACGTGGATGCCTGAATCCTCCAGGGCCGCGATCTTCCTGGGGTTGTTGGTCAGCAGGCGGACCTTGTGGATGCCGAAGAAGCGCAACATCTCCACCGCCGATTCGTAGGTGCGGAGGTCGTCGGCGAAGCCCAGCTCGTGGTTGGCCTCCACCGTGTCGAACCCCTGCTCCTGCAAGGCGTAGGCCTTCAGCTTGTTGAGCAGGCCGATGCCGCGGCCTTCCTGGCGCAGGTAGAGCACGATCCCGCCGCGCTCGCCGATGTAGCGCAGGGCGGCCTCCAGCTGGGCCCGGCAGTCGCACTTCAGGCTGCCCATCACGTCGCCGGTCCAGCACTCGCTGTGGATGCGCACGTTCACCCGCTTGCGGGCGTCGATCTCGCCGGCCACGATGGCGATGTGCTCCTTGCCGGTGAGCTTCTCCAGGAAACCGTAGACCACGAACTTGCCGAAGATGGACGGCACGTTGGCCTTGGCGACGAAGGGGACCGACTCGGTCTCCAGGCGGGTGACGACTTCCAGGGGGGAGTCCGGGATCACCTTGAGGTGGGGGGCGCTGCTACTGTCTTTGGGGCACATGGCATTTCCGACCAGGGAACGTTGAGAATGGGTAGGCGGATTCACCCGGGAACCGGGGGCTGGCACCGGGGACGGCGGAAGCTCCGTCGGCGGTCATCGGACTGGGCAATCGACCGAAAGCTGGGCCAGGACGGCTGCGTCCATCTCAGTTTGCGCGCTCGCCATCGGCCCGTCCAGCTTGGCGCCGGACGCGAGCCGGTGGCCGCCGCCGCCGAAGCGCTTGCAGATGGCGTTGACGTCGGCCCGCTCCCGGGAGCGCAGGCTCGCCTTGATCCGGCCGTCGGCCAGTTCGTGAAGCAGGCAGGCCACTTCCACCCCGCGGAGTTCCAGCGGGCGGTTCACCAGCCCCTCCAGGTCGTCGTGGTCGGCGCCGCAGGCGGCGAAGTCGCCCTTGCCCAGGCTCAGCCGGGCGTAGCGGCCGTCGCCCTGGAGGGCCATGCCGTCGAAGGCGCGGCCGAAGATCCGCAGCTTTTCCGGCCGGCCCTGGTGGTAGAGCTGCTGGTAGATGCGGGCGGGGGCCACGCCCTGCTCGATGAGATCGGCGGCCAGCCGGTGCACCTTGGGGGTGGCGTTGGAGAACCGGAAGTTGCCGGTGTCGTCCACCACCCCGGCATAGAGCGCTTCGGCCATGGCCATGGGCAGTGGCCGCGGCATCCGGGCGGACGCCAGGTCGTACACCAGTTCGGCGCTGGCGCTGGCCGAGGGATCGGTGAACTCGTCGTCGAAGCCCTGGGGCGCCTCCTTCAGGTGATGGTCGAGGCAGACCTTGCGCGCCGCCGAGGCCAGGAAGCAGGGATGCAGGGGGCCCATCCGGTGCGGTTCGGAGGCGTCCACCAGGATCCAGGCGTCCGGCCAGCCGGCCAGGTCGCGGTGAGCCCCCTGGGGATCGTAGGCCTCCACCCGGCCTTCGGGGTCCATGAACGCCAGGAAGCTGGGCAGGGCGGGGCTGACCACGATCCGCACCTCCTTGCCGAGGCCGCGCAGGTAGTGGGCCAGGCCCACCATCGCCCCCGTGCCGTCCCCGTCGGGGTTCTCATGGGTGGTCAGCAGGACCTTGCCCTGATGGTCTAGAAACGCCTGGAACCGGTTCAGCATGGACACTATTCCGACCTCTTGGATCAAGATTACCGCCATCGCCCCGGCTTGCCTAGCCTCGCGTCGGGCAGGCCCCCCTACAGCTGCTCCTGCTTGCTTTCCAGACTGCCGGGAGTGAACGATTTCAGCTCGTTCACCACCTCGGAAAGCAGGGCCCGCTTGATGGCATAGGGCAGGAACGCGCTCTTGAAGCCCATGATGATGACTTCCTTGATCTCGTCCAGGGTGAAGCCGAGCACGTCGTGGAGCACCTTGTACTCGTCGCTGACGGTGGTCCGGGTCACCATCCGGTTGTCGGTGTTCACGGTCACCCGCAGGCCCACGTCGTAGAACAGGCGGATGGGGTGGTCCTCCATCTTGCGCACGGCCTTGGTCTGGACGTTGGAGGACGGGCAGCACTCCAGGGGGATGCGGTGGTCGTTCACGTAGTTGAGCAGGTCGCCGTCCTCGATCAGGCGCACCCCGTGGCCGATCCGGTGGGCGCCGCAGAGGTGGATGGCCTGGTGGATGCTCTCGGGCCCGTACGCCTCGCCGGCGTGGAGGGTGCAGTTGATGTTGTTGGCCAGCACCCGTTCGAAGGCCTCCCGGTGCTTCTTGGCCGGGAAGTCCTCCTCGGCGCCGGCCAGGTCGAAGCCCACCACGCCCTTGTTCTTGAAGGCGACGGTCAGGTCGGCGAGCCGGTTGGACAGTTCCGGGCTGATGTGCCGGATGCCGCAGAGGATGACGCCGGTCCGGATCGGGTAGAGCTTTTCCGCCGCGGCCAGGCCCTCCAGCACCGCCTGGACGATGCTGTACAGGGTCAGCCCCTTCTGCTGGTGGAGGATCGGGCTGTAGCGGACCTCCATGTAGCGGACATTCTCCCTGGCCGCGTCCTCGGCCAGTTCGAACGCGGTCCGGACCAGCGCGGCGTGGGTCTGCATCACCGACAGGGCGACGTCGAACGCCTTCAGGTACTCCACCAGGGAGGCGCAGTCATCGCCCATCTCCACGAACGGCCGGAGGCCTTCCACCGTATCCGCGGGCAGGGCGACCCCCTGCTCCCGGGCCAGGTCGAGGATGGTCTGGATGCGCAGGCTGCCGTCCAGGTGGACGTGCAGATCAGTCTTGGGCAGGCGCTGGATATCTTCGAGGGAGAGTTTTTGCATCCCCGATTCTAGCACTGCCGCGTGAGGGCCAACGAATCCGCAGAACCATTTGGTTTCGGTTCATGCGGCCAAAGGCTGGAAGCGCCGCTCTGCGCTTCCAGCCTTTGGCCGCATGTACCGAACCCAAATGGTTCCGGTGATTCGACGGTCAGATACTTAGGTATGGATCTGGGCGACCCGGTGCTGGATGACCGAGTCGTCGGTTTTGCCCACGCAATTGGCGCAGAGGCCGAAAATCTGCAGGCTGTGGTGCAGGGGCTGGAACTGCTGCTCCCGGCAGATGTCGTCCTGCAGCTGTTCCAGGTCGGGACGGTAGAATTCCATCACTTTATTGCAGTTCAGGCAGATCAGGTGGTCGTGGTGCTCGTCTTCGTGCGCCGCTTCATAGTTGGCGTGGGTCGACCCCAGGCTGCTCTTGCGCACCAGGCCGCACTGGACCAGCAGGTCCAGGGTCCGGTAGACCGTGGCCCGGCTGATGTCCCGTCCCTGCTGTTTTAATTCCGAATGCAAGGCTTCGGCGTCAAAATGGCTGCTCTTCAGGAATATGGCCGCCAGGATCTCCATACGCTCGCCCGTCAGCTTAAGTTTCTTGCTCCGAAGATAAGCCTCGAAGCGGTGTGCTTCGGCCGAATGCACCTTCGCCGGGGTGGTAGGGGTGGGACACATGCGAACTCCCTGGGGAAAAGGTATTAGAGAGGCTCAAAAAGAGTTTCCCTCCCTCATAAGACAGATTAGATTGAATTACCCCCTTGTTAAAGGAGTGTCTATGCCGTCCGTTCACATTAAATCGCCCCGGCTATCCACGGACCAGAAAAAACGCATAGGGGATCGGGTCATCTCGGCCCTCCACAGTGCTGGGTTCGCATCCGGATCGGTGGTGGTTTTTTTCGAGCGGGAAGAGGCGGACATCCTGCTGGATGGCGGCCTGCTCTTCGAGGTGGACGCCAGACCCGCTGAAGCGCCGCCTCCAGAGCCCCCCCCGCCGCCGCCGGTCGCCGCCACCCCGGCGCCGGACCTGGAACCGGTTGCCGATTTCAAGAACAAGTCCCGCCGTTCCAAGGGCGAACTGTCCGATCTCAAGTCCCAGCTGGTGAAGACCCTGCAGCTCCAGGGCGCCCTCTCCAGCTTCCAGGCCCAGGAGGAACTGGGGCTCAAGACCTGCGACTGGGCTCCGGCGACCCTGCGCCGGTTCTTTTCGGAACTGGAGGACGAAGGCGTCATCGTCAAGCAGGGCCAGAAGCGAGGCACCCGCTACGTCTGGAAGGGCACCACCCACCAGGCCCGCGCCACCGCCACCGCGAAGCTGGTGAAGCGGGTCGAGGAGGAATAGCCGGCCGGGAGGAAACGGGAACGCCCCCGGAAGGGGGCGTTCGGGTTCCGGGCGCAACGGCCCGCCGCTAGCCCCAATACTGTTCGGTTAGCCCTTGACTGAGCCCTCTTTCTGCTTATAGTTACAGGAAGAGGCGACCATGGCACGGACGTTGGCGAGGCTCACGGATGGGAGTCGGGTC
>Ga0316217_10001812_pt1 | contig 26950 bp, 29 predicted proteins | sample 1anoAmetaG_FD_203633 | JGI IMG/M metagenome (GOLD analysis project Ga0316217, IMG submission 203633) | Freshwater microbial communities from Trout Bog Lake, Wisconsin, USA - 1anoA | ecosystem: Environmental > Aquatic > Freshwater > Lake > Hypolimnion/Profundal zone | place: USA: Wisconsin...
CCAACCGAGAACCGGCGCTCGGCACCACGAAGAAGCTGTGGAGCCGAGCGCCACCTGCATCTATAAAGCGCCGCGTTTGCTACGTGATCACGAAACCGCCCACATCCTGGGCTTCGAATGCAGTTGGATTAAATACGAAAAGCGGTGCAGACTTTGTTGTTGTCGGCACCGCTTTTTCGCTGACATTCTTGGCCATTAATCGTACTGCTGGTGTGCATCATTCAGGGGGGCAAGGTCCTGTGGGTTGTCATTGAGCAGATTGAGGCGGAACGGCGAGACCCACAAGATAGCAACTGCGTCGGATTGGGAATCCCTTTCCATGCCCCAGGAGGAGTTCGAGAACCGAATACCGACGACCAGCGTGAAGGTTACAGCTTGTGATCGAGTGCATCTCCATTTACGAGAATTATGCCATCATCACCTACTCGTTTCCTCGGAATACAGAGGGCGAGAACACTGCCAGAATCCAGTTTCCTCCTGAAAAAGATGGCTATATTCGGTTAGTTATCCGTTTAGAGGCGTGGGGCAAATGGAAAAGGCCCAATGACTTTATCATTGGGCCTTTTCTCTGTTATCTGATCAACCGCTCTACCGACTGAGCTAATGGGGAATAGGATTTCTGTAAGACGCTAATCTTACAGGCGTTTTGACTGTTGCCCGGCACAAAAGACAAATTCGCTTTCTGTCGGAAACCGTTGTAGCCAAAAGCTCGAAACTTATAACATGTGAGTTCTATAGTGTCAATATGATTTTTCGATTTTCCCGCCCCCTTTTCTGTCGACGCGAAAAGGGGGCGGCTTCAAGAAAGGATCTTGGGGTTTTGCTCCGATGGGCTGGACCGGAATCACTGCTTCCCGACCCGTACCTGTTGCGTTTCCCCGCGTGCGTGGCCGATCCCGCAGGGGAGCGGTTGACTTACTCCGCGGAGCCAGATATAGTCGAGATCCACAAACCCCATAATGCAGGAGCAGCTTGCAACCGGGAATGACCATGCCGTGCCGCCCGGGGCTGTTTCCCGGCAAGCCGCGTTACGACTCGGACTCTGGCACTTCGGAAGCGACTACCCACAACTTAAAAGGGGGGCAGACAGAATGCAGATTAAGGCAGTTTCCTTCGTGGCGAAATCGAATACCGGCAAGACTACGCTGTTGGAAAAGGTCATCGCGGATCTCAAGGGGCGCGGCTATCGCGTCGGTGTGATCAAGCATGACGCGCACCAGTTCGACATCGACCACCCGGGCAAGGACAGCTACCGGCTGAGCGCCGCCGGTGCGGACACCATGGTGATCTCCTCGCCCGAAAAACTCGCCATTGTCAAAAAGCACCAGGCATCTCCGCCCATCGAGGAACTGATAGAGAGTTACTTTCAGGATGTGGACATCGTACTGACCGAGGGATTCAAGCAAAGCAGCATGCCGAAGCTGGAAGTGCACCGCAAGGAAAGAAGCCACACACTGCTGAGCAGGGGGGAGCAGCATGACCCGACCCTGTTAGCCGTGGTGAGCGACGAGCCGCTGGAACTCGACGTGCCGGTGCTGGACTTAAACGACGCAGCCCAAGTGGCCCGGTTCATCGTTGAGCACTTTGCTCTGGGCGAATCCGGTAGTCTCTCTCGCCCTGGCAAAATCTGGAACGCCCGGCGCGTTCAGGTATCGAACCCCCCATAGATGCCTGCACCTGTTTTCCTTCCAGGCGAACCTTCCAATTAGATGCTCCGATACCTGCCCCCTTTGCAAGAAGGGGGCTTTTCTCATTTTCCCTTCTGCGTTTGTTGTTCGTTGTCCCCGGTGTGCGCTGTGGTCGGTGCGCGCTGGCTAAAGTGCTGCAGTGCTGCAAGTCGCTTGCTCGAAGCGGAAAGCCTGCCTGTCGAGCTCCGTCTGACAATTTGCCGGGCCGCGGCCTGATAAAATGCGCAAATTCCCTTGCACCGCGCACAAACAATGATAGCCTTCTCATGGATATGGCCTTATCGATGCCGTTCAAGGCTTTTAGCTGTCCCGACTGCCCTCAGCCCACGGCTCAGGGCCTGAACGTTCCCCGAAAAAAGGAGGTTTGAAGATGAAACGATTTCTGCTCCCTCTCCTGGTTCCCGCCCTGCTCCTCGCGATGCTGACCGTCGCTCACGCCGGGGTGACGGCAGAGAGCTTTTCTCTCTCTCCGTACGTCGGCGGCTACTCGTTCCTGGGCCGTGAGCACCTCGAAACCGGGCCCGTTTTCGGTTTGCGCGCCGGTTACAACTTCACCAAGAATTTCGGCACTGAGGCTGTCTTCGACTTCGCAAGGGCCCATCACTCCGACGGCGCACCGGGCCACGTCGACGCTTACAACTACCACCTCGACGCGCTGTACCACTTCATGCCGGCCGGTCCCGTGGTCCCCTACCTTGCGGCTGGCTACGGCGGGCAGACGCGGGAAAACGACCTGGAAGTCACCTACGGGGCCTTCAACTACGGCGGCGGGATCAAGTATTTCGTCACGGACGGGCTGGCGGTCAGGGGGGATGTGCGCGGCCTCTACATGCATCACGACGAAGCTTCCTTCCACAACGTTGAGTACACGGTCGGGGTGGACTTCATGTTTGGCGGCGTGAAGCCGAAGGCCGCTGCGGCCGCCCAGCCGGAATCGGCCCCTGCGGAGGCGCCGCTCGAGCCGATCCCGGCCCAGGAACCGACCCCCGGACATTTCAAGTACTGTATCACGCTGCATGGCGAGTTCGACATCGACCGCGCCCTGATCCGGCCGGAATATGTTCCCGAGATCGAACGGGTGAGCGATTTCATGAAGAAATATCCCTCCACCACCGCGGTCATCGAGGGGCACACGGACAACGTCGGCAATGCCGATTACAACCTGGAACTCTCCCAGCGCCGCGCCGAGTCCGTGGTTAACTACCTGGTGGAGAAACTAGGGATCGAGCGCTCCAGGCTCCAGGCTAAGGGGTACGGCCTCACCCGGCCGATTGCCGACAACTCCACCGACGAGGGGAGGCAAAAGAACCGGCGCATGGAGGCGATCATCGACTGTGCCTTCGACGTGAGGGAGGTTCAGCCTCCAGAGCGGCTCTGCATCTACCTGGTGGTCGATTTCGATTCGGGCAAGGCGGATGTCAAGCCGCAGTACCGCGACGAGATTGCCAAGGTCGGCGACTACCTGAAGAGCTATCCGACCACGACAGCGGTCATCGAGGGGCACACAGACAATGTGGGAAGCGTCGAGAACAACATGCAGCTCTCGCTCAAGCGCGCTCAGGCGATAGTGAGCTACCTGATCCAGAACTTTGGCATCGAGCCGGGGCGCCTGTCAGCCAAGGGGTACGGCTCCACCCGGCGCATCGCTTACAACAATACGCCGGAAGGAAGAGCCAAAAACCGCAGGGTCGATGCAGTCATCGACTGCGTCATCAAGAAGTAGACGGCAGGCATGATAGGGCGTAAGAAGGGGGAAGCCGACTTGGCTCCCCCCTTCTTTTAGGTTATGTCTGGTCTGAGGGCGGAGGTTTCAGGCGGGGCTTACGCAGATGCGGGGCGCCTGCAGGCGCCGGGCCACGATGGCGCTGTGGCGCTCGCGCAGGGCGGCCAGGTTCCCTTCGAGAAAACCGAGCCGGGAGGGCTCCGGAAGCCGCTCCAGGTAGGCGTCCGCCAGGTTCCCCATCAAGGCGTTGTAGCTCTTGGTGGAGGGGCCGTGGGCGTAGTTCCTGCCGGGGAAGCGCCGGATGTCGCCGTCGCAGACGGGGGAGACGTGGTACAGCTCGTGGAAAACGGTGATGAGTTTCTCCCGGAAGGGGAGCTCGAGAAAACGGGGCACCAGGAAGTAGATGACGTAAAGCACCTCCTCCCCCTGGTGGGTGATGGTCGGCATGGTGCAAAGCACCCGGCGCCTGCCGCGCCGGGAGGTGACCGACTTCTCGCCCCCGGCAAAGCGCAAGGGGTGTATCTTGGCCAGGCTGCCGCCCGCTCCGGGGCGCCCGCTGGAGACGCAAACCAGGAGCCTTTCCGCCTCGATGTGCGATAATTCCGGGCAGCGGGCGATTATGTCGCGGATCAGCCGCTCCAGTTCGCCGGTCAGGTTGAGCGTGGTCAAATTCCGGAGAGTTTCAGCTTGTGGCAGAACAGGCAGCGCATCGGGCCGCCCTGGGGTTTCACCGGGTGCTTGGCCGGGAACGGGACGCCGCCGGGCTCGAAGTGGCAGGCCGGGCAGGTCTTGTCCACTTCCATCTTGCTCTGGGTCTTTTTGAAAAGTTCGTAGGATGCCTTGTGCTTGTCGTCCAGGGGGACCCGCTTGGTCTTCTCCTCGCCGGAAATGAGGTAAAAGGTGCCGAAAACTCCCACTATGATGGCGATGAAGATCCAGTCTTTCTTGCTGATGCGCATGAAACCCCTCCGGGAAATAAAAGCTTCGGCAGAGGGTAAACGCCCAGGGCCGAAATTTCAAGGAAAATCTGGTTAGAGCGTCGCGCAGCCGATGGCGCCGTTATGCTGCGGGTGTTCAGGGATCACGACCTCCATGTGGGAACTTTCCTTTAAAAGGGCCACCATGGCGCCGTTCAGCGCCACCCCCCCGGTGATGACCAGGGTCTGCGAGGGGAACCTCTTCAGCATCGGCAGCACCCGCTTCACCAGGGTGAGATTCACCCCGGCGCAGAGCCGCGCCAGGGGATGGCCGCGCAGGATCTGGCCGATCAGCTCGCTCTCCCCGAAGATGCCGCAGGTGGCGTCCAGCGCGATCGGCCGGTCGGAGTGGCAGGAGAGCTCCGCGAGGTTCACCTCCAGGACGGCAGCCATGTTCTCAAGGTAGCGCCCCGAGGAGGCGGCGCACTTGTCGTTCATGACGAAGTCGCAGAGGCGCCCCCCGATCACCAGGGCCACCTTTGTGTCCTGCCCCCCCATGTCGAGCAGTGTGAAATCGGTGAGACCCGTCTGGGCGCGGGCGCCTGCCACGTGCGCCTTGATCTCGGAGACCACGCGCGCGCCGTGCAGGTTGATGCTGTTCCTGCCGTACCCGGTGACCGTGAGGCGCGCCTCGGCCAGCTCCTGTGCCGTGAAGATGCCGCTCCCCAAAAGGTCGAGCGAGAGCTCCTCGCCGACGATGGAGCCGAACTTCTTGTAGAAGGAGATGGTGTCCTGGTCCGCGAGCCTGACGAGTTCGGTCCCGCGCATCAGCGCGAACTTCGCCTTCCTGCTCCCGAGGTCGATTCCTATTTTCAGGGTGTCTGGCACGTGGGCGATTCTCCATGGGTCTAAGGCCGTAGGTTTTTATCTGGCGGTGCTTGCCAAGTAGGGGAGGCGCATGTATATTTTTCTTTGGTTACCTGCGGTCCTCCAGCAGTTCCAGGAACCCTTCCACCCTAATCTTGGTTCTGGCGTCGATGACGCTCGGCTTGTCCCCCTCCAGGGTCAGGATCGGCAGAGGGATGCTCTTTCTCAGCACCATGTCCTCGATCTGCCGGAAGCAGAAGGACTGCACGTAGTGGATCACCCCGTCTACCCGGCGCGCCGCGATCTCGCTAGAGATGTCAGAGATCCGGTGAAAGATGTCGTAGGGGTAGGTGTAGGCGCGGTACTGCTCCACCAGGTCGGTGATGCCGTAGGGCATGGCGAACTGCCGCTGGGTCTCGTTGAAGACGACCCTGGCGGAGAGTCCTTCCAGGAAGCCGTACAGCCCGGAAACGATGGGGGGGACCCCCAGGTAGGCGAGCCTCAGGCTCTCCCGGCGCGCGGGGCGCTGCGAGGCCTCGGCCAGGAAGAGGTCGACCTCGGCCTCGAAGCGGTCCGGGTCCCCATTCATGTCCGAGGTGCAGACCTGGAAGTAGTGGTTCTCCTCGCCGGTTACCCGGTCCTCCTGCCAGGTGAGCCGGTCGATCTCCCGGACCTTGAAGCGGATCCGCTCCAGGCGGGTCTTGGCGGCCTGAACCGCCTCCCAGCCGACGCCCAGGTGTCCCATCAGCTTCTCGATCTCGGTGCGCAGCTCCGCCGCGTCGCGGCTGGCCGGGTAGGCAAAGGGGTAGACGCGCACCCCCTGCAGGGAGAGTACCTCCATGAGCGCCTTGGTGTAGCTGCAGTCCCCTTCGGTGACGGCGATCATCTCCGTGATACCGCTCGCCTCCACTGCGCCGTAGATTCCCTTGATCCAGCCGCAGACGTTCCTCGGGAAGCCGGCCAGTTCCGCGTCGTCGATGAGGGTGCTGCTCGCGGGGTCGGTTATGAAGACGTTGTTGAGGTCGATTGGGACCACGCCCGCGGCGGTCAGCACCTCAAGCGGGATGGTGGTGGTAAAGCCTACTCTGCGCAAAATGGGATCACTCCGTCTTGATGAAGTAGAGATAGATGATGAAGCCGCCGATGGCGAGGGCGCCGAAGGCGAAGGGGAGGGTGGTGGAGAGCGCCAGGCCGTCGCCGGTCGGCATGGTGTAGTGAACCAGCAGCAGCAGCGATATGCAGGTGAACAGGGCGCAGAGCACGAATTTAGAGCGGACCACCACCGCATAGAAGGAGATCACCAGAAAGGCTCCGATGATCCAGGGGTTTGCCAGGGCACTCTTCACGGTGATGGCGCGCAAAAACTGCACGATATGTTCGGTCTCGAAAGGCGAAAGGGTTTCAGTTGCCTGCCTCAGAAGGATGCTCTTCTCCATGGTACCTCCGTAGAATATAAGATTATAGACATATGGCGGGATTTGGCAAGAGGTTAAAGACGCGGTTTCCCGTCACTCATGTTCCCGGGAAAAGAATCTTGTTTACAAAAGGTCGGAATTTTCTTAAATTCAACGACCAACCTGCACAAAGGAGAAACCACCGATGGAAGAGATGAAAGCGACCCCGCTGCGCGCGCACCACGAGGGACTGAAGGCGCTGATGGCGCCGTTTGGCGGCTGGCTCATGCCGATCCAGTATGCGGGGATCATCGCGGAGCACAAGTGGTGCCGGGAGCAGGCGGCCCTGTTCGACATCTGCCACATGGGCGAGTTCCTCTTCCAGGGTGACATTGTGGCCGACGGGCTCGAGGACGTCTTCACCTTTTCGGTGCAGGGGATTCCGGTGGGGCGTTCGCGATACGGTTTCCTGCTGAACGATGCGGGCGGGGTGATCGACGATCTGATCGTGTTCCGCCTGGCCCAGGACCGGGTGATGATCGTGGTGAACGCGGCGACCATCGCCAACGACTTCGCCGTGATCCGCTCCCGCCTGAAGGACGGGACGCGGCTTAGCGACGTTTCGGACCGGACCGCCAAGCTCGACCTCCAGGGGCCGCTCTCCCGCGAGGTGCTGGTGGGGCTGTTCGGCGCCGAGATCGGCAGCATCCCCTTCTTTAAATTCATCACGGCCAGCATCCTCGGGGTCGAGGCGATCGTGAGCCGTACCGGCTACACCGGAGAACTTGGCTACGAGATCTTCCTGCCGACGGACAAGGTCCGCGAGCTCTGGGATCTCTTGCTCAAGGACCCGCGGGTGGCACCGGCCGGGCTCGGGAGCCGAGACCTGCTCCGGCTGGAGGTGGGGTACTCCCTCTACGGGAGCGACCTGGATGAAAAGACCACACCGCTGGCCGCCGGACTCGCCAGTTTCGTGAACCTTGACAAGGAGTTTGTCGGCAAGGGCGCGCTCTTGAGGGAGCAGCAGGCGGGGGCGGCGCGGGTAAAGGTCGCCTTCCGGGTCAACTCCCGGCGCGCCCCCCGGCACCACTACGAGATACTGCACGAAGGCGCCCCGGTCGGGAGCGTCACCAGCGGCGCGTTCTCGCCCATGCTCGGCTGCGGCATCGGGCTTGGCTATGTGAAACCCGAGGCGGCCCCCCCGGGCACCAAGCTTGTCATCAAGCACGACAGGGTCGAGATGGAGGCGGAGGTCGTCGAACTCCCCTTCTACCCGGGCGGCTCTCTGCGCGCCTGATTACAGTCAAAAACCTCCCTCCCCCTTTGCGGGGGCAGGCGCCATTTGAGTACTTCATGGGCAACTTCACTCAAGGGAGGGGGAGCAAAATGCAAGGAAGTACCAGGCCAAATCAAGAGTGACGACGAAAGATATTAACTATAAAAATCCCGGAGGTATCAAAATGTCCATGTATTTCACCAAGGAACACGAGTGGGTTAAGGTTGACGGCGCGCAGGCGACCGTCGGGATCAGCGAGCACGCGGCGCACGAGCTGGGCGACATCACCTTCGTGGAACTCCCGCAGATGGGGAAGATCGTCAAGCAGTTCGACACCCTGGCGGGAATCGAGTCGGTGAAAGCGGCCAGTGACATCTACTCGCCGGTTTCCGGCAAGGTGATCCAGGTGAATGACAAGCTGGAGGAAGCGCCCGAACTGGTCAACGAGAGCGCCGAGGATTTGGGGTGGATCTGCAAGCTGGAAGGCGCCGACCTGGCCGAGCTCTCCTCCCTGATGGACGCCGCCGCCTACGCCCAATACCTGAAAGGACTGGAATAATGGGATACTGTCCGAACACTCCGGAGGAGATCCGGGAGATGCTCGTCGTTATCGGTGCCGGGAGCGTGGAGGACCTCTTCTCCCCGATCCCCGAGGCGCTGAGGGCCAAGTCCTTCGAACTCCCCGCCGGGATGAGCGAGTTCGAGCTGATGGGAATCATGCGCGAAAAGGCCACGACCGGCGGGTCCGAGATCGTCCCCTTTATCGGCGGCGGCATCTATGACCACATCATTCCGGCTGCGGTCGACCACCTGGCCGGCCGGGCCGAATTCTACACGGCCTACACCCCCTACCAGCCGGAGTGCTCCCAGGGGACCCTGCAGGCGCTCTACGAGTACCAGAGCGCCATCTGCCGGCTGACCGGGCTGGAGGCCTCCAACGCCTCGCTGTATGACGGCGGCACCGCGGTGGCGGAAGCCGCGCTGATGGCACTGCGCATCACCGGCAGGAACGCGATCGTGCTGGACGCCTCGGTGAACCCCCTGCACCGCGAGGTGGTCTGCGGCTATCTGGCGAGCCTCTCCGCCGGAGTGTGCCAGGTGCCGCCTGCGGGGTGCGAGTCGGACCTGGAACTCCTGATGGGCTCCATAACCTCCGAGACGGCGGCCGTCATCGTGCAGAACCCGAACTTCTTCGGTTCCGTCGCCGATTTCACGGCACTCGCCGCCAAGGCACATGAGCAGGGGGCGCTCTTGATCGTGACCTGCTACCCTGTGGCGCTTGGGCTGGTGAAGAGCCCGGGCGAGATGGGAGCGGACATCGCGGTCGGCGAGGGGCAGAGCCTGGGCAACACCCTCTCCTTCGGCGGACCCTACTTCGGCTTCATTGCGACCCGCAAACGCTTCATCAGGAACCTGCCGGGGCGCATCGTGGGCGAAACGGTGGATAAGGAGGGCAGGTGCGGCTACGTGCTGACGCTGCAGGCCCGCGAGCAGCACATCAAACGGCACAAGGCGACCTCCAACATCTGCTCCAACCAGAGCCTCTGCGCGCTGCGCGGCCTGATCTTCGCCGCGGCCTTGGGCAAGCAGGGGTTCGAGGACTTAGCCACGCTCAACTTCGACAAGGCCCAGTACGCCAAGGGGCTTTTCTCCGCCCTCAAGGGGGTGAGCGTGCTGAACGCGGGGGCTACCTTCAACGAGTTCACCCTGGCTCTCCCCAAGCCCGCGGCCCAGGTGGTGACGCGACTTTTGGATGCGGGAGTCGCCGCCGGGGTGCCACTGGGCGGTTACTACCCGGGACTGGAGCACGCGATCGTCGTGACGGTGACCGAGAAAAGGACCAAGGCCGAGATCGACCAACTGGCGGGCCTTTTGGAGGAAGCACTATGGAACTGATCTACGAAAAGTCCGTCCCCGGCCGCACCGGTGTCAGGATCCCCCTCTGCGACGTGCCGAAGGCCGCGCCGTTCCCCGAAGCCTTGAGAAGAAGCGACGCGGTCGGCTTCCCCGAGGTGAGCGAACTCGACCTGGTGCGCCACTACACGAACCTTTCCCGGCGCAACTTCTCCGTCGACACCAACTTCTACCCCTTGGGCTCCTGCACCATGAAGTACAACGCCAAGGTGATGGAGCAGGCGGGAGCGCTCTTTGCCGGTTGTCACCCGATGCTTGCGCTCTTGCCCGGCGGCGAGAAGCTGGTCCAAGGCCCGCTGTCGCTGATCCACGGCGTGGAGCAGCAACTGGCTGAGATCACGGGAATGGATGAGGTGACCACCCAGCCCCTGGCGGGCGCCCATGGCGAGATGACCGGGATCATGGTGATCGCGGCCTACCACAAGGCGCGCGGCGAGAAGCGCAAATTCGTCATCGTCCCGGACTCCTCGCACGGCACCAACCCGGCGAGCGCCGCCATGGCGGGGTACGAGATCATCACCATCCCGACCGCCCCCTACGGCGACATGGACCTGGACGCCTACCGAGCCGCCATGAACGGCGAGGTGGCAGCGGTCATGATGACCTGCCCCAACACGCTCGGCATCTTCAATCCGCACATCGCCGATATCTGCGAGATCGCTCACCAGGCGGGCGCGCTCACCTACTATGACGGCGCCAACCTGAACGCCATTATGGGCAAGGTGCGCCCAGGAGACGTCGGTTTCGACGTGATCCACGTCAACCTGCACAAGACCTTCGGCACCCCGCATGGTGGCGGTGGCCCGGGAAGCGGCCCGGTCGGCGTGAAAAAGGGGCTGATCCCCTACCTCCCCACCCCGCGGGTGGTGAGGAACGCGGACGGCAGCTTCGGCGTCGAGGCGCATCCCGAGGGGATCGGCAGAGTTTCCGATTTTTTCGGCAACTTCGGCATCCTGGCGCGCGCCTTCGCCTACATCACCCTGTTGGGGAGCGAGGGGCTCATCGAGGTGAGCGAGATGGCGGTCTTGAACGCCAACTACATGATGGCACGGCTCAGGGGGGAGTACGAGCTCCCCTTCGAGACCACCTGCATGCACGAGTGCGTCTTCTCGGCGAGCCGTCAGCTAAAGGACGGGGTGCACGCCCTAGACATCGCCAAGTACCTCATCGATCGGGGTTTTCATCCCCCGACCGTCTACTTCCCCCTGAACGTGAAGGAGGCGATCATGATCGAGCCGACCGAGACCGAGAGCAAGCAGACCATGGACGCCTTCATCGAGGTGATGCTGGAGGCCGCAAGGGTGACCCGGGAAAACCCGGTGGCGCTGCACGAGGCGCCGGTAACCACACCGGTCGGCCGCCTGGACGAAACCAGGGCCGCGCGGGCGCAGCAGGTCTGCTGCGAGGGGTAGTGTCGGAATCAAAAGTCCTGCCGCAGGAGAGCTCCGGAAGGGAAACTTTCCGGAGCTTTTTGGTTGTGCGCCCGGCAGGGCGCGTGGCCTCGCGCCATCGAATCAGCTATGGTGGCTGGTTCGCGGCTTGGAGGTGCAAGTACTCTACGGACCCTGATGGTGGGAACCGTTAGCCGAACGGCAAAGGTGTCCGGGGTGACCCGGAAGCCGAAGGCAAAACCCTGGCCTGACGAACAGAAATCTCATATGAGGCAGTCACACCCGGGCGGGAAGGCAACTATCTTCAAAGCCCGATAACCATCCTGGAGGGTGCGGCTGTAGATGCGGCGGGTGTATGGGGTGAAGGTCACGCGCATTACCCGGGGAGGTCTGTCAACCTGCCTCGTGCTACCGTCGTCGAGATGCGTCGGGATGGGTTGGCAGAAGTCAGCAAGGCCGTAGAGTCGGTTACAAGGGAGAGTTCAAGAGAATCAAGATGAACTCTTGGCGTAATGCCGCAAGTCCCCTGTCCAATATGGCCATCTTGAATGATTACCTCCGAGAGCTTGGCCTATTCGACCTGAGCCGCGTAGGAACGGCGGCAACCGCCTCAAACTGCTGAGGAAAGAATGGACATGAGCCGTATACGAGCGAGGCCCGTACGTACGGTTACTATTGAGGGATGGGGCGAACCTGATCAGTTTGCCTTGCCCTACTCAATACGGCGGGCTTGCCCTTGCGGACAGTGAAAACGGGGAATACTCTGGTAGTGTGGAGTGTGCAAGGCTGAACAAGCCGAAGGCTGGGCAAAGCCAGCTGGAGGAATCTCATGGAAATGAACCGAAGGGAGTACGCCTGGGAATATAAGGCTGAAGTGGTCAAGATGATCACCTGCGGCGGCGCCAGCGCGACCGAGGTGGCCCATGATATGGGAATCCCCCTTAAAACGCTCTACCGGTGGATTCAGGATCTGTCCGCCAAGCCGGAACAGACTTTTTCCGGCAACGGGCAGATCACCAGCGATGCCAATGAGATACGCAAACTCAAACGCGAAGTCGAGCGGCTGAAGCAGGAGTGCGAGATACTGAAAAAAACAGGGGCCTATGCAAAGGACCGGAGTTGAGCCAGAAACTCCAGCCCCGCGATCTGCTCGGAAAAGGTCCTCTATATGACGGAAATCGCGCCGACCTGGCGCCTGATAGATGAGGGTCCTTTGGACGGCCCTGCAAACATGGCGCTGGACGAGGCGTTGCTTAGCTGTTTCGACCCCCGGGAGTCGCTCCCGGTCCTGAGGCTGTACGGCTGGGAACCTCCGGCGCTCTCGGTGGGGCGCTACCAGGACGCGGAAGCGGCACTCGACCTGGAGCTTTGCGCGGCCGACGGAGTCCCGGTGGTGCGCCGCATGACCGGCGGGGGGATCATCTTCCATGCCCGGGAACTCACCTACAGCATCATCTGCGCCCCGGAGCATATCGGAGAGGCCGCGGGGGTGAAGGAGGGCTTTCGCAGGCTTTGCGGCTTTCTGCTCGGCACCTACCAGCGGCTGGGGCTCAATGCGGCCTTCGCCACCGACCTGAACCTGGCCGGTGCCCTCTTGGGGCAGCGCACCGCCTTCTGCTTTGCAGGGAAGGAGGAATTCGACGTCCTAGTGAACGGGCAGAAAATCGGGGGCAACGCCCAGCGCCGCCTGCGCGGTGCGATCCTGCAGCACGGCTCCCTTCCCCTGGAGAGCCGGGTGCAGCACGCCCTTCGTTATTTGAGGGAAGCGGCACCGGGGGCGGCAGGGGCGGTGAGCCTTGCCGAACTCGGATTGCGGCCGGAGCTCGCGGCGCTAAAGGGGATGCTGGTCGACTCCTTCCAGGAGCGGCTCGGCGTGCGGCTGCAGGCTACATCCCCGAGCAGCGCGGAGCTGGCCGAGGCGGCGCGGCTGGAACAAACCAAGTACCGCTGCGACGACTGGAACCTGGCGGGGGAACCTAACAGCTAAGCAAAAGCAGGGAACCCGCCTTCGCCGCAGCGCTACCACGGCTCGTTTTAAACTATATATCCCCTCACTCATACGGAATAGCGAAGACATGAACCTGACCCGAAAACCGGCCTGGCTGCAAAAAAAGATCTCTCCCTCGGCACATGGCGAGATGGAGGGCCTTCTGAAGGAATTGAACCTGAACACGGTCTGCCAACAGGCGCGCTGCCCTAACATAACGGAATGTTTCAGCAAACGCCAGGCGACCTTCCTGATCCTCGGGCGCATCTGCACGCGGCTTTGCTCGTTTTGCTCCGTCTCCAAGGAAACCCCGCTCCCGATCGACCCGTGCGAGCCGGCGAACGTCGCGGCAGCGGTGCGCCACCTAGGACTTACCCACGTGGTGGTGACCAGCCCGACCCGCGACGACCTCCCCGACGGCGGCGCCGCTTGCTACGCGGAGACGGTAGCGCGCATCAGGGCCGAATCGCCCGGGACCAAGGTGGAACTGCTGGTCCCCGACTTCCTGGGGGATAACGCGGCGCTGGCGACCGTCGTGGCGAGCGCCCCCGACATCCTGGGGCATAATCTGGAGACCGTGCCGAGGCTGTACGGGATCAGGTCCGGCGCCGATTACCGCAGGTCGCTCGACCTCTTGGCGGAGGCCCGCAGTCTCGCTCCCGGGCTGAAGACCAAGTCGGGGCTCATGCTCGGTCTCGGCGAGGAGGAATGGGAAATCTTCACCGTTTGGGAGGACCTGCTCAGGGTGGGGTGTAACTACCTGAGCCTGGGACAGTATCTCGCCCCCAGCCGGCTGCACCAGAAGGTTGAGCGTTTCGTGGAACCGGAGCATTTCGAGCGCTACCGGATTGCGGCGCTCGCCATGGGGTTTCAGCACGTGGAGAGCGGGCCCTATGTGCGCAGCTCCTACCATGCGGAACTCTACGGCGCTGCCGCGGATAATAATAAGGAAAAGGAAGAGGAGGGGCAGTAGCAGTGGCTTGAGCCATCATGTTTGGAAACTGTTGCGACTCCCCGTAGGAGCGTCCTGCAGGACGCGAAGCTCGCAGGAATGCCACTTCTACGGAGTCATGCAGGGCAGGAACGTATGAGATGCTGAGGCTGTGGCACAGTCAAATGTTGATATCGTGGCCCCTGCCGAGGCGATGCCGCCCTTTACTCCGCGAGCAGCCTTTTGACCGCGTCTTCCATCGCCCGGCCGGTCTGGTCGGAATATCCCTGGAACTTTTCGGCTACGGCCCCTTTTTTGTCGATCAGGTAAATGGTCGGAATGGAACGCAGCCCGTAGTCGGTCTGCAGGTCCTCTCCCGCTAGGGCAATCGGATAGCTGACCTTGCGCTCGGCAGAGAAAGACTTCACCTCGCTCTCGCTCTCGTCCACGCTGACCCCGAGAATCTGCAGCCCCTGCTTGCCGTATTTCCGGTTCAGGTCATTCAGGTGCGGGATGGACTCCTTGCAGGGGATACACCAGGTGGCGAAGAAGTCCATGATCAGGACGTAGCCACGGTAGTTGGCGAGGGTCACCGGCTGTCCCGAGGTGGTAACCAGCTTAATGGCGGGGGCCCTGTCGCCCTTCTGCAAGACGGCGGCTGCCGGCTGCGCGTAAAGCGCCAGGCCGACAACCGCTAGTAGAAGCTTCAGGAAAAACCTTTGGGACGGAATCTGCGTCTTCATTTTAGAGCGCCTTTTTGATCAGAGCCTCCAGCTGAGTTTTGGGGATGGCGCCAACCACCTGGTCCAGCACCTTGCCGTCTTTCAGCAGAATAACTGTCGGTATGCCGCGCACGCCGTACTTGCCGGGAGTTGCAGGATTATCGTCAACGTTGACCTTGCCCACTTTGATGCGTCCCTCGTACTCGCTTGCTATGGTGTCGATAAGCGGGGCGATCGCTTTGCAGGGGGCGCACCAGGTGGCCCAGAAATCGACCAACACCGGGATGTCGGACTGGAGTACCTCTTTTTCGAAGTTGTCATCGGTGAATGTGCATACGTTTTCGCTGGCCATTTAACCATCTCCTTTAATAAAAAAAGTGATTATAACTATAAATGAGCGGTTGAAAAATGCAAGGGGTAATTAGTCCGCCCCGGCTGTAAGCTTGGCTGTTGACATGCGTCCGGCTCTGGGAGATAGTGGCCGGGTTTCCATCCTTTTGGGGGGGAGGGGGTCGGAGTGAGCATGCGTTACTACCCGGTTAACCTGGACATAAACGAAAGGCTCGTGGTCATCGTCGGGGGGGGGGCGGTTGCAGCCCGCAAGGCTCTGAGGCTAATTGACGCGGGGGCCAGGCTCACCATCATCGCTCCGGACCTCGATGACCGGCTCGTGGTGCTCGCTGCCGCTGGGAGCCTGGTCCACCTGGAGAGGACCTATCGGTGCGGCGACCTGGAGGGGGCGGCTCTCGCCTTTGCCGCCACCAGCGACGCTGCGGTGAACCGTGCCGTGGCCTGCGAGGCGAGGGAACTCGGCATCCTGATCGACCGGGTCGACGCGCCCCGAGAGGGGGACTTCACCACGCCGGCTCTCCTTGCCAGGGGGGACCTCTTGATCACCGCCTCGACCGCAGGGGGGAGCCCCGGCCTGGCGCGGCGCATCATAGCCGAGCTGGAGCCGCTCTTTGGCGAGGAATATGCCGATTCATTAGCCCTTTTGTCCCAGGCACGTGAAAAGCTGTTGACGGAAAAGGGCGGAAACGCATACAATGAGCCGGTTTTTGCCGAGCTGGCCGCGCTCGATCTCCCCGTACCCCTCAAAAAATGTGGCAAAGATGCCCTAGACCAGTTACTCCCGAGGCTCTCTGCTTCCGTGTCCCGACCGGGTCCGGATGGAGCTGAATAAAAAGGATCCGTCATGAACGCATTGCTCTTCAACTGCACACTGGTCCTCTACGCGGTCGCCACCGTCCTCTATTTGAGCTTCCTGGTCAAGTCCAAGCCGATTCTCGGACGCTCCGGACATATCGTGCTCGCCGTCGGTTTCCTGGTGCACTGCGGCTTCACCCTGGAGCGCTACCTCGAGGCAGGTCACACCCCGATCACCAACCTGCACGAGTCCCTCTCCTTCTTCAGTCTGGCAGTGGTCGGCATCTACCTCCTGTGCGAAAGCCGCTACCGGGTCTTCATCCTCGGCTCGTTTGTGACCCCCCTGGCGCTGCTGATCATGGCGGTGTCGGCGACCTTCTCCGGGATCATCGCCCCGCTCAACCCTGCGCTCAAGAGCAGGTGGCTCCTGGTCCATACCTCGATGGCCTTCCTGGGCTACGCAGCCTTCGCCATCTCCTTTGGCGCCAGCATCATGTACCTGATCCAGAGCCACTTCCTGAAGAAGCGCCGCCTGGGCACCCTGTTCCAGAAGCTTCCGCCGCTCGACATGCTGGACGAGATCAGCTACCGCTGCCTTACCTTCGGCTTTCCCCTTTTGACCTTCGCCATCATCTCCGGCGCCATCTGGGCCGAGACCGCCTGGGGCACCTACTGGAGCTGGGACCCCAAAGAGACCTGGTCGCTCATCACCTGGTTCATCTACGCCGCGCTTTTGCACGGCAGGCTGACCACCGGCTGGCGCGGCAGAAAGGCAGCCATGCTCTCCATCTTCGGATTTCTCATCATGCTTTTCACCTTCCTCGGCGTGAACCTCCTGCTGCCGGGTCTGCACAGCTACAAATGAGTTGCCTCGAAAAGGCCACAGCACCGCGTTGCAACTCCCTAGAAGGGGCAGGACGTTCATGAATATAATCGTAGTTGGTCTCTCGCATAAAACCGCCGGCGTCGAAATCAGGGAAAAGGTCGCCTTCGCTCCCACCCAAATGGAAAAACCGCTCAATGCCGTGGTGGCACTTCCCGATATCACCGAGGCGGTGATCGTTTCCACCTGCAACCGGGTGGAGATCTACGCCACCACCCGCGATGTGGCGGGCGGCATGGCGAGGCTCAAGCGGTTCCTCTCCGATTATCACAACGTCCCGCTGGAGACGCTGGAGAGCCACCTCTACAGCTACCATGGCGAGGACGCGACGCGCCACGTCTTCCGGGTCGCCTCCAGCCTCGACTCCATGGTGGTGGGCGAGCCCCAGATCCTGGGCCAGATCAAGACCTCCTACGGCTACGCCGCGGAGTACAAGAGTTCCGGGATCATCCTGAACCGCTTCCTGCACAAGGCGTTCTCGGTGGCGAAAAGGGTGCGCACCGAGACCAAGATCGCCTCCTCGGCCGTCTCGGTCGCCTTCGCTGCGGTGGAACTCGCCAAGAAGATCTTCGGCGACCTCTCCGACAAGACGGTGCTGCTGGTCGGTGCGGGCGAGATGTGCGAACTGGCCGCCAAGCACTTCATCAACACCGGCGTGCGCGGGGTCATGGTCACTAACCGTACCTACGAGCGGGCCGAGAAGCTTGCCGAGGAGTTCGACGCCAAGGCGATCAGGTTCGAGGACCTGCTCGACCAGCTTCCCAAGGCGGACATCATCCTCTCCTCGACCGGCGCCCCCCACTTCATCATCCACGAGAAGGACATGGATGAGGTGCTCAAGCGGCGCAGGATGAAGCCGATGTTCTTCATCGACATCGCGGTACCCCGGGACATCGATCCCAAGGTGAACAACGTCGAGAACGTCTACCTGTACACGGTGGACGACCTGAACGGCGTGGTGGCGACCAACCTGGAGAGCCGCAAGATCGAGGCGGCCAAAGCCGAAGCGATCGTGGAGCAGGAGATCGGGCAGTTCTTCAAGTGGCTCTCCTCCCTGGAGGTGACCCCGACCATCGTGGCGCTCAGGACCCGTTTTGACGAGCTGCGCCGGGCCGAGCTCAGCAAGACCCTCTCCGGATGGAAGGACCTCCCTCCGGGGGCCGAGAAGAAGCTGGAGGCGCTGACCAACGCCTACATGAACAAGCTCCTGCACCAGCCGACCAGCGTTTTGAAGAGGACCGATCCGGGAAACCGCAACGACCTGTACGTGGATGCCTTGCGAAACCTCTTCGATCTCGAGGCGGCAGCCCCGCCGGAGAACATGGTGGACCTGGAAGAGTAGACAAAAAGAAATTCCCATAGATAAAGGAGACGCATGATATGGCGCTGAATCAGCTGAGAATAGGGACCCGCGCGAGCCAGCTCGCGCTCTGGCAGGCAAACTGGGTGAAGTCCGAGCTTGAGAAGCGCTACCCCGACATGGTGGTCACCCTCACCAAGATCAAGACCATCGGCGACAAGATCCTCGACGTGCCGCTGGCGCAGGTTGGCGGCAAGGGACTTTTCGTGAAGGAGATCGAGGAGGCAATGCTGCGCGGCGAGATCGACATCGCGGTGCACAGCATGAAAGACGTGCCGACCGAGTTCCCCGAAGGGCTCGGGCTCTACTGCATCACCGAGCGGGAAGACCCGCGCGACGCCCTGATCTCCAACGGCGTCAAGTTCGCCGACCTGCCGCAGGGCGCACGCATCGGGACCTCGGCCTTGCGCCGCCAGGCCCAGCTCCTGAAGGTGCGTCCCGACCTGGAGATGGTGATCATCCGCGGTAACGTGGAGACCCGCATGAACAAGCTGGAGACCGAGGGGCTGGACGGCGTGATACTGGCAGCCGCCGGGCTGAACCGGCTCGGTTTCGCCGACCGGATCACCGAGTACCTTGACACCGACCTCTCGCTGCCGGCGATCGGCCAGGGCGCGCTCGGAATCGAGTGCAACCTCTCAGACGAAAACGTCAAGGATGCCATCTCCTTTTTCAACCATGCGGATACGGCCCACGCGGTGCGCGCCGAGCGGGCGCTCTTGTGGCGCTGCGAGGGTGGCTGCCAGGTTCCCATCGCGGCCTTTGGCGAGGTGACCGGCGACCAGTTGACGCTGACCGGTTTCATCGCCTCGGTGGACGGCAAGGTTTCCGTCAAGGGAAGCATGACCGGTCCCGCCGAAGCCTGCGAGAAGCTCGGGGTGAAGCTGGCGGAACAGCTCCTCTCCGAGGGTGGCCACGCCATCCTCGCCGAGGTCTATCAGCGAGAAGTCTCCCGGGAGAAGGAAATCCCGGTTTAAGCAAAGTCAACCGCCTTAACGGCCTCACCACAGCGGGGCACAGAGTTCAGGCAGAGAGGTACACAAGGAAAAGCAAGGACAAGGATTGATTTAAACCAAAAGGCTTAAGGTTTTCGTTCAGATTTTCCTCTGTGTTCCAATGGTTTCTATCTTTTCCTCAGTGTCCTCTTTTGGTAAAAGCCTTTGACTTTGACCTTTGATTTTGAAGTTGATTCTGCGAAAGGCTAACGGATCCCCCTTAGCCTTTTGCCGTTTGACGCCAGTTCAAACAGGTAGGGATTAATGCCAGCTAAAGCTGCGAAGAAAGGGTTTGTCTATCTGATCGGAGCGGGACCCGGCGACCCTGGGCTCATCACGGTGAAGGGGCGCGACTGCCTCGCCGGCGCCCAGGTGGTGCTCTACGACTACCTCGCCAACGACGAACTGCTGCGCCTGGCCCCCAAGGGGGCGGAACTCATCTACGCGGGGAAGGTGGGGGGGGAGCACAACCGCGCCCAGAGCCAGATCAACGACCTCTTGGTGAAAAAAGCGCTGGCCGGAAACGTCGTGGCCAGGCTCAAGGGGGGGGACTCCTTCATCTTCGGGCGGGGCGGCGAGGAGTGCGAGGCACTGGTCGCCGCCGGCATCCCCTTCGAGGTGGTCCCGGGGATCACCGCGGGGGTCGGCGCCACCAGCTACGCCGGAATCCCGCTCACCCACCGAGGCATCACCACCTCGGTAGCTTTCGTCACCGGCCACGAAAGCCCCGGCAAGGCGAGCTCGGAGGTGGACTGGGAGGGGCTTTCCCTGGGAAGCGGCACCGTGGTCTTCTACATGGGGGTCAGGAACCTGCCGCAGATCACCCAGAACCTCATCTCCCACGGCAGGTCCCCGACCACACCGGTGGCGCTGATCCGCTGGGGGACCAGGCCGGAGCAGGAGGTGCTGACCGGGACGCTTGCCGACATCGCCGAGAAGGCGCACGCTTCCGGCTTCAAGGCCCCGGCGATCACCGTGGTCGGCGAGGTTGTGAACCTGAGAGAGCAGCTGCGCTGGTTCGACAACCGGCCGCTCTTTGGCCGATCGGTCCTGGTGACCCGCGGCGCGGACCAGGCGGGGGAGTTCACCTCTCGGCTGGAGCGGCTGGGGGCCAGGGTCTACGCCTGCCCGACCATCGAGATTCAGGCGCCCGATAGTTACCGGGAGCTCGACGAGGCGATTTGCGCGCTGGACAGCTTCCACTGGATCGTCTTCACCTCCTACAACGCCGTTAAGTACTTCTTCGCCAGGCTCGCAGCACTTGGACTCGACACCCGCTCGCTCGGACGCTCCCGGGTCTGCGCCGTCGGACCCAAGACCGCGGCGGCACTTGCCCCCTTCGGGGTGAAGGCGGACCTGGTCCCCACCGACTACAAGGCGGAAGGGGTGGTGGCGGCCTTCGCCGGTCTCGAAATGGCGGGACTGTGGGTCCTCTTCCCGCGGGGAGACCGGGCGCGCGAGGTGATCCCGGACGAACTCACCCGGATGGGGGCGCAGGTGCTCGCCCCGGTCGCCTATGCCAACCGCACTCCGGGAGAGATCCCCGAGGAGTCGCTCAGGGCGCTGGAGGAGAGGAGGGTCGATTCCGTGACCTTCACCTCCTCCTCCACAGTTCAGAACCTGGCGCGGATCTTGGGCGAGAACCGCTTCCTGCGCCTGATGCAGGGAGTCCGGGTCGCCTCCATCGGGCCGGTCACCTCCAAGAGCTGCCGGGAGCTGGGACTCGAGGTACACCTGGAGCCCGCCGAGTACACGCTCGACGCCCTGTCCGCGGAATTGGTCGGACACTTTGCCGGCGCTGCCGGCCGGGATTAGCCAATCGCATAAAACATCGAAAGGAGAAGACAATGTTCTACCCAATTTACAGAGCGAGACGGATCCGGGGTAAAGAGGTTTTCAGAAACATGGTCCGGGAGACTTCGCTCTCCGCGCACGACCTGATATATCCGATGTTTTCTGCCTTCGGCTCGGGGATCAAGAAGGAGATCTCCTCCATGCCCGGGATCTACCAGCAGTCCATCGAGAACATCGTCGCCGAGTCGCAGGAGGCCTACGAGCTGGGGGTCCCGGCGGTGATCCTGTTCGGCATCCCGGAGCAAAAGGACGCCATGGGGAGCGACGCCTACTCGGACACCGGCATCATCCAGGATACCATCCGCGCCCTGAAGAAGGACGTGCCGGGACTGGCCGTCATCACCGACGTCTGCATGTGCGAGTACACCGACCACGGCCACTGCGGCGTCATCAAGAACGGCGACGTGGACAACGACGAGACCCTGGAGCTTCTGGCCATGGAAGCGCTCTCCCACGCCCGGGCGGGTGCCGACATGGTCGCCCCTTCCGACATGATGGACGGCCGGGTGGCGGCGATCCGCGAGGCGCTGGACAATAACGGCTTCAAGGATACCCCGCTCATGAGCTACGCGGTCAAGTATGCCTCCGGCTACTACGGCCCGTTCCGCGAGGCGGCTGAATCGACCCCGCAGTTCGGCGACCGCAGGAGCTACCAGATGGACCCGGCCAACCGGCTCGAGGCGATCCGCGAGGCGCGCATGGACGTGGAGGAGGGGGCCGACATCCTGATGGTGAAGCCGGGCCTTCCCTATCTCGACATCGTGCGCGAGGTGAGAAACGAGTTCAACCTCCCCCTGGCGGTCTACAACGTCTCCGGCGAGTACTCTATGGTGAAGGCCGCAGCCAACATGGGGTGGATCGACGAGGACCGCGTGGTCATGGAGACCATGCTCTCCTTCAAGAGGGCGGGCGCCGACCTGATCCTCACCTACCATGCCAAGGAAGTGGCGAAGCTGCTCAAGAAGGGTTACGAGGCTGCCGCCAAGGAGCGCTGCGGCTGCGGTTGCAGGTAGAGCCGCTCCCCCCAAAAAAACGGCCTCCCCATGCACCGGAAGGTCGTTTTTTTTATTTGTTAGCATCGATCTTGGGACACACCCGGAAAACTCCCCGGGAATCTTTCAACCCACGCCCTGCCCCCCTCCGGCATCCGCGTTCTGGTGCTATTGGCTCAGGCGCGTATCATGACGAGTAGCATCTTGAAGCGCTCCACGGCGCGCAGCGAATGCGGCTTGTTGGCCGGCATCACCACGATCTCTCCCGCGCTCACCGTCTGCAACCTTCCCTCTATGTTCACCTCCGCCTTGCCGTCCAAAACCTGCACGAAGGCGTCAAACGGTGCGGTGTGCTCGCTCAGCCCCTCGCCCGCGTCGAAGGCGAAGGCGGTGATGGTGCCGACCGGCTTGTCTACGAGCGTCCTGCTGACCACCGCTCCCTCCTGGTAGCCGGCCAGGTTCGCCAGGTTCAGTTTTTCGCCAGTGGCCACCCCTTTTTTCTCCGCCATATCTCTTCTCCTTAAGTCGAATCGCTCTGTCTGTGAGTAACTCTAGCCTCTTCAAAGATTACTGCAATTGATGCAGGTCAAGCAAATGGTAAAATTATGCCATGCCCAAACCGTTTCGCTACCTGGAGCCGACCTTCTTCGCCGGGCTCTTCGACGACCCCCTGCTGCTGGTCCGCATCAGGCCCTCGGGGCGCGCCCTGCTCTTTGACTGCGGCAAGGTGCACCATCTCGCCAAAAGGGTCTTCACCTCCATCGACGCGGTATTCGTAAGCCACGCCCACATGGACCACTTCATGGGGATGGACAGCATCATCCGGCACAGCCACGCCGCGCCGCGCACCGTCGAAGTCTTCGGCCCCCCCGGCATATCCTGCAGGATGGCGCACAAGTTCGCCTGCTACGACTGGAACCTGGCCGACACCTTCTGGGGCGATTTTCGCGTTGGAGAGGTGGGCGAAGCGGAGGTCGTGAGCACGCTGTACCGGGGCGCGGACGGCTTTGCAGCCCGGCCGGACGTTGCGCGCAGCCGCGGGGAGATCTACCGTAACCGGTTCCTGAGTGTGACGGCCAAGTTGTGCGATCACAGGATAGCGGTGCTTGCCTTCAGGGTAACCGAGGGGGCTGCCTTCATCTTGGACGACGCGCGCCTGGCCCAGGCAGGGGTCGTGAAAGGACCCTGGCTCAAGGCCCTGGAGAAGCTCTTCCATGCCGGCTCTCTGGATGGCACCCCGATCGTGCATCCCGCGGCCCTTCCCGGCGAGGGGAGCGGCGAGCGCATCGAAGAATACCGCGAACCAGATGCGGGGGCGTTGTACCGAAGGATCATGAAGAAAGAGGAGCCCGCGAGTATCGGCTACCTGACCGACATCGGGTTTTCCCCGGGAAACCTGGAGCGGATCACCAGGCTTCTGGGCGGGGTGAGCCTGCTCGTCTGCGAATGCGCCTTCCTGGCGGCAGAAAAGAGCAAGGCAAGGCTCTCGCGTCACCTGTGCACCAGCGACGTGAGCGAGATCGCGGACCGCTTGCGGCCACGCTACCTGTTGCCCATGCACCTTTCCAAGAGCTACCAGGGGGTGAGCAGCGACTCCTTGTACCGGGAGATCGAGGTGCCGGCGGGGGTGACCGTACTGAGGATTCCCGACCGGCTCACCCCTCGCCCCATCATGGCGAGCGAAGTGCCAAAACCTGAGGAAGTCAGAGGAAACAGAACACATACTGTTTAACTTGAAAAGCACGCGTCTTCTTGCTAAAAAGGGGCTATGAAAAAAAGCCCCTCAAACGACGCCCCTGTGGTGTACTCCTCGGAATTCGGCAGGATCTGCCCCGGCTGTGCAAAGCCCGTCAAGAACTGCGTCTGCGGGAAGAGCGCTGCCGCTCCCGCCGGGGACGGCGTCGTGCGGGTGCGGCGCGAGAGCAAGGGGCGCGGCGGCAAGACCGTGATGGTTATCACCGGGCTCCCCCTCGATGGCGCGGCACTCACGGCCCTGGCCGGAGAGTTGAAGCGCAGTTGCGGGTGCGGCGGCACCGCCAAGGACGGGGTGATTGAGATCCAGGGAGATTACGGTGAGCAGCTTTTAGCCGAGCTTGCCAAGCGCGGCCACAAAGCCAAACGCGCCGGCGGCTGACCCACCAGAAGTCCCTTCCCGGTAGGGGCGTTACGGACACCCGAAAGTTCCCTCTCCCGACTCACCTACTCCACCAAAAATCTTTTCCCTCCCAACTCCACCCGGTCGCCTGGTCTAAGCTTCCGGCCGCGGCGCAGTTCCAACTCGCCATTAACCAGCACCATCCCTTCCGAGATGATGATCTTCGCCTCGCCACCCGAGCAGACCGCATCCACCGCCTTCAGAAAGCTGTCCAGCTTGATAAACTCCGTATCTATCTTCATGCATCCTCCGCATCTCGAATCTGCCCGCATAGGGCGGTTGAACTTATCACGTTTTTCTGTTAAATAGAGATATTTCGCAAAGGAGAAACCAACCCATGTACACAACCAACGATTTCAAAAAAGGGCTCGTCATTCAGATCGATGGCGCCCCCTGCCTGCTGGTAGATGTGACCTTTCAGTCCCCCACCGCCCGGGGGTCCAACACCATGGTGAAGACCAAGTACCGCAACCTGATCACTGCGCAGGTGCTGGAGAAGACCTTCCGCTCCGGGGACAAAGTGGAGGAGGCCGATTTCGAGCGTCACAAAGGCCAGTTCCTCTACGCCGACGGCGGCCGCGGCATCTTCATGGACCTTGAGACCTACGAGCAGTTTGAAATGGAAGAGGAAAGTTTCAGCTTGATCCAGCCCTTTCTATTGGACGGCACCGAGGTACAGCTCGGCATCTTCCAGGACCGCATGGTGAATGTTGATCTTCCGATGACCGTCGAGCTGGTCGTCACCGAGACTGCGCCCGCCATGAAGAATGCCACCGCGACCGCCCAGACCAAAGAGGCGCTTTTAGAGACCGGCCTGAGGCTGCAGGTGCCGCCCTACCTTGAGTCAGGCGAGAAGATCAAAGTTGACACCCGTGACGGCCGTTTCATCTCGCGCGCTTGAATTCATATTGTCTTTCGGTATGCTTGGTCTTCCTCTGCCGAGCTGTTTACCGGGTGGGAAAGATTAAACTGGAGCCCGTTCTTCCGTAGGCAAACGTGTAGTGAAAAGATGCATCGAAAGGCAGAAAAGGGTTGACAGGTCGGGGGAATAGAAGTATAAATTTGGTTCCTTGCCCAGATAGCTCAGTCGGTAGAGCAGAGGATTGAAAATCCTCGTGTCGGCGGTTCGATTCCGTCTCTGGGCACCATAAATTCAGGCACTTACGTTAACCCGTAAGTGCCTTTTTTATTTTGCGTGGCCTCTCGCGTGGCCTCTATTTCCCCCGTCTGCATTTTTTCAGAAATATATCCGCTAAGCGGATATATTTTTTCCACCCTCCTCTATTCTTTTGTATTTCCGTTTTCTGCCCAACTCTTGCAAGTCTTCCGTGACATTTCGACCGATGCTTCACGGCGCCGGAGTGATCGTTCGTGCTTTCCGCCGCGGTAGCGACGGTCAGTGTCATAAAATCCCCTCGTACATATCATTCCCGCCCCATCCGGGACAGGCATTTAGCCTGTCTCTATTTTTCGAGAAAATATTTTTGGAATAAATCGTGTTATTACAGTAATTTATGCACGTAGGGTTTTGGAGGCAATTGAAGCATGTACGTTTAATGTCTGCCTCGCATGGATAAACTCTGGGAACAGGACGATCTGCCTGCTCCTCCCGACGCTCATGTCCGGAGAACATGTCGGGAGGAAATATGGACGCAGGTAACAGACTGGTAAGTAGTAAGGAGGCCCTGGAAATAACAGGTATTTCTAGGACCTCGCAGTGGAGATTGACGAAGAGGGGCGTTTTCCCGAGGGCACGGCAGATACCGGGAACCACAAAAATTGGATACTTGTACTCAGAGTTGATCGCTTGGATAGAAAGCTTGCCCGTGGCAGAAACAGAAGGCGAGGAGGGGGTATCCGAAGGCGGTATCTCCGCCCAAAAGGGGGAGATGTAGTCATGGCATCTCCACAACCATTGGATATCACAGAATTAATAAAGCACAAAGTAGAAGGTACACGCCCTCAAGCACCAGACGAGGTGATTAACGGATTCGTAATCGGAAGCGGCGCTGCACTTGTTGCCCCGGGAGGAGTTGGCAAGACCTTCTACATTCTAAACCTTTTGCACATCCTGAGCCTTGGCTGCGAGCTTTGGCATCCCTTCTATGCGTCAAAAGAAATTGCTGAGGCTTCGACGGTCAGTAATGGGAAAATGGGTAAAGTTCTGTATATCAACCTGGAAGATCCCGCGATCGTCCTCGAAAACAGGGTGTTTGATTTGATTGACGCGATCTCTGAAGGCGAGGCGTGTGCCATCCAGAATTCTGCCGTAATCTTGCCGCACAATGGCTTTCAATTCTGTCTTCTCAATGCTGACGGGACACGCAATAAGTTCCAAGTGGATTCTCTTAAAACGCGGCTGAAAAATGAAGGATATCGGTTGCTTATTTTGGACACCCTGCGTAGGACCCATCTTGCCGATGAGAACAACGGTGGCCACATGGCTGCCCTTCTCTGTATTTTTGAGGAGATTGCCAGAGAGTTCGAGATTGGCGTACTGTTCGCCCACCACTGCAATAAACTCTCAATACTGAACGGCAATGGGGACATAGCACAGGCTGCGCGTGGAAGCGTAGTCCTTGTAGATAATGTACGTTTTCAAATTAATCTCTGCGGGCTATCCTCCGAGGAATGCCAATCAGATCATGCCGTGGGTATTTTTCAAACCCCGGTAGAAGCGGCTTCTGCTGGGGTTAAACAGCTTTATCGGGGATACTTTGTCCGGTCGTGTGGGTCAAAAATCAACAATGCACAA
>Ga0316217_10001813_pt1 | contig 26942 bp, 20 predicted proteins | sample 1anoAmetaG_FD_203633 | JGI IMG/M metagenome (GOLD analysis project Ga0316217, IMG submission 203633) | Freshwater microbial communities from Trout Bog Lake, Wisconsin, USA - 1anoA | ecosystem: Environmental > Aquatic > Freshwater > Lake > Hypolimnion/Profundal zone | place: USA: Wisconsin...
CTTTGCCCATGGTAAGGGCACCGAAAATAGCATTGTCGACCGGTTCGAAGGCATCTTTGAATGCCTTGGTATCGGCAGGACTTGTTTTGTGCAACTGTGTAGTGGTGCCTTTTGAAGTAATAAATGCAGTGATGGCAGCTAATAATGCGGTCAACTGAGCGACAGTAACATAATCATCGGTGATGAGTAATTGATTATCGTTCATGAGTTTATACATTTTCTTTGCAGTTATACCTGCCTGAGAGTCGGTTAGCCGGACATAATCGGTAGGATTGATTAATAACTGTTCTGAAATGTCGTGAAGACCCAAAGATTCCAATTTTATATAAGCAAAACCGCAAAGATCGCTTGTTTGTTCGGCAAGCTGTTCTTTGGCAATATCTTTATTGTCGGTAAATCCGGTGAGATTGATACCTACGTTGCCTGCCTTAGCAATGAGATCGGCATAAGTGGTGTCGAATAAAGTTTTCTGATCTAAAAAACCTATATTAGCACTGTAAATAGAAGAACTCTTGTCCAATAAAGCCTTGTAACCTGAATACATTGTAGTCTTAGCATTTTCATTTACGTTCATGTGATTTGATTTATTGATAAAGAAATATTATCCTGAGATATAGAAAAAGTGGGTATAAAACTGTTCATGATCAAAAGGAGAGCATTCATTGTTAATCGAAGCCTGTTCATTATTGATCGAAGGGTATTCATTGTTAATCGAAACCTGTTCATTATAGATCGAAGCGTGTTCATTGTTAATTGGAGCCTTATCATTATTGATCGAAGGGTGTTCATTGTTAATCGGCGGATGTTCAATATCGATCGAAGCATGTTCATTATTAATCGAAGAGCATTCATTATTGAAAGATGGCTGTTCATTATTAATATCCGGTGTTTGATTATAAAAAGACGGGTTTCATTTATAATAAAGCCTCTGAGACAATTTATTATTGTTGACAGACATGAAAAAGGAAGTATGAGCGGCTTGATAAGCAATAAAATGAAAGTCTGTGTGTGGGATATATTTTTAGGAGCGACCCTTAGGTATTTGAAAATGGAACGGACAAAATCAATGTTAGACATTATGGTGATTTGACCTATCTTCAAAATTGGAGATAACGGGCAAAAATATGGTAGTGGGAGTTATTAAAAAATGACTTTCGTCATGTTTTGGAAAAGTCTTTGGGATTTAGTCTTTGGTCATTGTTAATACAGTCTTTGGGATTTGGTCTTTGGTCTTTGCTAATACAGGGTGAAACCAGCCAGGCTTTTAAGTGAGAGAAGTGTGGAGTCGATTTTGGCGTTGGATGGATTTATGATTAATTAGGGAGAGGAAAATGAGAGTATGGGAGGAAGTAAGTAACTACTGCTAATGGTGAGTCAAAACTTATCAACATACTTAGCTAATTAAATCAGCATTCCATATTTTTGGACAAAATAAGTCCGAATATAATAATAAACAAATATGGAAGTAACATTTGGCGAATACATCAAACAAAAAAGAACTGATCTTGGTTTTCCACTAAGAAAAGTAGCTTCACATATTGATATAGATCCCTCTACATTAGGTAAAATTGAAAAGAATGAAAGGTGTTTACAGCTTGACCAACTTGATAACCTATGCATAATTTTAAAAACGGAAAAAAACACACTTCTTAATTATCATTACTCAACTAAAATTGTCAATGAATTAAAAGAATATCCACAATTCAAAGAAGTCTTAAACATTGTAAATGAACAGTTAACTTTTTACGCTTCAGCCCAACAAAAATTAATATTTGAGAAAGATTGGAGAGAAAAAGAGTTTTCAAATCCAAATGCTACAATTAGAATTGGTACGATGTTCTCTGGAATAGGTGCTATTGAATATGCTTTGAAAAGATTAAATTTAAAAACTGAAATTCAGTTTGCAAGTGATATAGACAACTTTGCCAAACAAAGTTATTTTGCAAACTTTAAAATAAGTGAGGATGCTTGGTATACTGACGTTAAAGACATTGATGGGAGAAAGTACAAAAATAAATTAGATATTTTAGTTGGTGGTAGCCCTTGCCAATCATTTTCAATGGTCGGAAAACGAAAAGGGTTTGATGATACTAGAGGAACATTATTTTACGAATTTGCAAGAGTAGTTAAAGAAAGTCAGCCTAATGTTTTTATTTATGAGAACGTAAAAGGTTTAATAAACCACGATAATGGAAACACTTTTGAAACAATTAAGGCAACTTTTGATGAATTAGGGTATAAATATTTTTTCCAAGTATTAAATGCTAAGAATTATGGAATACCTCAGCATAGAGAAAGAATATTTGTTGTCGGCTTCAAAGATAAATCAATAAATTTTGAATTCCCATCAGCAATAACCTTAGAGCATAAAATGCAAGATTTTTTAGAAGATTATACTGAAAGCAAATATTACTTAAAAGAAAAAGGTGTAAAGTTTGTTACAAGTTCAAAGAACAGAAATAAAAGATATACTCAAATCAATGGAGATATTGCGCTTTGCCAAAAAGCAAATCAACAATTTAATTGGCATGGAGATTTCGTATTTGAAGAACAAACTCAAAAAGATTTTAGTGAATTCGTATTTGATGTAAACGAGGTTGAAGAAAAATATTATTTATCAGAAAAAGTAAAAGATTATGTTTTAAGTAGTGGTACAAAAACGTTTAAAACATCAGTAAAAACAGACCTTGAAATTGCGAGACCATTGTTACAAAGTATGCATAAAATGCATAGAGCAGGTGTTGACAATTATGTAACTCATAAAGGACGAATTCGTAAATTAACACCTAAAGAATGTTTACGATTAATGGGCTTTAGAGACGATTTTAATCAAGTTGTTAGTGATACTCAAATGTATAGACAAGCGGGAAATAGCATTGTAGTTGATGTCTTAATTGCATTACTTAAACAAATGGACATTACTAAATACACAAAAAAATAAGATGGATAATTTTCAAATAATAAAGATTGACAACATTGAGTATAATATTATTGACTCAATACAGGATTTTAGAGCAGAAGATAGTTTCATTCATAGATCAAATAAACTTGCACAATTTGATGGAAATGGAGAATCCAAAAAACATGTTGGAACTTATAATGGCGAACTTGGTCGAAAAATTTCTAATTTTTTTGAATATTCATCTTGGGGTTTAGAACATTTTGACAATGAAAAAAATCGTAAGACAATTAAATCAGCAAGAGAAAGTAATGCTATAATTCAAGATAATACTTGTTTTTTCAGTAAATCAAATTTGCTTAAATATTTAGAGGATGCAAAAGCAGAATATTATGCACAAGAACAAAATTATCACAATGATATAAGCACTTATTATGATGAAAGGTATGATGAAGTTCAAAAAATTGCAACAGAATATATTCCCTTTACAATTTATGATGCGTCAGACAATCTATCCCAAAAACAAAATAGAGGATATATTAGATCTGATAATGAAATTTGGAAATTATGGCGTGAATTAATCTTACCTAAAATAAGTTATCTTTCAATTTTAAAATTAATCCCTGTTAATCCAAAAGAAGTTGACAAACCAATTTTCTACTTTAGAATTCTATTAGATTACCAATATAGAACTTTCGTTCATCCAAGTGCTTTACATATAATTGATGAAGTTTCAATTGATACTGCCGAAATTGAGGAGATTAAAAAATCTTATAGAATTGGACAGGAAAAGTATAGACGAACTGTTATTGAATATATGGTTCAATGTCCTTTTTCAAAAATTACAGATGAAAGACTGTTAATTGCTAGTCATATAAAACCATATAATGTTTGTATGAAAGAAAAAAGAGAAGATCAAGCATTAGATTACTTAAATGGACTAGCACTTTCACCAACTTATGACAGACTATTTGACCAAGGTTATATTACATTTAGTGATAAAGGCGAATTGATTTGTGGTACACAATTAAGTTCATATACATGGGATAAACTAAACATAAATCCAAACGCGAAAAATAAAATGAGAATATTTCCTGAAAATAGAGAAGGCTACTTAGACTATCATAGAAAGCACGTATTTCTAGATGATATAAATGATTTAGAATGATACCAAAATGTGCCTAAACATTAAGTAGAATATAAGAAATGCCACGATATTAGAATGTTTCATAATATATTTATTATAATAGTAATTAATCTTGCTTTTTCAATTACAAAAGAGAAAAACAGACGAAATCGTTATTTATTTTATTTAAGAAATATTTTTCTCACTATAGAAATCGTGAGCTATGAGAAAGATACTTATAATTAGAGACAGAAATTACTTTGTTATGTTCAATATTAAGTGGCTTGCATATAATTGGAACGAGCGTTAGTTGCAGCAGGGAATATCCTTTTTTTGCGCCTGCAGAGACCCTTCTGTAAAATCAGGGACCAACGGGCAGGTGCAAAAAAAGATAGGAAGGGCTGCAACGGCCGAAGGCAACGCCCAAATAAAAGTAAAAAGTAAAAATTCAAAATTCAAAAGAATACATATTGTAAGACCTTACTTTATTAAATATCAATTAATTCAGCCAAATAATTTGCTGTTTCAAACAGCTAATTATCTTTGCGCATGGCAACAATAAAATCTTCCGCAGTTTCTAACAAGAAATCTCCCCGTCAGTTTATTGAAGGATTAACGTTCGACGATGTACTTCTGGTACCTGCATACAGCGATGTATTGCCCCGTGATGTATCGATCAAAACACAGCTTACCAAAGATCTGGCGATTAATATTCCCATTCTTTCTGCCGCTATGGATACGGTGACCGAAGCTGAACTGGCTATTGCCCTGGCAAGGGAAGGTGGCATTGGTGTTCTGCACAAAAACATGAGCATTGATAAACAGGCTGAACAGGTACGTAAGGTAAAACGTAGCGAAAGCGGACTGATTGTAGACCCTATCACCATGTTGCCCGATGCTACCGTTGGTGAAGCCCTGTTTATGATGAAGGAAAACAAGATTGGCGGTATTCCGATTGTTGATTCCAAAGACAAACTGGTGGGTATCCTTACCAACCGTGACCTTAGGTTTGAAGTAAATAATAAAAGCAAGAAGATAAGGGAAGTGATGACTTCTAAAAATATTATCACCGCTCCCGAAGGGACCAATCTGGCCATGGCGGAGAAGATATTGCAGCAATACAAGATTGAAAAACTTCCTGTGGTGAATAAACAGGGAAAGCTGGTAGGGCTGATTACCTACCGCGATATTCTGCAGTTAAGCAATTATCCCAATGCCGTTAAAGACAGCATGGGACGTTTGCTGGCAGGTGCTGCCCTGGGCATTACATCGGATGTGCTGGAACGCGCCGAAGCATTGCAACACGTAGGGGTTGACATTGTATCGCTGGATAGTGCCCATGGTCATACCAAGGGTGTGATAGACACTGTGAAGAAACTCCGTAAGGCTTTCAAACATTTACAGATTATAGCAGGTAATGTAGGTACTGCAGCAGGGGCTATTGCCCTGGCCGATGCAGGGGCCAATTGTGTAAAAGTGGGTATAGGGCCGGGTTCTATCTGTACCACCCGTATAGTAGCCGGTGCAGGTGTGCCACAGTTAACAGCTATTATGGAAACCTCCGAAGCTTTAAAAGGCCGAAATGTTCCGGTTATTGGCGATGGTGGTATACGTTATACCGGCGATATGGTGAAAGCCCTTGCTGCCGGTGCCAACTGTGTGATGATGGGTAGTGTGTTTGCAGGGGTGGAAGAAAGTCCGGGGCAGACCATCATTTATGAAGGCCGTAAGTTTAAGGAATACCGTGGTATGGGTTCGCTTGGTGCCATGGTGGAAGGCAGCAGCGACCGTTATTTTCAGGATGCCGAAGATGGTATTAAAAAGCTGGTTCCCGAAGGTATAGAAGGCAGGGTTGCCTACAAAGGAACATTGCAGGAAGCAGTCTTTCAGTTTACCGGCGGTCTTCGTTCCGGTATGGGATATTGCGGAGCAAAAAACATTACCGAACTACAAAAGGCATCCTTTGTCAAAATTAGTAATGCAGGTATCAAGGAAAGCCATGCACACGACATAGATATTACTAAGGAAGCTCCTAATTATAGTAAGCGTTAAAAACTTATTGAATATAGGTTATAAAGAAATAGAAGAGATGATGAATACCACAATTTATCATCTCTTTTTTATTTTGTGTTCATTATATTTCATTAGCACATTAACTAATCATCACATTATCAAATTAGCATCTACTCTCCCTTGCATCTGGCTATTCCACTCTTGGCTCTCTGATCCAGCGAGGTCTTATAGTCGTGGTTATCCATTCCTATACATAGTTCGTAATAATGAATGGCATTCTTTTTATCGCCTTTCTTTTCGTAAATCATACCGGTTTGCAGGGCTGCCCTTGCCGCATAATATTCCGAACTGTTTTCTCCCAGTTTTATGGCCTGTGCATAGTATTGTATGGCCTGTTCATAACTGTTCAGATCGTCGTACAACCTTCCTGTTCTGTATACAAATTCCAGCTGCTCTTCTTCTTTGGTAAAGCTGTTGATGCTCTTGCCTTGCAGCAAAGCAAGGGCTTCCCTGTTGTAGCCTCCATCATTCAGCAACCTTGCCTTCAGCAGCAATACGTTGGGCCATTTACCTTTCTTAGCCTCCCTGAGTGCCTGTTTGTCGGCATCGGCATCGGTAGCGCCTTTATTGATTACATTCTGCCTGGCTGCTTCAGCTGCCTTCATATTGCCCTGCAGATAATAAGCCCAGCTGATTTTCTGATATACATCCTTCAGATAAAAATTACCCTTAAAATCGTGAGCAAAGGCTTCCAGGTTCACTAATGCATCCTGTATTTCCAGATGATCTATTTTAGCCAGTCCCATTTCGTAATCCCACATGGGAGTCTGCAGGTATTCGGCCGATTTATTTCTGTTCAGAATGATGCTTCTGGCATACTCCGGCTGCTTGCTGTTGATAGCCAGATTAGCCGCCATATAAGCAATCAGATGATTGTTTACCAGATCCAGTTTGCGGGTCTGAATAAACCTTAGGGCTTCTTCTTTATTGTTCTCCAGATAAAACATCAGATAACAATACCCAAAAGCAGATTCATTCGATAGAAGCTTGCTCCATACATCATTGCCATTGATGAATACTCTTACAGTCTTCATACCCTCGGTTACCGAGCCTGTCATGCCAAACAATCCTGCTACCCAGCGAAAGCTTTTAGGGATAGTTCCCACCACCGTCTGAAGGCTTCCCAGCAGGAATTTGTTAGGGGTAAATGTGGGATATAATTTATTGTTTTCCTTTATGTAGGAATAAGCCCTGCGGCCATCCCATCCTGCCGACCAGAACTCGCCAAACCTGATTTCTATAGCCGCTTTATGCAGATAAACAGCACTCAGACAAAACCGATGCAAGGGCGATGATTCGGGCCCTTCCTTCAACAGCTTTATCCGCTTATCGAAGTTGTCTTTCTTGGCTTTATATTCCTGATGATCTTCATTGAAAAACAAGGAGAAAAAGTCCACATAACTTTCCAGTACATAGGGTATCAGGTTATTGGGATTCTGTTGCTTGGCTTTTGCAATCAGTACCAGTCCACTGTTTAGTTTCAGTTGAGTAATTTCCTTGTATGCCTGTTGACATACAGCATTGAATTCATATACCTTCTGTGCCTCCACAAAAAGTACCGTAAACAACATCAATAAAACAATGAAAATCTTCTTCATGAAGCCCGAAAATAAGAAAGGGCAATGAAACCTTTGTTCTTTTATGGATTAATGGTGATTATTACCATTAAATTAACCAGAGGCTAATGTTGAATGTTCTTACTTGTATTCCTGTATTCTCCTGACTCCTGTATTACAGATTCATTGCAAGCGTAGCGGCCACTATACCGGCTGTTTCGGTTCTGAGTCTTGTATTGCCTAAGCTGATGGGATGATAATTGAGTTCTATGGCTGTTTGTATTTCATCCGGACTAAAATCCCCTTCAGGACCAATTAAAATACATACTTCTGATTCAAGCGTATAGTCGTTCAGCACCTGCTTTTTATCTTCCACACAATGTGCTATGAAATGCTGTTTAGAAACAATACCTTGAATAAATTCTGAATAAGGAGTTGGGATAGATAATACCGGCAGATAGCATTGTTTACTTTGCAGCATAGCCGATACCACTATATTGTTCATCCTGTCCTGACGGAAATATTGTTTCTCTGTACGGTTACAGATTAAGGGAACAATTCGGGAAATGCCCAGTTCAGTGGCTTTCTCCAGAAACCATTCGAAACGACTGGCATTCTTTAATAAGGAAATAGCAATGGTAATCTTTCTCGGTGGAGGATTAGACTGTTCTGCCTTTTGTATAGCCACCAGACAGTTCCTTTTATCCTCCTTAGTAATAATGGCATGAAACAAACCACCACACCCATCCGTCAGCAACAAAGGTTCATCCCTCTTCATCCTCAGCACCTGAATACAATGCCGGCTGGTATCTTCGTTCAAGGCAATCTGTGAGCCCTTAGCCGGTGTATCCTGAATATAGAAATAAGGCAAATCCATACTTATTGTATTACATTGTATTCATTAGCTAATCAGCACATCAGCTAATTAGCTAATTAGCTAATTAGAAAATGTTTTCATCATCCCCCGAATCAAAACTATCATTCATTTTACTGCCTTTCTGAATGAACAGTTTGCTATCGCCTCCATTACCAAAAGTATTTTCATTTGGAGTGGTCGGTAATGCAGACCATTTACCCTGTGGCAATCCACCGGTAGCTCCATCCAGTTCCTCAAACTTCTGTATATGTAACAGCGCCCTTAGTTTCACAATATCCAGCGAACCATTTCTATGCTTGGCAATCTTGATATGCGTTTCACCTTTTACACTTTCACCCTGATCGTCGGTAAATATTTCATGGTACTCCGGACGGTAGATGAACATTACCATATCGGCATCCTGTTCAATGGCTCCCGACTCTCTCAAATCACTCAACTGTGGCATCTTGTTGGTTTCCTTTCTGGTTTCCAGAGCACGGCTCAACTGACTCAGTGCAATGATAGGCACCTGCAATTCCTTAGCCATCGCCTTCAGGTTTCTCGATATACTACTGATCTCCTGTTCACGGTTAGTGTTTCTATCGCCGCTTCCACTCATCAACTGCAGGTAATCTATAATGATCAGTCCTACATTATGTTTGGTCACCAGTCGGCGAGCCTTGGCTTTAAACTCGAATATATTCAGGGAAGCAGTGTCATCTATAAACAGTGGTGCATTCTCCAAAGGCTTGATACCCTTTTCCAGCAATTGTTTGTATTCATGTTCTTCCAGCTTACCCCTCGAAATCTTTTCCATCCACACTTCCGATTCAGCACTGATAATACGCTGAACCAACTGTGTGGCACTCATTTCCAGGCTAAAGAAGGCAACACCTGTCGGATGCACCGGATGTAAGGCCGCACTTCGGGCAAGGTTCAATGCAAAAGCTGTTTTACCCACAGAAGGACGTGCTGCAAGAATGATTAAATCGGTTTTCTGCCATCCATAAGTAATTCTGTCCAATGAAGGGAAACCACTGGTAACCCCCGACAAATCTTCCTTCTTCGACCTTAGTTCGTCTATTCTTTCTATGGTCTTGGTCAATACGCTTCCTATATCTTCAAAGTTCTTTTTAAGATAATTATTCGTTATCTCGAACATTCTTGTTTCGCTCTTATCCAGTAAATCAAATACGTCGGTACTATCTTCATAAGCATCCGATATTGTTTCGCTGCTGATACGTATCAGTTCTCTCTGAATAAATTTTTCCAGGATAATTCTTCCGTGTGCCTCAATGTGTGCACTGCTAACAACAGAGTTGGTAAGTTTAGTAATAAAATAAGGACCTCCGATTATTTCCAGCTGGCTCAGTTTCTTCAATTCTTCCACTACAGTCAATATATCTATAGGGGTTCCGGTACTATGCATCTGACGCATAGCTGTGAATATAATCTGATGGGCTTCCACATAAAAACATTCCGGTTTCAGGTTTATTTCCATCATCTTATCAAAGGCACTTTTCTCCAGCATGATTGCACCAAGCACAGCTTCCTCAAGCTCTCTTGCCTGTGGAGGAACCTTTCCATACATCATGGTACTGAGTTCAGCAGCAGGTTTCTTTTTTTTCTTATCCCGGTTAAAATTAGTTAGCTCCATTTTTCTGTATAAATAATAATCTGTTCAATAAAATACACCCGTTCTTTTCTGGTTTCAATGAAATTTTCAGAACAGGAGGACGGCGAATGTAGCAGAAGAATTGCGTTCTGAAATCTTTTTTAAAGGTATATATTTATTCTTTTTGTCTGCACATTATTTACACACAATTGATGGGTTTATGAACAAATATTTTATGTTATTCACATTTAGTCGTTGGCTTATACCATTATTCTACAAGTTATCATCTTAATATACACAATAGCTGTGCAGAAAAATATATAGGATAAAGTATAGTTTTTATCAACCGATTCCCCTATGAAATCATCATAACCAACTAATCCGGCATGTAAATTTTCACATCAGGTATCATAGCTTCAATGGTGGTGCCTTTATGGATGGCAGAACTTATATTTAAGGTGCCGTTTAGTGCTATTACTCTTTCTCTCATGCCTTTCAATCCATGGCTTTTCAGTACATCTGTTATGCCGGTATCAAAACCTTCTCCATTATCTTTTACAATTACTGTCAGCTCTTCGTTCTGCAGCTTTACAAAAATATCTACCTCGCCTGCCTTTGCATAACGTATTACATTGGTAAGGCTTTCCTGTATAATTCTGTATACACACAGATTTACCTTCTTTTCAAAGTTCAGATTCCTGGAAATATCTAAATTGGTCTTTATCCCTGTCGACTTATTAAATGCTTTTAAATGCCATTCCAGTGATGCCGACAAACCTATTTCATCCAGCATACTGGGATGAAGTGTGTTGATGAGTTTTCTATTGGTATCAATAGTGTTTTGTGTTGCTTCCAGCATCAGTTCAATCTTTATTTTCAGATGTTCATCTTCACTGTTAAAATGATTCTTAATCCAGTAGGCATTCATCTTCAGTAATGTCAGATGTTGCCCCAGTTCATCATGAATTTCTCTGGCTATTTCCGCTCTTTCGTCCTCCCTTGCAGTATTCAGACTATTGGCAAGTTCATTCAGATCCTCATTCAGTTTTCTGACGTTTTCCGCTGCTATTATCTGATCGGTAATATCCAGACAGGTTCCCATTATATATTCAGGTTCATTATGGTCATTTCTGTGCAAAGCCAATACAGCAAATGCAGTAATCTCCTTTCCACTTCTCGATTGATAATAGGTCTCACCAATCCATCTTCCTTCGTTAAACAACTCTTTCCTTATTTCTTCCATCAGAATGGTACCCTTTTCTGGCCTGAAATCATTCAGATACAATTGAGTAATATCTTCATCATCATTTAATTCCAATAGTTTCTTTGCAGCATTATTCAAAAATATCAACTTACTGCTCATTTCTGTAATAGCAAAAAATGCAACTGATTCATCTATTATCCTTTTAAATATAACAGCTTCCTTCTCCTTTTCTTTCAATGCTGTCAGGTCTATGGCAGTTGATGATATATATTCAGTATTACCTTCCTCATCCCTATGCAGTATTATTCCCTGCAATACAGGAATCTCTTTGCCGCTTTTCGATACATAATAATTTTCTCCCTGCCATTTACCCTTTTCTTCAAGTTCTTTATACACATTTTCTATAATCATTTCTCCCTTCAGATTTCTAAAGTCCGAAACTTTATATTGCGTTATATCATCCTCATTTATTTCCAGTATCTTTCTTAAAGCTTTATTACCGGAAATAAAGTTTAAATCTTTATCTGCAATAGCCTTATAGGTTGGCGACAATTCAAATATTTCAGCAAGCCTGTCCAGCTCCTTTTGTTTTGCTTTCAATTCACTAATATCCACTGCCGTCATCAATACAGAACTCACCTTATCTTCCGACATTATAGGAGCAAATGCTCCTGTAAAATAAGACATTGTACCATCTTTCCTTTTATGGTAAAACTCAAAATTATTCGTCTTCTTTTTTGCAATAACATCCCCAATTACTAAATGAAATTTATCCCCCTGTTCTTTTCCAAAAATATCGGTCAGTGTTTTGCCTATATAATTTTCTACCGGTCTTTCCTGATTCCCCTTATTCAGCATCATCACCTTCTCATCCAGGCTCAGTTCACAAATCAACGCCGAAGTATTGTTATATATGGCATCCAGTTTATTATTCTGAGCCATCAGTATTTCCTGCTTCACTATCAGGTCAGTAATATCGTGTACCGTCAGTAGTACAGAACTTACTTTTCCTTCCGTTATTACAGGGGTCAGTATTCCCCAGTAATGTAAACTACCATCCCCAACGGAATAGTTCAATCCTGTCTGTGTTTTTGTCTGAATAACAGATTCAAACACCCTTTCAAAACGCTCTCTGTCGGGTGCATAAATTGTAGGAATTATCGGAGTCCCTATTACACTGTCCTTTGTAAACCCTCTTCTCGTTTTATTTACAAACCGCACTGTTTTTTGCAGATCCAGTTCTACTATATATACCTGTACTGCATTATAGATGGTTTCCAGTCTTGTATTCTGAACAGATAATTCTTCTTGTTTATTTATTAACTCCGTTATATCATGTGCAGTAAACATCACAGAAGTCACTTTGCCGTTTTCTACTATTGGCATAAATACGCTCCAGTAATGTATGGTATTATCTTTCGATGAATATTTTAAACTATACGATTTTTTGTTTTGTATAACCGAATCTATTGCATTTTCTACAGCTGGTAAATCCTTTTCTAAAACAAGGTCGGGAAAATATATATTATTATAAAATTCCATATCATATCCCTTCCTCGGTTTATTAATGAACAATATCCTTTTATTCAGGTCCAGTTCCAGTATAAATGCCTGCGCCGATTCATATATAGCCTCCAGCCTTCTTTTCTTCGAAAACAACTCTCTCGATTTATCTGCAATCTGTTTTTCCAGTTCAGTATTAAAAGAACTTAATTGCATCTCCAGTTTCCCCTGTCTTTTTATATTATCCCATAATTTTATAAATAATAAAATAATAATTACACCTCCGGTAATAAACAGGATGATAAACAACCTGCTCAAATGCCTGGCACCTTCATCATGATTGTTTTTATATTCATGCAAAATTACCCTGCCATAGTCCGATACTTTATCAATTTGCAGCTTAAACGCTTTCAATATTTTATCCGATAAAGGATAATAAATATTCAGCTGATTCCCCTTCATCGCTTCGGTCATTTTACCACAGATTGTCAGATTCACTCTCTCCAGACTATCCAGTATCCCAAGCTCTTTATTCAGATAAACATTATAACGCTTTACACTATCCAGTACAGTCAGGCAGGTCAATATATGTTCTCTCGCATCATTGCATTGACTCAGGTTCTCCGGATTCTTCTCTGCTAAATATTTTGTACTGTTTAATTGTATCTTAAAAGTATTGTCTTCCAGTTTATCCAGATACAGCATCAGTTTCAGGGTCACTGTTTCCTTATTGCTTTCAGTAAGTTCTCTTTCGGAAGATTTAAAAATGACTGCACAGTATGCCAGAAACACCATCACGGCAACAACGAAAATAATCAGCAGTAATCTTTTAGTCGATAATGATTTCATTGGTATAGAAGTAGGATTACATTTATTTAGGGCAACAAATTACGGCATATTGTCATAACTCTTCTATTTCTTCATACTATTTATTTTCAATAGCCTTTAAATTTAATATTATCTTACAATACTTTAAGCATTATAGATACATACAAATATTTTTTACCAATAAACTTCGCATTCCTCACGATTAAAGCCTCAAGACTCACGAAACATATGAAACTGATTCAACCTACAAAATAGTATTTGTATTAAACCACCTGCGATTCTCTCTGTTCTCTGTATTTGTATTCATTATCAGATTATCACATCATCAAGTTATTATAATTCTCTGTGCAACTCTGTGTCTCCCTGTCTCTGCGGTTCAATGTATTCCTCTCGTATCACGATACAATTTGTATTACTATATTTATACTTATTTCTGACTACTGTATTTTATACATAATAAGGACTAATCATAAAGTAAACTACAGGACCTGTAATGGCTACATAGAGCCATAGCGGGAAAGTTACTTTTGCCAGTCTTTTATGTTCCGGAAAATTGCCTGTCAGTGCCCGATAGGCAGTATATAATATGAATGGCAGTATAATAGCTGCCAGAAATATGTGGGTAAACAGAATGATTAAATAAATGACTTTAATAAAGCCTGTTCCGCCAAACTTTGTTTCGCCTGCCAGCAAATGATGGGCTATATAACTTACCAGGAATAATACCGATAGTATCAGGGCGCTCATCATCAGCTTCTTGTGCAACAGATAGTTGCCATTTTTTACTACTACCAATGCCGCTACCAGCAGTACTGCAATGATGGAGTTGATGACTGCATTGATGGCAGCAAATATGTGTACATTGAACCCAAGATCTACATGCAGTTTAAACCTGCTTAAAAGAGTTACTGCGGCAAATACCACAAAGGAGAATATACCAATCAACCATTTGGCCTGTTGGTCGTTTTCTTTCATGGTTGCCGGAATCAGATTGTTATCCATTTAATTTTTTGTTTTGAATGATGACTATTGAAAATATGATGACTATAAATACGATGATTACCCAAAGCCATTTCAGTTCCACTATCGCCTGAAATACCTCGCTCTTTTCTGTCTTGTCTTTTTCCAGCATCAGCATACCTATATCCCTTGCCAGTGTTTTGATGGAGGCAGAATCCAGTCCGCTGTAGGGTTCTTCCATTCTTCCTCTTACCACATAATTTTTATCTAATAATACAAAGCGGGAAGTATGTGCAAACTCGGGTGTAACGGGTTCTTTACTTAACTTATCTATCTTCAGTTCATTGAATATATACTGATAAATAGTATCTCGGTTGCCGGTCAGCAACCACCAGTTATCCGAGTCCACTCCAAACCGGTCGGCATAGGTTTTAAGCACGGTGGCCGAATCTCTTTCTGGGTCAATGGATAAAGAAAGAAACTGTACAATAGAGGTATCTATCTTGTTTCGGGAATCACCCCCTTTCTGAAATGATTCCTGCAATAGTTTCATGCTCTTTGTAAGCCTTGGACAGATACTGTTGCAGTGGGTAAAGAATAAATCGAGTACAATTATTTTTCCTTTAATATCATACAGACTTACAGAGTCGCCCAGTTGATTGATCAGATGTATATTGGCTGTTTTGTGCCAGAAACTATCAGTCTTCATCTTGCCGTTTATCGTACGGTTCGATACACTGTCTAAAAAGTATTTGCTTGGCATTACGATAGCATTGTCGCTTGCCGACTTGAGTACTATATAACAAAACAGCGGAATACAGATGGCTATTAATAAAGCTAGTATTGCTTTTTTGGACATGTTATTAATGTATTACTAAAAAACCACCGCAATTGCAGTGGTTTGGCAAAAATAAAGTATTATAAATTAGTTGGTGGAATAAATCGTGAGTCGTGAATCGTGAGTCGTGAGAAATACAACGTGAGTCGTGGAATCGTGAGACTTGAGAAATACAACCACCCTTTATTATTCAGCAGCAGGTTTTGGTTCTACTGCTTTTATTTCTTTTATAGACTCTTCTTTATGAGCAGGAGCCATTATTTCTTTACGGTCTCTGAAATGTCCATCGTAGGTATTTCTCAGATTCTTGTAAGAATTTCCTTCATACAAAAAGGCAATGATAAACCAGATGAATAATGTCAGCGGAACGGCTGTAGTCATTATCAGGTTCTTTACTTCATGTTTCATGTGCATGAAATAAGCGATAATATAAAAAGCCTTCGATATCATCAGGATGATGATAACACCTTTGATAAAACTTCTTTTAGAATGTTCATCCAAAGGAACGTTCATCATATAAAAACCCAATGCAAGTTCTACAATAGTCAGTACAGTCAGAATGCCGGTTACTCTCCAGATTTCTTTTCTTGCATCAGCAGCATGATTTGCGTGTGCTGTAGTTGTATGTTCCATTTATAATAAGATTATTATTTGTGTAAAAATTAGATAAGATAAAAACAAGTGAATACAAATACCCATACAAGATCTACAAAGTGCCAGTATAATCCGGCCTTTTCTATCATCAGGTAATGACCTCTTTTTTCAAACTGATTGGTCAGGGTCATTATCAGCATTACAATGTTGATAATCACACCACTGAATACGTGGAATCCGTGGAATCCGGTAATGGTAAAGAAGTAATTGGTAAAGTTGGTAGAAGCAATAGTACCATCGGCATTAGGAAAAGGGTTACGACCCCACCATGCACCTTCGGTAAATAAATGATGCCACTCCCATGCCTGACAGCTTAAGAAAGCAAGACCACCAATGATGGTCAGTACCAGGTTTACTACTACGGCTTTTTTTCTCATCTGTTGTCCTGCCTGTACGGCCATTACCATGGTAACGGAACTTACAATCAGAATAAAAGTCATGATACTTACAAATACTAAAGGAGCGTATGCACTCTCGGAAGCGAAAGGATAGCTTTTAAATACTTTGTTGGGATCGGGCCATCCTACTGAGGAAAAACGGATAGTACCATACGAAATAAGGAATGCTCCAAAAGTGAAAGCATCGCTCATTAAGAAGTACCACATCATCAATTTTCCGTACTCAACATTGAATGGGCTTTTACCTCCACCCCATAAGTTTCCTGCTGGCGCTGTTGTTGTTGTCGACATTATTATTGCATTAAGAAGTCCGCAAATTTATTGGTTCAGATGAATTTTCGCATTATTCTGTCATATTTTTTTTTATTTACCTTACAATATGCAGGAAAACAAACAAATATATCCATAGAATATCTACAAAATGCCAGTATGTAGCAGTCATTTCGATACTGTTGAGCGTATCGGTTTCTGCTTTTTTAATCAATCTTATCAGCAGTGCTATTACCCCTCCAATGATATGTACAAGGTGTAAACCTACTATTACGAAGAAGAAAGAAGCAGAAGGATTGCTTAGCTGACCTGTGAGTGAAATATGATTTGATTCCAGTTGTTTAAATCCTGCAATCTGCAGAATAAAGAATACCACTCCCAATACCACCGTACCCATTATATAGTTTTTATATTGGGATAATTGTTTTTCCTTAAATGACTTATAAGCCATTTGCATGCTGATACTACTGAGGATGATTACAGCAGTAGATATCATAAATACTGTAGGGAAATCGAACTCCAGGAAGTTGCCCTGATTCTTTTTAACGATATAAGCACTGGTGAGTGCGGCAAACATCATACATATACTACCGATAGCTACCCAAAGGGTAAACTTTACCGGATTCATTTTATTGTTGTTTTCAGTTGTGATAGTATCCATATATTATGTTTTTATAATTATTTTTAAACTCAGTTATCAGGTTTATTAAGCTGCATAATGAATAACTTACCTTTTATCTGTATTCTCCTGTCTCCTTACTCCTATCTCCTTGTATTAATAGTGTAATTTATCGAACAATAATGCCATGAGAATAATGGGTAAATATATATAACTGCTGAACATGACCCTGCGGGCAGCTTTAACATCCATAGTATTGTACAGCCTTACCGACTGCATGACCATAAACAGATTGCCCACCAGAATAATCCACATACTGATATGTCCGGTGATACCAAAATAAGAAGGAAGGAATCCAATAGGTATCAGCAGTACGCTGTACATAATGGTTTGAATGGCGGTATATTTTGTAGGGCCTTCGTCGGAAGGAAGGAGCTTGAAACCTACCCTGCTATAATCGTTGTGAGCCACCCAGGCAATGGCCCAGAAATGGGGGAACTGCCATACAAACTGCAACAGAAACAATGACCATCCGGCCATATTGGATATATTGGTATTGTGAATCATGATGGTTCCATAAGGATTAAAAATATCGGTAGCGGCTACCCATCCTATCAGGCAAGGGAGAGCACCGGGGAAACCCCCTATTAACACTGCTATTGAATTCTTTTTCTTGAGTGGCGTATAGATGTAGGCATACAGAAACAGGCTGAATAAAGACACCAGTGCTGCTGTAATATTGAAATAATACCACATCATGATAGTGCCGGTGATGCCTATGATGGCGGCTACGGTTAAAGCATGTTGGGGAGTCATTCTGCCAGCGGCTACGGGGCGGTTGGCAGTACGTTTCATCTGTGCATCGGAATCTTTTTCCACAGCCTGATTGATGGCATTGGCACTACCGGTGACCATCATACCTGCAATGAATAAGATGACTACATTCTTAACGGTACTCCAGCTACTCATTTCGATGTTGGGTGCCAGTAAAAAACAGATTACGCAGGAAAACACTACTGTGAAACTGAGTGTAAACTTGATGAGAATAAAATAATCCTTTATAGTATTCTTTATATTGACCGAATGATTTACCGACATTATTGCTTTGTATGACTGTGGCGGCAAAAGTATGCGTAAAAGTCTATAGTAGTATAGTTGAATCGGGAATTAAATGAATAGCCATTTAATCGGGTTTAAAATATTCAGGGTATATAATACAATGATTCAATATTGGATTGTATAATGATAATCAACTAATTTGAAGGAAAAAATACACTTTGAAAGAGATTTGTAAAGGTTAGCAAGCTTTCTGCGAAGGTTTAAAAATGCTTGTTTATGTGCTCTGAATAAAATCTGAAAACAGATAAAAATGCTTCTTAAATCCCCAAATGATATTTAAAATGTTGCATTAAATTATTCCGAATACCAAGTAATAAAGAATTTGATTTTGTCTCAATTTAGGAAAACCGAAAAAATAGTTTTCTGTTAACCAATCCATTCAAACATCCCTTTAATATTAAAGAAATTAATTTTCATTGGTATTTTTAATGTAGTTAGTTTTTTCATAATTTACTTTATACATTAAAGCATCATTATCTTCGCATAGTTACAAAACAAATAGTTGGAAGATGAGTAATAACCTTTCTATTTTTGATGCAAAAAGCAAGATTAAAGCTGCCGATCTGGATCATCGCAGGAAAATCAATTTTAATATAGGGAAATACAATGCTGTAGTGCCGGTAGGGAAGCAACAGTTTACGGACCTGAACCTATCGAGACAGAAGGCTAAGAATATAAAATGGAAGGCCATTGAAAACCTGGATACCTATCTGGAAGAATTCGAGAAAAAATTAACCGAACGGGGTGCCAATGTTTTCTGGGCAATGGATGATAAAGAAGCCCTGAAACTGATTGGTGATATCTGCAAAGAAAAGAACTGCAAAACGGTGGTGAAGAGCAAGAGCATGGTTACAGAAGAAATACATCTGAACCATCATCTGGAATCTTTGGGAATAGAAAGTATAGAAACCGATCTGGGAGAATATATACAACAACTGGATGGAGAACCCCCTTATCATATAGTAACGCCTGCTATGCATAAAAGCAAGGAGGATGTAGCCACTTTATTTGCCCGTAAACTGGGGGCACCTAATGGGTTGACACCTGAAGAAATAACACAGATTGCCAGAAAAGAAATGAGGCAGAAATTTGCCGAGGCAGAAGTTGGTATTACCGGTGGCAATTTTATTATTGCCGATATTGGCGGTATTGCTGTTACAGAAAACGAAGGTAATGCCAGACTAAGCTGCTCCATGCCTAAAACACATATTGTGATAGTAGGAATAGAAAAGGTTATTCCGGCTATGAAAGACCTGGCTTTGTTCTGGCCAATGCTTTCCACCTTTGGGACAGGTCAAAAGATTACGGTGTATAATACTATTGTTACTGGTCCGCGTCAACAGAATGAAACGGATGGGCCCGAAGACATGTACGTGATATTGCTGGATAATGGCAGAACCAGTTTATTACAGAATAACAAGACCAGGGAATCTTTGTATTGTATAAGATGTGGGGCCTGCTTAAACGCCTGTCCTGTTTATAAGAATATTGGTGGGCATGCTTACGATACTACCTATAGTGGCCCGATTGGCAGTGTAATTACACCTCACCTGAAGGGTATTAATGAATACAATCACCTCAGCTTTGCATCTTCACTTTGCGGTGCCTGTACAGAAGCCTGTCCTGTAAAGATTAATATTCATGAAATATTGTTGCTCAACAGAAGGGAGGCCGTTATAAAAGGCAACAGCAATCTAAGTGAAAGACTTGCGTGGCAGATATGGAAACGTGCATGCAACAGCAGAGGAATGTTTAATATGGGTTCGTCGAAAATAAAAAACTTTGTCATTAATAAGGTGTTTAAAGGATGGACTTATAATCGTGCACCTTTACAATTTAGCCCAAAATCTTTCAATGAATTATGGAAAGAAAAAGCCAATAATAAAGAAAAATGATCTTACTGTATAACCAGCAAATAAGTAAAAGATTAGAATATATTGTTCAGACAATATTAAGTGAAGAAGTATTGCTGACCAATGATATAGAGCATTACAAAGCATTTGAAGGACTTAAAATAAATTATTCGAACAATAGAATTGATATACAGGAATTATATATTAAACCTTATGGTTTACTGGAAGAAACTGACATACGTGAGTTGAAACCTGAATGTATATCCTGGTATAATCTTACTGCTTTCTGTATGGTAGAAGATGCAGATATTACTTTCGATATTTTTTCAGCATCCTTCTATTTATTATCACGATACGAAGAATATCTTCCTCATCAGAATGATGAATACGGGCGCTATCATCACAGCAATAGTTTAGCGTATAAACATCATTTTCTGGATCTGCCTGTCATTAATCTATGGTGGATAGAACTGAACAAAATATGGAAGAAAAAACTACAAACAACTGAGTCATTATTAAAGAATACCAGCTTCAGATTTATACCTACTTACGACATAGATATTGCTTATCAATGCAAAGGAAAAAGACCGCTTTATAATCTATTAAGTTTTACTGCTTCTCTTTTAAAATTCAGAAAAACAGATATTAAAAATAAATGGCGGTATTTAATAAATAACATTGACGCTTTCGATACATTCAGCTGGCTTGATAATTTACATAATCAACATCATTTACATCCTGTTTATTTTCTGTTAACAATACTGGAAAGAGGGGAGAATGATAAGAATCTACATGCTTCTACACCTGCCATACAGGATTTATATCAACAGCTTTCAGAAACATATACTACCGGTATTCATCCTTCCTGGCAAAGTGGAGATATAGAAGAACTGATGGAAGAGGAAATGGCATTCCTGCAAACCATAATCAATCAACCCATTACTTTATCAAGGTTTCATTTTTTAAGATTCAGTTTGCCTGAGTATTATTATAAACTAATCTGGCTTGGCATAAAAGAAGATTTTTCGATGTGTTATGGCAGTAAAAATGGTTTCAGGGCTTCTTATGCCAATCCGTTTTACTGGTACGATTTAAAGAATGAAACCATCACCGACCTATTGATACATCCATTCTCTTTTATGGAAGCAACGGCACATTTTTCTGAAAAGAAAACTCCAGAACAGTCATTGTCAGAAATGACAGAACAATATGAACTGGTTAAGAGTATTAATGGAGAATTCATTACCTTATTTCATAATCATTTTCTGGCAGACGATAAAGAATGGAGACCCTGGAGAAATATGTATCAAACATTTATCAATAAAAAATATTCATATTAAATGACCAATAAGAAACAAACCATTTTAGCAATGATTCCTGCACGTTATGCAGCAACACGGTTCCCGGCTAAACTAATGCAACTATTAGGCAACAAGACAGTTATTCGTCATACTTATGATAATACCATTGCAACAGGTTTGTTTGATGAAGTAGTAGTGGTAACCGATAGCGATATAATTTATTCTGAAATCACTTCCAATGGCGGCAAAGCTATCATGAGTATTAAAGAACATGAAAGTGGTAGTGACCGAATAGCCGAAGCTGCAGAACATATGGAAGTTGACATTATAGTAAATGTACAAGGGGATGAACCTTTTGTTAAGAAAGAACCATTGGAAAATTTATTGGAAGTGTTTGATGGTGAAGAAGGTAAATCTGTAAATGTAGCTTCGCTTATGCAGGTTTTAAAGGATGAAAAGTCTATACAGGACCCTAACTATGTAAAGGTTGCAGTAGATAACAATATGAATTCACTTATGTTCTCCAGAAGCCCTGTACCATATCACCGTGATAAGAATATCAGTCCTGTTTATTACGAACATATTGGAGTATATGCATTTCGAAAAGAAGCCTTGTTACAATTTACTAACTGGGATATAACTCCATTAGAAGCAGCAGAAAAAATAGAATGTCTTCGTTATCTGGAGAATGGCATTTTACTTAAGATGGTAGTTACAGAATATATGGGTGTAGAGATAGATACACCTGAAGATTTAGAGAAAGCTGCGGGTTTGTTGTAGAAAAAAAAAGGCTGACCACAAGGATCAGCCAGCAAAAAATAATTCAATAAATAATTAAGCAACTTGTTTTTCCTTTTGCTTTTTAATTTGATTTATTAGTGATTCTAAAGCATTATCAAAAGATTCTTCAAATGATTTACTGGAAGCCTTAACAAAGAAATCATGCTTTGGTACATGAACATTAATCTCAACGATTTTGTCCTTGATGGAATGAACCACATTATCTAATTTTAGATAAATGTCCACTTTAGTAATACCGTCATGAAATGTGTTAACTTTTTCGATCTTCTTGGAAACGAATTCTAATAATCTTGCATCTGCGTCAACATGAACTGTCTGAATGTTTACGTTCATATAGCCTAATTTAATTGGTTAAAGAATAAATTTGATTCTTATTAATTACAGTACTAAGGTACGTAGTTAAAATGAAACAACATCATTTTGTTTGTAATTTATTTAAAATAAAAAAGCTACATAAAATTTATGTAGCTTTTTTATTGATAATGGGGTTATTTTCTTATTGTTTCAATAAAACTGTAGATTGTTTTTCAGCATTATCATTCAAAGTAAGAATATATTTTCCTGTTTTAAATGTACTTACATCTAAAGTAGTCTGAGTAGAACCTTCCACTAATCTGGAAGAAGTTACTAACTTGCCATCAATAGTATATACTACAAAAGTAGCATTACCGGAAACTTTAGTATAAGATAATGTAATATTTGAAGCGGCTGGGTTTGGATAAATATTCAATCCATTTCCTGATAGTTTACCATTTACACTGATAATATTACTGTATGTGAATTGTCCATCAAAATCCATCACTTTCAAACGATAGTAGGTAATTCCTTTAGGGGCAATATCATTTGTAGAATAGGTGGAAGTGTTTTTGCCATTGGAATTGATGGAAGTTACAGCAGAAAATGTTTTGCCATCAAAACTCTTTTCCAGTTCATAATTGGCTACATTAAATTCATTGTAACTATTCCATGTTAGTTGAGTAGAACCATTAACAATTGAAGCATTAAAATTCTTCAATTCTACAGGTGCAACTGAAGAATAACTAATTGTAACACTATCAAATCCATATGTACCACCTGTACCATATTTGGAAGCAGCACCAGATGGAGAATATGATGTATTGTTGGCAGGATCGAAAACTGTTGTAACAAAAACCCTGAAATTTGGATTGTTATCTACGCCAGCAATACCGGTAAAGTCGAATTTAAATAAACCCCAGTAGGTGGATGCCTGTGCTCCGGTATCGGATAATACATTGTTGGTTGGATCTATAAAGAAACTACCACCTGTGGTAACATTTGTTAAAGTGGTATTAGAGGATGTAATAGCAAATGTATTCCAGGTTGTACCACCATCGGTAGAATATTTTACTTGATGAAATCTAGATGCAGTTTTACTCAGTTTAAGGTAATAACAAAAACTAATACCTGCTTTACCTTGAGTACTTGTAGCAAAAACTACTCCTGCTGTACCACTACCTGTTGAAACAGCCGGAAAAGTTGCTGCACTTAATCTTTTTCCTGTCTTTCCAGCAGGCCATGTTGCAGCCATTGTTGTTCCTCCTTGTAAAATAGCAGTTCCAGTACCATCACCAGGCATTGGACTAGGGAAAGAAACAGATGAATCATCAAAGGTCCACCTTGTTAATATTGTTTGTGATTGTACTAATGTTGAAACTAGTAAAGTGATTGATAATACAAGTAAAATTTTCTTCATAACAAATAATTTTTTTCAAAATTAAGTATTAAAATCAACTTAATGAACCTTATCGCTGAAAATAATTGACTTAAGTAGAAAAAATGTGTCATATTTGGTTCGATTTCATTCATTTTATGATCAAGAAGAAGATTATTTTATTGTTTTTTATACTTATTTGCTCTTATTTTTCCTCCACAGCCCAACAGTTAAAATCCTTTAATATAAAGGGTTATATACTGGATGACAACGATTTGCCGATCACTGGTGTTTCTGTTTCAGTATTAAATAAGAATACAGGAACAGTTTCCAACGACAGCGGATATTTTAATATTAAATTTTCTTCAACTCAGTCTGTAGCTATCGTTTTTTCTCATACCGGTTATAATACTTTAAGAAAAACAGTATTCCCTAAGAATAAAAATGATTCATTAATTATACATCTGGAACAGGATATTACGAGCTTGAATGAAGTAGTCATTAAAGATGAAAAAGCAAGAAAAGAAGTTGGAAGAGTAGAAGTGAATCCCGATAAAGCTATTCTGAATCCTTCTCCAATCAGTGGTATTGAAAGTTTATTGAAAATATTTGTTGGAAGTCAGAATGAACTGACTTCTCAATATTCTGTAAGAGGAGGAAGTTACGATGAGAACCTTATTTATGTAAACGACTTTGAAGTATTCCGACCTTATTTGATTAAAAGCGGTCAGCAGGAAGGGTTAAGTTTTATTAATCCTGAAATGACCGGTAATGTAAAGTTTTATAACGGGGGATTCCAAAGCAAGTATGGCGATAAGATGAGCAGTGTACTGGATATTACTTATCGCAAACCTAAGAAATTTGGAGGCTCTGCTTATGTTGGTTTACTGGAACAGGGTCTTCATCTGGAAGGAGTATCCAAAAACAATAAAATTACCTATGAGTTTGGTGTTAGAAACAGAAGTAATAAAAATCTTTTAAGCGGACAAACTACTCAGGGCAATTATATTCCTTCTTCCTCCGATCTTCAGTCATTGATTACCTGGCAATGCAGCAAAAAATGGCAGATGGAATTGTTTGCCAATTTCTCTACTACTAAGTTTCAATTATTTCCTCAACAAGCGCAGTTAACCTCTTCGGTTTTCACTCCCTTATATACTGAAAATTTAGGTTTGGATATTTATTTTCAGGGACAGGAAAAAGATGCATATCAAACCAATTTTATTGGATATGCCATTACAAATCAAACGAGTAAGAAGCTGAAACTGAAATGGATGATCAGCAGATTTAATAATAATGAAATTCAAAACACCGACATTACCGGTGCTTATGTATTTGGTAACAGGGACTTTGATAACAGCAGCAGTACTTATGGCAGTATAGTGAATCCTTTAGGTGCAGGTGCTTATCAGAATTTTTCCCGTAATACACTTGATATTACCGTATTGAATGCAACTCATAAGGGTGTTCTTGATCTGGGTAAACAGGTTATCATGTGGGGTAATAGTTTTGAATATCAGACTGTAAGCGATAAGATAAATCAATGGACTTATACTGATAGCGCAGGGTATTCATTACCATACTCTACTCATGGTTTTAATTTTACCGATGTTGTAAAAACCACCAATGATTTCAATCTGTTCCGTATGACAGGTTATGTTCAAGACAACATTCAGTTTAAAGATTCCAATGATGTAACCATGCAGTTTGGACTTCGGTATAATTATAATAACCTGAACAATGAATTGTTCTTTTCTCCAAGAACCGGGTTTTCTTTTAAGCCTAAGAACTGGCGCAAAGATGTCATCTTAAAAATGTCGGCAGGATTGTATTATCAACCTCCTTTTTACCGTGAAATGAGATTGCCTGATGGCAGTTTAAATAAAGATCTGAAAGCTCAGAAAAGCTGGCAGGTAAGTACTGGTTTCGATTATAATTTTAAACTCAATAATCGTCCTGCCCGAATTAGTACTGAAGCTTATTACAAAAATCTCTGGGATGTAGATTTATACGATCAGAACAATGTCAGCCTGCAGTATTTTGGTAATAATAATGCTAAGGCTTATGCCATGGGAGTTGAAACAAGACTGTATACCGAACTGGTAAAGGATGCTGAAAGCTGGATTAGTTTTGGGGTAATGAATGCTATGGAAAAACCCGATAACATGTTCTTCTATCAGTATCTGAACAAAGAAGACTCTATCATTACTGCCAATACAACCGATAAGGTTGTAGCCGATAGTATTAAAAATAAAATAGGATGGTTAAGAAGACCTACCGACAGATTACTTACTCTTGGATTGTTTCTACAGGATTATCTGAATACCAACAAGAATTTTAAAATCTATTTCAATACTTTGTATGGCAGCAATATGCCTTATAGTATTCCTGGCAATGTTCGTTACCGCGATGCTTTAATCATTGAACCTTACATAAGGGTGGATGTTGGTTTCAGTGCTTTATTGCTGGATAAAGAAACAGGTCCTCATCGAAGTCATTCTCCTTTCCGCAACTTTCAAAGTATATGGGCAAGTCTGGAAGTATTTAATCTGATTGACCGTCAGAATACAATCAGCTATATGATGATCAAAGATTTTCAGAACAATACTTTTGCTATGCCTAACAGACTTACTCCAAGAATGTTGAATCTGAAACTGGTTGTCAGGTGGTAATCTTATCAGGTTTATAAGTAATGAATGAGCTGTTGACATTTTCAAATTATCAATTATCAATTATTAATTATCAATTATAATTCTATGGCTTCTGTAATTATAAAAAATGCTTCTATTGTAAATGA
>Ga0316217_10001814_pt1 | contig 26925 bp, 25 predicted proteins | sample 1anoAmetaG_FD_203633 | JGI IMG/M metagenome (GOLD analysis project Ga0316217, IMG submission 203633) | Freshwater microbial communities from Trout Bog Lake, Wisconsin, USA - 1anoA | ecosystem: Environmental > Aquatic > Freshwater > Lake > Hypolimnion/Profundal zone | place: USA: Wisconsin...
TGCCGCCCCACGGAAAAGCCAGCCGCCCGGGCCGGATCGCGTGGACCGGGACCAGCTCAAGCAGCCGGCCGTCCACCGCCCCGCCGGACCAGACCTTCACCCGGGCATGGGGTGACAGGGCCTGGTAGAGCCCGACGGTGCGCAGCTCCGAGCCGCCCAGGCCGGCCATGGGGTTCACCAGGTGGATCCGTCGCAACCCCTACCCCAGCCGCTTCTCGTAGCAGCGGAAGCGCAGTCCGGGCCGGAAGCCCAGGCCGATCTCGCCGGCCGGGACGTAGCCCAGCTTCGGGAACAGCCGCTGGGTCGCTGCGTTCTGGACGTTGGTATCCACCCGCAGCGCCTTGATCCCGCGGGCCCGGGCCACGGCCTCGGCCTGGCCCATCAGCGCCGCCGCGGCGCCCCGGCCCTGGAAGGCCGGATCCACCGCCAGCCGGTGCACCACCACGGCCACCTCGGCCAGGTCCCAGCCGACCTCGGCGTATTCGGGCTCCTGGTCGGTGGTGATGGCGGCGGCGGCCGCCACCTGGCCATCGATTTCCGCCACCCAGAGCTGGCCCCGCTCCACGTCCAGCCCGAACACCCCGGCGTTGGGATACCCGTCGTCCCACTGCAGGTTGCCCCCGGCCCGCATCAGCGGCACCACGCGGCGCACCAGGTCCATCACCGGCCCCACATCCTCGAGTGTCGCCAACCGCACCTGCATCCCGCCCTCCGTCGCATGGTTCAAGCGTCCCCAGGATCGTCCGGGCTGTCCAGCGCTTCGGCCGGCAGGCTGCCGGCGAAGTTGGCGAAAAAGGTTTGCATAAAAACAAATAACAATATAACTTTATGGTTGTATGGTGAAACCATGAAGCCCACCGCAATCAGCGACCCGACCATCGAGCAAGTCAGCCGGATCTTCGGCTCGCTGGGCGACGTCTCCCGCCTGAAGCTGCTCCGGGCCCTGCTGGACGCCCGCGAGCCGCTCTCCCAGGGGATGGCGGCGGAACTCACCGGCCTGTCCCAGGCCAACGCCAGCAAGCACCTGGCCTCCCTGGCGCAGGCCGGCCTGGTCCGCCGGGAGCCGCGCGGCAACCTGGTCTTCTTCCTGCCGGTGAGCCCCCTGGTGGAGGACCTCTGCGCCATGGTCTGCGGCCACGTCACCGAACGGATCCACAAGGCCTACTGCTCCCTGGACTGATTCTCTCGGCAAAGGAAATCCCGGCATGATCCAAAGGCTCAAGCTCCTCCTCCCGCTGGCGGCCCTCAGCCTCCAGGCCCAGGCCCCGCTGTCCATCCAGGACGCCATCCGCGCCGCGTGGAGCGGCCAGGCCGGACTCCAGGCCGGGGAGGCCATGGTGGCCCGGGCCCGGGCCGAGGCGGCGGTGCAGGACAGCCTCCGGCTGCCCAGCGCCGTCCTGGGCGCGGGCCTGCTGCGCACCGACGAACCCATGATGGCGTTCGGGACCCGGCTGGACCAGGCCCGGATCACCCCGGCCGACTTCCAGCCCTCCAGCCTGAACAGGCCCGACCCCATCACCGGCCTCGGGGCCAGCCTGACCCTGAGCCAGCCGCTCTATGCCGGCGGCCGGCTGGACGCGGCCCGGCGGGCCGGGAACGACCTGGCCGGCGCCGAGGCCTCGGCCCAGGAGCACCGCAAGCAGCAGGCCGCCCTGGCCATCTGCCGAGCCTACTTCGGGGCCCAGGCCGCCGGGCAGGGCCTGAGCTATGCCGAGGACAGCCTGAAGCAGGCCGCCGAGATGGAGCGCTTCGTCCAGGCCCGGGTGGACCAGGGCCTGATGCTGAAGTCAGAGAGCGAGCGCACCCGCGCCTACCGCGCCCAGTGCGAAGCCGGGGTGGTGGAGGCCCGGGCCCGGATCGACTCCGCCCGTTCCGCCCTGGCGCTCCTGGTCGGCCAGGACGTGGCGGCCGCCGAGCTCAGCACGCCCCTGGAGGCGCCGGAAGACCTCGAGGCCCCCGCCCCCGGAACCCGCCAGGACCTGGCGGCCATGCGCCAGCAGGCCGCGGCCGCCGAGGAAGGGGTGGCGGCGGCCCGGGGCGGCCTGAAGCCCGAAGTGGGCCTCCAGGTCAGCGCCGGCACCATGCGCGACGGCCTGGATTCGGGCGGCACCTGGACCACCCTCAGCGTCGGCGCCAAGTGGACCTTCTCCTTCGCCGGCTCCCGGCGGGTGGACGCGGCCCGGGCCGAAGCCCGCTCGGCCCAGCTGGCGGTGAAATGGCAGGCCGCGGTGGCGGACCAGGAGGTCCAGGAGGCCCGCCGGGCCGTGGCCTCGGCATCCGCCAAGATCGCCTTCGCCCGGACCGCCGTGACCGCTTCCGAGACGGTGCGGACCATCCGCGCCGCCCGGCACCGGGAGGGCCTGCTGCCCCTGGTGGAGGTCCTGGATGCGGAATCAGGCCTGGCCGGCGCCCGCGCCCTGCTGCTGGCCAGCCAGTTCGAATTGCGCGTGAGCGAGGCGCAGCTGGACCTCGCCCTCGGCCAGCCCATTGAGCATGTGAAGGAGTAGTCCATGAACCGGTTCCTGCTGGTCTCATCCCTGACCCTGACCCTGGCCTGCGGCCGGCGCGAAACCGTCCAGGCGCCGGCGCCGCTGCCCAGGGCCACCGTCCGCCTGTGCCCGCAGGCCCCGGCCGCCGAGGCCGGCTGGGTGGCCGCGACCCTCGCCGCCACCCAGCGGGCGACCCTGGCCACGCGCCTGGCCGCCACGGTGAAGCGGGTCCTCGTCACCGAGGGCCAGCCGGTGGCCGCGGGCGCCCTGCTGGTGAGCCTGGCCGACGACGACCTCCAGGGCGGCCTGAAGGCGGCCGAGACCGCCGAGGCCGCCGCCGCGGCCCAGGCCCGGCGCATGGAGAACCTCGCCGCCCAGGACGCCGCCACCCCGGCCGAGCTGGACCTGGCCCATACCCAGCTGGCCCAGGCCCAGGCCGCGCTGGCGGCGGTGCGCTCGAACCTGGGCTACACCCAGATCCGCGCCCCCTTCGCCGGGGTGGTCCAGACCCGCCGGGTCAACGACGGCGATCTGGTCACCCCGGGCATGCCGCTGCTGGACCTGGAAGGCCAGGGCGCCCTGGAGTTCATCGGCAGCGTGTCCCAGGCCGAGGCCCGGGGCCTGAAGCTGGGCCAGACCCTGCCGTTCGAGACCGAAGGCCGCACAGGCTCGGCCCGGATCACCGGCCTGGCCACCGGCGGCGACCCGGTCTCCCAGCGCGGCAGCCTCCGGGCCCAGGTGGTCAAGGGCGCGGCCGGCCTGCGCTCGGGCGCCTTCGGCCGGCTGCAGGTGCCCCAGGCTTCCGGGTCCGCCGGGCAGGATCCCACCGTGCCCGCCTCCGCCCTGGTGCGGCGCGGCGAGCTGAGCGGGGTGTTCCTGGCCCGGAACGGCATCGCCGAACTGCGCTGGCTGTCGCTGGGCGCCGCCCAGGGCGAGCGGATCTGCGTCCGCGCCGGACTGGCCCAGGGTGACCAGGTGATCGACAATCCCGCCGGGCTCCAGGACGGCCAGCCCATCGAGGTGGCCCGATGAGCGGACCCCATCTGGGAGCGGCGGGCCGGCTGGCCAAGAGCTTCCTGCGCAGCAAGCTCACCCCGCTGATCGTGCTGGCCTCGCTGATGCTGGGCCTGCTGGCGGTGGCCCTCACCCCCCGGGAGGAGGAGCCGCAGATCATCGTGCCGATGGTGGACATCTACGTGCCCCTGCCCGGCGCCAACCCCCGGGAGGTGGAGAGCCAGGTCACCACTCCGCTGGAGAAGCGCCTCTGGGGCGTGTCCGGGGTGGAGTATATCTACAGCTCCAGCCAGCCCGGCATGGCCATGATCACCGTGCGGTTCAAGGTCAACGAGCCCCAGGAGCCCAGCCTGGTGAAGATCCACCAGGAGCTGATGGCCAACGCCGACCTGCTGCCCAGCGGCGCCCTGAAGCCGGTGGTGCGCCTGCTCACCATCGACGACGTGCCGTTCCTGGGCCTGACCCTGCACGGGCCCGCGGCGACCCCCGGCCAGCTCTGGGCCACCGGCGAGACCCTGGCCCGGGAACTGAGCACCGTACCCGACACCGCCCAGGCCAGGGTCATCGGCGGCGCCCGGAGGACGGTGCGGATCGAGCCCGATCCCGCCCGGCTGCGGGCCCTGGGCCTGAGCCTGGGCGAGCTCCAGCCGGCCCTGATGAGCGCCGAGGCCCAGCTGCCGGCCGGCGCCCTGGTGGACCGCGGCCAGCGCACCGTGGTGGAGGCCACCGGGTTCATCCTGCAGGCCTCGGAAATCGACCGGCTGGTGGTGGCGGTGAAGAACGGCCGGCCCATCTACCTGGGCGACGTGGCCACAGTGTCCGACGGCCCCGAGCCCGAGCCTCCGGTGGTGCAGTTCGGCACCCGGAACGGGTTCGAGCCGGCGGTGACGGTGACCCTGTCCAAGCGCGCCGGCGCCAATGCCACGGCCCTGGCCGGGACCGTGCTGGCCAAGGTGGACGGGCTGCGCGGCAACCTGCTGCCCCGGGACCTCAAGCTCACCGTCACCCGCAACTACGGCGAGACCGCGGGCGACAAGTCCAACGAGCTGATCGAGCACCTGCTCATCGCCACCCTGAGCGTCATCGCCCTGATCCTGCTGGCGATGGGCTGGCGCTCGGCGGTGGTGGTGGGGATCGCGGTGCCGGTCACCCTGGCCCTGACCCTGCTCATCACCTACCTGTTCGGCTACACCCTGAACCGGGTCACCCTGTTCGCGCTGATCTTTTCCATCGGCATCCTGGTGGACGACGCCATCGTGGTGGTGGAGAACATCCACCGGCACATGCACCTGCCCGGGCCGCGCCGGCCGCTTTCCGAAGTCGTGATCGAGGCCGTGGCGGAGGTGGGCAACCCGACCATCCTGGCCACCTTCGCGGTGATCGCCGCCATCCTGCCCATGGCCTTCGTGCGCGGGCTGATGGGCCCCTACATGCGGCCGATCCCGGTGGGCGCCAGCCTGGCCATGGTGTTCAGCCTGCTGATCGCCTTCGTCATCAGCCCCTGGGCCGCGCTCAAGGTGTTCCGCTCCGCCCCGCACGGGCCGGAAGGTTCGCAGGAGCAGGACACCCGGCTGACCGTCCTCTACCGCCGGGCAATCAGCGCCCTCATCGGCAAGCCTCTGGTGCGCTGGGGGTTCTTCCTGGGCGTGGTGGTCCTGCTGGCGGGCGCCATGTCCCTGGTCGGCTTCGGGGTGGTGAAGGTCAAGATGCTGCCCTTCGACAACAAGTCCGAGTTCATGGTCCAGCTGGACCTCCCGGCCGGCACCCCCCGGGAGGACGCCCTGGCCGTGGGCCAGGGGCTGGCCCGCCGGCTCCTGCAGGAACCGGTGGTGCGCGACGTCCAGGTCTACTCCGGCACCGCCGCGCCGTTCACCTTCGTGGGCATGGTCCGGCACAGCTTCCTGCGCCAGGAGGACCGGATGGTCGACCTCCAGGTGAACCTGGTGGGCAAGCAGGACCGCAAGGAGCAGAGCCACGCCATCGCCGTGCGGCTGCGCCCCGAGCTGCTCAAAGCCATGCCCCCGGGCGCCCGGCTCAAGCTGGTGGAGATCCCGCCCGGCCCGCCGGTCCTGGACACCCTGGTGGCCGAAGTCTACGGTCCCTCGGAGGCCGAGCGGATCCGCTACGCCGGCCAGGTGGAGCAGGCCTTCCGCAGCGTCGACGGCGTGGTCGACGTGGACAGCACCCTGGATCCCCCCAGCCCCAAGCTCTCCCTGGTGCTGGACCGGGAGCAGGCCGCCCTGCAGGGGGTCGCCCCCGCCGCGGTGGTGCAGACCCTTTCCGCGGCCGGCCAGGGCCAGGCACTCGGCAGCTTCCACGTGGAGCGCGGCTCCACCCAGGTGCCGGTGGTGCTCCAGCTGGCCAGCGGCCAGCGCCAGAGCCTGGACCAGATGCTGCAGCTCACGGTGCCCGGGGCCCGCGGCCCGGTGCCCTTGTCGGCGCTGGTGCGGATCCAGCCGGGGCGCGAGAACGCCGCCATCTTCCACGAGAACCTGATGCCGGTGAGCTACGTGTTCGGCGACCTGGCCGGGACCATCGAAAGCCCGGTCTACGCCCTGGCCGCCCTCAACAAGAAGATCGACGCCATACCATCCGACGGCCGTCCCGTGGCCCGGCTCGGCCTGGCCCACCCCGGCAGCACCGAGCAGCTGGTGATGAAGTGGGACGGCGAATGGCACATCACCCTGGAGGTGTTCCGCGACCTGGGCCTGGCCTTCGCCGCCGTCCTGGTGCTGATCTACATCCTGGTGGTGGGCTGGTTCGAGAGCTTCGTGGTGCCCATGGTGATCCTGGTGCCGATCCCGCTCTCGCTCATCGGCATCATCCCCGCCCACGGCATCCTGGGCGCCTTCTTCACCGCCACCAGCATGATCGGCTTCATCGCCGGTGCCGGCATCATCGTCCGCAACAGCATCATCCTGGTGGATTTCATCGAACTCAAGCTCCGCGAGGGCATGAGCCTGGAGTCGGCCGTGGTGGAGGCGGGCGTGGTGCGCTTCCGGCCCATGCTGCTCACCGCCGCCGCGGTCATGGTGGGCTCCAGCGTCATGCTGGCGGACCCGATCTTCCAGGGCCTGGCCATCAGCCTGATGGCCGGCGAAGTGGCCGCCACCCTGCTGTCCCGGTTCGCCGTTCCAGTCCTCTACTACCTGGTCGCCCGCCATGGCCGGGCGGCCATGCTCCAGGCCCAGGCCACCGTCCCACCCCCCAACATCCCTGCCCAGGAGGCATGAAATGAACGTCGACCGCATCGTCCACATTTTCGCCGGAACCATGATCCTGGCCAGCCTCGCCCTGGCCCACTGGCACAGCCCGTACTGGCTCTGGCTCGCCGCCTTCGTCGGCGCCAACCTGCTCCAGAGCGGCCTCACCAACTGGTGCCTGATGTCCGGCATCCTGGCCCGGCTGGGGGTGCCCGCCCAGGGCGCCTGCGGCCTGAAGGGCTGAGCCGTGGCGAGCCTGCACGCCCTCGGCCGCTCCGCGCTGGGCATCCTGCTGGGCTGCTGCGCCGGCCTGGGCTACCAGAAGCTGGTGGGCTGCCGCACCGGCGCCTGCCCGCTCACGGCCACCCCGCTGCGGGCGATGATCTATGGCGGCCTCATGGGCCTGCTGTTCACCCTCGGGTAGGATAGGAACGTGATGAGCCAGAACCCCCTGAGCGGCCCCATGATCGAGGAAGTGAGCCAGCTGTTCCTGGCCCTGGGCGACGTGTCCCGGCTCAAGCTGCTCCGGACCCTGCTGGACGGCGGGCAGCGCATGAGCCAGGGGGCCCTGGCCGAGGCCACCGGGCTGTCCCAGGCCAACGCCAGCAAGCATCTCTCCCAGCTGGTCCGGGTCGGCCTGGTCAGCCGGGAGGCCGAGGGCAACACGGTCTATTTCACGCCCGTCATGCCCCTGGTGGGCAACGTCTGCGATATCGTGTGCGGCCACGTGACCGAACGGGTCAAGGCGGCCTACCAGGCCCTCAAGTAGCGCAGCCGCCCGGCGGATTCGATTCCCTCCGGCCGCAGAAAGGATCCCCATGTCCAGGTCTCCCCGCATCCTGATCGTCGGCGGCGTCGCCGGCGGCGCCAGCGCCGCCGCCCGGGCCCGCAGGCTCTCGGAACAGGCCGAGATCGTGCTGTTCGAGCGGGGGCCCGATGTCTCCTTCGCCAACTGCGGCCTGCCCTACCACATCGGCGGGGTCATCACGGACCGCGCGCGCCTGCTGGTGCAGACGCCCCAGAGCCTCGAGGCCCGGTTCGACCTGGACGTGCGGGTGGACACCGAGGTGACCGCCATCGATCCCCAGGCCCGGGTGGTGACCGCCCGCAACCTGAAGACCGGCGCGGAGACCCGGGAGCTCTACGACGCCCTGGTGCTGAGCCCGGGCGCCGAGGCCATCCGGCCCGGGATCCCCGGCGCCCGCGGCGAGCGGGTCTTCACCCTGCGCAACCTGCAGGACATGGACGCCATCATGAAGGCGCTGCCCGGGGACGGCGGCCGGGCCGTGGTCGCGGGCGCGGGCTTCATCGGCCTGGAACTGGCCGAGCAGCTCCGCCACCGCGGGCTCGAGGTCACCCTGGTGGAGAAGCTGGACCACGTCCTGGGCCTGGCCGATCCGGAGATGACCTTCCCGCTCCAGGAGGAGCTGGTCCGCCGGGGCGTGGACCTGCGCCTGGGCCGATCGGTCGCCGCCTTCGAACCGGCCGGCGACGGCCTGGAGGCGGTCCTGGACGACGGCAGCCGGATCGCCTGCGCCCTGGCCGTGCTGAGCGTGGGGGTGCGCCCCGACACCCGCCTGGCCAAGGCCGCCGGCCTCGCCCTGGGCGTCACCGGCGGCATCCTGGTGGACGACCGCATGCGCACCAGCCAGCCCGGCATCTATGCCGTGGGCGACGCGGTGGAGGTGCGCGAGTTCGTCAGCGGCGAGCCCGCGCTGATCCCCCTGGCCGGCCCGGCCAACCGCCAGGGCCGCATCGCCGCCGAGGTGATCCTGGGGCGGGACAGCCGCTACAAGGCCTCCCAGGGCACCGCCGTGTGCAAGGTGTTCGACCTCTGCTTCGCCATGACCGGGCTGTCCGAAGCCGGGCTGCGCCGCCGCGGGCTGCCCTTCCAGCGGATCTACGTGCACCCCGCGGACCACGCCGCCTACTATCCCGGGGCCAGCCCGATCTCCCTGAAGCTGCTGTTCGACCCCGGGGACGGCCGGATCCTGGGCGCCCAGGCGGTGGGGACAGCCGGGGTGGACCGGCGCATCGACGTGATCGCCGTGGCCCAGCGGGCCGGCCTGACCGTGACCGACCTGGAGGACCTGGAGCTCTGCTACGCCCCGCCCTACGGCAGCGCCAAGGACCCGGTCAACATGGCCGGGTTCGTCGCCGCCAACGTGCTGCGGGGCGACGTGGCGCTCTGGGAGCCCGAAGAGCTGGAAACCCTCGCCTCCGGGCAGGTGCTGCTGGATGTGCGCACCCTCCAGGAATTCGCCAAGGGCACCATCCCCGGAGCCGTGTGCGCACCGGTTGACGAGCTGCGGGACCGGCTGGAGGAGCTGCCCAGGGACAAGGAACTGCTGGTCTTCTGCCAGGTGGGCCTGCGGGGGTATGTCGCGGCGAGGCTGCTGGCCCAGCACGGATTCAAGGTGCGCAATCTTTCGGGGGGCTACCGCCGGTTCACCATGTGGCGGGGGACCCGGGCCGAGGCGCTGCCTTGCGAGCCGGCGGCGATCTAGCCTGGCGCTATGGCGTCAATAACCTATAATATAATCAAGCAATACCATTCAGGCAGGGGACCGTTTCAGCCATTCCTGAAAGGCCGTCCTGCAGCTATGATCCCGGACGAGGTGTGCCATGGCCTTTTCCATGTCGCTGGCAGAGATGGTGGCGGAACTGAACGGCCTGCTCCGGCCCCTGGGCTACGCCCTGATTGCGCAGCCCGGCCAGGGCTCGAAGTACCTGCTGACCCACCCCGATCTGGACGAGGTGGTCAAGGCCCGGCAGTTCCTGAACCACGGCCTCAGCGGCGCCTGCCACAGCGGGATCATCCTGGCCCTGTCCCCGAAGCGGTCGGAACTCACCGTGGAAAGCGGCTTCAAGCTCCTCGCCACCTGCCACAACTTCGAGCCCGAGTTGCTGGCCGAGGTCCTGGCCCGGGCCGGCCAGGAGGCGGTGCGGAGCCACGAGGCGCTCCTGGCCGAGGCGAATCCCCTGCACCGCAAGCTCCTGGAGTACCGCGAGGCGATCACCCAGGCCGGCTTCCACCTGGAGCCCACCTTCTTCGTGGCCAACCTGGAGAACTACCGGGAACTCAAGCGCAGCGGCCCGGACCGGGACGACCTGATCGGCGTGACCCTGGATTGCGACGGCCAGCTGGCGGTCTCCAAGCTGAGGTCCGCGTTCGCCGAGCCGATCCCCTTCGCCACCGCCCTCAAGGTGATGGCGCTCGGACGGGTCCGGGAACCGGCCCGGTAGGCGCGCCGGCCCCGGGGCGAAAGAGGTTGTGGCGCTCATGGAACTGGGCAATTATGGGGGTTCGATCCCTGCCCATTCCCAGCCTCTGGAGGTTCCATGAAAGCTAGCCATCTGGTGTTCGCTCTGCTCGTCGCCGGGTCCGCCGCGGCGGCCATGGCCCAGTCGGCCGCCGCCGCGGTGGTCATCTCCCTGGGCAAGGCCACGGTGGTTGAAGTCCAGACCATCAGCGCCACCGTCACCGGCATCATGTCGGAAACCCGCGAAGTCACCCTGAAGGGCCCCAAGGGCAACGAAGTGACGGTCATTGCCGGCCCCGCGGTCAAGAATTTCGGCAAGATCAACGTCGGCGACACGGTGGCGGCCAAGTCCATCGAGACCCTCACCCTGGAACTCATCAAGGGCGGGGCCGGATCGCCGATCCGGGTCGACGACGAGGTGGAAGCCAAGGCGGCCGAGGGCGAGTCCCCGGCAGTCGCGGTCTCCAGCCAGACCACGGTCATCGCCGATGTGGTCAAGGTCGACCGGGCCGCCGGGACCGTCGAGGTCAAGGGCGTCGTCGAGTCCATGACCCTCAAGATCGATGACCCGGAACAGCTCCAGCAGATCGAGGTCGGCGACCGGGTCAAGGGCGTCATCCTCTCCGCCCTCGCGATCGAGGTCGTCCCGTCCTAGGGTCCTGCCAGTCCCGTTCGATCCGGAGGGTGTCCGATGAAGCCTGGCCTGATCACCGCGCTGGTGTTCCTCGCGGCCCTGCAGCCTTGCGGGGCCGCGGACAACCTGAAGGCGTTCCCCCCGGCCGGCGCCGGCATGGTGCGCCGAGTCCTGGAACTGCCGGCCCAGGCCGACGAGTCCGCCTTCAAAGTGGAGCTGATCGTCGGCAAGACGGTCCCGGTTGACCCGCAGAACCGCTACTTCTTCAGCGGCGGCATCGCCAGGGAGGCCATCCCGGGCTGGGGCTTCGACCGCTACGTGGTGGCCGCGCTCGGCCCGATGGCGGGCACGCTCATGGCGGTCGACCCGGCCGTCCCGAAAGTGCCCCGGTTCATCCGGCTCGGCGGCGAACCCTTCCTGGTGCCGTACAACAGCCGCCTGCCCATCGTGGTCTACGTGCCGGAAGGGGCCGAGACCCGCTACCGGATCTGGGCCGCCGGGCCCGAAGTGGCGGCGCCCGGCCAGGATTGATCCATTGCCTTCATTTCCGCCCGGTTCCGGGCATCCGCACGGGAGCGCCCCATGAGTCCATCTGCAGAACATGAGGCCGCACCGCGCCTGGCCGGGTTCGTGGAGGGGTTCGAGAAGCTGGTGGTGGCGGGGCTCACGCTGCTGCTGGTGCTGATCGTCACGGCCATCCTGGCGTTCGTGGTCTACCTGTTCGCCCACAAGATCGAGGAAGTGGTCACCCACATCGACGAGATGGCCGACATCCAGGAGACTGCCCTGCGGGCCTTCTCCGGCGTGCTGCTGGTCCTGCTGGGCCTGGAACTGCTGGACACGGTGAAGGTGTATTTCCGGGAGCACCAGATCCGGGTCGAGGTGATCCTGATGGTGGGCCTGATGGCCATGGGCCGGCACGTCCTGGAGATCGATCTGCACCACATCGAACCGCTCACCCTGTTCGGCTTCGCCACCCTGATCCTGGCGCTCTCGGTCAGCTACTTCCTGGTGAAGCGGGCCGATTCGGCGCAGTTGCTGGTACGGCTGGCCAGGCGGGCCAGGCGGGCCGCGACCGGATCCTGACCGGGGGACACATGCTGAAGCGCCTGGCCTGCACCATCTCCCTCGCCGGGGCCCTCGCCGGAGCCGGTTGGCTGCACGCGGCCGGACCGGCCCGGTTCGTCGCCAAGGTCCGGCTGCCGTCGGGGCAGACCGCCGTGGTGGCCGAGGGCGATTTCGAGGCCCGTTCCATCGGCAGCTTCAGCGTGCGGATCTACGATCCCGCCGCGCCCGGCGACGAAACCACCTTCTTCCGGACCGGCCAGATCTTCGGCCGCGACGGCACGATCGAAACCGTCACATTGGCCGAGGTCTCCGGGGGCGCGCAGCCCGACCTCGTGGTGGTGGAGCGTTCGGCCGGGACCGGCGGCTACCGCTCCGCCCAGGCCTTCACCGTGGCGGGGCCGCGATTGGCCCTGCTGACGGCGGTGGAGCACCTGCCGCCCGGCGCCGACCCGGTAGCCGCTCTGCGCGCGGCCTGCGCGAAGCCGCAATGACCCCACAGGCCCTGACCCGGCCCCGACAAGGAGGCAAAGCCGATGAAAAAGACCTTCACCATCCTGCACACCAACGACCTGCACTCCAGCCTGCTGGGGGTCGCGCCGTCCACGGACTACGATCCTTACACCCTGGGCGCGGACGCGACCCGGGGCGGCTATGCCCGGCTGGCCGGCGCCATCGCCGCCCGCAGGGCGGCGCGGGAAGCCCAGGGGCCGGTGCTGGTGCTGGACGCGGGCGACTACAGCATGGGCACCGCCTTCGGCGCCGCCACCCGCGAGACCGGAGTGGAGCTGGGACTCATGCGCCTGATGGGCTACGACGCCACCACCTTCGGCAACCATGATTTCGACCTGGGTCCCAAGGGCCTGGGCCGCTCGATCGGCCTGGCCAGCGAAGGCCCCGGGGCCCCGGCGCTGGTCGCCTCGAACACCACCTTCCCCGGGGACGACCCGACCCTGGCCCGGCTCCAGCGGCTGGCCGCCGAGCAGGTGATCCGCCCGTACCGGGTGATCGAACGCGGCGGCCTGCGCTTCGGCATCTTCGGGGTGCTGGGCAAGGAGGCCATGTTCTACACCCTCCCGAGCGCGGTGGTGTTCACCGACGCCGTCGCCGCCGCCCAGGAGATGGTGGCCGTGCTCCGCTCCGAAGAGCGGGTGGACGTGGTCATCGCCCTCAGCCACGGAGGGGTGGAAAAGGGCCCGGACGGACGCTATCGGGACGGCGACGACGTGCGGCTGGCCCGGGCGGTCCCCGGCATCGATGTGGTGATCGGCGGGCACAGCCACACGACGCTGCGGGAACCGATCCTGGTGGACGGCCGCACCCCGGTGGTCCAGGCCGGCACCCAGAGCGAAGGCCTGGGCGAACTGGTGGTCAGCCTCGACGGCGGCGCGCTCGCCGTGGAGTCCTACCGGATCCACCCCATCGACGCCACGGTCCCCGGCGACCCGGCCATCCAGGCCGCCATCGACGCGTTCAAGCCCCGGGTCACCGGGGCGGTGTTCGCCTCCCGCGGCTACAGCATCGACCAGCCGCTGGCCATCGTTCCCTGCGACCTGCCCAACGTGTTCACCGACCTCGAGGCCGGCACCCCCCTGGCCAACCTGGTCACGGACGCCTTCCGCGCCGCCACGCGGGCCGACATCGGCTTCACCGCCAACGGCATGCTGCGCGCCGCGCTCAAGCGCGGCAACTCGGGGGTGCAGACGGTCTACGACGTGTTCACGGTGGCGCCGCTGGGGGCCGGGATCGTCGACGACACCGCCGGCAGCGCGCTGGTGACGGCCTGGCTGACCGGCCTGGAGCTCAAGAGCCTGCTGGAGTTCCTGCTCATCGAGAACCCGGCCCATCCGGGCGAGTTCTTCCCCCGGGCATCCGGGATGCGGTTCCGCTTCGACCGGTCGCGGCCGGCGCTGGACCTGGTCACGGCGATCGAGCTGGGCGACCTGGAGCGCGGCTACCGGGCCATCGATATCACCGGCCAGGCCCCGGAGACCTACAGCCTCACCTGTCCGCTCTACCTCGGCCACATCCTCGTGGGCATCCCGAAGTACACCAAGGGCAAGCTGCCGCTCGCGCCCAAGAACCGGGAAGGCCAGCCGTTCGCGTCGCGGGCCGAGGCGCTGGAGATGCCCGGCGCCAACACCCCCTACCTGCTGCCGCCGCCGGGCACCGCGGACCGGGCCAGCATCGCGACCGGAGACGCCGCCGGGGACGCCACCGGAGCGATCCAGGAAATCAAGGAATGGCAGGCGATCATGGACTACCTGCGCGCCCTGCCGGCCCCGGCCGGTGGCGGGCTCCCGGTCGTGCCCGTAGATGAGCGCGCCCGGGAAGTCCGCGCCGTCCAGGAGGGCTAGGCGGAGCCCGGCCAGGCCAGCGTTCGACCCGAGTTTGGTAAGGAATGACGAAACCCAAAATGCACCAGCCGACTCAAGCAACGACGACGGCCGCTCACCTGAACCTGCTCAATATTGTGCAGGCCGTAGGTCGGGGGCAATCACGCCACGGATTAGGCCGATGAATACGGCTTCCTTCGCTGTGCCCGTAGAGCCGGGCCACCCGTTTTGATTTGCATTGGCGCGGCCTTTCGGCGCCTCCCGCCATCCCGATCCGGGATGGAAACGCCAATCACACCGTCCTTGAACGGGGCCTGAGCAAGGCAAGAGGAGGCTCCTGATGCGGAGCATCCGCACCAGTCCGTTCTTCGCCGCGTTCTCATCCCGGATGTGGAGTGTGCCGCATTGGGGGCAACTCCACTCCCGGATGTCCGGCGGAATTCCGCCCGCAACGATGTGACCGCAGCCTGGTTCGGAGCAGGTCCGTGTGGTGCCCGTTTCATCGAACACCTCGACGGATTTGCCCGACCGCCGGGCCACCCATTGCAGGATGGATTTGAACCGCCCCAGCAGGGAACGGTTCTTCATCGCGCGGTTCGTCTTCCTGCCAAGCCCCGCGTCACCCTGGGCTGGAGCGTAATCGCCCACCCCGATCAGGTCGTATCGCTTGCAGAGCTTGTTGGAGACGCTGAACAGGAAGTGCTTCTTCTGGTCTCGCAACTTCTGTTCCGCACGCTTGAGCGCCTGGTTGATGGTGTTCCACCTCCTGGACGGCTCCCAGTGCCGTCCTACGCTTTTATCTTGCCGGACCACCTGCACCAGCCTGGACTTCCGCTGGCAGCGGTCCCGCTTGGCTTTCAATCGGTCGATCCGCCTGTCGGTTGCCCTGAGCCCTTCCAGGTTCTGGATCTCGAAAGCCCTGCCATCCGTGCCGACGCCGTAGGCGAAGTTCTTGTGATTCGGATCCAAGGCCACCGCCGTGCGGATCAGCTTGGGCTCCGGCATCGTGCGCCGGAGGGTCACCACCGCGAAGTAGGCATGGCCTTCCTTCACGATCCTGAGGTTGCGGGCCGCGTCCAGGGCGGGAACGGGTTCACCCAGCGGGAGGTCCAGGGCCAGGCGCTTGCCTTCGGCATTGGCGCCCAGGCTCAGGTGAAGCGTCCCGCCCTCGAACGAGAATCCCTTCCCAGGTTCGTCGTATTCCAGGCTGAACCAGTCCCTGCCCCAACTGTGGAAGCGGGGCCACTGGATTTCAGGGCCTCTCCGGCGTCCGCTCCGGCTGTCCTGGAAGGTCTGGATGGCCCGGGACAGGCGCAGGGCGGCATTCTTCAGCGGACTGGAGTGGACCGATTTCAAGAACGGGTGATCCGTTTTCATGCCAGGAAGCAGGTTCCTCAGCCCCCGCTTGCCGTAGAGCAGCTGTCCAATCTCGGCAGCGGTCGCATCAAGCTCGGCGTGGCGGCGTTCGGGTTCCACCTGCCTGGCGGCCTTCAGCCGGGCATATCCGGACCGGAGATCGTCGGCCAGGGACTTCAGCTGATTGAAGGCCCACGCGCATATCCTGCTCTGACTGTCCAGGATGCGTGCACTCTCGTCCGTGACCTGGAGCGGGACTCGGCGAGCGAAGTTGGCGAGGGAATCGGACATGCCACCCAGGATAGGCGAATTTTTGTCGAATGCAACCCGCTCCGGAAATCAAATGGCCGGCCTTCGGGGCCATTTGGCGAAGCGAGTGGGCGAGGCCGCGGAGCTGGTCAAGGTCGTACCGGCGATGCCCGCCCGTGATCCGGCGCGATTCGATCCGGCCTTCCCATTCCCACCTCCGCAACGTGGAGGAGTTCACCCCGAGGACGCGCGCTGCTTCGGAAATGGAGGATAGCAAGCCCAGATCTTAAACTTGCTTCTTTAGCCAAAAATAGGCAATTTTGAGCAAATTTTAAGAATCAGTAGCGAGCCCCGGAAAGAGGGGGGGAAAGCCGATGGTTTTCCCGGCAGGCCGCCGAGGTGGCCAGCCCGCGTCAGCAGGCAGCGGACTGAAGCCGGAGCCCCAAGGCCCGGATCACCTTGAGAATGGTTCCCAGCTCCGGATTCCCTTCGGGCGAAAGCGCGCGATAGAGAGCTTCCCGGGCCAGGCCGGTCTCCTTGGCGATGCGGGTCATGCCTCGGGCGCGGGCGATGCTGCCCAGGACCGCGGCAATGACCTGGGGGTCGCCATCCTCCAGGGCCGAGTCAAGGAGGGCGGTGATGCGCTGCTCCGAGGTCAGGTTGGCGGCCGGATCATAGGGCGCGGTTATGGCGTCCAACTCTTCCGCCGTGCGGGGCCGGGTTCCAGGGGAGCGGGGGGTGCGGGGGGTGCGTGGTTTGTGGATTTCCATCGGCTCCTCCTCAGTGGCGCAGCGCCAGGCATCGGCATCCTCCACGGGGAAAAGATGCCCCGGATGATCATTGGATGCCCGGGAAAGGTGATCTGTCATATCAAGCAAATGCAATAAGTTACGTTTGAACCAAGGGACCGGTGGCGGACTGCCTTTGATCCCGGTGGACGCGCGCGCCGCCGAGGTATGCGGCGTCAAGGCCGGCTGATCCCGGCGTTGGGGGCCGGACTGACGGCCGGGCCGGCCCAGCCCAGGCCCCGGCCGCAGGCCGGCTCAGACTGGGACCGGCGCGCCCGCCGCTTCCCGGGCCTGGAAGGCGGCCAGCGCCTCGTGCAGGTCGCGGAACAGGCGGTCGCGGCCCAGGTTCAGCCCCAGGGGCTGGCGGAGGATGTTCTTCAGCAGATCGGGGTTGACCGCGGCCAGCCACAGTTCCTGGCCGCGGGCGCGCAGGTTCTGCTCGGCCTCGGTCAGCATCGTCAGCGCCGTGTACTCCATGTCCGCGATGGCGCTGCAGTCCAGCACGATGATCCGGGGCTGGCACTGGGCGATCAGGAGCCGCATCTTCTCGGCGGTCCGTTCAGCGTTGGCGAAGGTCAGCAGCCCTTCGGTGCGCAGCATCAAGAGGCCCGGGAACAGCTCGTCCCCAGGGTGCTCCCCGGCGCTGCGGAAGACATCGTGCTCCCGGCTGAAGGCCATGGCGTAGACCACCGGATGATTGGACCGGTAGACCAGGGTGAGCAGCGAAATGGCCACTCCGATCAGGATGCCTTCCAGGGTGCCGAACAGAATCACCCCCGCCAGGGTCACCACGGCCCAGGCCAGTTCGTCCCGGCGGAACCCGGAGACGGCCCGGAACTGGGCGACGCTGATCATGGTGGCGGCGGTCACCATGATCAGGGCACCCAGCGCCGGCTTGGGCAGCAGGCTGATCACCCGGGACAGGAACAGCAGGCTGACCAGGACCACGGCGACGCCGACCCACTGGGCCAGCTGGCTGCGGGTGCCGGCGGCGTCGGCCACCGCGGTCTGGGAGGTGCCGCCGCCCGCGGGCATGCCGCCCACGCAGGCCGCCGCCAGGTTGGCGCAGCCCACGGCCATCAGCTCGCGGTCGGAATCGATCGGCGCGTCCTCCCTGCGGGCGAAGGCCCGGGCCGCGGCCACCGATTCCACGAACGACATCAGGGCGATGCCCAGGGCCGCGGGCCACAACCGGACCGCCAGCGAGAGCTCGGGCCAGGCCAGCGCCGGCAGTCCGGAAGGCACCGCGCCCACCGACTTGACCCCCAGCTGGGCGAGCCCGAAGCCGGCGAAGGCGGCGATGCTCAGGCCGACCACCGCCAGGGGCGCGGGAAAGCGGGGCAGCACCCGGGGCAGCGCCAGCAGCAGGACGATCCCCGCCAGGGCCACCACCAGGGTCAGGGTGTGGGTCTCGGAGAGCCGCCCGGGCAGCTCCGCCAGGGCCCCGAGGGTCGAGTGGCTGGCCAGCTGGATCCCCAGGATCGATTTCAGCTGGTCGATGATGATGACCAGGCCGACCCCGGCCTTGAAGCCGACCAGCACCGGGAGGGAGATGAAGTTCGCCAGGAAGCCCAGCCTCAGCACCCGCGCCAGGATCAGGGCCATCCCCACCAGCGCGGCCAGCGTCGCGGCGATCGCCGCGGGGCTGGCCTGGAGGCCTCCGGCGGTGGCCTCCGCCACCGCGGTGGCGGTGAGCATGGCGATGGCCGAGGTGCTGGTGACGCTCAGCGGCCGCGAGGTGCCCAGCAGGGGATACACCAGCATGGCCGCCAGGGCGGTGTAGAGTCCCACCTGGACGGTCAGCCCGGCGATCACCGCGCAGGCCATGGCCTTGGGAATCACCACCGCCGCGGCGGTCAGGCCGGCGACCAGGTCCGGGCGCAGGGCGTCCCGGGAATAGCCGCTCAGCCAGCCGGGCAGCAGCCTCGATCCCAGGCCCCTGGCGGCGCTGCCGGATATCTGTGCCGACTCCATGGATCCTCCCGGTTCCTGCTGGACGAGTGCCTCGATTGTGCCGATGGCTGAGGCTTCGAGCCTACCGCCCGGCCCGGGTCATCCGCAAGCCGGAGCGCCGGGCGCCGGGCGGCGGGAGGTGTCGAACACCACCTGGTCGTGCCACCAGAGCCGCTCGAACAGGTCCCGTCCCGTCCCGGCGCGGGCGTCCGGCCCCAGCAGTTCGCCGAGGCTGCGCCGGCCGTCGATGGCCTGGACCCGGGCCCAGTCCGGCCCGTCGATGGGCAGGTACAGATCGGTGAAGCTGTGGCCGCGGTTGATCAGCACCGCCGCCGCGCCCGGCGGCAGCCGCTCCTGAACCGCGATGGTGTCGGCCATCCGGATCGGCACGTAGCCGAGCCAGTCGTCGCCGGCGAAGCCGATCCGCGGCGCGCCCCCCGGACGGTCCTGCCGGTGGGCCACCACGCTGTGCCGGAGCATGGTTCCGCGGAACAGCTCCACCGCGGCGAACTGTTCGGCCGGGGGCAGCTCCGCCATCCGGCCGGCCTGGGGGATCCGCGCCAGCACCCCGCAGCGGGGACTGTAGGGAGCCTGCCGGAGCCACCGGCCGAAGCTCAGCCCGCCCCGTTCCAGGAACTCGAACAGCTGCGGGACCGAGTAGGCCCGGTCCTGGGGGTGCAGCAGGGCGTCGGCCAGGGCGGCCTCCTCCCGGAAGTCCGGGGCCTCGCGCAGCAGCATCGCCAGCGGATGCCCGGCCGGCAGCGCGCCCAGGGCCTGGATCAGCTCGCGGATGCCCTGGTCGCTGGCCCGGATCCCGAGCCGGCGGCAGAACTCCTGCAGCATGTAGATCCCGGTGCGGCCGTACGGCGCGTAGACCATGAGCTGCATCGAGCCGTCCGGCTCGAGCACGTCCCGCAGGGCCTTGAGCCCGGCGTCCGGGTCCGGCAGGTGGTGCAGGACGCCGGTGCAGACGATCTGGTCGAAGGCCTGCCCCAGCTCGCCGACCCGCTCGATCGGCAACTGGCGCAGCTGGAGGTTGTCCAGCCGGTACTTGCGCTTGAGCTCCTCGGAGCAGCGGACGCTGGTGGCGCTGAAATCGATGCCGGTGACCCGGGCCCCGGGCCAGCGCAGGGCGTGCTTGGCCGCCTGGGAGGTGCCGCAGCCGGCCACCAGGATCGAACCGGTCTCCCGGTACGGCCGGTCCGGCCAGCCCAGGTGGAACTCGGCCCGGCGCCGGTCCGGGTCCTGCCACTGCCGGCGGTAGGCTTCCAGACTGGTCACCGGGCGGGGGTAGGGATACCGCTCGTAGAAGTCCTGCACCGCGCCCGGCAGGGCCGGGGGCGCCGGGACCGGGGTGGCGGCGGGCCCGCTCAAGCGCCGGCGGCCCTGGCTGGGCCGGGCCCGGTGAACGGCGAGCGCGGGTGCCGGTCGCCGTGGCAGAACCGGAACTTCTTGCCGCTTCCGCAGGGGCAGGGCTGGTACGGGTCGCGCCGCTGGTCCTCGGCGGCCTTGATCTCCATGATATCGGCCGGGGCCTGCTGCTTCTGCAGCAGCTGGGCCATGACGCTGAACACCGGTCCGGTGTGCATGAAGAACCGTTCCAGGCCCGCACAAAGGTAGTTCTGGCCCGGCTCGCCGTTCCGCGACAGGGCGAACCGGTCCTTGGGGCAGCCGCCGTTGCACCAGTTCAGCACCTTGCACTCCCGGCATTGGGCGGTGAGGGTGTCGCGCTTGTCCTGGCCGAACTTGCGCTGGCGCGGGGAGGCCACCAGCTCGAGCATGTGGGTCTCGTGGATATTGCCCAGCAGGAAGTCCGGCTCGACGAAGTGGTCGCAGCAGTAGAGGTCGCCGTTGTGCTCCAGCGCCGGGCCGTAGCCGCAGGTGGGGGCGTGGATGCACAGCCGGTGCCGGCGGAAGAAGGCCTCCAGGGTCACATCGAACAGCTGCACGTAGATCTGGCCCACGTCCCGGCGCACCCACTCCTCGAAGATATCGATGAGGAACTGGCCGTACTGCAGGGCGCCCACGGTGCGCTCGGTCACCAGGTTGCCGGTCTGGGTGTAGAGCAGGCGGCTCTGGCCGGGCTGCTCGCTCCATCCCTGGTTGGCGATGGCCAGGGTCTCCGCCGTGGCCCGCGCGACGATCGGGATGAACTGCATCCACTTGGCGCCCAGCTCGTCCCGGAAGAACCGGTAGACCGCCCTGCCGTGTTCCTGGTTGGCGGCGTTGACCGTGCAGAGGATGTTGAACTCGACCTGGTGCTTGCGCAGCATCCGCCAGCCGTTCATGACCCGGTCGAAGGTGCCCCGGCCGCCCCGGTCCAGCCGGTAGGCGTCGTGCAGTTCCCGCGGGCCGTCCACGCTCAGCCCCACCAGGACATCGTGCTCCCTGAAGAAGGCGCACCAGTCGTCGTCCAGCAGCAGGCCGTTGGTCTGGAAGGTGTGCTCCACGGTCTGGCCCGGCTTCCGGTACTGCTCCACCAGTTCCATGGATTTCTTGTAGAACTCCAAGCGCATCAGGGTCGGCTCGCCGCCCTGCCAGGCCACCGTCACCGTGGGCGCGCGGTGCGACTCCAGCAGTTGGCGGATGTAGGTCTCCAGGGTGTCGTGGGACATCCGGCTCTTGTCGTTGGGGTAGAGCGCTTCCTTGGACAGGAAGAAGCAGTAGGTGCAGTTGATGTTGCAGGTGGAGCCGCTGGGCTTGGCCAGCAGGTGGAAGCCCGGGGGGGCGTTCTGGTAGACCGTGGCGTCGGGGGCGGACGGATCATCGCTCATGGGGTGGCCTGACAATAGAAGGGGCCCTGGGCGGGCGGGACCCTGCAAGCATAACCTGAAGCGCGGAAAGCCATCGTCTGGCCCGAGGCATCCGACCCCGACGACTGGACCGATCGTGCGGCCCGATTTTTCCCGGCGGCCTGGCCATTTCTGCTAGGATCATGCAGGAAATCCTCAGCCCAAGCTTGCTTGTAAATAACTGCGACCTCAGAGAAATGCACTCGTTTCTACGAGGCCGGTCCCCCCCCCAACTTGAAGGAGACGCCACCATGGCAAGCAAGAAACCCAACATCCTGATCATCTGGGGCGATGACATCGGCTGGTTCAACATCAGCGCGTACAACCTCGGAATCATGGGCTACAAGACGCCCAACATCGACCGCATCGCCAAGGAAGGCGCGCTGTTCACCGACTGGTACGGGCAGCAGAGCTGCACCGCCGGCCGGGCCGCCTTCATCACCGGGCAGTCGCCGATCCGCACCGGCCTGACCAAGGTCGGTCTGCCCGGCGCCAAGCTCGGGCTCCAGCCGGAGGATCCGACCATCGCCGAACTGCTCCAGCCGCTCGGCTACACCTGCGGCCAGTTCGGCAAGAACCACCTGGGCGACCGCGACGAGTTCCTGCCCACCGTGCACGGCTTCGACGAATTCTTCGGCAACCTCTACCACCTGAACGCCGAGGAAGAGCCCGAGTGCATCGACTATCCCTCGGAAGAGAAGTACCCCGACTTCAAGAAGAAGTTCGGCCCCCGCGGCGTGCTGCACTGCTTCGCCGACGGCAAGGGCGGCCAGACCATCAAGGACACCGGCCCCCTCACCAAGAAGCGGATGGAGACCATCGACCTGGAAGTCTCGAAACTCGCCATCGATTTCATCGAGCGCAATGCCAAGGCCGACAAGCCGTTCTTCTGCTGGTGGAATTCCACCCGGATGCACGTGAACACCCACCTGCGGCCTGAATCCGTGGGCAAGACCGGCCTGGGCGTCTATGCCGACGGCATGGTCGAGCATGACAACTCCGTGGGCGAACTGCTGGACAAGCTGGACGAACTGGGCATCGCCGACAACACGATCGTCATGTACTCCACCGACAACGGCGCCGAGAAGTTCTCCTGGCCCGACGGAGGGAGCTCGCCGTTCCGCGGCGAGAAGGACACCAACTGGGAGGGCGGCTGGCGCGTGCCGACCGCGATCCGCTGGCCGGGCGTCATCAAGCCCGGGACCGTCAGCAACGAGATCTTCTCGCACCAGGATATGCTGCCCACCCTGCTGGCCGCGGCCGGCGAACCGGACATCATCGCGAAGTGCAAGGCGGGGCACAAGGTCGGCGACAAGACTTTCAAGGTCTATCTCGACGGCTACAACCTCATTCCCTGCCTGAAGGGCGAAGTGAAGGAAAGCCCCCGTCCGGGCATCCTGTACTGGGGCGACGAGGGCGACCTGATGGCGCTCCGCTACGGCAACTGGAAGATCCACTTCGCGGAACAGCGCTGCACCGGCGCCGACGCCTGGCAGAACGGCCTGACGCCGTTGCGGGTTCCCAAGCTCGTGAACCTGCGCACCGATCCCTTCGAGGAAGCCGACATCGCCAGCATCAAGTACTGGGAGTGGCGGATCGAGCGGGTCTTCATGCTGGTTCCGGCGGGCGCCCTGATCGCCCAGTTCATGCAGACCATGATGGAGTTCCCGCCCCGCCAGAGTCCGGACAACTGGTCTCCCGAGGCCATGATGGAAGGGATGCGCAAGCGCGCCGAGGCCCTGAAGTCAGCCGCCCACCCAGGCTGAGCGGAACCGGTCGCTGATGACTGCCCCATGCACGGGTCCTCCCCGTGCATGGGGCTTTTTTATCGGCTAGGCCGCTTCGTCCTTGCGGTTCCTGGCGAGCTGCCAGGGCCAGCAGCCTTCGATCTCCACCACGATGGACCAGCTCAGGACCGTCCGCACGACGATCAGCAGCCCCAGCGCGGCCACCGCCTTGATGGTGGTCTCGATCATGATGGTGCGGATGATGTCCGCCGCCACCAGGAATTCCAGCCCCAGCAGCAGGCCCCGGCCGATGGTGAACTTGAGCAGGTCGTAGACGTTCTCACGCTTCTGCAGGTAGTGCCCCAGGGCCCGGGCCGCTCCGCCGACGAAGGAGACCAGGATGATGCCCGCGCCCAGGTATTCCAGCGCGTCCGCGGTCAATCCAAAGATTTCCATGGACCCCATAGCCCCTCCAGGCGGACAAACTGGTTCTGTATCGGTTGATGCATTCTAGCGGGGCGCCCTGCGGCCGCCAAGGCCCTTGTAGTCAGCACGCAGCGCCAACTCCAGGTCCCCCACGTCCGGGAAGTTCCGCGCCACCGCCGCATCGAGCAGGGCCAGCTGGGCCGTGAGCTCCTCTGGGCGTCCGGGCAGCTGTTCCAGCAGGTCCGCAAGCAGGGCCCGCAGCCGGCGCGCCACCTGGATGCTGTTGCCGCCGCACTGGCGGATCTCGCACACGGCGAGGCGGAGATAATCCTCCCAGGCCGGGGCCGCGTACACCACCCGGAGCCTGCCCTCCCGGTCGCTCAGCCGGCCCTCGCCCAGGTCGCGTTCGCCGATCCGCTGCAGCAGCATCTGCAGGTGGTCGATGCAGGCGATGGCCGTGGTGGGGTCGTTGATGGCCGGGGAAAGCGCCTTGATGGCGATGTCGACCATGATCCTGAAAACGAAGGCCGGGTCCTGCCGGATCGTGCGCTCCGGGCCCAGGGCCACGCTCCGGCGCAGTTCGCCGGGGTCCAGGCCGGCTCCGCCCCCCTGGACCCGGAACAGCGGGGCGCCGCCGGGCAGGAAATCCCCCACCTGGGGCACCAGCTGGATCAGGCAATCGTGCCGGACCGCCAGTTCCACCAGCCCTTCGGCGTCGAAAGCCAGCAGGACCGCCGCGGGTCCGGCGTGGTCGATGGTCCGGGCCGCGGCGCCGCCTTCGGCCGGGGCCTCTTCCGCCCGGTCCGCCCGGGCGGCCGGGTACATCGCCTCGATGACCTCCAGGCACTGCCCGCCCAGCCGTTCGCAGATACTGACGGGGCGCAGCGACTTGCCCATGAAGTCGATGAAGTAGAGAAACACCCCGGTGCTGGCCAGGGTCAGCAGCAGGGTCGTCAGCACCACCAGCTGCGGCACCGGGTCATCCAGCCGGCCCTCGGCGGCAAAGGAGAACATGTAGGTGAAGGTGAACAGGCCCAGGGTCCATTTGACCTTCGGGCTGCTGAAGGCGAAGGCGATGATCCTCGGCGTGAGCTGGCCCACCGCCACCTGGAGCGCGATCAGGATCATGGACATCAGGAAGACGATGAAGGTCAGCATCGAGGCGCTGATGGCGCCGACGATGGCGCGGGCACCGTCCAGGGAATAGTGGAACAGGGTCCACCGGGTCCACAGATCGAAGGCCCAGACCAGCCGGTGGCAGGCCATCGCCGCGCCCCCGGCGAGCACGGGCAGGATCCAGAGTGAGGATTCCGCCAGGTTCCGGATCTGGTACCGCCGCCGCCAATCCATGGCCACTCCCCTTGCCGATCAGTCCCGAAGGCCGGGGCTCCTTCCCGGTGAGGGACGGCGGCTCGCGGCCGCCGGCCGTCACCGGGGCAGCAGCCCTGGTTGTGAAGGTCACGGACCAGACTACGAAGGTTTTGCCTTTTCCACCACACCTGCGGGTGCAATAAATTTCCTGGTAAACTACCACCAAATCGCTCTGCCTGGCATGGGATGCGGATCAAACGGACCCGCCTTCTGCACCAGGATGGACCTTGCCCCGGCTCTGGAGCGCGGGTGACCAGCCGCCCCCGTGAGCCAGAACGATGGAAGGAATCCCCCATGACCAGCCCGGCCGACCAGACGCAAGCACCGACCCTGGAGGTCGCAAGACTTCTGATCCGCGGCGGCACCACCCGGCTCATGCAGCTCTGGCAGGGGCTGCAGGCCAGTCTCGGCCTCGCGGCGAAAGAAACCGAAGCCCCCAGTGTGGATGAGTCCACGAACCTGGCCCGGGAGCGCACCCAGCTCGCGCTGCAGCGCAGCTACCTGGCCTGCGACCGGACCCTGCAGGCCTGGGTCCGCACCTCGCTGTCCATGATCAGCTTCGGCTTCACCCTGGGCAAGCTCGGGCAGGCCGTGCAGTCGGCCGAATTCAAGGGCTTCCTGCGGCGCGAGTGGAGCGTCGACAGCGTCGCCTACTTCCTGGTCGTGCTTGGGACGGTGGGACTCCTGGCCGCCACCTACCAGCACCTGGTCAGCCTGAGCGGCCTGCGTGCCCAGGGCCTGCGCAACCAGCCCAGCATCTCCTTCATCATCGCGATGTTCCTGGTGCTGCTGGGCGTGTTCGCGTTCAGCGCGCTGGTGATGAACCTATGATATTTACCCTCAGAACATCCCCGAGGCCCCGGACACCAGCCCCACGCCGATGACCGCGGCCGAGACCCCGGCCACCAGCCACAGGTACGGCCCGCGCAGGCGCTGCGGTCCGGGCAGGGCCCTGGCCGCCAGGACCACCAGCAGGGTGATCACCAGCGGCAGCAGGAAGGTGTTGAGCACCTGGGCCGCGAGGTTGAGCCGGAGCAGGTCCGGCGCCAGCCCCACCAGGGCGGCGGCGCCCACCACGCCGGCGGCGTAGACCGCGTAGAACCACCGGGCCATGAACGGCCGGTGCTCCAGGGAGCGCCGCAGGCCGGCCACCTCGCCCACGCCCCAGGCCAGCGCCAGGGAGGACACGATGGCGGCCACCATGGAAGCGCCCAGCACTCCCACGCTGAACACGAACCGGCCCATGCCCAGGCCCAGCAGCGGCGACAGGGCCTTGCTGATCTCGCCGACCGTGCCCAGCGAGGCCCCCCTGCCGCCCAGGACCGCCGCCGCGGCGATCAGCACCGCCCCGGTCAGGGCCTGGGTGAGCACGGTGCCCGCCGCGGTCTCCCAGCGGGCCGCCTTGAGGTCCTCCGGCCGCAATTGCTTCTGCACCGTGGCGGACTGCTGGTAGAACACCATCCAGGGATTGAACACCGCGCCGATGACCGCCGCCACCAGGTAGAGGAACCCCCGGTCGCCCAGGGGCAGGCGCACCGCGTCCCGGGCCAGGGCGGCGGCACTGGGGTGCGCCGCCCAGGCCACGGCGAAGAAGGCCAGTTCGAACAGCCCGATGAGGATCGCCGTGCGCTCCACCCGCCGGTACGAGCCGGTGGCCACCACCGCCAGCAGCACGGCCGCCACCAGCGGCAGGGTGAGGCCGCGGGACAGTCCGTAGAGTTCGCCGATGCCGGCGACCCCGGTGAACCCTGTCACCAGCGAGCCCAGGGTCGCCGCCGCCAGGGCGGCCAGGGACAGCCAGGCCCAGCCGGCGCCGAACCGCTCCCGCACCAGTTCGCCGAAGCCGCGCCCGGTGTGGATGCCCAGGCGCACCGTCAGCTCCTGGACCATGTATAGCATGGGGACCAGCAGGACCAGGAGCGGCAGCAGCCGGTAGCCCCAGCGGGCCCCGGCCTGGGCCGCGGTGACCACGTTGCCGGCGTCGGTGTCGGCCAGCATCACCAGCAGCCCGGGGCCGAACACCGCGCTCCAGCGCAGCGAGGCGCCCAGGCTGGATCCGGCCCGGGCCGCCGGCTTCGCCGGGTCCGGCTCCACCAGAGGCACGCCCGGCGTGCCGGGGCCGCCGGGGCGCCGGTCCGGGCCGGGCTTGGGCTGGGCAGTCAAGGCCGGCCGGGGCTCAGCCGATCCGTCCCGGGGCGCCGGCCCGGGCCCGGAGCAGCTTTCCGCCGGCCAGGTAGAGCACCGCCACGACGATAAAGG
>Ga0316217_10001815_pt1 | contig 26923 bp, 20 predicted proteins | sample 1anoAmetaG_FD_203633 | JGI IMG/M metagenome (GOLD analysis project Ga0316217, IMG submission 203633) | Freshwater microbial communities from Trout Bog Lake, Wisconsin, USA - 1anoA | ecosystem: Environmental > Aquatic > Freshwater > Lake > Hypolimnion/Profundal zone | place: USA: Wisconsin...
TGTCGAGCTGGTGCATCATTTTGAGACACTGCGGTGCCCATGCGCCGCAGTATTTTTCTTATTTACGCGCGTATTTGCGTGCGTTGCGGCAGCGCTAACGCTTCAATATCCCCGTGATTGCAAAACGTGTCATTCCGTGTCTGGATGTCCACGCCGGCCAGGTCACGCGCGGCGTCCAATTTGGCAAAGCCGAGGCCGGCGAATTGAAGAACGTCGGCGACCCGGTGGAACTGGCGCTCCGCTACAACGAGCAGGGCGCGGACGAGATGGTTTTTTTCGACATTACCGCCAGCGCGCATGGCCGCGCGACGATGGTGGAGGTGATTGAACGCGCCGCCGATCAATGTTTCATGCCGCTCACCGTGGGCGGCGGCATCAAGTCCGTGGCCGACATGTTCACCATGCTGCGCGCCGGGGCGGACAAGATCAGCATCAATTCCAGCGCGCTGGCCCGGCCCGAGCTTATTCGCGAAGGCGCGGAAAAATTCGGCAGCCAGTGCATCGTTGTCTCGATTGACGCCAAGAAGACCGGGCCGGACCAATGGGGGGTGTTCGCGCGCGGCGGCCGCACCGCGACCGGTTGGGACGCCATCGAATGGGCCAAACGGGCTGTGGCACTGGGCGCGGGCGAAATCGTGCTGAACTCCATTGATGCCGACGGCACGAAAACCGGGTTTGATCTGGTGATCACGCGGCGCATCAGCGAATCGGTGGGGGTGCCGGTGGTGGCCAGCGGCGGCGCGGGCACGCTCGAGCACATGGCCGAGGTGTTGCTGGAGGGCCGGGCCGACGCCGTGCTCGCCGCGAGCATTTTTCATTTCGGCACCTACACCGTGGGCGACGTGAAGCAATTCCTGGCGGGGCAGCACATTCCGGTAAGATTGTAGGGTCCGGCGCGCAATGAACGAAGCCGCACTTTCCATCGCTGAAATTGAAGCCGTGCAAGCCGCGGCGTGGCGCGATACTTTTTGCCACGCCGCCGCGCATTCGCCCTTTTATCGCGCGCATTTTGCCCGGGCCGGAATTGCCGCAGGCGATGCCATCCCGCTGGCGGACCTCGCCCGCGTGCCGCCCGTTGACCAGGCGGCGGTTGCCGAACACACCGAGCAGTTGCTCTGCGTGCCGCGCGAAAAGATCGTGGACGTGGTCACCACCAGCGGTTCCACGGGCCGGCCGCTGGTCTGGCAGCTCACCGAGCGCGATCTGGAACGGCTCGCGCGCAACGAGGAGCTATCCTTCGGCTGTGCCGGGTTCACTCGCGCCGACACCGTCCTGCTGGCCGTGGCCATGGACCGCTGTTTCATCGCGGGCATGGCGTACTTCCTCGGCCTGCGCAAGCTCGGGTGTGCCATCGTGCGCGTGGGGCCTGCCACACCGGCCATGCACCTGGACATGATTCGCCGCGCGCGGCCGACCGCCGTCGTGGGCGTGCCGTCGTTTCTCCTGCGCCTTGCGGAAAAGGCGGCGGAAGCGGGCTTCGACCTGGCCGGCGGCGGCATTGGCAAGGCCGCCTGCATCGGCGAAGCCGTGCGCGAAGCTGATTTCGCCTTGAACCGCGCCGGGCGGCTCGTGGAGCAAAGCTGGGGCGCAAAGGTGTTTTCCACCTATGGCGTCACCGAACTCGCCGCGTCGCTCTGTGAATGTCCGGCCGGCTGCGGCGGACATCTGCATCCGGAACTGCTCTGGCTCGAGGCGCTCGATGAAGCGGGCCGGCCCGTGCCGGACGGCGCGGTGGGCGAGTTGACCGCGACCACGTTCGGCGTGGAGGCCATGCCGCTCATCCGCTATCGCACCGGCGATTTCGCGGCCATTCACCGCGCGCCGTGCCGCTGCGGCCGGAACACGCCGCGCATCGGGCCCATTGTCGGACGCAAACATCAAAAGCTCAAACTCAAGGGCACCACGATTTTTCCGTCCGCCCTCAAGACGATTCTCGACGGCACGCCGGGAATCTCCAGCTACGCCATCCTGGCCCGCCGGGAAGCCAGCTTGGGCGACGCGGTGGAGGTGAAAATCGCCTGTGCCGGCGACCCCGCGAAAATTGCCCGCGCGCTCCAGGAACGGTTTCAGGGCGAGGCGAAAGTGGCGCCGCAAATCACCGCCGCCACCGCCGCCGAAATTGACCGGCTGCAACTGCCGGACGGCGCGCGCAAGCGCCGCTATTTTGTGGATCTCCGGGGACCAGCATGACGGGCGCGCCAAACATTTGCGTGGTGGTTCCCGTGTACAATCACGCGCTGACGGTGGGCCGCGTCGTGCGCGAGGCCAAGGCCTGGTTTCCCGTCATCGCCATCAACGACGGCAGCACCGACGCCACCGGCGGAATCCTCGCGGCGGAAAGCGGCATCACGGTGGTCACGCTGCCGCGGAATTTGGGCAAGGGCGCGGCCTTGCGGGCCGGGTTTGCCGCGGCGGAAAAACTGGGTTTCACCCACGCCATCACGATTGACGCTGACGGCCAGCACGCCACCGGGGAACTGCCGTTGCTGGCCGCTGCCAGCCGCCGCCAGCCGGACGCGCTCATTGTGGGCGTGCGCGATTTGGTGCGGGCCAACGCGCCGCGCGGCCGCCGCTTCACCAACGACCTGTCCACCTTCTGGTTCAAGGTGCAGACCGGCGTGCCGCTCACCGACACGCAATGCGGCTATCGCTGCTATCCGCTCCCCGCCATCAACCGGCTGCGGGTGAAATCGGAGCGTTACGCCTACGAGCTCGAAGTGATGGTCAAGGCCGCGTGGGCGGGCCTGCCGCTCGCGGCGCAGCCAGTGTCGGCCGATTATGCGGCGGCCACCTCGCGGCTTTCGCACTTTCATCCCTGGCGCGACATGGCGCGGATTTCGCTGCTGCACTCGCGGCTCTCCACCGCGACCTTCTGCGTGCCGGCGCTGCTGCGGAAACTCTCCGCCACCGGCGAACTGCACGGCCTGCCGTTCGGGCAGAAGCTGAAAACGATTTTGCGCCTGCTGTTTTCCGAACACACCGGCACGCCCGCCCGGCTGGCCTTCGCCGTCGGTCTGGGATTCTTCTGCGGCATCGCGCCGATTTGGGGATTTCAGATCATCACCGCCGCCGCGCTGGCGCACAAACTGCGGTTGAACAAGGCGATTGCGGTGACCGCCAGTCACATCTCATTTCCGCTGGCCGCGCCGTTCATCCTGGCGGGCAGTTTGCTGCTCGGCCATTTCCTGCACACCGGCGCGCTGCTGCCGCTGAACGCCCGGACGCTGCTCCACGAAATTCCCGCGCGCTTCGCGGAATGGTTTTTCGGCAGCCTGGCGCTGGGGCTTATCGCCGGCGTGGCCGGAACCATTTTGACGTGGCTCATTGGTTCGCTGTGGGCCGCCCAAAAGCCATCCCCCGCATGACCGGACGCTTTGTCCAACTGCACTTGTTTTTGTCCCGCCAGCGCGGCTGGGTGCTGCCGGCCTTCGTGCTGTTTGTGGCGGCCGCCGTTTTGATGGGGCGCAGCCTCCAACTGAACGAGGATTTCACGGACATTCTGCCCGTGTCCGCGCCCGCTGTGGCCGAGCAGGTCGAGGCGCTCAAGCACATCCGGCAGGCCGAGCGGCTGTATCTGGATGTGGCCACGGCCACCACGAATGCCGCGCAGCTCGCCGCCGCCGCGGATCAATTGACGGCCGCGCTCCGCCCGATTCCGCAACTGGCGGCCGTGAGCGGCGAAATTGATTCCGCTGACTTGGGCGCGGCCTACACGGAGTTGCAGGCGCAACTGCCCTGGCTGCTCAACTCCAATGAACTGCGCGAACTCGAACCGCGGCTGACGCCCGCCGCGCTGGCCAACCGGCTCGCCTGGCTCAAACAGGCCATGATCCAGCCGCAGGGGCTGATGTTCAAGAACGTCGCGCAGACCGATCCCGCCGGCCTCAGCGACGCCGTGGCTGCGCGGCTCCGCGACTTGCAGGCCGGCGCAGGGGGCGCGCAAATCGTCGGCGGACGCATCACCAGCGCGGACGGCTGCCACGTCCTCATCCAGGCCACGCCGGGATTCCGCTCGTCCGAAACCGGCAAGAGCGCCGCGCTCCTCACCGCGGTGTTGCAGGCCGCGCATTCGGTGGAAACCAATTTTCCGGCCGGCGCGGTGAAAATATCCGTGACCGGCGCCCACCGGGCCGCCCTCGACAATGCCACGTTGATCCAGCATGACACCGCCTGGACCAGCGCCCTGGCCACCCTGGCCATCGCGGCGCTGATCGTGGCCGCCTGCCGCCGCCGCTGGCTGGCGCTGCTAGCCTTGGTGCCCGTCTTGTTTGGCGCGCTCGGCGCCATCACCTGCTTTTTCCTCACTGGCGGACTGGTTTCCGCCATCGCGCTCGGCTGCGGCAGCATGTTGATCGGCGTGGCGGTGGACTATGGGATTTATGTGATCTATCAACTTGATGACGCGCTGCCGGCCACCCGCGCGGATTTGGCGCGCGTGGTGGCGGGACTGTCGCCGGCGGTGGCGTTTGGCGCGCTGACCACCATGGCGGCGTTTGTGGTCATGTTTCTTTCGCCGGTCTCCGGCCACCGGCAACTCGGTCTGTTCGGCGCGCTCGGCGTGGGCCTGGCGGCGCTGTTTGCCCTGTTCATCCTGCCGGTTTTCATTCCGGTGAAGCCCAACTCATCCTCATCCTCATCCTCATCCTCATCCTCATCCTCTTCCTCGCCCGCCCCCTTACCCCTAACCGCGCTGCTCCAGCGATTTTTCAACTGGCGCACACGTCATACACGGCTCGTTTTGCCCGCGTTGGCGGTCTTCACGCTCCTCTGCGCCGCCGGCGTCAGCCGGCTGCAATTCGACGGCGACCTGGCGCGGCTCAACGGCGTCACCGCCGCCACGCGACAAGACGAGGCCGCTGTTCGGGCCGCTTGGGGAAAGGCGCTTTCGCTGACCACCATCGTGGTGGGCGGCGCGACGCGCGAAGCAGCGCTGGCGAAAAATGAACGGGTCTTCGCCGCGCTGGAAACTCTGCGCGCCCAAAACGTGGTGGAGTCCTTTTCCTCCATTGCCCCGCTGATGCCGTCCGCGCGCACGCGGGCGGTGCAGGCGGATGCCTGGCGAAGCTTCTGGACCGCTGGACGCCAGTCGGAACTGCGCGAGTCGCTCGCCGCCGCCGCCGGCAAATTGGGATTTCGCGCCGGAGCCTTCGCGCCCTTTCTGGCCACTCTCGCTGCGCCGCCGACGCCGGCCACGGCTGTTGCCAGTCCGGCGCTGGACCGGCTGACGGCCGATCTTTGGAGCGGCCGCGAGGGAGGCATTTATGTGACCACGCTCGTGAAGGTGGCAGACACCGAAAAATTCCGGCAGGCCCATGCCGCCATTAAGGCGGCGGTGCCGGACGCGCTGTTGCTGAACCAAAAAGCGCTGGCCGAAGACATCACGCGGGTGGCGCGCCGGGCGTTGCCGGTGTTTGGCGCGCTGGTGGCGGCGCTGAACGCCCTGCTGCTCTTTCTGCTGCTGGGCCGGATGGAATTGGTGCTGGTGACGCTGCTGCCCATGGCGGCGGGAATTTTCTGGACGCTGGGCACGCTGGGACTTTTCGGCCTGCCGGTGGACGCGGCCAATTTCGTGTTTGTCATTTTCGTCATCGGCGTGGGCGGCGACTACAGCCTGTTTCTGCTGCTGGGCGAATTGGAACCGGTGCGGGGCCGGCCGGAACGCACGGCGTCCACCGGCGGCGCGGTGACGATGTGCGCGCTGACGGCGCTGCTGGGGACGGGCGTGCTGGTGCTGTCGCGGCATCCGGCCCTGTTTTCCGTGGGGCTGACGGCGCTGCTGGGCATCAGCTACAGCCTGCTGGCCACGCTGTTGCTGGTGCCGCCGGCCGTGGGCTGGCTGGCCCGGCGCAGCCTGCGCCCGCCCGCCGTGTCCGGCCCGGCCCCGGCGCCACTGCGCCGCGCAGTCAGCCGGTTGTATCATTTGCAGGGGCCTTATGTTTCGCAGTTCGTTTACTGGAAAATGCGCACGGACCCGCTGTTTTGCGCCGTCGAAAAAGCCGTGCCGCCGCGCGGAGAAATCCTGGATGCCGGCTGCGGCTATGGGATTCTGGCGCACTGGCTGACGCTGGCCGCTCCCGGGCGGCGGGTGTCCGGGGTGGATTTTGACCCGGACAAAATCCGGGTGGCCCGCGCCACGGCCGGCGCCAATCCGCGGGTGAATTTCGCGCCGGCTGACCTGTTGGACGGGCCGGCCTTTCCGTCGTGCGATGGCGCGCTGCTATGCGATGTGCTGCATTATTTTCCGCGCGAACTCAAGGCCGTCTTGCTCCAAAAAATCTTTGCCGCGCTGCGTCCCGGCGGCCGCCTGGTCATTCGGGATGCGATGGCGGATGCGGGGGCGGCCCACCGGCTGGTGATCCGGTCCGAAAAAACCGGCGTATTTCTCGGTCAAAATCAAACCCGGTTCGGCCTGCATTTCGCGGACGAAGAAACCCACCTGGCGCTGCTGCGCGAGGCGGGCTTTCACCAAATCGAAATTGCGAAAGGCGGCGGGCTGGGTTCAAACGTGCTGGCAACCGCAGCCAAGCCGCTGAACTGACTGGCCCATTCAACGATGGTCTTCAGGTGCTAGCTGCTGTAGTTTGTCGTGCCTGCTGCCGGAGATGAATTCCTCCTGCACTTCCCGGACTTTATTCTCTTTGGCTTGAAAATCTGCCGGCACTGATCCCGCCTCGACCCAACGATTGCGTTGCGTCCACTTGGCGACTCGCTGGTGTGTTTTGTCGTTCTGGGGCAGCGGTTTGAGCTTGAAGCTTGCAACCCAAAATCCGTAAGAATTATCCACCCACAGGTCATAAGTCTGATCGGCGAGCAGTTGCGCCTCAATGCAGCCGGTTTCCTCAACGGAGGTGTTCATGAAGTAATGCTTGCCCGGGTCGCAAACGTAGGCAACTGAGTGGCCATTCCCAAGGTCAGCGATGAATTTCGCGTCACACCAAATTTTGGTATAAAGCGCGGAGCCTTGGCGCCCTCTTGGACGTTGAATACAAACCAGCGCTTTGCCGGCCGGTGGTCCTGCCGGCGCGCTTGCCACCGCCGCCATATATTTGCTGGTTTTGCTCATGGGACCGGCGCAGCCGCTGAACAGCGCGCCCGCCATCACGAGGGAACAGATTCCGACGATTTTGAATGTAAGTTTCATGTTTTTCATAAGTTGATTTTTTCTCGAATGTGGTCAGCAAGCGCCTGAACCGGTCGGGGAATGCTCTGCTTTGTCACCCTAAGGCTGGTTCCGCGCCTTCAATTGTCCGACTGAAAGCCAAGGCTATTTCAGCGGATAACTTTTGTCAATTGCCCAAAAAATATTGCCCAAAAAACATCAGGAAAAACCATCGCCGCAAACCAAGACGTTGAAGCGAGGATCTTGGCGGAGAAAATGTTCCTGGAACCGCCTCCCTGAACCGGAGCGCCGAGCACCGCCTCGGCTCGATGGATGCGATTGTTTGCCAACTGGCCGGGACGGTGCCCGGCGTTCCGATCGCGCGTTTCATGGCCGGTGAGCAAGTCCGTAAGGACGTGGCTTCCCATGAACCGGAGCGCCGAGCATTGCTCGGCCGGAGAAAACGCGCCCTCAAACCATGCCGAGCAATGCTCGGCGCTCCGAGCGCGCGGTTCATGGACTGTGAGCAGGTCCAAAAGGAACAAGGGGCTTCCCATGAACCGGAGCGCCGGCCTCCGGGCACGGCTCGTGGGAAATGGACACCTTTGAGCCGTGCCGGAGGCCGGTGCTCCGACCGGGATTGATGAATTGAATTGCGCCGATTCCCCGCGTGTTGGCATCCGAACCTATTTTTTGGCAGGCTTGATGCCGTAAAAGTCCGCGCCTGAATCCAGCCCTTTGAAGATATCCTGCGGACTGCCCAGCATGGTCAGCAGCATGAACGGCACGGGTTGGAAGCGCGCATCCGCCTTGACTCGCTGGCAGAATTCGTAGCCAACCATGAAAGAATACCACAAGTTGATTTCGTCAGCATTTGCCCGTGCTTTAGCGACAAATCAGCGACGAATCAAGTTTTTTGGCAAGCTCCACGTCGGCCGCGGTGCGGTGCCTTGGATCGCCTTAAGTCGGTTTTGGCACTTTTCGTCACGGGCCAGCACCAAAGAGATGACGTGTGGCAAATTCATGGCCGGAACCGCTTTTCAGATACCGCTCGAAATCCTGGGCCAGCGCCAAAGTCTCAAACGCGGCGTAAAATTTCACTTTCCAAGGCTTGAAGTTTGAGGTGTGCACGCATTTCCCCGCATTGTGTTCAATAAGACGGCGTTTGAGGTCTTCGGTATGGCCTCGGTAGAATTCGCCAGGCTTTGGCACCGATTCAAGAATGTATGCGTAAAACATGGAAATCGGAAAGGATGGCCTGCCATCCGTAGCCCGGAACCGGGGCCACACGAGCCCTCCTACGCTAAAGCTACGGAGGGCACCATCCTCCGCCCGAAACTGCTGGCGCAGTTCCGGGCGGAGGATGGTGGAGGCGGCGGGAGTTGAACCCGCGTCCCAAGCCAACCTACCAGCCGCGACTACATGCTTAGCCCGGAGAAGGTTTTCTGCTATGCGATGACGTCCAGGCCCGAATCGCACTGCCTAGTCCGCATGGAATTTTCTCGGTCAACAACGCGCGGTCTCCGCCGTCAACCATGCCTGCCATAGCGTTCATCCAGCGTAGCAGGTGTCTGCCGGCGAACGTCGCAGCAGCTTAGGCTGCGAGGGCTAATTGTTCGTTAGCTTTTTAGTTTTGATGCGATGATTTACGAGGCCAACGCATCGTCCTCGGCATGCCGCCTCTGGCGTGTTCACCTGGTCGAAACCAGTACGCCCCCAAAGCAACCACCGCTATTGTCGTCGGAAATAGTCGGGCGGTCAAGCCGCAGGATGGTGTGTGCCGCAGGATGGTGTGGCCCGCGAGCGGTCGGGCTGATTTGATCCGCAGCGCTATGTCGTTATTCGCCAATTCAAGCTTTAGACGGTCCAGAAGATTTTTGCATGCCTATCCGGTTCCTTGCCAAAACAAATAAACGCGTCTGAAAATGAACGCAGAGGAAAGCGCTTGGAAACCACGGCTGGTTACGGTCTGAAAACCAGCCGGTGTGAGTACCCCGCGGTGAGCCTTTGCTGGGAGGTTGCATGGATGACAATGACACCCCTGGCAACAGGATTTGCAAGCGGCCCTTCCGGCCCCTGCATCTAAAATTTCTTCTCTGCGTCCTCTGCGGCTCTGCGCGAGCTTTGGTCCGGCTTCAAAAGCAAGAAACGGATTGCGCGCAGAGCCGCAGAGGGCGCAGAGGAAAACGCCTGGAAACCACGGCTGGTTACGGTCTGAAAACCAGCCGGTGTGAGTACCCCGCGGTGAGCCTTTGCTGGGCGGTTTCATGGAGGACAATGACACCCCTGGAAACGGGAACTGCAAGCGGCCCTTCCGGTCCCGGCATCTAAAATTTCCTCTCTGCGTCCTCTTGCGGCTCTGCGTTTCGCCGGGTTTGACCAGCAACCGGATAAGCAGCGATTTTTGTCTTCCACTCTCGTCAGCGCTTTGGCTGCTTAATTTTTTGCAATTTTCCCGTGTGCAGGCATCATACGCGAACCACGGTCAGCCAATGACCGTTCCACCCATTGCGATGCGACGCGACGAAAGCAAATGCCAATACCAGACGATGAGCCTGTTCGGGGACGAACCCAAGGCCGCCGCGCCGCCGGTCAAAACCGTCCGGCGGGTGGAAATCTATTTCGACGGCGGCTGCCTCGGCAATCCCGGCCAGAAATACGGCTCCTTCCAGGTCAAACTGGACGGGAAAGAAATCCTGAAGCGCAGCCGGGTGGATTTCGGGTTTGGTACCAACAACGAGGCGGAGTTTAATGCCCTGAAACTGGCCTTGGACGAGTTGGCCGGGTGGTGTCAAGCCGTGGGCATTGACCTGAAGACGTTGTCGCTGGCGGTCGAGACGGATTCCACGATCGTCAAAAATCGGCTTGTGGTGAAAAATGTGATTTTCAAGAAGTATCCAAGCAGCCAGCGGATGTTCGCGCTGGCCAATGAATGTCTGGCCGTCATGAACCAATTCGCGGAGTTCAACGTGGTCTGGAAAGGCCGGGCGAACAACGTCGAGCGCTTTGGCCACTGAACCTGCCAACCGCAGTTGAACAACCAAGGAACAAAGACACAAAGCCTAGAGGAGGAAGAAATTGATTCCGCTGCCCAACCTTCCGCTGCCTTTTTGTCTGTGTCCATCTGTGGTTCAACCTCTTTGGCGGTAATTGATTTGAATTGGTTCCCGGTTTTTCACTAACATTGGCCATCATTTTATGGCCATTCCACTGCGCGACCAAGCCACCTGCAACTACGACCAGATTTCCCTGGGGGAAGTCATGCTGCGGCTGGACCCCGGCGAGGGGCGCATCCGCACCGCGCGGCGGTTCACCGCCTGGGAGGGCGGCGGCGAGTACAACACCTCGCGCGGCCTGCGCAAGTGTTTTGGCCTCAAAACCGCCGTCTGCACGGCTTTCGTGGACAACGAGGTCGGGCATCTCATCGAGGATTTCATCATGCAGGGGGGCGTGGCCACGGATTTCATCCAGTGGCGGGCCGATGACGGGATTGGCCGGAGCATCCGCAACGGTTTGAATTTCACGGAGCGCGGCTTTGGCATCCGCGGCGCGGTGGGCGTGTCGGATCGCGGCAATTCGGCGGCTGCGCAGCTCAAGCCGGGCGATTTCGATTGGGGGCATATTTTTGGCAAGCTCGGCACCCGCTGGCTGCATACCGGCGGCATCTTCGCGGCGTTGTCCGAGACGACTGCGGCGCTGACGATTGAGGCGGTGAAGGCGGCGAAGCAGCATGGCGTGGTGGTGAGCTACGATTTGAATTATCGGCCGTCGCTCTGGAAATCCATCGGCGGTTTGAAGAAAGCGCAGGAGGTGAACCGGGAGATTGCCAAATATGTGGACGTGATGATCGGCAACGAGGAGGATTTCACCGCCAGCCTGGGCTTTGAGGTCAAAGGCGCGGACCACAACTTGAGCGCCATCGAAACCGACGCGTTCAAAGCGATGATTGAAACCGCCGTGAAGGCGTACCCAAACTTCAAGGTGGCCGCCACGACCCTGCGCCGGGTGATCACCGCCACGAAGAACGACTGGAGCGCGATTCTGTGGCACGCCGGGCAATTTTACGAGAGCCGGAAGTATCCGGAGCTGGAGATTCTGGACCGGGTGGGCGGCGGCGACAGTTTTGCCAGCGGCCTGCAATTTGGCTTTCTGGAATTCAACGATCCGCAAAAGGCGGTGGATTACGGCGCGGCGCACGGCGCGCTGGCCTCGACCACGCCCGGCGACACGAGCATGGCCACGCGCAAAGAAGTGGAGAAGACGTTTGGCGGGGGGAGCGCCAGAGTTCAACGATGAAGATTTATGCCGACGATTTTGCGAGCGAAAGGCTATCGCATCGGCTTTTACAGTTCGGAGCCTGACGAGCCGGCACATGTTCATGTTCACAAATCCGGCCATGAGGCCAAATTTCGGCTCGGGCCGGCGCAGTTGAGTTGGAACAAGGGCTTTCGCGAAGTTGAGCTGCGCGAAATCGCGCGGATTTTACAACGGCACGAAAATATGTTATTGGAAGCATGGAATGAAACTGAATAACACCCCGCCGCCTGATATTACGGCGGTGAAAATCACGAACGAACGGCTGACTTTCGAGTTGGAAGACGGTCGTTCGGTCAGTGTGCCGCTCGCATTTTATCCAACATTGATGCTGGCGACAGCAAAGGATCGCCGACATTTTGAAATCTGCCATTCCTCGGTCTATTGGCCGGCAATGGATTGCGACATCAGTTCGGACTGCCTTTTGCGGGGCGCGCGTGAGGCGCGGAAATATGCGGAAAACGCATTGAAGCGCAAAGGCGATCCAGTTGATGCGTGATGCGTGAAACGTGGCTACGGTGGCTCTCAGCCGCTCCCCGCAAATTCAAAAACATTCAACCTCGAACGTCCAAGGATCTCCACTGGGATCGGTTAAAATAAAGGACATGAAGAATGGCAGCGAATGTGGCGCCACGGTTCTGGACAAGATGCTGGAGCCGGTCAGCCGCAGTTTTGGCCTGAAGACGGCGCGCACCGTGGCGGCTTTGCGCGTGGACGCGAGAATGCAAACGCGCGCAGACAAGCTGGCGGCGAAGTGCGATGCGGGCAAACTCACCGCCGCAGAACGCGCGGAGTACGAGGCTTATATTAACGCCAGCACGCTCATCGGGATTTTGCAGGCCAAGGCACGCCGCATTTTGACGAAGGCCGGCTGATGGACGCGCATGTGCGGGACCCACTGGCCCGCGTCAGCGTTTTGGAGTGCGCCAGCCCTCTGGCGCTTTTGGAATGCGCCCGGGGGTTCGTATCGGTGCGGTAGCTCCGCGAATGGGAAAGCGGTGGAGGGCCACCGCTTTCGCTCGCGCGTCCGGCCAACAAATAATCCAGAGCCTGCGGGCGCTCGAAAGCCAACCCGCTTCAACGCTTCAACTTGTTAACGCTTTAACCCTTCAACGCTGAATCCGCGCCGAGCCGCCTTTGGCGAAGGCCTTGACCTGCTCCACGGTGGACATGGTGGTGTCGCCGGGGAAGGTGGTGAGCAACGCGCCGTGCGCCCAGCCGAGATTGACGGCTTCCTGTTCGCTCGCGCCAGAGAGCAAGCCGTAGAAGAAACCCGCGGCATAACCGTCCCCGCCGCCGACGCGGTCCAGCACATCCAATTCGCAGGTGGGGGATTGAAAGGTCTTGCCGCTTACCCAGGCCACGGCCGTCCACGTGTGACGGTTGGTGGAGTGAACTTCGCGCAGCGTGGTGGCCACGCCCTTGATGTTCGGGAATTTCTTCACGGCCTTGTCAATGACCGCGTAGAAGGCCGACGGATCAAGTTTGGATTTGGATTCCACGTCCTGGCCTTCGATGCCCAGACCCTTCTGCAAATCCTCCTCGTTGCCGACGAGGATGTCCACGTGCTCGACAATGCGCGCGAGCACGTCCACCGCCTTGGATTGGCCGCCCCAGATGTCCCAGAGTTTTTGGCGATAATTGAGGTCGAACGAAGTGACCGCGCCGTGCGCCTTGGCGACTTTCATGGCTTCGATGATCAATTCGCCGGTGGTTTCCGAGAGCGCGGCGAAAATGCCGCCGCTATGGAACCAGCGCACGCCCGCGCCGAAAATCGCCGGCCAGTCGAAATCGCCGGGCTTGAGCAGCGCGCCGGCTTCGTTGCTGCGGTTGTAAAATACGACCGGGGCGCGCACGCCGTGGCCCTGGTCGCTGTACACCGTGGCGTGGTTCGGGCCGCGCACGCCGTCGTGCTTGAATTTCTTGTAGAACGGTTTCACGCCCATGGCCCGGACGCGCTCGGCAATCAGATCGCCAATGGGGTAATCCACCAGCGCGGACGCGACGCCGGTGTTCAGCCGGAAGCAGTCCGCGAGGTTGGCGGCGCAATTGAACTCGCCGCCGCTGACGTGGATGTGGCAATCGGTCGCCTTGCGGAACGGGATGATGCCCGGATCGAGGCGGTGGACGAGGGCGCCGAGGGACAGAAAATCCAGCGCGCCATTTTGGGGAATGTTCAAACCTTTGCTCATGATGTTGTTTTGATTGATAAAGTTCCCCCACAGCATTCCAGAATGGCCGCTGCCCGCAAGGCGCATTTTTTTTAATTATTTGCAAAAGAGTTGTGGATTTCGGCAAAACCAAGGCTAAAGCGTTGCCACGGTTGCCGGGAGTGGTGTATGGTGAGGCAAAGCTATGTTGTATTACCAGCGCGGTTCTTTGACCGACAAGCTGTCTTTGGACGACTTGCGGCAGGGTTTGTCCCAGGCCCTTGGCCAGCTTGGCCCGCGCCAGCGGGTGCTGGTCGTCCCCCCGGATTTTACCCGGTTTCATTCCCATGCCGGGGTGCTGACCCGGCTCATTTACGATTATTACGGATCGCATTTGACCGACGTGCTGCCGGCGTTGGGCACCCATACGCCCATGACCTCCCCGCAAATCGCCGAGATGTTCGCCGGCGTGCCGGAAAGCCTGTTCCGCATCCACAACTGGCGCACGGGCATCACCACCGTGGGCGAAGTGCCGGGGGAATTCGTCAAGCAGGTTTCGGGCGGCGCGGTGGATTTTCCGTGGCCGGCGCAACTGGCCAATCTCCTCTGGACGGGCAAACACGATTTGATCCTGTCCGTCGGCCAGGTGGTCCCGCACGAGGTCATTGGCATGGCCAATTACAACAAGAACATTTTCGTGGGCACCGGCGGCCAGGAAGGCATCAACAAGAGCCATTTCGTGGGCGCGGCGTACGGCATGGAGCGGATGATGGGGCGCGCGGACACGCCGGTGCGGCGCATCCTGAATTACGCTTCCGAACATTTCACGAAGCATCTGCCCATTGTGTATGTGCACACGGTGGTGGGGCGCGGCGAGGACGGCAAGTTGGTCGTGCGCGGGCTGTTCATCAGCGATGATATTTCCGGTTTCGACAAAGGCGCGGCGCTCTCACTCGAAGTCAATTTCGAGATGCTCGAGGCGCCGCTCAAGAAAGTGGTGGTTTATCTGGACCCCGCTGAATTCAAGAGCACGTGGCTGGGTAACAAGAGCATCTATCGCACGCGCATGGCCATGGCCGATGGCGGTGATTTGGTGGTGCTGGCGCCGGGCTTGAAGGAATTCGGGGAGGACAAGGAAATTGACCGGCTCATCCGCAAATACGGTTATCGCGGCACGCCGGCGACCCTGGCGGCGGTCAAGGAGAACGCCGAGTTGCGCAACAATCTCAGCGCGGCGGCGCATTTCATCCACGGTTCGTCCGAGGGCCGGTTCAACATCACGTATTGTCCGGGACACCTCACCCAGGCGGAGATCGAAAGCGTCAATTTCAAATATGCGGATTTGCAGACCATGACGCAGCGGTACGATCCCAAGAAACTCAAGGACGGCTGGAACACGCTGGCCGACGGCGAGCAGATATTTTACATTTCCAACCCGGCGCTGGGCTTGTGGGCCTACCGCGGGCGCTTCAAAGATTGAGCGGCTGGAACCGTTGGCAATTTTGTGGTCCGCCTCCTTGCGTCGGCGGCTACCAGACAATTCAAAGACTGACTAAAACCGTTAAAACCAAAAATACAAAAGACAAAGGAAAATTAAGATGAATGTTCCATTCAAAGTGGATTTGACCGACAAAGTGGCGCTCGTGACCGGGGGCGGGGGCGTTTTGTGCAGCACCATGGCGCAGGCGCTGGCGGCGTGCGGCGCGCGGATTGCCGTGGCGGATTTGAAACAGGAAGCCGCGGAAGCCGTGGCGGCGAAGATCCGCGAGGCGGGCGGCACCGCCATCAGCGTGGCGTGCAATGTGTTGGAAAAGGAAAGCCTCGCCGCCGCCAATGAAAAGGTGAAGCAGGAACTCGGCCCGGTGGACATTCTCATCAATGGCGCCGGCGGCAATCATCCCAAGGGCACGACCAGCCTGGAATATCTGCGCAAGGAGGATGCCTCCGGCGCGGTCAAGGATCTCGTGACGTTTTATGATCTCGATCCGAAAGGCATCGAGTTTGTGTTCAACCTGAATTTTCTGGGCACGCTGCTGCCTACGCAGGCGTTCACCCGCGAGATGGTGGGCAAGGGCAAGGGGACGGTCATCAACATCTCCTCCATGAACGCGTTCCGCCCGCTGACGAAAATCCCCGCCTACAGCGGCGCCAAGGCGGCGGTGAGCAATTTCACCCAATGGATGGCGGTGCATTTTTCGAAGGTCGGAGTGCGCGTCAACGCCATCGCTCCCGGCTTCTTCGTTACCGACCAGAATCGCTCGCTGCTGACCAAGCCGGACGGATCATTGACGCCGCGTGCCAACACCATCCTGGCCCACACGCCGATGGGGAAATTTGGCGAGCCGGCCGATTTGCTCGGGGTGCTGCTGTGGCTGACCTCGGATAGCGCGTCGGGATTTGTGACCGGCGTGGTCGTCCCGATTGACGGCGGTTTTGCGGCGTTCAGCGGAGTGTGATCCGAAACTGTGTCCCGCGGGGACCTGCGACAATAGCCCGCAGCTTGAGCTGCGGGTAAAGCCATGTAGCGAAATCAGCCCCAGCGCGGCGGCTGAAGTCGAATAATCTTCGTGGTGGACGCCGTCATTGTGGAAAAGCAAAAAGTGGATGCTCTCCGGCGTGCTGGGGAGCAGATTTGTCCCAAGGTGAAAACTGGAAAAAATGACCACCCCGGCTACTCTTGCGAGAGAGTCCAATGGGTTCTTGTCACCGGGGTGGAACCTTTAAATCGGAGCGGCCAGGGGTATAAGCCACGTGCCCGGATAAGGTCCGAACCGCTCTGGTCGCTTCAATAAACTTACACGATCAAGCTGCTTTGTAAAACAACAAACAAATCATGGGAGTCCCCGCCAAAAGAGAGAATTGCCCGGCTGTGGTTTTCGAGCCTCAACTTCCGGCTTGCTCGCTGGCACCTCCCGGGGCAGCAAAGTCACGATGCCGCCGCTCGCCTTGGCGTTTCGGAAAGAATCTTTGAAACCACGCCGGGAGCCCGGGCCGAACGTGACATTGAACGTGCTGACGATCCCATCGTAGATGATCTTGCCCCGAAACGGCAGCAGTACCGTCTCAACCATCGCCGGCAGCGGTTTCGGGATTACCTGCTCCATGGGGTCAACCAATGCGGTGACGCCGTACGCAGTGGGCTTCTCACCGCAGGCGAGCAGGACCAGGTATTGCTTGAGCTGCCGCAGCGCAATGAAGCGTCCCGACACCAAATGACGCCAGGAGGATACCAGCCGCAACTCTTCTTCTGACAGCCTTGCGGGGTTGGCGACGACAAAAGCGTCAATCAAATCCAACCGGCTGGGAAGCGCTTTCGCCACTGCCTGTCGTTGCTCGACAGGCAGAAACCGATAAGCCACCGCGCGTGCGGGAACCCCGGCCGCTTGAACCTGCTCCATTACAAACTGCATCAAGGCGCAATATAACTTAAAAAACAGTTCGGCATCTTCGCGGGAGAGCAACATAAAATATTTCCAAATAATGCAGCACCCTCACGGCTTTCGCAAATCTTTCCAGAATTCCTTTCCAGTATTCCACATTCATTGAATTTATTTTCCGTGAGCTCATCTTTGTGCCTCGTCAGCGGCGATCAGAACGTCAACCGTTTCCATTGCTCCTGAGCTTGTTCGACCGCGGTTTGCCTGCCCGGATGACGCGCAATGAAAACCCGAGCCCGTTCTCGAATGGCTCCACCTTGGCCGCCACTTCCAGCACCGGATAGCGCACGGTGGCCAGCCCGTAACTACGGTAGGTTGGCGCGAACAGTTCCGTTTCCACCAGGCCTGTCCAATCGGCCAGCGTCAGGAATTTCATGGGCTCGCCAGTGATTTGGTGGTGCGTCCGTTGCTCCACAATCAGCCCGCAGGTCACCACTTCCTGCCCGACATGCTCGGCCAGCCGCGCTACCGGGCAATAGGTGTCCCACGCCACATCCGAAAACAGCTCCAGCGGATGCCCGCTCACAGCGAAGCCGAACAACTCCGTTTCCGCCGCCAACACTTCCCGGCGGGTCGGTTCGCGCAATGCAGTTTGCGGCCGATGTTTCAAATCTGCCGGAGGCAGCAGCCAACCCTGGCCGGAAACCACCCGGCCAAAGTTCCGGTGCAACTGCTGGACCTCCCAAAACTGCGCCGTGCGGGTCAGCCCGAATCCATCGAAAGCGCCGGTGCGGATCAAGATCTCCATTTCTTCGGGCGGCGCCGCCACGCGCTGGTAAAAATTCCCCAGCGACCCGAACGGGCCGCGCGCCCGCTCCGCGATGATCCGCTCCGTCGTGCCGGCCGTCAGGCCCTTCGCGCGCAGGGCCGGCACGCGGATGGCTCCGTTTTCCACCGTAAACGCCGGACCGGGCTGGCGGATGTCTGGCGGCAGGAATTTCAAGCCAAGGCGGTGGCATTCGAGCACATACACCAGCGGATCGTAAAATCCTTTTCCGTTGGAGAGCACGCCCGCCATGAATTCCGCCGGAAAATAGCATTTGAGCCACGCCGCCTGATACGCTTCGACGCCGTAGGCGGTGCTATGGGCCTTGCAAAAGGCGTAGCCGTTGAAGCCGGTGACTAGCGCCCAAACTTCCTGGATCTTCTCCGGGCTGTGCCCCCGGGCACGCGCAGCGGCGGCAAATTCCACCGCGATCACTTCCACCTGCTTATGGTTCTGCTTTACCAGCGCCCGGCGCAGGACGTCCGCCCGGCCCGGATTCAACCCGGCAAAGGCCTCGCAGATTTGCTGGATATGCTCCTCGTAAACCACCAGGCCGAACGTGCTCCGCAGACAGGCTTCCAGCGACGGATGCGGATATTCCGGCGGTTCCATTTTCTGGTAGCGGCGCGTGAACTTTACTTTCTTCTGCTCATTGGCCGCCCCCGGCCGGATCACCGAAACAATCGCCACCAGTCCGTCAATCTCGCGCACGTTACACATCCGGCACAGGCTGGTCATGGCGGGCGACTCGATATGATGCACGGCGCGGGCGTTGCCGGAAGCGATCATGTCCCAGACGGCCGGATCCTGCCACGGTTCCAGCCCCGACAGATCCACGGCCATGCCCCGGCCAGCCAGGGATTGTTGGGCGTCGCGCATCACCGCCAGCCCGCCTTGGGCGAGAATGTCCATCTTCACCAGGCCAACCGCTTCAACCGCATCCATGTCCAGATGCGTCGTCGGCCAGCCCTTGTGCGAAATGAAGGTGGGCGTAAGCTCGCCCATGGCCTGGCGCGAGAGCACCACGCCGCAGGGGTGCATCTTGGGATGCCGGGGGAAACCATCAAGGAACACCGCCATTTCGACCGCGGTTCGGAACGGCTCCTCTTCCAGCGGCAGGTCCCGGCACTCGGGACTGGCTTTGAGCTTCTCTAGCAATTGCGCGCCGCGCGGCCGAACGTCGTCCACCGCCACCCACCCGCCGCCGAAGCTCCACGGAAAATGTTCCGTGAGCCGCCGGATCTGAAATTCCGACACGCCCAGCACTTTGGCCACGTCGGCCACCGCGCTACGGGCTTGGAACGTGGAGAAGCCGCCGACGACGGCGCAATGCTCCGGCCCATATGTTTGAAACAGCAGATTCACAACGTCGTCTTTCCGGTCATGCGGAAAGTCCACGTCAATGTCGGGCAGCTTGTGCAGCGCCATCCGCTCCGGGTTGAGGAAACGGCGGAAGTAGAGGCCGAAGCGGACCGGGCACACATTGGAAATGCCCAGGCAATAGCAAACGAGCGAATCGGCCGCGCTGCCGCGAGTGATCCAACCAATGCCCTGCTGGCGGCACTCCTGCAACAGATCCCAGGTGATCAAAAACAGATCTTCGTAGCCGACCTCGGCGATGATGGCCAGTTCCGTCTCGATTTGGGCGCGGACCGTTGCGAGGGTCACCGCTGCCCCGGTGTCGGACACCAACCGACGCCCAAGGTAACGCTGGCGCCATCCTTCCAGCACCAGCCGGCGCAAACAATCGCGCGAACTGGACCCGTCCGGGGTGCGGAACGCCGGAAACTGAGGTTTGCCCAGCGGCAGATCAAACTGGCAGCGCTCGGCAATCTCCACGGTGTTTTGCACCCAGTCGCTGTGGTCCTTGCAACCCAGCGCCATTTCCAGCGGCGTGCGAAAATGAAACCGGCCGCCCAGATTCTTGTGCGGATGCGCCTGCCGGAGCAGCGTGCCGGTGCGGATGGATTGGACCAGGTCAAATTTCTGCCGATCCGCGGGCGTGCCGTAACGGACCGCCGGCGCCGCCGCCACCTTGGCGGTGTTGGCCGTCATTTCCCTGGCGGCCAGATGGTAGAAGCGCTGGGGGAACAACTCCGCCAAAGCGGGATCGCTGCTGACGGCGATCAGCCCTTCGCCAAACGCCGACAGCAGCGAGCGGGTGATCGGAGCCGCTTGCTTCGCCGCCACCGATTCCGCCCCGGCCGCCCCGGCTGGTCGCGACAGCAACTGGCAGAGGTTGCGATACCCCCGCGCATTCTCCACGTAGAGCAATAATGGATGCTGTTCGACCGTCAACTCGACGCCGAAGATGGGTTTGATGCCCGCCTCCTTGGCTGCCTGGCTGAATTCCACCGCGCCGTGCAGGTTGCCGGTGTCGGTCAGGGCGACGGCGGCGCATTGGTTCTTTCTGGCCAACTCGAGGATGGCTTTCGGCGAGAGCGTCGAATCCAGAAACGAGTAATAGCTGTGTACCCGGAGCGGCACATAGGCCAGCGGGCGGGCGGTGGTTTTGCGTGACGGAAGTTGTAGCCGGAGAGTGACCGCCGGTTCCGCCGGCGGTTCACGCAGCCGAAAATCATGCCCCCGCAACAACACGGCACTGCCTTTTTCCCGGCGCAGTTCATCCACCACCCGGGCCAGCCGCTCACGCGCCTCGCGTCGCGCCATGCCCTGGTCCAGATCAAGTTCCGCACGGAAGAAGCCGGAGTACAGATTGGACAGCTTCAACGACACCAGCCGCAGGCTGACCCGCCGTTTCCAGGCTCGCGGCAGCATGGCCTGGAGCCGGCCATAGACGTCGGTTTCCAGATCCGTCGGTTCCAGGAGACTCTCGCTGCACTGATCCTCGGCCATGTCGTTGTAGCGAACTTTCACGGTGAGGGTGCGGATGCAATGCCCTTCCGCGCGCACCTTGGCGAAGAGCTGGTCCGCCATTCGCCGCAGCACGGCCCCGATATATTCCTCGTCGGTGACGTCCGCCGCGAACGTTTCCTGCTGGCTGAACGTCTTCTGCGGCGCGCGCGCCGGCACCAGCGGGCGCTCGTCAATCCCGTGCGCGAACTGCCGGATCATCCGGGCCTGGCCGCCCAGCACGAGTTCGAGCAACTCCAGCGGCGTGGCCGCAATCTGCCGGATCTCCGCCAGCCCGGCCGAGTTCAGGCGCGTGGCCGTCTTGGGGCCAATGCCGGGCAGCCAGCGGTTGGGCAGCGGGTGCAAAAAGGAAATTTCCGTTCCCGGCGGCACGGACGTAAACGCCGCCGGCTTGTTCAGCTTGGACGCGATCTGGCTGACCAACTTGTTCGAACCCAGGCCCTCGCTGACGGAGATTTTCAGCGACTGCCCGATGGCCCGGCGGATGGTCTGCGCGATCTCGCCCGCCGGTTGCTGGTGATTGGCGGTGAGATCAAAATAGCCTTCATCAATGGAAGTCTGCTCCACGTCCGGCGTAAAATCATAGCAGTAGCCGAACATCCAATGGGAAAACTGCTCGTAGCGCTCGTAATCGCCAGGCAGCACGATGAGCTTGGGGCAGAGCTTGCGCGCCCGGGCGGTGGGCATGGGCGTGTAAACCCCGAATTTCCGCGCCTCGTAAGAAGCCGAGGCGATGATGCCGCGCCGTTCACCGCCCACGGCGATGGGCTTGCCCCGCAGCCGGGAATCGGCCGCCTGCTCGACGGACGCAAAAAAGGCATCCGCATCCAGATGAACAATGGCCCGAGGCATGCGTCATTACTTGGGTTGCCATCGCTCCAGTTGCCAGGCCTTACTCCCTGGCCCTGCGGATGAGAGCCTTGAACACGCCCTGAATCATCAGTTCCTGCGCCGGGAGCAGGTCGGGATACTTGGGATTTTCGGCTTTGAGATAGGGTTTCCCGTTCCGCTTCACAAATGTCTTCAAGGTGCTTTCACCGTCAATCAACGCGGCCACAGTGTCACCGTGGCGCGGCTCCGGGCCATGTTCCAGCACCACGATGTCGCCGTCCAGGATGTGTTTTCCGATCATGGATTCCCCGGTCACGCGCAGGGCAAACGTGTTCCGCGTCGGCTTGAATCCAAGGCTCTCCACGTCCACCGACACACAGCCTTCCGCCCCCTGTTCCTTGTCTTGGGCGAAACCGGCCGGGATGGTGCCGAACAACGGAATATCCATGATTCGGCCGCGGAGTTTATGCAGTGGCGAGGTGATCCGCAGGGAACGGGCTTTGCCGGCGTCCGTGGCGATGAAACCCTTGCGCTTGAGCGCCGCCAGATGGCCGGCCGCCGCCCGGTGGCCGGCAAACCCGAAGCGCCCGGCAATTTCCCGGAGGGTCGGCGCCGGCCGGCCGGCCTGCATCTCACCCTGAATGAATTCCAGAACCCGGCGCTGGGCTTTGGTTGGCTCGGTCATATAGTATCCATATGGATACCACACCAGCAGTCCAAGTCAAGGGTGAAAGTTTGCTTTTAATACCTCATTCAATGGCAATCCACCAGTCCCACTGGAATTTTTGGCGCAACGCCCTGCGGGGGTTTTTCCGGCTTCACGATTTTTGGCAGCGGGGGCAGAAAAAAGTGCTGCGCGCGGCCTGCACAATCCGTTTGACGGGGTTCTGGCACCGCCAACAAGGCTGGCCGAGCCGGTCATAAACGCGCAATCGTTCGGTGTAAAAATCCGCGCTGCCCGTGGCGCTGCCATAATAAAACAGCCCGTCGGAGGCGTGGGCGCTGAAATTCAAGGGGATGGTGCTGCCCTGCTCGATGGCGGCCGTCAAAACCTCGCGGATGGCCTGCCAGAGCTTCTCCACCTGCGCGCGCGTGAGCCGGTTCGCGGCCCGGCGCGGCGAAAGGCCGGCGCGAAACAGGGCTTCGCTCGCGTAGATGTTGCCAATGCCGGCGACCAGGGACTGGTCGAGCAGTTTCACCTTGATCGCCTGGCGCGAGCGCTTCAATTCCCGCGCCAACAGCTCCGGCGTGAACGCTTCCTCCAGCGGTTCCGGCCCCAGTTTTTTCACCGGGCTGGCGTCCAGCGTCAGCCGTCCGAAATAGCGGGGATCCTCGTAAATGAAGTCGCGGGCGCCAAGCTGCAGGATGACGGCGGCATGTTTGGGCCGGCGGGCGTGCTTGGCCGCAAGAAACATGCGGCCAGTCATGCCGAGGTGGCCCAGCAATATGAAAGTGGCGCGAGCGCCGCGCGAGCGCAGTTCAAAGAGGAGGTATTTTCCGCGCCGCCTTAAGCCGAGAAATTTCGCCCCGCGCAGCCGGCGCTTGAAATGGGCGGCGGAAGTCGGGGCCAACACCTCCGGGCGGCGGATTTCCACCGCTTGGATGGTCCGGCCGTGAAGCAGCGGACGCAGATGGCGGGCGAGAATTTCAACTTCCGGCAGTTCGGGCATGATAAAATGAGGTGCAGCTTTTTCAATGTAACGCAGACGTTCTTGTCTGCGGGTTCTGGCGACTTTCCTGTCCCCAGTTCCCAAATAGAAACACGGGACTGGAAAGTCCCGTGAACCCGCAGGTTGGAAAGCCTGCGCTACGGACACAGCGTGATTCGACTCGGGTTTTCGGGCCAAAAACTTTAAGCATGAGAAATCAGGGACGGCTCGTTCAAGTCGTCGGCCCATAATCTGCGCGCTGGTGGCGCAGCAAAGCAAGCACTTCCTCGTCGGTGGTTTGGGAAAATCGTTGGTAATACTGTCCCACTGCCTGGAAACGCGGGTCCGTCAGACAGGTGACGACCTGATCGGCGCTGCGGGCGAGTCGTTCCCAGGCGCTCGTGGAGGCCACCGGCGCCGCCACGGTGATGTGCCGCGCGTGCTTGTTGCGGGCGGCTTGAACCGCGGCCTCGGCGGTGGCGCCGGTGGCCAGACCGTCGTCCACCAACAGCACCCGGCGGCCGGCGAAATCGGTTTTCCGTTCCGGCTGGAATTTCCGGCAGTATTCGCGCAGCCGCCCGGCTTCCTCCGCAAGCACGGCGGCGAGTTCCGTCTCGGCGAGGGGAAAAGCCGCAATCACATCCTGGTCCAGGATCAATACTTCCGTTTCGGCGAGCGCGCCCACGGCAAATTCGCGGTGCCACGGATGGCCGATTTTGCGCACGACCACCACCTCAAGCGGACGCTGAAGCAGGTGCGCCACCTCTGCCGCCACGACGATTCCGCCGCGCGGCAGGCCGGCGACCAGATCAGCCTCCAGTCCCAGTTCCTGCAACCGGAGGCCCAGCTTGCGGCCGGCATCTTGGCGCGAGGCAAATGACATTCAACTTCTATCTCGCCCCTTTTGGGGGAAAAAGCAACGGGGAAAAGTGCGGGGTGTTCTCACTGTCGGTGGCCATCACAGCGGAAAAGCATGGGAACTGAAAGTGGCAAAGCACAACACCGTACCGCCGATTGGTAATCGGCTGTATCGCCGGTTGGCAACCGGCAGGGCGACGGTCGGTTTGAATCGTTGGAACCCAAACCGTTCCGACTGTAACTCACTCAATTACAAGGCAATAGTACGCCTGGCTTTAATGGGCTGCGAATGTGGTTCTGTTTTTTTAACCATGCCTCACCTGCTTGAGGCGAGGCTCGCCGTGCCTAAAACAAGCAAACAGAAGGCGATTTTTTCACGGATATATCAGCCGAAAGAACACGCTGCCATTCGCCGGGTTGATGGGGCAGACAAGCTGGTTGGTGGTGGTCGAGGCGGAGATGCGGGTCCAATTGTCTCCCAGCCCGCCGGCCAAAGCGTTGGTTTGGGATTCCAAGGTCCAACCCGTATGATCCGCCGGCCACGACAGGGACAAGCTATTGCCGATGACCTGGAAAGTGAGATTGGTCGGACTGGTGTTAACGCTGCTCACCACCGTTAATTTAATGTGACCCGCCCCGTCATCCACAATGGATGCGGTTCCGAGCGGGGCCACGTCAAACACCGGCGACGGATTGAACGATCCGCTGATGCTGCCATAGGTAAACAAAGTGTTGGTACCTGCCCATAAGGCCGTTCCTGATGTAATATGGATCACACTTCGGTTCGGAACCAATTGGCCGGTCACCACCGCGTTGTTGCTCGCGCCGGCAGCGGTCACCACAAAATTGTTGGTGGAGTTGGCGTTCAAAACCAAATTGTTGCTAAAGGTCAAGGTGCCGGCGCCGTTGGTGCCCGGAGCCAGCACGCCCCCGGCGTTCAACGTCGCCGCGCCGTTGATGGAACCCGTGCCACCCAGCGTGCCACCGCTGCCCACCGTCACCGCGCTGCCGGCCGCCAATGAGCCGTTCACCAGCAACGCCCCCGAGCTGACAGTCGTGACCCCGGCATAGGCGTTGGTACCGTTGAGGGCCTGCGATCCGCCACTCCCCAAGCTCACCGTCAACGCCATGTCGGCTGGCGTGGCGGCCATGATGACGCCGCTGAAGGAATAGCTGCCACCGCCCGCCAGTGTCAGCGTGTGAACTCCCGTCCCGGTGGAATCTGTCACCGTGCCGCCCGCGCCGGACACATCGTTCAATCCCGCGATCGTTTGGCTCACATTCTGGAGATCCAATAGAGTTTGGATTTTTTGAGCGGTGCCAGACGCCACCGACACCACGTTGTTGGAATTCAGAGCGCTGGCATTTTCCACCAAGACGGAACCGGCGAGAATCTGCACCGTGCCAGCAAAGCTGGTGTTCGCGCTGAACAGCGTAAGCGGACCGCTGATGCTGGCCTGGATCAGGCTGGTCACATTAGAGCCGACGGTCCCAGGCCCAGTGTTGTTAAGGTCAAATCCCGCCATGCCGGTACTGTCATTGCGGACCCAGCCCGTGTTGTTCACCGGCGCGCGAAAATCCGTGATGCCGCTGCCGGTGTTGGTGACAATGACATTTCCGAGACCGGTGATGCCGATGCTGGGCAGGTAACGCAGGGGCGAGGCTGCGGTCTGTTGGAGCCGGACGGTGGAATTGGAGAGGGTGATGTTGCCCCAGTTCTGCACCTGGCCGCTGTTGTTCCAGGTGCCCAGCAACGTCCGGTTGCCCATCCCGATCACGGTCACCGGCTGCAGGGCGCTGACCCAGGCTCCGCCCACCTCCACGGCGGCATCCGCACCGTTGGTATTGCCGAGGGTGATCAGATTGGTGCTGTTCCCGAACCCGTTGCCATTGGAGGTGTAAACTGTGCCCGCTTGAACCGCCAAGCCACCGGTGAACGTGTTCACGCCATTCAGCGTCAGCAGGCTGGCAGTGGTTTGAAGCACTTGGCCCGGGCCACTGATGATGCCAGCATAAGTCTGGCCGAACGGATTGGCAAAAACGAGACGTCCGTTGTTGGTAATGTTGCCGGCCAGCGCACCGTCATTGGCCACCCCGTCGCCTAATTGGAGCGTCCCGCGGCTGATGACCGTGCCGCCGGTGTAACTGTTGCTGTTCGCCAGCACTACCGTGCCAGAACCATTCAGATTCAGCGCCGCGGCGCCGCCAATGGTGCCGCCCGTAAAACTGTAAACCTTGGCATTATTGCTGAAGCTGAGGCTGGCCGGCGACACGGTAGCCAGATTGGTGATGGCCGTGGTTCCGGCGGCCGTATCATCGAACACCACCGCGCTGTCGTCAGCATAGGTGGCGGGCGAGCCGTTGACCTTCCAATTGTACGAATTGGCGATATCCCAAGTGCCGTTGACCCCACCGGTCCACACTTCCGGCCCCGCCACGGGCGTCACCGTGAGCGCAATCTGATTCGCATTGCTGACCAGCACCCCCGACCAGTTGGCCGAGAGTTGCAACTGAAGATTGTTAAAGCTGCCATTGAAACTTCCGGAATAATTGATCAGCGGACAGGTTTTGCCCACCAAGGAACCGGTGATTGCCGGGATGGCGATGGTGCAGGCGCCGTTGACTGTCACGTTGCTGGCCACCACCAAGGGCGTAACCGTATTGGACACGTTCAAAAAAGCCAGGGTGGCCCCGGCCGCGACCGTGAGGTTGGATACCAGCGCGGAACCAGCGGACAGGTTGTTGATGCCCAGGGTGGCCCCGTTGGTTACAAAGAACGCCCCGTTACCAGCAAATACGGTGGATACCACCAACTCGCTAGGACGCACCGTTTCAAATTTCTGAACGCCACGAAACCGGGGAATTTGAGAAGATCAGCGCTTTTAAGCGTTCCGGGCCGCCATCGCAATGGAGAAAGCGTTTTTGAAACTTGCGCGTGGTCACGC
>Ga0316217_10001817_pt1 | contig 26911 bp, 25 predicted proteins | sample 1anoAmetaG_FD_203633 | JGI IMG/M metagenome (GOLD analysis project Ga0316217, IMG submission 203633) | Freshwater microbial communities from Trout Bog Lake, Wisconsin, USA - 1anoA | ecosystem: Environmental > Aquatic > Freshwater > Lake > Hypolimnion/Profundal zone | place: USA: Wisconsin...
TTTCCGCCAGCGGCACGGTACAAACGCGCGGGTCCAGCGGCTGCATGACCACCCCGTCCTCGTCCAGTTGATACACCGACACGGAAATGCCGCCGGCGGGGTCGGCGCGCGGCACATTAACCTGCGCAATCGGGCGGCGCTCCGTGACCCGGACTTTCAGCGTATGCGGCAGCACCCGCTCGACGGAAACCGAATCAATCACCGAAACCAGTTCCAAGTTGCGCTTCACCTCCGCCAGATCCAAGGCAATCAAATTGGCGCCCAGTTTCACCCGCGTCCAGCGCCGCAGTTGATCGGGCGCAATCTTTCCATCGGTTTGCGCATCAATCAACTCGATGGCAAAATCCTGGTTTTCATAGACAAACGTGTTCAGCGCCACTTCGCCGGTTTTCCAAAACAGATAGAGCCCGAACAGGGTGCCAAACAGAACGAGGAAGGAAATCCGCGCCAGCCGCACGCGGCTGGCGCGCACTTGATCAGAACGCATTTTCACCTCCAGCACTTGGTGCCGGTGCAATCGCCGGTTCCGCGCTGGTGTGCGCTTAAACCACATGGCCCACCTTTCTGCCAGCGGCGGAGCCGGCGTCCGCCCGCGCAGACACCCCGGTTTTGCGGGCCAGCGCCAAGTTCACCATCCGTTGGCACAATTCCGCGTAATTCATGCCCGCCGCCGCCGCCGCCTTGGGCAGCAGGCTGGTTTCCGTCATGCCCGGCAGCGTGTTCACTTCCAGCACCACCGGCGAGCCGTCCGCGCGCACCATCACATCCACGCGCGCGTAATCGCGGCCGCCAATGGCCTTGAATGCGCCGAGCGCCGCCGACTGGAGGCGCTGCGTGGTCACCGCGTCAAAATCCGCCGGACAAAAATACTCCGTGGCGCCAGCCGTGTATTTGTTCCGGTAATCGTAACTGCCGGTTTTGGGACGGACCTCCACCACCGGCAGCACTGCGCCGCCGAGCAGCCCGATGGTAGTCTCGCGCCCGATGATCTTCTCCTCAATCAGAACCTCGGTATCGAACTTCAGGGCCGCCGCCAACGCCCCGGGCCAGTCGCCCGCCCGTTCGACAAATTGCAGGCCCACGCTGGATCCCTGGCGCACCGGTTTGACAACCAAAGGCGGCGAAAAAGCGGCCGGAAACGCGGCGGCGGACGAATTCACCGCCACAAATTTCGCGGTTGGCACTCCCGCCTCGAGGCAGCTTTGTTTCGTCAGCACCTTGTCGAAGGCAATCCGGCTGGCCTCGGCATCGCAACCGGTATAGGGCACGCCGAGCCGATCCAATTGCCGCTGCACCGTGCCGTCTTCGCCATAGGTTCCATGCAACGCCAGAAAAACCACGTCGGTCTGGGGCGGCAAATTCCACTCGGGCGTCCGCGGATCGAGTTCCACCACCTCATGGCCGAGAGAACGCAACGCCGTGGCCACAGCCGCACCCGAGCGCAGCGAGACTTCGCGCTCGGCGCTCGACCCGCCCAGCATCACGGTAATGTTCAACTTCCGGCTCATTTTAGTTCCACAAATTCTTCCAATGACACGGCGATTTTCGGAAACTCCCGCAAAATCTGCCGGTCGGTTGTCACCAGCGGCACTTCGAGATCCTGGGCCAGCGCCACATATTCACAATCGTAGGCCGAACAGTCCGAAGCCAGCACCAGCTTGATGATCCGTTCGGTCGGCACCGTGAATTCCTGCGCGCCCAAATCTTTCTGCGCATTCAAATAGGCGGCATTGGCCTCCGCCTCGGTCAACAGCTGCTTTCGCAAATAGCCCGCCAGCACATTCCGAAACTCCGCGCGCCACAAAACCGGGGCCGCCCAGGCGCCATCCCGCCCTTTGGCCGCCTCGGCCAATTCCGCATAGCCGCTCGGCAGCCAGAAATAAACCAGCACGCTATTATCCACGACAATCATGCGCGGCCGGTTTCCTTGAACCGCCTCACGTCCACCGCCGTCACCCGGAACTTCAGCGAGTTGCGAAACTCCCGCGCCCGCTGGATGACCGCGCTGGAATCGGCGGGCGTGCTGCGGACGCTGGATTCCAGCACCGCGATGGCTTCCGTATTCAAGCTGCGGCCATGCGTGGCCGCCCGTTTCTTCAGCGCCAGATGCGCTTCCTTCGACAGCCCTTTGATGGTGATGGTGATCATGGCGCAACCATAACGCAACCATTTTGATTGTCAACGGTTTTTCTGTTTTTCGTGGCGGCACACATCCCGGCCGCCCGAAAAAAACGTGGCTGGTCTGGTGGCTGCCGAAAAACCCCAAGCGTTTCGGTGTGCGCGAGGTTTCTTCCGCCGGGCTCGGAAGCCCGGCTCCACGGCAGGCACGGATGCCTGCCGCCACATCATTCACCAATGATTTCCACTTCTGGGTGCAGCTCGACCCCGCGTTCGGCCCGGGCCCGGGCCTGCAATAGGCCAATCAGCTCCAAAACATCCGCCGCGGTGGCGTCGCCGTCGTTCACCAAAAAATTGCCATGCTCTTGCGCAACCCGGGCGCCGCCGACCCGCGCACCTTTCAGGCCGAGCTCGTCAATCAGCCGCCCCGCCGGTATCGTGGGCGGATTCTTGAACATGCAGCCGGCGCTCGGCGCCGCAGGCTGCGAACTCCAGCGCTTCTGGCTGTACGCGCTCATGCGCTGGGCGATGGATTCCATTGAATCCGGCCGGCCGCACCATACCGCTCCCAGCGCAACCAAAGTCTTCAGCGTCGCGCAGCCGCGATAGGCCACTGTCAGATCACGCGGCAGCAATTCGTGGATGGCGCCCGCATAATCCATCACCCGTACCGCTTCCACGACATCAAACGTGGCGCCGCCCATTGCCCCGGCGTTCATCCGCAACGCGCCGCCCACGGAGCCTGGGATGCCTTCCAAAAATTCCAATCCGCTCAGGCCGTGCCGGCGCGCTTCGATCGCCACGTTTTTCAACCGCGCGCCCGCGCCGCAACGCAATCGCCCCCCGGTCACCTCGATCCGGCTGAACTCCGGCTGCGCCAGACAAATCACCACGCCGCGAAAACCCTTGTCCCGAACCAGCAAATTCGAGCCGCGACCCAGGATGAAAAACTGAACACCGTGTTCGCCGCAAAACTTCAGCAGTGCGGCCAGATCCGGTTCGCCGGCCGGCTCCACATAGACATCCGCCGGCCCGCCGACTCGCAGGGTGGTGTGCCGGGCCATCGGCTCGTCGCGCCGAACCACCGTCGCCGACGAAACGCGCGCCACCAGCTCATCAGCCAAGGAAAAAAATCCAGCAGTCATCTGGCAGCCGCCTTCACCTTCAAATTGGCTGGCGGCGGCTTTGCTTCCGGAGACACCAGCGAAACCGGCAGCGGATCCGTGCTGGCGGAAATCACGCCAAGCATGCTTTCGGCGATTTTTTCGGCCGCCAGGGGGGCGTGCCATTGCGCGGCCAGCTTGGTTTGCATGGCCGCGCGCAAGACCGCGTCTGCCACCAGTTCGCGCAGCAGCCCGGCGACTTTTTGGGGACTGGAGTGTTTCTGTTCCAGCAATCTGGCGGCGCCGGTCGTTTCCAATGCGAGGGCATTGGAAAACTGATGGTTGTCCGCCGCAGCCGGATACGGCACCAGCAGCGAAGGCAAGCGCATGGCGGCAATTTCCGCCAAAGACGACGCACCGGCCCGGCTGACGCTGGCGGTGGCGGCTCCTAACGCCAAATCCATTTCGGCAAGAAATGGTTTCACCGCCGCCTGGATCCCACGCAGCGCGTATGCGGCTTGCACTTTTTCCACATCCTGCCGGCCGGCCAGATGCAGCCATTGCCAGTCCAGATCGGCCAGCAAGGGCAAGGCGGACAAAATCATCTCATTCAGGCCACTCGCACCCTGGCTGCCACCCACCACCAGAATTGTGGTCCGGTTGGCTGCCAGGCCCAACGCGGTGCGACAATCTCCGGGGGCGCGCAACCCGAATTGAAACTCCGGCCGGACGGGGGTGCCGGTAGGCACGACCTTGCGGGCGCGAAGCCGCGCGGCGGTTTCGGGAAAGCCGATAAACGCCACATCCACAAACCGCGAGAGATACCGATTCGCCTTGCCGGGAATGGCGTTGGATTCGTGCAGAAAAGTCTTTGCGCCCAGTTCCTTCGCCACAAAAATGGGCGGCGCGCTGGTGAACCCGCCCATGGCCAGCACCGCCTGCGGGCGGCGCCTGCGGAAAATCTTGCGCGCGGAAAACAACGATTTCACGAAACTGCCGGCGAACGAAAAATAATTCCGGTTCTGGAGGCCGACGGCGGGCAGCGTGAAGACTGCAAACGGAGCGCCGGCCTCCGGCACGGCTCGCGGGAGTTCACCGGACTGTGAACCTGGCGAACAAGCCGAAGCTGGAACTCCACCTGAATTGCTCCAGGTCGGAGACCGGCGCTCCAACTCCGCTTTTACCGCCTGCTGGTCCACGTCCTTGGGGGAGACGAGCAGCGCCACGTCGCAACCGCGCTGTTGGAGCTGTCTAGCCACGGCCAAGCCGGGAAAAAGGTGGCCACCCGTGCCGCCGCACGCGATGGCGACGAACGGATTTTTCTGGGAGAAAGGATTCATGCAGTCCGGGCGGCAAAAGGATTATCGTTGGGCACCACATCGGAGGCGGTAATGGTTCCCGGCACGGCCCGGCGCGCGACGCTCAACAACAGGCCGATGCACGTCAACATGGCCAGCAGGTTCGATCCGCCGTAGCTGATGAACGGCAGTGCCAGACCTTTGTTCGGCAGCGCGCTGGTGACGACGCCGATGTTGATCGCCGCCTGCATGCTGATGAGCAGGGTGATACCGGAGGCCAGCAGCGTGCCAAACCGGTCGCGCGCATGCAGCGCAATGTAAAGCCCGCAGAATGCCATCACGAGAAAGGCGGCGACGACGAGCAACGTGGCGGTCAGGCCGAGTTCCTCGCCAATGATGGAGAAAATAAAATCGGTGTGATCTTCGGGCACCCAGCCGAGTTTCTGCCGGCCGTTGCCCAGCCCCAAGCCGGTCCAGCCGCCGGAGCCGAGCGCGAGCATAGCCTGATACGCCTGATAGCCCACGTCTTCCTTGTGCTGCTCCAAATCCAGCCAGCTAAAAATCCGCTTCATGCGCATGGGATTGTGCAGCAGCATAAACACCGCGCCCCCTGCGGCAGCCAGCACCGGCGGAAGAAAGAATCGCCAGCGGGTCCCCGCCAGCAGCAACATGGCCGCCCCCACCGCAGCCAGCAAAAAAGTGGTGCCCCAGTCGGGTTCGCGAAAGATCAAAACCAATTCCCCCGCGATCAGCAGCATGGGCAACACTACTCCCCAGGTGAAGGTATGCATCCGGCGTTGAAAGCGGTCGCCATACCACGCCAGTGCCAGGATGAGCCCGATTTTGCCCAGCTCGGAAGGCTGAAAGCTGACGCCATGAAAACTGAACCAGCGTCGCGCGTTGCCGCGCACGGAGCCAAGATGCGGCACCAAAACCAGCGCGAGCAACAGCAACGCCACCACGAAAAGCGGCCAGGCGTATTTCTTGAATATTTGATAATCCAAGCTCGCCGCCACCACACAGGCAAGGAAACCGAACCCGCACCAGATGAGCTGCATCATCAAATAATGCGCGCCAATCTCAGAATGCGTCCGACCGTCCCGCATCACCATGCTGGCGCTGTAGAGCATTACCAACCCCAGCGCGAGGAGGCTGGCGACGCAACCCGACAGAGTTGTAACGGCGACTTTCATTTCCAGAGTTCAAAAATGCCAGCCGCGTTCACACCGGGTCAATGACCGGGCGCGGGCGCGGGCGCGGTCGGAGCCGGGGCGGGCGTCGGCGGCATCATGGGCGCCGCCGTCGCTTCGGGAGCGGGGGCCGGAGCGGCAGTTCCGGCCTTGGCGGGAATCGCCAGCTTGTCACCAACGTGGATGTGATCGGTGGAGGCGATTTTAGGATTTGCCGCCCGAAGCGCTTTCAAGGTCACGCCACTTTTCTTGGCGATTTTACCCAGCGTGTCGCCGGATTTCACTGTGTAAGATGCGCCGCCCGCTTCCGCCGTGCCGGTAACCGCCGCCGCTGGCGTGACCGTGGCTGATTCCGGTGCTTTCGCCGGAATGACCAGCTTCTGCGTGATCTTCAATTTCTTCGGATCCACGCCGGGATTGGCCGCTTCGAGGGCTTTGAGCGTCACCCCCTGCGCCTTGGCAATCTTGGCGAGTGAATCGCCTTGGGCGACGACATATTCCGACCCGGCGGTAGGTTCGGCGGGCGCGGGGACCGGCGGCGGCGGAGTCACCGGCACGGGCGGCGGCGTGGGCACGGCATTGCTGGGGGCCGCCGCGAACGAATTGGACGAGTTGTCCGGCGGCGGTGTTGTGGGGTTGCCGGCCGGCAGGGAATTGGAGGCGCCAAGATCCACCGGCGGAGTGGTCTGGCCAACATCGGTGGGTTGCTCGCGCTTGCAGCCCTGGATGAGCATCACCGCGAGACTGCCCACGCACACCGTCAGCACACAGGAGACGGCGAGTTTGAGGCGAAAACGGCGCTGGCTTTGTTGTTCAAGCAGCGAGCCTTGGGGAACGAACGGATTCGGATTATTCATAAGTTTGGCGCAATTGCGTCCTGGTTTCGAGGTCGTATTTTATTTTTGAGTTTAGCGCGGCGGAACTTTCCCTCGAAAAATTTCGCAACGCATTAAAATTTGTCTTATGGCTTTTTTTGGAAACGGGCCTTAACCGGTCGCGGAAATCACCACCGGCGGAAAGCTGAAAATGTAAACCAGTCTCGCCGGCTGGCGCGCGCCTGGCCGTTCTCAAACCAATTGATAACAATCGCCGGGCGGTTGTGCAAGCCGCAAAGCGGCGGGCAGCCCGAATTCCGAATTCCGAAGTCCTAAATTCCGAAATAAGCCCGCAGCCCGAATTCCGAAAGGAACTCTCCGCCGCCCGGGAAAAACGGAGGTGCAATTTCACATAAGTCTTCCTATTCGGATTTCGAGCCTCAGATTTCATTCGGATTTCGGATTTCGACCTGCGGCGTTCGAGATCAATATTTGCGGCGTTTTTCATGGTTATTCGACTTCCGTTCACCGCAGTTTCAAGGTGGCCAGCGCCACCACCGCGCAGAGTACGCACAGGATGAAGAAGCGCATCACGACCTGGGACTCGTGCCAGCCTTTCCTTTCAAAATGATGATGCAGGGGCGCCATCAAAAAAAGCCGCTGACCGGCGCCGGTCCGCAGGCGCGTATATTTGAACCAGCCCGTCTGCAACAACACCGACAGCGCCTCCACCACGAACACCCCGCCGGCAATGACCAGTACAAACGGCTGGTGGATCAGCACCGCGACAATGCCAAACGCGCCGCCCAGCGCGAGCGATCCTGTGTCCCCCATGAATACTTTCGCCGGATGGCAGTTAAACCATAAAAACCCCAAGCCCGCCCCCAGCAGCGCCGAACAAAACACCGTCAGTTCGCCCGCGCCCGGCACATACGGGATTTGCAGATATGCCGCAGCTTTCACGTTGCCCGCCAGATAGGTGAACACCAAGAACACAAATCCCACGATCAAGGCGCAACCAACCGCTAAGCCGTCGAGACCATCAGTCAAATTCACCGCGTTCGAGCTGCCGACAATCGCCAGCGCCACCACCACCACACCGGCGACCGCGCCGATATCAATCGGGTACTTGTAAAACGGGACCATTAGGATGGAAACCAAATTGCTGTGATAGACACCCTTCGTCCCCACCAAATGTAACTCGCTCTTGGCCGGCAGGTTCCACAGGTAAATGCCCACAAACGCCGCCAGCACAATCTGCGTGAGCAATTTCACGCGCGGCGGCGTGCCGCCGCCGCTCTGTTTCAAAATCTTCGCGTAGTCGTCGTAAAAGCCCAGTCCCGCCAAGACCAGCACCGACAGCATGGTCAATTCCACTTGGGCGTTCCATTGCGCCCACAGCATGGTTGAAAACACCAGGGCCAGAACGATCAAGAGCCCGCCCATCGTCGGCGTGCCTTTCTTGCTGCCCCGCGAATTCGCAAGCCCCGCCCCCCCGGCAATGTCCACGTATTCCTGGCCAAACTTCAATTCCTTCAGCCAGCGGATGACTTTCGGTCCCAGCCACCAACTTAAAAGCAGCGACGTGATCGCCGCGCCGGCGCTCCGCACCGTGATGTAGTGGAACAGGCGCAAGAACGACAGCCGCGGCTGCCAGTCGGTGCCGTGCGCCCAGTCCAAAAGGTATTGGCTCAAATAGTCGAGCATGTCCAACGCATTTACGATTTACGATTTTTCAGGCTGTCTGCACCGGGCCGCTCTCCGGCCCGCAAAATAATCAGCGGTGGCGGTGCCTGGATATTCCGCAGGCAATCCGGTACCGCAAACTTCCAAGTCTGCTGTATCGCGGGTTTCCAAACCCGCGGATGCCACGCATTTTCGACGCCCTACCGATTTGGAAATCGGCGATACAGCAGGTTTGGAAACCTGCGCTACATCGGTTTTTCCGCTTTCAAAGTCTCCGCGATCCGCTCCAACCGCGACGAGCGCGAGGCTTTCAGCAACACCACGTCGCCCGGTTTCAAAAAGTTCTTCACCGCCCGCACCGCCCCCTCCACGTCGGCAAATTCGATCACGCGCGTTAGTCCCGCGTCGCGCGCCGCCCGGGCGGTAGCGGTGGAATTTTTTCCCACCGTGAACAACTGGCCGATTTTCAGTTCCGCGGCGTACCGGCCGATTTCCGCGTGAGCCGGTTCACTCTGCGCCCCGAGTTCGGCCATATCCCCCAGCACCGCCACGCGCCGCCCTTGTAACGGCAGCTCGCACAGAGTTTCCAGCGCCGCACGCACCGAATCCGCATTGGCATTATAGCCGTCATCCAGCACTCGCACGCCGCCGGCTTCCCAGTATTGCAGCCGCATTTTCGGCGACTGGCATTCGGTCAGGCCGCGCTGAATTTCAGCGCGGCCCAAACCGTGCTCCTCCCCGGACCCAATCGCCAGCAGCGCATTCACCACTTGGTGTCGTCCGAGCAAATTGATCCGGTATTCACCGCTGAAAGCCGGCTTGGGAGCCGTGACTTGAAAGGTCACGCCGCCCTTGTCCAATCGCACCTTCCCGGCTTGCCAGTCGTTCTGCCTGCCAAATCCCATGCGAACTACTTTCGCCTTGGTGCGCGCCGCAATCATGTCCGCGAAAGCGCTGTCACCGTTCAAAAACAATTTTCCCTCCGCCGGCAGCAGCTCCGCCAACCAGCCCTCTTCCTCCGCCACACCGGCCACGTCGCCAAAAAACTCCAGATGCTCCCGGCCAATGTTCGTGAGGATGCCAAATTTGGGCCGGATCATCTTCACCAAGGGCGCCAGTTCACCCGGATGGTTGGTGCCGGCTTCCAGCACCGCCGCTTGATGCGATTTTTCCAGTCGCAACAACGTTGTCGGCACCCCGATGTCGTTATTGAAACTCGCCTCGCTCCACAGCGTCGGCAATTTCTGCCGGAGCACCGACGCCAGCAAATCCTTGGTCGTCGTCTTGCCATTGGAACCACCCACAACGGTCACCGCCAGCGAAAAATCCCGGCGATATGCCGCCGCCAGTTTTCCAAAGGCGGCACGCACGTGGTCCACTGCCAGCACCGCGCAACCGGACGGCAATTGGCAACCCAGTCCGTCCACTCTGGATTTCTCCACGACTACCGCGGCCGCTCCTTTTGCAGCCGAGGCGGCCAAAAAATCGTGCCCGTCATGCTTTTCACCCTTGATGGCAAAGAACAAGTCCCCAGCCTCCACCGCTCGCGAGTCGGTGCAGACATTCTTGACCTTCGCCTCCGCCCCGCCGGATTTGATCTCGGCATCACAGGCCCCCGCCACAAATGTCAAAGTGCGTTCTTCCACAAATCAGCTCAGCAATAGAGTCGCGGCCGCAACTGCAGTCATGGGCTTTTCCCCGACCCTGGTAGCAGTCGACGTGAGGAGGCTGTGACTTTTTTTTTGCGCAATCGCATGAGCCTCCTCACGTCGGCTGCTACGGTTCAGGAATTCAAGACCCGCGCTCATGGCGTCGGCTCCTTTTGCGAACCGACACCAGCAATGGCGCCGGCGATCACCGGCGGTGCGTTGGTAGCCAGGCTCGGATCGGGTGGAATGTTCAAATAGCTCGCGCACCGTTCCGCGATGTCGCGGAATACGGGGCCGCAAACTTTGCCACCATAATAACCTTCCTTGGGCTCGTCCATCACCACCGAGATGCACAGCTCCGGATCATCCGCCGGGAAAAAACCGATGAACGACGAAATGTATTTGCCGGCAGCGTAACCGCCATTTTCAGCCTTCTGCGCCGTGCCGGTTTTGCCGGCAACCACGTATTCCTTCATGGCCGCCTCCGCCGCGGTGCCTTCCTTGGTGGCCACGGTTTTCAGGGCGGTGATCATCAGTTTGTCCGCAGCCTCGCCAATGACTTGCCGCACCCGCTGCGGCGCATAACGCTCCACCACGTGGCCATCGTGCGCTTGCAGGCGGCTGACCAGCATGGGCTGCATCAGCCAGCCGCCGTTGGCAATCGCCGCCATCGCATCCAACATCTGCAACCGCGTCACCGCCACGCCATGCCCCATGGGAATCTGGGCGATGGAAACCTTGCTCCAATATTTCACGGGATACAACATGCCGCGGGCCTCCCCTGGCAGCGGCAGTCCCGTGCGCTGGCCGAAACCGTAATTCCGCGCATAGTTGTAGAGATTGGTTTCCCCGAGTTTGATGCCAATTTTGGCCGCGCCTATGTTGGATGATTTGGTGATGATGCTTTGGGTGGTCAGCAGACCAAAGGCTTCATGATCGTGCAACACCCGGCCCGCAAACTGGAAACGCCCGTGTTCGCAGTCGAATTCATCCGTCAGTTTCACCACGCCGCTGTTGAGCGCGCCGGAAACCACCACGATCTTGAAGGTGGAACCCGGCTCCATCACGTCGGTCAGAATCCGGTTCCGCGTTTCCGGCGAAATGGTGTTGGGCCGGTTCGGATCGTAATTCGGCAACGAAGCCATGGCCAGAATCTCACCGGTATGCGGCCGCATCACAATGCCGGTGATGCTCTTGGGCGTGTGTTTCTGTAACGCATCCGCCAGCGCGGTTTCAACAATGTGCTGCACCGCCGAGTCAATCGTCAGCACCACGCTCAGTCCATCCCGCGCATTCACTTCGTCCCCCCGCAGTTCCACCCGTTCCTGGTGGTACTTGTCGGTCGCCGTCACCCGCCAGCCATCCACGCCGCTTAGTTTGTTTTGCATCGCCAGCTCGATGCCGTCACGCCCGACGATATTGGCAATGAAGCGGCCATTCACATTGGTTTCCTCCACCGCCGGAAAACCGATCACCTGCCCGGCCAGCGAGCCGTTGGGATAAACCCGCAACTGATCCGCTTCGGCATAAACCGCGTGCTGTCGCAGGTTATTCTGGAATTCCAATTCCTTGCGGGTGGGCTTTTCCCCCTCCGTGGCCAGACTCAAATTGGTCATGGCGGCGTAAATCCGCTCCCAAGTTGGCTCCGGCACGTTCTTGGCCAGCCGGACATAGTGCGATTGGTTGGTGACGACACGGCCCGCGATGTCCTTGGTGAGATAAGTGCGCGGGACCAGCCGCTGGGCGATGGCCGCCTCGTTGAGTTGCAACAACGGCGCCAGCGCTTGGGCCACCGCCAGCGTCTGGGTGCCGATAAGCGAAGAGTCCGCGCAGACGGTCTTCACCGGGACGCTGGTGGCCAGAATATTTCCGGTCGCGTCCAGAATGTCGCCGCGGCGAGGAGCCTGGCGAAACTCATGCTGGGTATTATGCTCGGCCCGGGCGCTCAACTCGTCGTGCCGCACCACCTGCAAGTCCACCAGCCGGTAGCCCAAGCCGGCGAACGCCAAGCCCAGGAGAAACAGCAGCAGCGCCGCGCGACGGTATTGCAATTTGTTGTTCATCCAAAAGACAGGCCAGCCGCCCATGGCGGTCGGTTCCTCACAACCAACGGCGTCACGAGCGGCGGCCCAAAATAGTGTTTATGGCGTCCCGCCAACCCCCGGCCGCTGGGCAAACTGGCGTGGACCATCCTCCGCCGGGGTGGCCGGCAGATCCGCCAGCCGCACCACCTGCAATGGCTGCGCCGGCACGAGCCCCAGCTTCAACTCTCTCGCCTTACGGTCGAGCACCACGGGCGAACGCAAAAAAGCGATCTGATCGAACAACAACTTGTTGTCATTCTTCAACTGCTTCAGCTTGATCTCGCGTTCCGCGATCTGGTGGCCCAGCCGATCAATCTGGCCCTTCTGCCAGACATAGCCAATGGCCGACCCGCCGATCAGCGAACACAACAACACGACCTTCAATACCGGTCCGAACCGGATCTCTGCCGCTTGGTTTTTTCTGTTTTTTGCCATCGCATTCTCAAAATTATCTCATCCGCATCGGACAGATCAGACGAATTCCGTCAATCCATCTTTTGTGCTGCTCTCACACTCTTTCGAGCACTTGGAGCTGCGCGCTGCGGGCGCGGGGATTGGCTCTCAATTCCTCGTCGCCGGGCAAAATCGCCTTGCGCGAAACCCAATTCAGCTCCGGCGCGCGCGGCTGGCGCAGCTCCGGCACATCCACCTCGCCGCTGAACGTGTAACCACGCGTCCGTTCGCGCGCGAATGCCCTCAGCTCGCGGACTTCAAGCGATTGGAACGTGATCACCGCCAGCCGCCCGCCGGGCTTCAAAATCTTCACCGCCGCCTCCAGCCCCCGCCGAAGCGAGCCGATTTCATCATTCACCGCCACCCGCAACGCCTGAAAAACCTTCGTGGCCGGATGTGCTTTCCGCCCGGCCCGCGGCGACAGTCGCTCAATCAACTCCGCCAGTTGCCGCGTGGTCTCGAACCTCCGCAGCGCCCGGTCCTGCGCGATGGCCCGGGCAAACCGCCGCGACTCGCGCTCCTCGCCGTATTCCCAAAATATCCCGGCCAGCGCCTCAACGCTTTCACCGTTCACCAAATCAGCCGCCGTCAGCGGCTGCCGGTCATCCATCCGCATGTCCAGCGGGCCATCCTGCTGAAAACTGAAACCCCGGTCCGGCGTGTCCAGTTGCGGTGAACTGACCCCCAGATCAAGCAGCACAGAATCACAACTTTTTCCCGGTATCCACCCGGACAATTCCGAGAAATTTCCGCGCCGCAATTCAAAGCGCCCCGCAAACCTGGCCGCCAGCCGCGTGCGGGCAACCTCAACCGCGACGCCATCGCGATCGCACCCAAACAACCATCCAGTCGGTGAACTCGCGGCCAGAATTGACGCCGCGTGACCAGCTCCACCGAGCGTCCCGTCGGCGAAACGGCCGCCCGGCTGCGGTCTCAGCGCGTTCAGCACCTCCGCCGCCATCACTGATTTGTGAATGAACTCGGACACCGCGCATCTTAACTGGATTTTAAGAGATTCTCCCCCACATACTCCCACGCTTGACGCGCGGGCGATAATAACGCCGGCGTCGGCGCGCTCGCGCGCGCCTTGACCGGCACAATCTCCACATCCGCGTCAGCGAGATCGTTGTGGAGTACTTTGATCGCCGCCAGCGAAAACTCCGGCTGCACCGCCAGAGGTGCCTGCGCCGCTACCGGCTCCGGCGCGCGGAACGGATTCAATCGCGACGTCCAGTTCGGACGCGCTGCTTTGGCGGAAGCGCCAGACGTTGGTCGTCCTGACTCTAGCCCGCTTCCAAGGTCTCCCGCCTTGGCGGCTGGTTTGAAAGTGTACGGCACCAGCGCCTTGGGCGCGGAGGCAACCGCCCGAACCTGCACCTTTTCGTTCGGCGCCTCCGGCGCCACGGCAGCAGCTTTGGGCGCGGTAGGCGCAAACGGATTCCTGCCCTCGTTGAACTTGGGCAGCCAGCCGCGATTGTTCAGGCGATACGCAGCCATTTGGCCGCCGCCAAAAAAACTCGATCCTAAACCAAGGAGTCTTGCCAGTTTCATAAAAATCACTTCAGTTCAAACCATTGACGGAGCGCCGAGTACCGCCTCGGCCAGTTGCAACGCAACTTCGCCGGCGGAGGCCCGGCACCCACACCGGGCGTCCACACTTCTCAATCTCGCCACTTTCACAAGCATCATACCACTGCAAAAGCCTCGGACTGATGCACCGCATCCGCCGCGGCGACTTGCTGGTAACGAACCGGATCCCAAACCTCGAACTGTTCAAACATGCCCACCAACTGCGCTTCATTCTTGAGGCCCGCCGCCGCCGCCATTTCCTCAGGCAGACAGATGCGCCCAGCCTTGTCCAGCGTCACCTGTTCCGAATTGCCGCCCACCAACCGTCGCAACACATCCTTGCGCGGATCGCTGTTGGACATCTTCGCAATTTCCGCCACCATCTTGTCCAACTCCTCCGGCGGCAACACCCGCAAGCACGCGCCCGCCGCATGTTTGGGCCAAAGAATCACTGTGAACTCCATGCCCTCCTGCTCCGGTCGCCATTTGGCCGGAATCTGCAAACGCCGTTTTTCGTCAATTCCATGCAAATACTTGGAATTAAACAAAATCTTCTTGTTCGGCACATCGCTCACAGCTCTAAAAAGTTATTCCCAACGCTTTCAACAACCGCATTTGCAACACACTTTCATCCACAACGACCCACAGCATACCACTTTCACCCACCAGGTCAATAAAAAAAACTGCGATTCCACCTCCACTTGTCAACAAGTTATTCACAATTTCCGTCCAAACGGTGAATTGCCAACTGTCAACTGTCGGTCTCGCATAAAACAGTGATCGCGACGCGGCGTGAACGCCGGGCCGAGCTACGCTTCGTGGTCCCAATGCGCGGCATGCGGCACGCTCATACCGCAGACTTCCAAGTCTGCAGTATCTCAGTTTAGAGAATTTATTGTGCGGCGGACGCTCCACCCTCCGCAATCCACAGAGAATGGGCAGTCCTCCGTTACGTTATGATGATAGCCCGTCTATTCCGGCTGCCTCCGTGGTCCACCCTTTTTAGGTCCAATGCCCCCACCGAGCGAATACATCAACAGCCGGTTATGGTCCCGCAGTGCCGTCGAAATAGTTGGCCAGGCGGTGAATACGCACGTTGATGCGCTGGGCCGCGTTGAGCAGGTCGTAATACGGATCGTAGCGGTTGCTCACAATTCCCTTGTTCGAGTTGATGTTCGACGGATCGTTGCCGACGGCGGCGGGGTCGTTGTCACTGTACTTGAACCAGTGCCAGCCCACCACGTTCCCGGTTTGCAACAACGTCAAGGCAAAGTTCTCATAAAAGTATCCGCGGTCGCTTTGCGCGGGCACCACCCAGCCGGCGCCAGTGCTATTGGTCATGCCGGAGTCCGCCCCCTTCACGTACCACTCGGCAATCAGCACGGGCCGGCCGGAACCGCCTTCCCAAGTCTGAATCTGGTTGGTGTCCGGCGTCCACTCGCCATAGAGATCCACCGAAACCACATCCACATACGGTCCGATGTTGGTAAACACCACCGGCTGGTTGAGCGCCGTGCCGTTGAACTTCGTACCCAGGTAAAGATGATTGGGGTCGGCGGTTTTGATGGCCTGCGATACCACCTGGTAATACTGGCCCCAGACATAACCGCAGAAATTGACTTTGTCCTGCGCAGTCACACTGTTGGTGGTGGCCTCGGCGCCATGCAGTGCGCGCAGCCAAGCCCAGGCCGCCTGATAACTGTTGTTGGTGGAGGACAGTCCCAGAAACGTCACCAGCAGGTTGGAGGAACTGACAGAAAAAGGCAGCTCGTTGTCGGAATAGTAGCCGAGCAGCCACGGGTCGCTCTGGGTGGCCGCAAACTGCTGGGCGTAGCTGCTGCAAAACGCGGCGAACGCCGGATCAAACACGTAAGGATACCCCGGCCCGGTATTGGTCGCGCTGTAGGTGGCCTCGAAGTTCTGGATGATCGTATAGACCAGAGGCGGCGAAACCGCGCGCAAATCCGTGATATCCGACCAGGCACCGGCGCTGTTGAAATCATACTGGCGCAGCAGCGCGGTCGTGGCCGCCGCCCAGTTGCTGGCGGTTCCGAAATCCGCCGCCAGCGCCGCCGCCGCGCCCGTGGAATTGATTGTGGCAATGGCATCCAGCCCCTGGCTAAAAAACCAATAACCTTCCGGATCCACCAACCACCAGCGGCCGTTGACGTTCAAAGTATGGAAGTACCCCGTGGCGTTGGTCTGCCGCGCCAGGAGTCCGCCGTATTGACTTAGCCCGGCGTCGGTTTCCGCTTGCAAATATGTGGGCAAGTCGTCCAGCGTCACCGTCGAATACCATTTCCACGGGGCGTTGGTGGGCGCGGTGGCGGAATGCACCAGCAAAGGCTCCACCGCCTGAATCCGGTAAAGCTGCTGCGACTGCCCCGGCTGAACCTGGTTGGTGATGCTCGCCGTTCCGTTGCCCGTATTGGTCTGGATGGCCGCCCAGGCAGGCGGCAGGAGTTTCGGCGTGGCCTGCAGCACATAACTCATTCCTGCTGCTGAGGTCACGGGCAACACCAGATTGGTGCCGCTCCTGGCCGGCGGCAAAATCGTGACCGGAATCCCTGGGTTCCCTCCGCCCACCATGATGATACCCTGGCGGTTGAACAATGTGAAATCCCAGAACAGATTGGTCGGCGACAATGCCGGCAGATTCGTGGCGGAAAACTGGCCGCCGATGGCACCGTAAAAAAGTTCGAACATGTCCCCTGCCTGCAAGGCCGGCCCGCAATTGGTCACGTTCAGCGTGCCGCCCAAGGCAATGTTCGCGGCCGAGATGAGATCGGCGCCCGGATTATTCGTGCGATTGAGTTTCATCGTGGTGGTTCCCGCCAGCACCAAGGCATGGTTGAAGCTCAAGCCTCCCAAAGCCGCGCCCTGGCCAGGAGCCAGCGAACCGGGGCAGTTAACGGTCAAGCCTCCGGTCGGATTGACAATAATGCCGCTGCCCGAAAGATTGCTCACTGTCAAATTCAGCCTGTTGTTATTGGTCGTGTTAATCAAAAATGTGCCCAGCGTGAGTCCTTGTCCCGCTGGCATCATTTCCAACTCCGAGCCGTTTAGATTAAACGTCAGCCCGCCCGCACCGGCTACGCTGATGGTGTTGCCCGAGCCGCCCAGATTCAAGTTGGAAACAATGACCGTCGCCGCCCCCACATTCAGAGCTCCATTGGTCAGGTTCAAAATACCCAGTTTCGTCGCTCCCGCCGCGCACGAAAGATCGAGCGTCGCGTGGCTGACAACCACGCTCGCGCTGCTGGAAATGGAGCCGCCGCCGGTCAATGCCAGTGTGCCTTGCAGCACCAAGGTGCTGCCGGTGTAAGTATTTGTGCCGCTCAGCTCCAGTGTCCCGCTGCCATTCTGGGTCAACGAACCGGTCCCGGATATGGCCGTGGTCACCAGATCCGTGATGGTTTGGCTGAAAACCAATGCGCCGTTATCGGCCACCATGCCGGAGGGCAGGCTGCCATTCGGGTCGTGATTGCCGATTTGCGTCGTCGCGCCGGAGGCGATGTTGAGTCCGCCAGCAATCGCGCTGGCGGGCGCATCCAGAATCATGGTTCCGCCGCTGACCGTGATGCCGCCGCTGAAACTGTCGCCGCTTTCAGACAGCGTCAGGGACGCACTGCCAGCTTTGATCAATCCGACCGCCCCCGCCACGCCATTGGTTCCAGCAAACCGGTAGTTCACAACGTTGTTGGTGACCGTCCAAGTGTAAGGCATGCGCGGCGCTGCCCCGACCAGATTGACCGCGCCGGTTTGTGCCGTGTCGCTAAACACGACCTGATCCGTGTCCCGGTACGCCACCACCACTCCATTACTCGTCCAGTTCAAGGAGTTCGTGTCCCAGTTGCCATTCGCCCCGCCGCTCCACAGATCGGTCTTGGGCAGCGGAGGACCGTTGGTGATGACCAGCCAGATCAGGCTGGAATTGTCGTTGGAAATGTATCCCAGATAATTCCCCGGCAAGACGCCGGGGGAGAACTTCACTCCGCTGGCACCGCTCGCCGGGCAGAAAATGAGCGGGTATTGGGAGGGATAACTAAAGATGACTGGGAGGGCGCCGAACGTGATCACGCCGCTATTGTCGCTGGCAATCCTGCTAATGGCCGCATTCGTGAAATTATTGGCCACCCAGAATTGCAACGTGGCGCCGTTGCTGACCGTCAAGGAACTCAACGGCGCGGCCGGCGAACCAAGCGTATTGGTGACCGCCAACCAGCCGCCGTCCATCGTGATTTTGCTGGTTCCACCAGACACGATGCTCCCAACCAGCACCGTGCCATTCATGAGGTTCAACGTGCCATAGGCCGTGACGGTGGCTCCGGGATTGTAGCCCAGCGCCAAACTGCGATTGACCACGAGCATGCCATTGGTGACGTTCACGGTGCCGTACACGTTGGTCGCGGCCACGCTGCTGTCCAGGTAGCCCGCGTAGAGCGTATTCACGTTGAACAAGCCGGCACCAATATCCAAAGTGCCGGCGGCTGAGCCGGAGCCGTTGCCAGGCTGCCCTTTGCCAAGGTAGCATGTGTCCACCAAGGCATTCACCGTGCCGCCACTCAAATTCATGGTGCCGGCAAGGCTGATGCCACTCGTGCCTTGGGCGGAATCGTCGCCGATCGTCAACCACGTCACCCGCGCGTTCGTGTTGCCAGCCAGGCAGAGTGCAGGATTGCCGCCGGCCAGCGCCGGACTGAACGCCACGGTGGCGGTGGATTTCGAATGCCCGACGGTCATCGAATCGGCAAAGATCGCATTGGTCTGGCCCAAATACAGATAAGACGGGTTACCGGGATTTGAGCTGGCATCCCCCACGTCAAGCGCCGGCGTCGCACCATTGAGGCGGATGGTATTCGTGCGCGCCAGATAAAGCGTCCCAGACAGGTAATTGCTTGGCCCCGCCGATCCCAGACCGTAGCCCGCCAACAGCAACCGGCCCGCCGTGAGGCCGAAATTTGCCAGGCCTGACAGATTCAGCGTAGCCTGGTGGTTACCTGCACCGGATGATCCTTGTTGGACCACAAAAGCCGACGCGGAATTGGTGTCCACCACGACGAAGGCCCCGGGGCCAGTCATCGAGGTATACGAGGTTTGGTTGATTCCATTGTCAGCGCCGGTGCCCGCGAACATCAGGCTGGCCGCCGCGCTGTTGTATACCATCAGGGTGACGCCCGGGTTGATCTGCGTGGTGTGGAAGTTGCTGGCATTTGCATATTGTAGCGTCGCGATCGTGGTGGCGGCATCCACGATGTTGTTGACGCTGCCCTGACTGGAAACCGCGCCGGTATTCGTAAACAGGATGCTATTCGCCGGACCGGGCGTGCCGCCGGACCAGTTGTTGGTATCCGACCAGTTGGTGTTGACAAGGCTGTTGGCGTCCGCGCCGCTCCAGACAACCGGGGTGGCCAGCAACGACTGGCCGGCAAGCCACAGAACGCACGGCACCCCCCATCGGATCCCCGGCAGCTGGGAGAGAACGCTCCTGACAAATTCGCGCGTTGAACCTTTGAGCCGTAGCAGCCGACATAGCGTACCTCCGACTGCCTCTGCACGAAACAGAAGGAGCCTCCTCACCGCGGCTGCTACCAGCTTCATTGAAAGGTCAAGCAGCGAAGCTTTGGTCATAAGTGTCCCGGCATCATGGAGGTGGCTGGCTCGTGTTGCCAATGAACCCAAGGTCGTAGCTTTCCGGTTGCAACTCAAGGCAATTGTGTTGCCATTGCAGCGCCGGCCGCCCAGGCCAGTTGGAGCGCACAGCGGGTGGTGGCATCCGGTTCCATCCGTGGTCAAGCATTTCGTTGATTCTGTGGTTTCAACCTTGTTCCAGCGGAAATGGCCGAGACGACGCGCTCCTTTTGTGCCTTCCCTGACCCAGAATTCACACCTTGTGCATCACGCTTCCCGTCTCACTTATTCAAAAGTTATTCACAATTTCGTCGGCCCGCCCTGCAGCCATCGCAGACTGTCAATTTCTGTCGTCAACCGCTACCTTTTTGCCGTGCGCACCGCCGATTTCTATTTTGAGCTGCCCCCTGAGCTGATCGCCCAGCAGCCCGTGCTCCGCCGCGATCAGTCCCGGCTGCTGGTCCTGCATCGCGCCGACCAGCGCCTGGAACATGGCCAATTTCAAGCGCTTCCCGATTTGCTCCGGGCCGGCGATGTGCTGGTATTGAACAACTCGCGCGTGATTCCCGCCCGTCTGCATGGGATCAATTCCGCCACCGGCGGCAAATTTGAAATCCTGCTGCTGGAAGAAAACCAGGTGAACGATTGGTGGGCCATGATGCGGCCGGGCAAACGGGCCAGAATCGGCGCCAAAATCCAACTGTTGGACCACCACGGCGCCGCGACGGTTTTTTCTTGTGAAGTGACCGGACTGAATGAAAGCGGCCACCGCCGGCTGAAGTTTTCCGGACTGGCTAACATATTTTACCTGCTTGAACAGCTCGGCGCAATTCCGCTGCCTCCTTATATTGAACGGCACGGGGAACAGGCCGGGGACCGGGAGCGATATCAAACCGTGTATGCCGCCGCCGCCGGGTCCATTGCTGCGCCCACGGCGGGCTTGCATTTCACGCCGGAACTGCTGGAAAACTTGCGGGCGCGCGGCGTGGAAACTTGCTTCGTCACCCTGCACGTTGGCGCCGGAACATTCTTGCCGGTGAAAACGGAAAACGTCGCGGCTCACCGGATGCACGCGGAGCGCTTTGAAGTCGGCGCAGCTACGGTTTCCGCGGTGAACGCCGCCAAGGAATCCGGCCGGCGGGTCATCGCCGTGGGCACCACCGCCATGCGCGCGCTTGAGTCGGTCGCGCGGCAAAACGCGGGGAAACTCAATGTTTATGCAGGCAAAACCGACATCTTTATTTTTCCGCCGGCCACTTTTCAGATCGCGGACGCCCTGCTGACCAATTTTCATCTGCCTGAATCCACGCTGCTGATGCTGGTCAGCGCATTCGCGGCGCCCGGCGAAAAGAGTCGCGGACGCGAGCTGGTTTTGGCAACGTACGCGGAAGCCATCCGCCAGCGGTACCGGTTCTTCAGTTACGGCGACGCGATGCTGCTATTGTGAAAAATGAAGAGGGAAAAGTGGAGAGTGGCGAGGATAGCATGAAGAATGACAAACTGCCTTTTGTACTGGTGAACCTGGCGATGACGGCGGATGGAAAAATTGCCACGGCCAACCGCGCGGTGCATTCCTTCGGCAGCGCGCGGGACCGGCGGCACCTGTACGCGCTTCGCGCCACCGCCGACGCGGTGCTGTGCGGGGCGCGAACGGTGGAAATCTCCGAAGCGACGCTGGGCAACGGCGGCGAGCAATTCCGGCGGCGGCGGTTGAAAAACGGGCTGCCGGAATTCCCGGTGCGGGTCCTCGCCAGCGGCGGTGGTTCACTAAAGCCGGCGGCAAGAATTTTTCAACACCGTTTTTCGCCAATCGTGTTGCTGACCACCGCGCGAGCGCCACAAAGGAAGCTAACTCGGCTCGGCAAACTGGTGGACGACATAAAGACCACGGGCGGGAAGGAAATTGATTTCCCGGCCGCATTGGCCTGGCTGCGGCAAAAATGGAAGGTAAAACGATTGTTGTGCGAGGGGGGCGGCGAATTGAATGACGCCTTGTTCCGCGCCGACCTGGTGGATGAAATCCACCTGACGATCTGCCCAAAAATCTTCGGCGGACGCACCGCGCCCACGATTGCCGATGGTTTTGGCTTCCCCCGGCTTTCCAGTGCCGCGAAGTTCAAATTGACGTCGTTTCAGAGGATAAGTGGCGAGTTATTCACAGTGTTTTCGCGGGCCTAATTTCCTGCATTATGCCAAAACCGACTGCCCGGCAAATCGCTTTGACGATAACGATTCAACGGGAAGCGGGAAGGCCGCAAAACCCGGAGATTTCCTGGCTGCATATGGAGGAACCGGCAAGCCCAGCGTACCGCAGATTTCCCAACCTGCCGTATCGCCGATTTCCTAATCGGCAGGGCTTCCAAATACCGACGGCGCTGGCGTGACAGGCGGCCTGCAGGTTTGGAAACCCGCGCTAGAGCAGACTTGGAAGTTTGCGGTACGTTCTCGTCGGATGCCGCGTGAGAGCGTGTGGCGCTTGATGAATTTGATTGATTCCCGTCCTTCTTTAATTGTAAAAGGAGGGAGCTGTTCACGTTGCAATTTGAGCCGCACTGGCATAATGAGCACAATTCTAAGAACTGAAAAACTTCGGGTGGAATTTCGCAGCCGCGAAATGCGCCAGGCCACCAAGATCGCCCTGCGCGGCCTCGATTTGGAGGTGGGCACGGGAGAGGTCTTCGGCTTTCTGGGCCCCAACGGCGCCGGCAAGACCACCACCATGAACGTGCTGCTGGGCTTCGTGCCACCGACCAGCGGCGCGGCCTATCTGTTCGGGATCGACGTCCGCCAGCCCATCGCCCGTCAGCGCATCGGATACTTGCCAGAGCTGACGTACTACTACAAATTCCTGACGGCCGAGGAACTGCTTCGGTTTTACGCGAAGATTTTTGGGTTGCCGCGCGCGGTTGCCGATCAGCGCATCCCTGAACTCCTGAAATTGGTGGAGCTTGAAGCGGCCGCGAAACGCCCGATCAAATCATATTCCAAAGGCATGCAGCAGCGCGTCGGGCTGGCGCAGGCGCTCATCAATAATCCCGATTTGCTCATTCTGGACGAACCCACCAGCGGCCTCGACCCGCTGGGTCGCATGAAGGTCCGCGAAATCATCCAGCGACTGAAAAACGAGGGCAAAACCGTGTTCTTTTCCTCGCACGAGCTCGGCGAGGTCGAGTCGGTCTGCGACCGCGTGGCCATCATTCATCAGGGCGAACTCAAGGCCCTCGGCCGGGTGGCCGATATCACCGGCACCCATGCCAACCTCGAAAAGGCCTTCCTCGAAATCATCGGCTTCCAACTGCAACCCGCGCCATGAAGAATATTTTTGCCGTCGCCGGGGTGGTGATCAAAGAACTGTACCGCCGCAAGGATTTTTACGTGCTGTTTATCGTGACCATCCTGATCTGCCTGGTCATGGCCTCCATCAATATCTACGACGACGCCAACATCGTCCGCTACCTCAAGGAAGTCAGCCTGGATCTCATCTGGCTTTGCTCGCTCGTCGTCGCGGTCACCACCACCGCGCGGCAGATACCGGCCGAACGGGAAAACCGCACGTTGCTGCCTTTGCTGGCCAAGCCGCTGACGCGGACGCAATTGATTTTGGGGAAATTCCTGGGTTGCTGGCTGGCTTGTGGCATGGCGTTGCTCTGTTTTTACGTGTTCTTCGGCGCGCTGGCGGCCAGCCGCGAACACGAGCATTGGCCGCTGCTGAATTACTTTCAGGCTGCCGTGATGCACTGGTTCATGCTCGGGATCATCGTGGCGCTCGCGCTGCTGGGCTCGCTCGTCTTTGCCGCCCCCTCGTCCAATTCCACCATCTGCTTCGTGATCATCGGGGGCATCTTGTTTGTGGGCCGGCATCTCGACCAGCAGGCGCTCACGTTGCGCGAACCAACCCGCGCCATCGTCAATGCCCTCTATTTTGCCATCCCGCATCTGGAATTCTACGATCTGCGCGATCTCGTCATTCACAACTGGCCACTGATCGCGTGGCAATATATCGGGCTGGCGCTGCTCTATGCCGCCGGCTACATGGCCGTGTTCCTGCTCGGCGCCTGTCTGGTTTTTCGCCGGAAAGCGGTTAACTGAAAACATGGCTTCGGCCCGCACATATTTCCTGCTGCTGATCGCCCTCTTAGTGGCCTGTTTTGGCGGGGCGGCGCATTTGGCGCCGGAGTTTCAGGGCTGGCGCGGCAGCCGGTCCACCGGGGACATGTTTAACATCGCCCTCGGCGACAGCCGCCGAATGTTCGCGAACAGTTTCTACGTGAAGGCCGACGAGTATTACCACAGCGGTTATTATCCGACCATTTTCGACGACCACACCGCCTTTCAGACGGCGCACATGGCGGAGGACACTGGCGCGGTCAATAGCAAGAACCATGGCGACGAGCATGGTTTTCTAGGCCCGGTGCGAAATTGGATTGATGGTTTTGGCCGCCATTTCTTCCCCGACCGGCACACGCATCTGGACGCGGGCGGACCGGCGGAGAATCTAAGCGGCAGCCAAAACGTACGAGAAATTCTGCCTTGGTTGAAACTCTCCGCCGATCTGGACCCGGACAATCCGCAGACCTACACCGTGACGGCCTACTGGCTGCGCGAGCGGATGAACAACGTAACCGAGGCCGATGCCGTCCTGCACGAGGGACTTCGCAACTGCCCCGACAGCTACGATATTCTCTTTGAATTGGGCCGACTCTACTACGAAAGCTACCATGATCGCGACCGGGCCCGGAACGTCTGGGCGGAAGGCGTCCGGCAGTGGCTCAACTTGAACCCTGACATGGCAGCCCAACGAAGGCCGGTGGACCAAATGGTGGCTGCCTGGCTGAAACAACCGTTGAATTTGGTGAAAGCCCAGAAAGACAACCAACTCGTGTTGGAACAGCTGACCACCCACCTGGGCAAGCTGGCGGAGGAGGCGGACCAATTGCCCCAGGCAATTCAATGGTTTCAGGCTGGACAAAGAGTTTCGGAAACGCCGGACGTAATCCAGAAGCAGATTGACGGATTGAACTTCAAACTCGGCCAGAAACTCCATCCCCTCCTCAAACCACTGTATTGAATCATTCTTGAATTTCATGAATCGGCAATCCACCATCAAACGTCACACGCTCGAAACCCGGATTTCGCTCCGGCTCAATCTTGACGGCAAAGGCCGGTCCAAGATCAAGACCGGCATTCCGTTTTTCGACCACATGCTCACCCTCTTTGCCAAGCACGCCACCGTGGACTTGGAACTGCGCTGCAACGGCGACCTGGAGGTGGACGCACATCATACGGTGGAAGATTGCGGTATTGCGCTCGGGCAGGCCTTTGCCGCCGCGCTGGGCGACAAACGCGGCATCCGCCGCTACGGCCACGGCTTCCATCCCCGGAACCCCTTTTCCGGCGAAGCTTTTGTGCCCATGGACGAATGTCTGGCGCGCTGCGTGGTGGACTTCAGCGGACGGCCGCACCTCGTCTGGCGCGGGCTGAACAAATTTTCCCAAAAGCAGATTCCCGCGGCGGAAAGAAACCAAGACGCCTCAAGCGCGTTTCGCTTCGGGCTGGCGCGCGAATTTTTCCAGGGATTTACCAACGAAGCGCGGTGCAATTTGCATCTGGAATTGCTATACGGCGACGAGCCGCACCACATTGTCGAGGGGTTGTTCAAGGCGTTTGCGCGCGCGGTGGACACCGCCCGCCAGCATGATCCGCGCATCGCCGGACAATTGCCCAGCACCAAGGGGAAACTTTAAACTCGATCGCGGGCCGAAAACATGCCATGGACCAGCTTCCTTTCACGATCGCGGGCTGACTTTCGCCAGGTACGAGGCAAGCTGTTCAAAGGTGCCGGACCAACCTTGCCGCATGAGGTCATGCGAGGAATCAAAAGTCTTGCTCTCCTCGTCCGTGGGGATGAGCGGGGACCATTCAATCGTGAGTTTCGTGTAGCCGCCTTCCCCGGAAAAAGTAGTGGTGGACAACATTTCCAACGGCCAAGTGGCAATGAATGGATGGCGCGTAAGCCCGCCATGCTCGTCCGAAAATGAATTCACCAGCACAATCTTCTCCGGCGGCGCTATTTCCCGATAAACGAATTTGCCCCACATCTCTTTCCCGTCCGGTGAACGCATGCAAAAGTGGAACACTCCCCCCGGGCGAAGCTCCATTTGAGCCACCGGTATGGTGACACCCTTGGGCCCGAACCACTGCATCAATCGCTCGGCTTCCGTCCACGCTTGCCAGACCCGTTGCCGCGGCGCGGTAAAAACTTGAGAGATGACAAAAGGCCGCGCCGCGGTTTGCTTGCTGGTGGTAGCCATGCCCAAGGCAACGCTTTCCATTCACTTTGCCCTTTCGCTTCGCTCCCACAAGGCGAACGCGTTGCCTTCCGTGTCTTGGCAAACGACGAAATAACCCATCTTGGGCACGGCGGTCTTGGCCACACAAATCTTGCCGCCCAGCTTTTCCACCTTCGCCGCCGCCTTGGCCACCGAGGGCACGATGACATAATTGGTGATACGCTGATCGGAATGTTGGCGGGGCATCAGCCCGCCATCGGGCGACGCATCCGGGCCACCGGTATCAATGTGAAAATACTCCCCTCCTGCGGGTAAAGGCATTCCGGAAATCGGCGCGATTTTCCAACCGAATAATTTGCCGTAAAACGTTTTGGCCCGGCCCAGGTCATCCGCCGGAATTTCAAACCATACGAGGCTGGACGCCGTCTTTTTCTTGGCTGCAGTCATAAACTCCTTTTGTTTGATCGTTGGACTTTATCCCAGCTTCCAAACGATGTCAAATGGAGGATTAATTTCGGCGGCTGTTATACCGTCTCTATTCGTCGCCGTTGGCGCCGCCGTTCTTCTTTTCCCAGGCTCGCCGCTGCTTTTCGGGCAGGTTTCGGTCCACAACGGCGTAATACGCCTTGTCGCCGAACTGGCGGTTGACAGCGTGTTCCAATTCGAGCGAAGGGGTGACGCCAAAGCGGCTGTGGGCTTCGATAAAAATCGAGCCGCCTTCCGGCCGCAGAAAGCACAGAAACAGCGGGCAGGACCCCGCATGGGCGGCCACCAAAGCTTGCGCTTTCAGCATGTCCTCCGGTTGGAGATGCGCCATCGGCAGGCGCAGATGAACCTGCTTGGTGTATTTTTTTGCGGCGTCCAGCAGCGGCATGATCTCCTGCGGGAAAATCTTGGGCTTGTCCTCGCCGGTGCTGACTTCGCCCACGACCAGAATGGCTTGGTTGACTTCGAGCAGCGGGCGGAACTTGTCATAGTCGTTCATCACCAGCAACTGCACCGAGCCATCCAGATCTTCGAGCGTG
>Ga0316217_10001819_pt1 | contig 26869 bp, 32 predicted proteins | sample 1anoAmetaG_FD_203633 | JGI IMG/M metagenome (GOLD analysis project Ga0316217, IMG submission 203633) | Freshwater microbial communities from Trout Bog Lake, Wisconsin, USA - 1anoA | ecosystem: Environmental > Aquatic > Freshwater > Lake > Hypolimnion/Profundal zone | place: USA: Wisconsin...
AACTTTAATTTTAACATAATACCCAAAAACATATTTTAAACTACTGCCTTTAAAATGGATATTCTCCTACATTTTCAATTTAGCCGCGTTTTTGGGGTTTTTCTTGCAATTAAGTATGAATTTCCTCGGAGGCTTAGCGAATGGTTCATTTGATAAAGTTCAAGCAATCAATAATAGAGTGATCTAGATAAAAGTAGTATTGATTCAGGATTCTAAATATCAAAGATAGCGGACTTTAACTTCTCTGAATGCTGGCACCATTTTTTGCCGTTAAACCATCCCTTTTCCTGTGGGGTTTTGCCAGTAACTATTGTAATTGCTTTGCGGGGTTACAAACACTTTCTCGCCTCTTTCTCTGAAACAACTTGAGCCTCGAGAAGGGCCATGACTGCAATTGCTTATTCTGCTAAATTGGTTAGCTGAATTTTGCTGCTCACCATAAGAGGTGTTGGGGGTAATTGACGGCTTTGGCTGAATCGGTTTGGGCTAAACTGCCTTTCTGAACTCCAAATAGCTGATAAAACCAGTGGAATTGTGCTGAGTGGGTTGAACAGGGTTAGAGCGATAGTTTTGAGAGACATCTTACTTCACAGTGTTGGGTTTGGAGATGAGGTTTTAGAGATTGTGTTTAGATTTGTAGTTCTAAGGTGCTTTCCTTATGAATTAGTTGAAAGGAGACTTGAAACCTTGCTTCAAAGCCTAATGATGGCCATTGGTGAAAGTCTGCCTGTTGCTAACGCTCAAAGCAGCAAAAGGCTGCCTCGTTTGATTCTGGTTTTTCTGCATGCAATAGACATCTGCAAGATATTTCATCCCTGTAACGCTCAATCTTTAGGTTGCATGATATTGCAATGATTTCAGCAGAATCTAATGCACGTTTTTATCCAAGCCTGGCCTAATGCAGCTTTAGATGAGTTGAGGGTTTAGTCGGATTTGTTCGAGGAACTATTTTATGTTTTTGCCTTTGTCTGGAGTGCAGCCGTGAATCATTTCGTAGAGAATGATGCCAAGTGACCAGCTATCGCTCTTTTCGCTGTAGAGGGTTTTGAGCAATGCTTCTGGAGCCATGTAAGCTGGCGAGCCTACGTTGAAAGCTCTGACGATTCCTCCTCCCATGATGACCTCACAGTAGCCAAAATCGATGATTTTGGGTGCGTTAGTAGAGCTCAGTAGAATATTGGCTGGTTTCAGGTCCCTGTGGATGACGTTAGCTTGAATGATGGCATCTTAGCCTGCCAATATTTGTCTGAAGAGATTCATGGCCTAGTCTTCTAATAAGGGACCCCTTTGTGCAAGCATTTCTTGAAGGGTACCTCCTTCCAGTAGCTCAGTGATAATGTAGAGATGACCATTGACTGTTACTATCTCCTCAAGTTTGAGAACGTTAGTGTTGTTGATGAGCTTGAGTGCTTTTTGTTCATTAGCGAGCAGTGATTTGGTAGCTTAATCGTTGATGGTGGCAAGATCTATATCTTTGATGGCAACGACAGCGTTAGTAGTTATGTTGTAGCCTTTGTAGACTGAGCCAGTGGCTCCCCTACCCAGGAGCTAGCTTTTACGCATAATATACTTTCCTACGTTGACCTCTGTGTTTTCTGCAAACATTTCTTATTTTAACTATTTAAACGATAACAATTAAATTCATAAACTCACCTAGATCAGGGTATATAATTGTAAATCATTTTTGATTCGTCTAGTTCGATTATTCCTTTGTTACACAGTCTTTTCAGTCCTGCCTCTACAATTTAAGTAGCATAACCTGTTTGGCTGCCCAACCATTCCTTTGTCACGTTTTACTTGTTTCTCTTCAATAACCGTACCAGTTTAGCTTCCACTACGATGTTGTGGTCTTTGCTGTTTTCTTCTTTGACTGGCAACAGAGAGCTTTTCTTTTAAAAGGGTTGATAATGGTCCTTAAATGTATAGTTTTCAAGTGATTTAGCTTAGTCCAAAAACCCCTTCAATTGTTAAAAGGTGACCCATTTGCACTACTGCCCATTGAGTTTCACATAAAAGGCGGAATAAGCAATAGAAAGCTTTTTGTTATTGTTGAGATACTTTTTGCGAATTTAATCAAAGAATTATCTGTAGTATTCTATTAATTTATTCAGTCCTTTGGAAGCCGTTTTAGCCTCAAAAGGATCACAAAGATTCCAGTGTTTTACTCCATTTGAAACATTCAGAGCTATTAGGTTAAAGCTTTCAAAAGATTGGCATAAGCTGATACCTCTATAGACTTATGTCCATTGTTAGTGGTTCTTAGTGCTAGCTATCAATTTATCTTCAGCCTAAAAGTCGAAAGTATTGCCTGTGAAGTAGTCATGCAGATATTTGACGGATAAAGCCCTGCCTACAATTCCTTATTGGGCTATCATTTTGCCCATTTCTACAATTTTGATCTTGATGGAGAGCTCTTTTAGAAACTGTTTGTCAACTAGCTTCCAATAATTGGGCTGTTCTTCCAGCCATTCTTTTGTGGCTGGAATCGTTAGAGAAGAAAAAGTGTTTTTTTACATAAAATCAAGAATATTCTCCGAATTTATCGTTTTCTTTATATGCTTTAGAAGCATACTAGCGATTGAAGGAATCTACTATGCTAGAAGAAGCAATTATTCACTATGGTCCTTGGCTTTCTACACCATTTATGCGACCTTTTTCTCAGTTGATTCAACTGCGAATTCCAAAAAAGAGTAAATTAGATTCTTTAATTAGCTTCTCTGAGTTTTTACGCTCATGCATTTGCTTATTGTGGTTGAAAGAGGTTTGTCCTATTTCTAGTAACTTTTCTTTAGCATTGAAAGTATTTCTTAGCTGCTACTAAGTCTTAGAATCAAGGAAAGTTAGGTGCCTATCTTTGCTTCATTTGAATTAAAGCGTAAAAAATAGGAAGCATAGATTATATTAACTACCTTTTTCTTGATGCTGGGAGACAGTCTTTGTATGATTCCAAGCGAGCTTCCGGCAGTTTGTGCCCAAATACAAATGAACTGATACACTTTTAAAGTGTCAGCTGAGTGCTTTTAAATGGTCTGCTATAGTCTTTTGAATGTGTTGGAGTGATTGAGACTGTTTGCAATAACTTTGATACATTTGGAAAGATGATGAAAAGGTGTTTACGTTTGAAAGTACTCCTAAATGGGTTGAATAAGCTCTTAGATCTAATAAGTATGAACAGTCATGCTTTGAGGGGCTAAACTTAACTCGACAAATGGAAGTTTCGAAAGCCTGTTTTAGATATTGGGTGAAAGATGCGTATATTAAATTTTGAAATTGCTCATTATTAATTAATACTCACTGCATATAGAGAAGTAAGAAGTAAGATTAGTATAATCAATTGAGGAAAGGGTGGCATAAAAGCTACTCTATTGTTGGCCGAACTTTTACATCCACTGATAGGCATCTTCCTATAAACTAGAGCCCTGAGGCACTTATCTATCTAGCTTCTTATCTTAGGGTTGTTCTTTAAGGGTTGTCTGATTGGAGCTTTTGTAATTTGCTGTTTCCGGCCATTACTTTTTGGACTGCCTCAATGATTTCTACTGACTCCTGGTTTTTGTAGATTTTGGAATTACGGTTATATGGGTGCATAGGGTTGTTCTTCAATGAAGAAAAAGACAGCAATTGCAAAGCAACGCACCCAATCGCCCAAACATCTGCCTTTTCTCCAAAGCCAGTATTCTTAGAGGTAATGATCTCTGGGCAGAAGTAGTGAAAATATTTCTACTTTTAATCTTCCGAAATAGGCTTATCAGAAGATTTTATCAAATTCAAAACGACTTCACCTTCTCCGTTATGTAATATAGACTATAGATTGATTCTGTTGTGAGTCAAGCCGTTGCTTTGCAGATGAGCCACTGCAGAAACGAGTTGTTTGATGTGCTTGACGCTCATCTTTGGATTTAGTTTGCCGAATTCAGCTATAAGTGATTTGAGGGTTTGGCAGTTGCATTAGTCTACAACAAGATAAGTAGCAGATTCCAAGTGAACTAAGCTATAGGGTTGCAAGAGGTTGGTATGAATGTCAAGAATGGGACATTCTTTCTAATACTTTCTCAGGGCTACAATTCGATTCTTTGACTTTAGAAAACCAAGTGGATCGTTTTTTTCTTTTTTGCTCACCATAAGCTCATTCCTGGATATTATACGAATATTTCTTAGATTAGTAGTGTCTTAAGGGTTCAGCTTGACTTTAATCTAATGTGTTGCCCCTTTGGTCCCGGCCAATAGTGACTTAATGCCTAAAGAATAATTATCGATGGTGCTAGTCTTAAGTATTTTGAGTACTTCTTCATTTAAACTCTATCTTTTTGCTGGATAATTGAATCTGTCCTTTTTTCTTTGTATCCGTTTTTCGACAGAGAAGTTCTGCCTGTTGCCCAATTTGATGCCTTCACAGCAAACAAGCTTATTGAGCTATAGACTGTCAAAGGTGGCAATTCTGGGATCTCTCGACTGGTTACCTATTTCCGCTCTAGGCTGTTTTTTATACTTGTGGGTCGTGAGTGGAAGGAGTTTGGTTTTTTTGAGTGTATGAATGGGATCTTTGTTCTTTTTATTGGCGGGGTGGAAGTCCATCAATGAATATGTATATAATCAATTACAGTAAACACGCAATTAAACCCATTATCTCTGCATCACTCTTCGAATTACTCAGAATCATTTTCTTACAGGTCTTACTCGTTGTTCCTTTCGCCTTCTTCGTTGTGGATTCCAAGCACATTTCTGTCACTTGGTGTGTTTACTATAAATCCGTAGATTTGGATCAAAATTGTCCCTAAGGTACTTATGGATGATGACCACTCAAGATTGAAGTGATAGCGACGGCACACTTCTTCTGGAATGATGAATCTTTTTCTACAGTCGGAGAGATAGTTAATGACTTAATTCATACTTCTGCTCTCCCAAAACAACTCACTATCGTACTAAACTTGTAAATTGTTGCCAAGCCAGTCTCTGACCTTGCGCTAAAAATTGATATACTCACTGCTTTTACGTTCTAAAGGTTTACTAGGATCAACTAACCAAAGCTTTGCTTAATTGAGGTTGTTTTACTCAACAATAAGAGTGAATATCTCAAAGAGTATGATACGATTGAGTTCTTTTGTGCGCGAACGCTGAGTGAGTCCTCTCTTGAAGGTCTTGTAAATGAGTACAAAGAAAATGAGTCTGAGAGGGACGAAAAGAATGACTGCTAGAGCTATTAGTAACCAAGTAAGCAGTTGTTTGGTTTTTTTATAATGGTACCACATAAATATGTTCTTTATCTTTTAGCTGAGTGTGACTATCTAGGTCAACACAACCTGCCCTTGAAGGAAAACTTGATGGAGCCTTTGGTATTTCTGCACAATATTTCTTTCCTTTTTTTTGGTCTAAATCAGATTTAACTTACAAATTTGAATTTTTAAAGGAAATCTCTTTTCTATATATCCTTTTTGAACTCCACCTTAAAGCGAGGTATTACTCGGCTTCTGCTTTTCTTCTCCAGTGCCGTCAAGAATGGTTCCAGCTTACAAATGACGACTAATTAACGGAAATAGCTTGAGAATGAAGGATGACAGTAAATGAACAAGGAAATTATGAGAATAATTAAGTAATGAAGAACGTAGTTTGCGTCATAGAGCAATACGGCTGTAACCAAGAGGGCATAAAAGATATAGGAATGCCCAGGATTCTCCATATTTTTGAGCCCTTTCAGATAGTTCATCCAAAGTTCTATGGAATAAATTATTCTCTTAAACCTGTTCTTCTGAATTCTAAACTAGCCACGTGTGAACTATTATGGTGGCTTTTCTCCTTAGAATCTATCTGATGGTTTGAAAGCGCAGTAGCTTTGCCAGCTGCCCAGCTAAGAGTATTCTAACTTGACGGAGTAGTTGCACATCTTGCTTTATAGGATGAAATGCTTCATTTAGGGACTTTTCCTTTTGGGTTTAATGTTGAACAATTGGTCGTAAATGTTTTGGACTGGCAGGTTGAACGAAATTGCGTAATACCTAAAGTTGGGAATGAGCCCAGCCTCTCTTTCTTCGATGATTTCGCACTGCATTAGAAAAGATATACTTCAATATGCCCAAAATTATTGAGGATCGGCATCTGAATGTAGACAGATGCATCAATGGCCATAGGAAAAGCTATTCTGAATAAAGAAGTGGCTACATTTCGGTTTAATGAGTCAATTTGATTACAAGCTGCTTGGCAGATTTTTTTTCCACTTCCTGGCTGAACTTATTCTTTCTATTAACTAAGTTTAGCCCTACAAAGTTGCAAACTTTTTCGTCTCCTTTGCTGCAATTTGTTATCGCATCCTTCAGAACTGTTAAAATCTTGGCATAGTTTTACAAATCTTCTCCATCTTTTTCGAGTTAGGTCACATCTCTCAGTCTCAGCTCAACGCAGTTACGCAGCAATAGATTACGTAGTTACTAAATCACCTTTAAAATACGATTCTTCGGTATTCAATGTCTACGATCACCACTTCCATTTTCTTGAGAACTATCAGTTGCTTTTTTTGGGTCTATTTATTTGTGAGAGTTAGTATACGTTAAGAAATGTTAAAGATTTTCTAGACCCATTTTTCACCTTCTTTAGTCCAACTAATATAACGTAATCATTACATTTATGTCATTCCTTTGAGTATGTTGCTTCTGTTTTCTTCTTCCCCTTTGGATCGGTAGAGATTTTTGAGTCTACTGAGGTAACTCCCATCCTTTTTATCTCTTTCCTTTTTTTCCTAAACTTTTTCTTCCTTATGTGGCATGGGTTCTTTCGATAAGCCTTTTACTTCTTCGCTCGCTTGTCTTGAAGTTTTTTCTTTAGTTTTGGTTGTACTGGCCGTTATTTCTGTCTTTTTAAGGTCTTTGCTTTCATCTTACTCTTCATCAGAGGCATTTTAGATGTTAGAGTAAAGCAAATTGTACAAATAATTCCTGATGAGTGTCTTTTTGCTGATTTGGGCTTAATTAGAGTCTTCTTTGCTCATAAGATAGCCACTGTTCAATTTTTTAAAAAGACCTTCAATCGATTTGTATTGCTAGCCTGAACGCATATGGTGTTAGATATCGAATTCGTGCATTCCAGCCTTATTTGTAATCTTCTTATTATGCAAGTACTTAAATCACGAATCGCTTTAACTCTCCATAGTTCTTTTTGATGAACTAAGTCACTCTGTCAGTAACCACTTAGAACACAAATTTCTGCATATTGGAGGAGTAACATTGCGGTGGAGCAAACTCTTCTAGAGATCTACCAATTTGATGGTAAGAAAGTGGCTGTTGAGGAACTCGTCTCTGCTGATTTTGCTATTATACATTTTATTACAATTCACTTATTATCTACAGCTAGGCTTATTACTTATAAGCTAAGACTGAATATAAAATGCTCTTTCACTTCTTTAAAACCGCCTGTCTTTAATCTTTATTGATGAATTGGGGCACAAAAGTTCGAGCAAATGCAGGAATAAATTATCAAAAGTAATAGATTGGCAGAACTTGCAATTCTTTCTAGAAGGAAGTAGGCTCTAAAAATCTCTTATTTCCGTTTTCTCCAGTTTGCTTCTTGCAGTCAAAGCACTATTCCACTCCTTTGATGTTGTTAAGGTACTTACTGATTTGTCGGTTGATATGCATGTTGCTTTTGACTAAATCTCCAACTAATTGGTAGCCAGTTTTGCACTTTAACTTGGAAGTCATGCACTCAGTTATAAACTACAAGTCGTTGCCTTATCTTTTTCCTTCGTTTTCACTCTATTTTTTGAACTAGCCGTAGGTTTTTCGTGCAAATCTTAAGTCTTTCTTTTCATTTTCCAAGATTTTTACCAATTTCACCAACTTATCTTTGAATTCCCCCTAAAATCTGCCTATTCGGGGGGATTACTAGTTTTCAATAACACTTTAATCCTTTGAAGTGTACTTTTCTCTTAATAAGGGTCGATATTTTGAAGCATTCTAGGCACTAGGGATACGATGTTCTGCAGATTTTTGTCTAACTTATTTAATTGTTTTTCTTATCTCTTTGATTTTTGAGGCTTGTTTCGCCATTTACGTCAGCTTGCTCACTTCCAAATGAATGAAATCTTTTTCCAGATTAACGCCAATTCTCAGTTCAACTTTGGAACAAATGGGAACTTTCTAAGTTTCACAGTGATTTAGTTTAGATAAGCAGTCTTAAGTAAAGCAATTTGAGCTAATGTTTTCCTTTTCTAAATCGAGATATGATTTTTAAAGGCTAATCTTTTTTGCGCTTATTTAAAAAGTAGCATCTTTGAGGCAGCTCACAAATGGATAAATGTTTACATAGCTGGCTGCTTTTGGACTAATGCAGGCGAATCTGTGACCTTAAAGAAGAGGAAATTGGGTCTGCAGAGTTTAATAATCCTAAATAAGTAGTAAGTGAGAATCTTTGCTTAAAAGAGCCTACAAAGAATAAATGGTGTAGGTTTCAGTCACCTTTTTCTAACTGTTCAGAATTCCTGTAAAGAAAGGCAGGTTATTCTCTGTAAGATAGCTATAGACCAAATCCATTTATCTTGAGTTATCTACCTTGTAAAAGAGTTGGGATTGGCCAAGCCAACTCTCTTTACTTCCGGATCCACTAAGAGTTCTGAGTAAATTCATCGTTTAAAATGGCAAATCGTTGTTCGCTTCAACATTTTTTTGACTGTGAAATCCTTTTTAGTTATTCTTCCAATATTTGAGTGTTTCATTATTGAGGCATCTTAGAGAAATTATCAAAACTAAGCTATCACTGATTGTTCCTGAACCATTTTAGTTCAGTTTAATGATTGGCTTGTGAGCCAAAGCTTTCAAAAAGGAGTAATTCTGCTGCTTGAATGCTAGACTCTTTTTTTCATTAGTTTTTATGATTGAGATTGCGTTGAAAACAGCGTCGTTTTTACTTGGCTTTTTCGGGCGCATTACGTAATTTCTATTGTACTTTTACCCTTCTATGCATTTATTAGTCAGAGTAGTAGGCTCTTCTATTGGTTAGAATTTCATCTTTTTGTTGCCCTATATGACTAAGACATTTTTCAAACATTTACCTTAGATGCTGCCACGCTTATTGTTAGATTTGGTGCTGAAGGTTCGGATTTTAAAATGGCAGTTTTCAGGTTGCACACAGGCTTTTCGTGTATCAGTGCAAATTTGGAAAGACTACTATTTAGGTGGTGCGGATTAGCAATTGTCAGTGGTTTTCTGGGAGCTAGGGATGTAAGGTGATTGGTTTTGGGAAGAGAGCTGTGACGGCTGATAGACTTTGCAGTTAAGCATCATTTTGGAATGAAAAAAGGAATTATAACGTTATTGAATGTTCTATGAAAACAATTATAGTATTCCTGAAAAAGGAAACTTAAGAAAAAGAAGGCAACAAACTTCATTAATAAGGTCTCAGAGTGGCGAAATTGATATATTTTTATAACCAACACGAATGAAAAGTACTTCTGGTAAAAGAAAAGTGCCAACTGAACCTATCTTCAAAATAATCCTGATTGGAGACCCAGCGACTGGCAAAAGCGCTCTTATGCGTAGATACGTTAAGGATGAGTTTTCTGACTGCTACCAGAACACAATAGGTATGGATGATTTCACTCAGGAACTTAGTTCATAACTAAAAAAGTGAAAATTGATGCTAATACTGAAGTCAACATGCAGATTTGGGATACAGCGGGACAGTAGACCTTTCGGTCAATAATCAAGGCATTCTTTAGAAACTCTCAAGCTATTCTCCTTATCTACAATATCACTGAGTAAAACATATAGTATCTTAGTGCCAAAAGTTTGAGTGCATTAGGAGATTGGAAGAAGCTAGCTCAATAATGTGTTCCAATAACTTCCCTCTTTGTACTTATTGGCACCCACCTTGATAAGTAGTAAATGTACTTTTCTTTGAATGAAGGCGCGAAGTGAGTCGAGAATAGGCCCAAAAATGGATGAAAGATAATTAGGTAGACTTTTTCTTCGAAACTTCAGCTAAAACAAGCGAAAACGTGAAAAAGGTGTTTTAGTAGATTGCAAAAAGGATTTTTTTAAATTGGTTCAGTCAAAGAAAGGTAGTCTAAACTGAGTCCGAAGCCGAATCTGTAAGGATGAAGCTTTAAAAGTAAAAGTTGCCCAGTCAGGAGCCTTAAAGTAAGTGTTGTTGAAATAAAAGAGTTGATTTATACTATTTCTTGCATGTAGCCAACTTATCAAAAGCAATCATACTTTTAACTACACAAAAGAGCATCTTACGCCTTATAAATATCTCAGTGAGTATGATACTCTGATTTAATATTTAAGCAACGTTAAAACCTTGTAACAGTTGCGTCTGTTTGATTGATTATAAAAAATAATTAACATGGGACAGCTCAATCTTTCAAACAGCCCTGAAACTGGATTCGAAGCTGGAAACTGGGTTGAAGCCATTGAAGACACATCCAAGACCATGTTTGCAAACATTAATCCCTACCGCAATCGGCTGCTCATGAACAAAGAAACTTCTGAACTTGTCTAGTAATACGAATTGCAATTTATCAGTCAGAATGACTTCAATTCGTTTCTAGCTTAGCTAGAGTTGAGAAAGGAACCTAAGTACCTCCACACAAATACCTCTCCTTTGAATCGTAGCGACGAGTAATTTCGAAACAGTCCCTACATTTACAAAGTTAGGTACTTTGAAAATCTCTCAGTGAAGGAACTCTGCTCTACAGTCTACCACGGCAGGCTTTACATCAATAAGATTGATGTGCGCTTAAAGGAGCTGAATGACATTCCTTTTCATGACCAACTCTATCTTTACTACGTCTGCCTTTCAGGATTCAAAATTTTGTACTAAAAAGTAGGAGTTTTCGAAATCAATGAAGAGATGATCTTTTTTGATCGTCAGGGACAAGTAAGACTTTGGATGAATCCTAACCTGTCAAGCTTCCTACCGAACTATGAACCTGAGGACTACAATAACGAACCTGCATAAAATCAAGGCTCTCAATCTTAAATGCTGAAGAACTTAATGAACATTATTGAGGAAAACACTGATAAGCAGTCAGTGAGTAGCCAACTACAATTCAAACAGTATCTCATAGAAAAAGGTCTATTTGAGAGACTTTCCTTTTCGAAAGCTATTGAGTACTTTGGTTCGTATTGCGAGGAAAACCAGCTTTCCATTGGCAACTATATGTCTTCTATTTACGAACTCTTCCATCAAGATGAATCACTGAAACGAAGCTTAGCACAGAGTAGCTAAGTGAACAAAGTCATTTATAACAAACACTTCGATATGAATCACTTCGAAGTTGAGAAAACCTTAGAAAAAACTAGTGACCCGGAAAGGAGAAAGATGAATTATCAGCTTATCGCAAGTCCTTAGTCTAACATAAAAGAACATTTTAGAAACTCCTCACATTACATAAATGATAGTTAGCCTCACATCAAATCTAGGGACTACAAGGACTAAGCCCTTCAGAGTGCAAGTATAACACCCAAGTACAGTCAGTAGTAAACATCAAATACACAAAATTACCATCGAAGTCCTGGAACTTTTAAAAATCGCAACGAACTCAAACGTAGTCAATAAAACAACTAAAACTCCAGTCTTATAGCAATCATTCCTCCAGCCGCTGAGTCCAGAAAAGTTATCATTTTGGGTTCACCTCAGCAAAAGGTTATTTCTAATCCTCTTTATAGCCACTAACCAACTGTTAAACTTTAACTTCCTAACCTACTAAGCAGTAAAAGCAGCAATCGAGGAAAATCATTGGGAAAGCATCAACTGAACAGCAATATTACGTTTAGTTACAAAACAGGTGAGGTCAAAAAAAAGGTGGGTGCTTAGTCAATGAACTAGATCTCTTCATTGAAGGATTAGAACGCAAATATCCATCGTAAATAGTCGATTATTGATTAGTTGTGTTCAGGAGCAGTAGAAAAAGAGCAATTCAAAGTTTTACAGCCAAAGTAATCTCAAAAAACTTTGGAGTAAAGAGAAGACGGTAAAATCTACAACTACTATTCAGCTACGGGTGAGTACGCTCTAGACAAAGAAATAGCTGATGACATGATAAAGTATTTGGGCTTCAACCCCAACCTATGATGTACTATTTACTTATTCGTGCAATCATCTCCTATACAACTCAAAACAATCATTTTTTGAACATTCCTTCGCATAACTTCTTTTCTTAGCCATTTTCTTTAGTTAAACTTTATTTCAGCAGCTCAGAAAGCTAGCTTACTTACTTATTGTAGCTTTAGCCCATATCTTTGATCTATTTCAAGGTATTTCCTGCTGCCTAGAACTCACTAGATTTGATATAATACTTGGCTAACCAGTATAACCCTTTGCCCTTTATTTTGTAAATTTTGCTCTTGCTTGCCTACAATAAGTGCATTTTCACTTTGCTCCATTCCCCCAACTTGATCAAACATAGTGCAAGATTACAATGGGACTGTGCAACTAACTAATCCATGGTGGATTGGTCCTTCTAGTTTTCTGGGAATGTATAGTCAGAGTATATGATGGTCTTTTGATAAAAGTAGGCTGCATCTTAATATCGATTGTTCTTGTAGTGATTGTTGCCCTCTTCCTTGAAGAAACGCATGTTTTCCAGCTTCTACTAAGTTGGCTTTTAATAAATCTATCTTTCCTGCTTCAAAAAATGCTTACTTTTCGATAATCATGCATGTGTTGACTAGGGGCCTTGCTTTTTGCTTGATTGCACTCTTTTTATTGGAGTGGATAGTATTTCAGAATCTTTTGCACGAATTCCTGCGACTTTTGGCTTAACTTCATAGAACTTTTGCCCTTTATTATTATATCTGCTTCATTAATGGAAAAAATTCAAAAACGATTGCAGTGTAAAGACTGAACTACTATAATTGAGCAACTAGTAGAGTGATATCAATACGGGGTTATAGCTCAGTTGGTAGAGCGCGTGCTTAGCATGCACGAGGCCCTGGGTTCAACTCCCAGTAACTCCATTTTTAATGAATCTAAGCAGACCAAAATCAACACAAACCATACAAATAAACTATTTATTGGTTAGAAACAAATGCAAATCCATAGCATCTAGCAATCACAAGAAGTAATCTGGGACTCTCTTTTTGAGGACTTAGTTGCCTTTGCGGGGTGCAGGATCATATTGGATGTAGGTTTGCTTAAGATTTTCATCAACGTCCATGATTGCAGCTAAGTTCCCGCATCTGTAGCAGTAGTTGGGGGCCGAAAAGATGGTGGAAACGTTCTTGTTGTGTGTGTTTGTATAGCCCTGAATCATATGAGTCTTACTTCCATCATCAGCTGATGTGCTCTTGCGATCATTTTTAGGTTGTTAGTGTGGTTATACTGCTCGGCTATGTCCTGGCCAAAGGTGTATCCTGCACCTCTGGGATTCATGCCCCAACCTGCTCTGTCGTCAGGGTCAGACCACAGCAAATCGCACATTGGGCCCTAGTGGGGTACTTATTGGAATCTCTTTAAAGCCCGGATGTTGTCCAAAGTCTCTATACTCGGAGAAAGGCCTCCATGTAGACAGAAAAACTGGTTTTCTACAACTGCAGTCAAAGGTAAGAAATCGAAAAGTTCAGTGAGACATTTCCAAACGTTGGAGTTGCCATATTTGCGACAGCATTCATCGTAGAATCCATAAACCTGAGTTATTTGTCTGGATTCATGGTTTCCTCTGAGAATCGTAATTCTATCTTTGTACCTGACTTTGAGGGCAAGTAGCAAAGTGACTGTTTCTACACTGTGGTGACCTTCATATGGATGATTGTACCTCGATCAACATAGTCGCCCATAAACAGGTAGTTAGACTCAGGTACTTTTCCTCCGATTTCGAAGAGTTCCATGAGATCGTGGAACTGTCCATGAATGTCACCACAAACGATGACAGGAGCTCTAACTGGAACTACGTTGGGTTCTTCAGTGAGGATCTCTTTCGCCTGGGTAGTTAAAGTGTTACTTTTTAGCAGAGAGCCTTGATTTCAGACTCAGGTAAAGGTTTGCAGGTGAGTATTTATTCAATCTGTCGGTCAAGGTTGGTGTAGTCAGTTGGCGTTTTGGTGGTCATTTTTGATATTTAAGTTGTAGATGATATAAGCTATAAGCGCTTCACCCAAAAAAGGCAAAAAGTGTGACAAAAGTTGTTACTGACTATATGTTGTGTTTATAAGTTGTTGGTTAGATGGGAGTTATATCGTCAGTAGATGATTGCTGGTTGATATAATAGGAATAGAATGAACAAGATAATTGAGGACTATGTGTTGCAGGAGAAGGTAGGCCAGGGACAATACGGCAATGTCTACAAAGCAGAGAACCGCAAGACCAAGGGAGTCTATGCTGTCAAAGTTATGAATGTGGAAAAGTTCAAACATACGCCCAAACTCAGCGAATTCACCAATAATGAGATCGCCATCCTCTCCAAAATCAACAACCCTAACATCATCAAGTTTGTAGAGATGCTGCGTACTGCCAACAACTACTATCTCGTCTATTAATACTGTAACGGTGGCACCCTTGCAGAACTTATCAAAACCAAAAACAGGCTCACTCAGCAGGAAGCCATTGTTATCTTTCTGCAGCTCAAGAATGCCTTCTAAGCTCTCTATTCTTAGAACATTCTACACAGAGATCTGAAACCAACCAATATCCTCTTTCACAATGGGGTCATCAAGCTTGCCGATTTCGGTTTCTGCAAAGAGTTGCTCAAGTAGAATGATATGACCCAAACTATGGTGGGCTCTCCTATCTACATGGCTCCTGAAGTACTCAAAGGACTCATTTACGACATTCGCGCTGACATTTGGTCCCTAGGAGTAATCCTCTATGAAATGCTCTACGGAGTGTGTCCTTACTAAGAAAGTACTATTCCGAAGCTTGTAAGCATGATAGATAACTCCATTTTGCGGTTTCCTCCAGATGTGCCAGTCACTGAAAACATAAAAAATCTTATCCGAAGGATGCTGACGATTAAGTACCGAGAGAGGATTACACCGCAAGAGCTGATTAAGTACCCCATTTAGGCAGGGAAAGAAGAAAAGAAGGAGGCTGCTGGTGGCCTCTACAACTTCAAGGAAGTAGCCAAGTTTGTGCGTAGGTCAGTGCAGTACTTAGCTGAAAGTTTGGATGTGCTTACTGACTATGTCGAAGAACTGCCTTACCTAAAGTTGGCTTTCTTAGTTTATAAGATACTTTCAGCCATACAAAGAGACACAAGTCGGCAATCTCAATATTGGGAGGTGCTCAAAGTCAATAACACCGAGGATCGCTGGGACTTTATGTACCAAAATGAAATCAATCTCATCAAGCCTTTTGGATAGATAGTCAAAGAAGCTTTAAAATCAGCAGACAACTCCCTTCGTACAAAAATGGAGCTGTAGACCAACTACACTGACCCCAAATACTTCATGGATGCTCTTTTTAATGTTAAAGACGCTCAAATCAAGGACAGAATGCTCAATTGTCTACTTATCAGCAGACATTTCATGTTAGTGCTGGAAAAGAAAACTCCAGATTTCACTGATTATCAGAACAGCAAGAAAACAGCTGAGGAAAAGGAAGAAATCTGTTCGAAGTACGCCAAATCGCTGTGATAGCATTTTACTCTATAAAAATTACATAACAGACAACCATGAATGCCCGTCTTATTATTAATAGTAATAACTACAGTTTTAACAGTTAGAAACGACAATAAGTAAACAAAATGATCTTCAGTAGATATTGCAATGGCATTTCGACTCTTCTCCTTCTTTTTAGTCTTGCATTTCGCTTATTTCGAATAGTTTGCTGCTATCAGGAATCGAATCATATTGAGTCAAATGAGGAGCACGGCTGATGTTAGAGTTGAAGCGAATGTGTCGGGGGTTCAGTTTTCCCAGCTGAACGTAGTATCTTTTTTCACTTGCCTACTTTTTGCTCTCACTCTCCATGTTTATTGTTATTTATTACTTTATTATAACTTAATCTAATGTCTACTCGATCCGACCTGCCTTTAAGGTTTTGGCTCCTTTCTAGAAGATTCGTCTCATTTTTAGCGAAATCAGAGCTCATTTCTGACCTTTTGGCCCTTCTTAGAGTGAGCTACTATTGGTCACTAAAAAACCATAGATCTTAATAATAGTAGATATATATCTAGTTTTAAATAACTATCAATAGCCGTAAGCTGCTAATTCTGCACGAACTGTGCTGATCTCTTTGAGATTGAGTGCCTTTCTTACTTTATTTGCACTTTAAACTTGCTTTTTATGCCATACTGCACTTCTTTATCTTCTTTTGTTCTCTAATTGGTTCACAAGAGCTCCCTTTCCCCATCCGACTTCACTAGAGAGATCTCCTAAGCTACAGAACTTTCTAAAGCTTGAGAGTTTGACTGATCTCAAAGCATCAGGAACTACTTCCCTCTTTTTAGTATCATAAGGAGCAGGGACTCCTTCGAAAATTTTAAGTCTGCCAAGGGCAGCAGCACCTTTTGGAGATTTATGCGGCAACATTCCTCTGACGGCTCTCCAAAAGATTCTGGAGGGAGATCTGTAGTGTACGAAAGCTCTGCGAGGATTAGTGAGTAGTCTTTTTCTGAGGAATTCAGCAAATTTGACCTTGTTTCTGAAGAGTGAGCCAGTGATATTGATGGCCTCAGCCCTAACTACTGCAACTCTTTGTCCTGCGTTATGAGAGCAATACCACTTAGAAGTGCCTTTGCGATGTAAGAGGCAAGTCTGCCGAGGAGGTGACCTTTGGCGTCAACGATTATCAGCTTCTTGAACATTATGGTCGAAAATATTATTATTTAATATAATATTAAGATTTCTGCAAATTAGGATTACTGCAGATGCCAATTCACAGATAAAGAATGCAAATTGATCTAGAGATTCAAAGTCGAAGATAGGGTAGTCAAATCAAAGTTCATCGGGTTGTGGAAACTACTAATCCATTTCTTCCAGTTGAAAATGAAAAAATGGGTCTCTTGGCGGCTTGTTTACTTTCTCTTGAATGTTGCTTTTGTCAAAGGCTCTTCTAACGAGAGTTATGCCTTTCTAATGGCATCGGTTGTATCCACAAGTTTCGATCCCACTCTCTGTGCTTCGATGGTCAATTCTGTTGATGTAGTTGGCTTTTTTGGTTTTGGAAACTGTAGTGTGCAGTTTTCGTTCTTACCTTTTCCGGTCTCCCAAGGCTTGCTTGACTGCATTGTCTAGGTTAACGAAGTTGACTCTCTGTTCGGAAGGAGCTGCGTTCATTTGCAAGTAGGCCATAAGGTTAATTAGTTCGAAATCCAAATTGACGTACTAAAGATTACCGCGGACTTTGGACTAACGTTGATAAGTTTTTTGAGCTTACTACACAATCTCAATTTTGTGAGCAAATTTTAACTTTTTTTAGGAAAAGTGGTCCTCGTACTTATGTGAAACTTCGCAGGGCTAGTGACGATACTTCTTGAAACATCGAACACAGAGATGTCTTTTGCAAGGTGACTAATCGTAAAGAATATCGCAGCGTAGGACGTCTTCAGTTAATCTGCAGAAATAGCAAAGTATCCCTGATTAAAAGATAGTTTTATAGAGTTCGTCTTCTCTCAATTTGTCACTTTCTAATTAGCTCATATTACGCAAATATTATAAATAGTCAATAAATTTGCAAATGCAATTATTAGTTTCTGCCAATCAAACTTGAATCTTTGGGCTAATTGATATAAAACTAAGAGCTTACTAGTCTAGTAATAAATGAAGGTATTGTGTAGAATTTGATGAGGTTTAGTTTTTGAAGGAAAAAAGGTCCTCTTAAGGATATCACAGTATAACTCAATTGAGACAATAACTTTTCTATTTGCGCAAATAATCGGGTTAGTCAATGCATCAATAATCACGTTGGCCTCACCCTAAGTATTATAAGCAGTGCAGGATTTCGTTGAAGTTGGGACGGTTGGAAGGGAACTTATCCCAGCAACGCATCATCAGCATCCTCAGCTCCAGTGGGCACTCTTTATCTACCACATTCATATCGGGCCGTCCATTCTACATCGTCACAAATTTCATTAATGAATGAGGATTCTTCATGTTTGTGTAAGGAGGCACTCTTGAAGCGATTTCCCAAAGCACAACTCCGTAGGAATAGACGTCTGCCTTGAGTGTGTAAGGCTAGTTATTGAATATTTCAGGGGCCATCCAATGCTATCTAAACTGATCCTTACGTAGGTGCCTAGGGTCCCAGTCATGTAGGTAGAGGCGTAGTCACGGGATAGTCCAAAATCGGCAATTTTGATTTGTATGATGTCAGAATTATTGGGGTCATATTTATGAAAAAGTAGCACACTGAATGAATGCAGAGTTACTTAAGAGACTTAAGATCACGATGGATGATTGGAGGGTCATTGGTGTGAAGGAAGACCATGCCTCTCGCAATTTGGCGAGCGATGCTGATCCTTGTGGACCATGGGATCTTTTAATTCGACTAATGAAGCAAATCGAACAAAGTGGACTGAGATAAGACAAAAGTTACTCCATTGCAGTATTCGTTTATGATGTAGAAGTAATTCTGGTGCTGACTTACTCCAATCAGAGTCACTAGCTGAGGGTGATGCCTTATTTTGACCGAAGTTATTATTTCACGCTTGAACTCTTTATCCGAGCGAGAAGAACTACTATTTTCCTTTATTTTCTTTATGGCAACTTCCCTGCCTCTCCATTAGCCCTTAAAAACCTCGGAAGAATTTCCATACCCAATTTTTTCCTTAAAAATCAAGCAACTGAACTAAATTAAGTATTGCTATGCATTTCGCTTTACTTCCTCTACCACAAACTCTCTCAAGTCAATCAGGTTTTATTACTTACTTAGCGATTTCCTGCTTCTTTCGTTCTTTGGCTCGGAAGCAGCTATGTTGTTGCCCCCATTATTGCCTGTATGGTTGTTGCTTTCTGTTACTTTCTTTTCTTCAGCAGCTTCATTCAATTTGATTAGATTCTCTCTTTACGGCCTGCTTTGGCTCAAAGATACTGTTAATAGCTAAGGCTTGATGTTATCATTAGCTGTCTCTTCTTATTAACCCAAATCTATGAGATTGTTTGGCTTTTATGGCTTGACAGCCTTAGAAACATTCATATTTTTGCCGTCATTTTCGTCTTCATCGAAAAAGAAGTTAATCAGCTAAATTTTATTGATGTCAGCTTTGGTTTAAGAGTGAAAAACTTCCTTAGAAGCATTTGAGTTTACATAAGGTTCTTATGGAAGTTCGTTGCCTTTCTTTGTCTATTTCTCCTTCTAGAATTTGTTTTAAACTATACTGAAAAAGTCTCGAAATTGATCATGTTTCTCTTAGACTACAACTTGGCTGGCAGTGAAAAAATCTTTATTAAGGTTTTGATGAGTAAATTACATCATTTCAGCGCTTCTTTTTGATTAAATGGGTTTAGGCTATGGTTTTTTCTCTTATTTAAAGTTAAAATTCTCAAAAACTGAGCCTTTACTCTCCTTAAATTTGGAAAATGCTGTAGAAGTTTATTTATTAACAGGCTTTATGCTTTCTTTATGCTGAACTGTTGAGGGAGAGTCATTCTTTGTGTCTTTTTTTTTCTCTGAAGTAGGTAACACTTTGTTCTCTTAATGTTATTTTTTACTTTTAAATTGATTAACTTCTACTATATTCTTGTTGCTATTCTAAGCCTTTTCCAGATCTTTGAGAAAGTCTGGGTTTTTAACGACTTCTTCATAAGTCAAAGGTATTTTGAGACCATAAATCGTGTTTTTATAATTAAGGTGGTCAGTCACATTGAAAGTACCACTTTTCTTTTCTAGCTTTATTCCTTTGATGTATCCAATAACTTCAAGCTTCAATGTAATATTCGAATCTTAATATTTCTAATCTTACTTTCAAGCATCATAGTCTTTTGGGATTTCTCAAGCAATCCTGCCAATCTTCTGTAGGATGATTAGAAATCTTTCTACACTTATAACACCTTTTCTTGAACAGCCTTTAAGTCAATCTACTCTTTCACGTAACAAACAGCCATTTTGAAAGCAGACAACAGAAAAGTTAAAGTAGAAATGAGGCAATATTACTCATCTATCAAAGAGAGGACTATCGTTTTCTGAATGTCTGTCACATAGTTTATTCTTTGAATGTGTTAGTGAAAATCTAAGCAATTTTGAAGAAATTCTATCATTGAGGTTATAAAATTAAGTTTGAGAATAGTGTTTTCCTTAATGTTTGACAAATAAGGGACTATTGAGTAATTTGCCTCGATGAGGTTGGAATTTTAATAGCAAAGCTTTACCTTTTTCACTAACACCAAAGCATACAATCTAATCATCAAGCAAAGGAAAGGGTTTCTTTTGAAATCTTACTAATCTACAGTTTTCATGCCTGATTTCCAAAGCTTATAGATTTTGGTGCAGAAGGCAATGGGAGAGTTTTCCTTATTGTAGGTTATAGCCTACGAAGGACCTTTTCTTAGAAAGTTGTGAAGCAGAATCAACAACTTTAAGGTGACTAAACTCTTGCCTCTGTATTATTCTGAGTATTTGTAGATTATGTCATAAACTTTCTCGATCTTATACTTTTTTTAGTAACACTTAGAGATTATGGATCTATTGTATTTGAGAAGGGGTGCCTCTTCGCTATCTTCCACAAACCCTGCAATCCATCCTTCGGTTTCCGTGGTTATTTGGTTGTAGATTCTCTTTATTTTATCCAAGATGCCGGTTTCTGCCACAGTTGCGTTTTTCTTGAGATTGCTTTCGCTGACTCTCGAAATCTCGCCTATAGTAAGTTATAATTCTCTTCTGCAGTTGATATCTAGCTGAACTCGCTTTATCTTCTATATTTGCTTTAACTCTTCTCTCACTTCAGTTGCGGTTGGTCGTTGGCTAGGGTTCGTAGCAAAGCATTTTTAGATGAAGTTCAACAACTCATTCGAGTAAGAATGGTCCTCAGGCAAAAAGTATTGCTTATTTATAGCAGAAAGGCGAGATTAAAAGGGAGGTTTTTGGAAGCACAAAATGAAGGCCAGCACTCCCAATGCAAAGATATCCACTTTTACTCCGATTTCGAAGCCTGAATAGAGGTCAAGCTGTTCAGGCGAGCGATACAAAGGCGTTGTTGTTTTTTCTATGAGTTCTTCGATTTCTACTCTATTGGAAGCGTCAACCTGAGTAATAGTCTAGCGTTAATTTGTTATTACGGTTTTAGAGCAGCTTCCGAAATCACAGAGCTTGAACTCCCCCTGGGCATTGAGTAGAATGTTTTCCATTTTGATGTCTCGATGAGCAATCCCTTTCTTGTGCATGTACTCTAATACGCCACTGACAACTAACAGGATTTGGATTATTGTTTTTTCGCTCATGTTTTTGCCCTCGTTCTTTTCGAGAATGTTGAAGGCTGTGCTAAATGGGGAATCAACTACCCTGAGCTACACTTTTCCATGAAGAGAAGTCCGTACTTTTCATCCTTGCTGGCGAATTCGCAGGCATCATATAGTTTGACTATGTTGGGATGTGCTAGTTGCTGTAGCATTTATCTGAGTGGGAGGAGTCTTACTTTTCGCGGTTGTAGGCTTTGGCAATTTAGATGTTTGCTAATACCTGCACTTTGCAAATGATGTCAGGAACGTTCGTCTCGTAAATCATCGAAAAGCCGCCTTCTCCAAGCATATCCTTGAGGACGTACTCTTTCTTCCCCACACGCACCGTCTGACCCTTGAGTCTCATGCAGAAACCCTCAAATATTATAATTTAAATGGCTGACCATTAACCCAAACTGGCTTTCTTCCCCAACCCTCCCACAAAAATACTCTTCCTGGGTTTAGCTCTAGCTGAGATCTGCAGTTTTATGGTAATGAGTGCAAATTCTAGTTAATGAATATTTTGTTCAGTTTGATAACAGTGCAAAATCAACGTTAGAAAAGCTAGTTGTCTATGCTCTCTAGGGCGTAGCTTTTGATTCTTCTTTGCCTGAGTATTTATAGGGTTGATTTGGACCATTTGTCCTAGCCTACGCTCGCCATTGTTTTCTGCAGCTGGCCTTTCTGACCCCATTATTCCCCCATACTCTTCATCCTTCCCAAAGAACTCCTCTTTATTACTGACTATTCCTACAAACAATCGTTGATCTTTCGTATTATGTTTTTTGCAGTTTACATCTATCCTTCTAACTTCGCATCTTTCCTGAGATTGTTGCAGCTTCTGTGGAATCCAGAGAGGAGGCGGCTTGAAGGTTTTGCTAACTTGATTTACTGTGTTTTATTTCTGATGACCCCAGCCGATGAGGCCCTTTTTACTGCCTTTGTGCCATAATCTCTCACCTTTGTTGACTCTATCGACTCAACTTATCCCTCAACCTTCTTGAAACGTTCAGGATTCAGCTTCTTTTTAGGGTTGCCTCCAATGCCCAAAATAAACTCCTCCACTTCTCTCTATTTCTCAAGTCTCTCTTTATTTTTTGATTGGTATTTGACCCTTGCAAGCACGCTTTTGACCCTCTCAGCGAAGGGAGCGAAGTTTTACTAATTCGTCATAACAGTTTCTCCCAGATTATGGTCAATATCAACAAAAAGTTCCTCCTTAGTCAGACTCTCGATCATTTTGGAATGGGAGTGATTGGATTCCAAAGTTGATTTTTTGAGTTAAAGTGCGCCTCTGGACTTCCAAAGCGCAGTTTAGTTTCTGGTGGGTGTAGGGTTCTTGTTGTAGACAATGCTGTGGATGACTTTTTCAATGTTTTTCTTTTTGAGGATTGCGATATTATTGCGGGGAGATTCGTCCTGGTAGCGGGTTTGGATCAACTTGATGTTCTAAAGATCATAGATCTGCGGGATGATGACATCCTTTTGAAAGTGTGGCATCTTGACTTCAATCGACTTTGCTAATTCGACGTTTCTCATTATCTCTAGACTATCTAATAAATTTAATCTATGCCCCTCCCTCTTCCCATCTTGGTCAGAAAGACCATTTGGGCAAGAATAGGAAATATTGGTGTTTGATATAAGTATAATGTAGAAGTGATGAAGTTGTATTTTTGGATTGGATGAACTGATAACCGGAACGCTCGGGAGACTGTTGATTAGGAATAGTAGCTCAGTGGTAGAGCGTGGGATTGCAGGTCCTAAGGTCACCGGTTCAATTCCGGTCTGTTCCTTTTTTTATTACAATAACCCACAACCCCATAACCCCACCAGCACAACAAGACATCAGATCTAAGTAGTAAGGCATGAAGTGCAGACACAATAAACAAATAAGGCATCATTTCAGTGCTTTCCTGAGTTTCTTGACTCTGATTTTGAATGAGCCCACGTTGGCGTTCTAGTACTATCCTTACACAATGGTGTTTTAATCCATGGGGTACTCAACCTTCGCCTTGTACGTGCAGCGCCAGTAATCGGTTGTTACTATCTTTTCGGTTGGGTTGTGCAGATAATAGCAAGGGCTTGACTCGGCTACTCCGTTTTAGAAGTAATACGTCCGGAAAACGGCAAATTGTCCAAAGCTGTGGATATCGATGAGGAAGTCGTTGTACTTCTACTCAAACCAAAACTTGGTCTACCTTAGCTAAGATTTGGCAGTATCCCACACAAAATTGTTGTTTACCACTCCTTCTTTGTTTTTGTAGCCCAAAGTTGTCTTTTGCGTGTTGCAGACCAACATGTATTTGTTTGGCTGCATTTCCCAAACATTGGAGATTGCCAGCTGCAGGGATGGGCTTTAGCCGTATCCAACCCCTATTTCGTTATTGATTTTGAGCACTGAAAATTTGCTCTAATCGGCTTAAATCTGGTGCAATTTGAGCTATATTTCAGTATCGTTGCGAGGTTTAAACCATAAAACCATCGATTCCTCATTCCCCTTTCGCACAACATAGGGGTAGCTCCAACTCTCATCCGATTCATATACTTTAAAAGGAATTGAGTCCTTTTAGAGAGGTGATTTGAAATAGCTCAACTTAAAGCGATTATCGTTGTATCTTCCCTTTTCGACCACACAGATGTACTTAGACTTGCTAAAAGTCAGCATGAAGCTCTGGTCGGACTACTAGTTCGTGAATTGGAAAGGAATGGTGGAGGAATGATGGTTTGTGAGGTTGAGGAGTAGGAGTTGGTTAAGTCTGGGCTCCAATGCCAAAACTTCACACTCACTGACCAATGCGATTGAGTCTACTTCTTTTTCGAATTTGTGCTAGTAAAGAATGGTTCCGTGTTGATCTACATGTGCTATCACGAAAGAGCCCACTCTGACCAAGCCGAGGAAGACGAAGGTCTTGGCCGGGCCGGGCAGCAGATTGAAGATTTTGAGGTAGTTCTTCTTGAGCTTGACTTCCACTTCGGAACTCTCGATCAAGTACTCGGGCTGAATCTACATAAATATTATTTATCAACTGCGCATATGCAAATTATAAACCTGCGCCCAATTATACAACCCTTCATTCCCAAACCAGCAGCTCCAATCCAACAATTTAACCGAGGAGCAGATGAAGTAGATGATAAAACAGATAAAGTAGATAAAACGGATAAAGAAGATGATAATACGGATGAGGCAGATGGTAGGGATAAAGCAGATAATACGGATAGGTGTTTGATATGTAGCTATAATAGAACAAGTAATCAGAAGTTGCTTATGATATTGAAGCCGTGAAGCTGCTTGTTTTTTATTGCTATATCCCAACACAACTACTTTGGTAGCCTTTGTAGTTGAACACCTAAAAACTATTTTCCGGTGCTATCTGCGTTATTTTCTCTAGAACTTAGTTCTTGCTGTACCGCCGATGCGAAGCTTAGTAATCGCCCATTTTCGAGGCCTCCTTATCGACTGTGAATGACTACTTGGGTGTGACAGACTGCCGATACCTCTTAAGCTGTTCCTGCTCGACAGTTTGCTCAAGCGAGTCCTTGAAACCCGGGTCATAGAGGAGTTCATCTCTGACGATGGCGGGGCGGGTGGGCTCGAAGAAGACGCCCCTCATATTCTGGGAATTGCTGCGTGAGGGTTGGGTTACAGTGAGGGGTTGTTAAGGTTGATCTGCTTGACCTTTTTCAAGATGGGCTTGCCCTGATACATTTATATAACGTAATGCAATCGATCATACCTGCTGATTTGTGATAAAAGGTTATCCTAAACTAGCCATAATGATATCTATGATATCTCAAGCTAGCCTTAATGACATCTCAAGCTAGCCCTAATGACATCTCAAGCTAGGCATAAAACTAGGCATAACGAGGGTTCTGGCAGAACTGACCAGATGATCTAATAAACCAACCTATTATATCCTGCTGTTATGTGGGTGTGTGATGGTGATGTGATATAAAGGGCAGGTATCAGCGTTCGGTGTTTATGGTGGTCGAGCGGATCGTCTTCAGCGTTTTGCTCCTGTTCAACTTGCAATTCTGCAGCACGTCCAGCGACGTCCTCTCCAAACTGATGTCTCCTCCGCCGAAGACCGTCTGCAACTTGTTGACCAGTCCGATCCGGTCCGTCTACTTCTGCCGCATACCTACGTCACCCACTCAGTACTCTATAGCTTGTTCCCCATTTCTTAGAGGGCCTTGAAGTGCATTTTGATTTCGGGGTTGGCCGTGGATTTGCTGATGGGGGGCAGTTTGGAGTCCCTGCTGGAAGTCAGGTTGGTATTTTTGGGGGAGCCTTGGAAGCGCATGCCTGGCTGCATCTCTTTGTCGAGCTGGCGAGATTTGAACTGGTGGTTGAGGGCTGAGACTGGGACGGGAGTGTAGTCGAGAATCCTGTTTTCGCTGATGGCTCTCTTGATGGACCGATTAGTACTTATAGCCTTTCTTTATTGGTTTTGAACCCGTTGATATACAGCTGCGCGTTCGCCAGATTCTTAGACTAGTCGTTGTTGCGGGTGATGTGCTTGACGGGCGGTATGTACTGTCCCAGTTCCAGCGGCTTGCTGGCCATCTGTACCAGGAAGTCCCTGACGCGGGCCTTGTAGTGTTCGGTCTGCTCGGCCATGAGTTCTGGATAGACACAGGCATACTTCTGCGGCGGGTGAATGACCTCTCGAGTTCGTGCTGCCTGTTCTGCTCGGTCTCGAAGACTTGCTCGTAAAGCTCATAGATGTGTCTATTAAACATTGTTAATTTTATTATAAGTGCCATGAGCATGATAATGCTGGGATCAAATCTGTTGGGCCTGCTGCAGTTGCTCTGGCCGCGGATAACGGTTATGCGGGCTGTTTGGCACTCCGTCATGCATATTTGATAGCTGGCAAAACTTGTTCCCAAGATGGGAATCTCAGTGAAACCACTAGATGGGCTGTAGGCGGCGTCTGCAGGCAAAGGCTATGCGCCAAAGTGGACAGATCTGCCGCTAATGTTGCACTATCCATCCGAATTCGATCCTGGCCGGATCAGCAGCTATGGACTTTATGAGTGCTAGTTCAGGTAGGGGAGGAGTTGTTGCATCTGACCGGATGGGTTGTTCAATAATTGTTATAGGAATGGGTGCCCCTTTCCTAGCTGAATTATACGATTTCTTGATTTTTAAACCAACACCAAGAACTCAACACTCGGGCCACAGGCCGCCAACTTAAACAACCTATCAGCACCTCGCATTTGATATCTTTAGCCAAGGCAAGCACCTATGGCGATATTTGAGTTTAATAATGTATTAGAAAAATAATGGAGCGGATGGGAAGGAAGCAGTGATCAAAGCTAAAGAGTCTGAGATGGGCCACCCCGCTCGCCCATTTCTGCCAATGCCGTCGATTTGGGGTAAATTGTAACATTGGTTGCCAATAGTGATGTGAGAGCGTTGGTAGCTAAACTCATGGGGAGTTATCTCTATATGGACTATCTGGGTGAGATTGTGGGTCAGGCGGGGACTGGTGGGTTTTATTTTGCGATCTTGGTATTTAGCTGATGCTATGGTTTTCTCATTTAAAATAGCTATTAACTTAAATCGC
>Ga0316217_10001820_pt1 | contig 26860 bp, 21 predicted proteins | sample 1anoAmetaG_FD_203633 | JGI IMG/M metagenome (GOLD analysis project Ga0316217, IMG submission 203633) | Freshwater microbial communities from Trout Bog Lake, Wisconsin, USA - 1anoA | ecosystem: Environmental > Aquatic > Freshwater > Lake > Hypolimnion/Profundal zone | place: USA: Wisconsin...
GTTTGATTTTTATTGGTTTAGTTATCACTTTTGAAGGATTTGTTGCAAGAGCTCCTTAAGCTGCTCTGCCCCAACCATATATCAAATACATTTAGGGGTCTTATTTATTGTACTATTCTAATCTTAGCGTTAGTTTTTGCTGGATTTTTACATTTTGTATGCCTAAAACTTCCTACATATATTTTTTATCCATATTGAGCAAAATTTTGCCAGTAACTTTTTCAGCTTTTAAAATTTTGATAAAATCTTCAAAGCCTTCCTTTTGGGCAAATCTAATTACGTCCTCATTGGTCCAATACTAAGCAAGTTCTTCAACCCTTTCGTAAGCAATAAAGTGAGCTTTACCTCCGATTATTTTTACTATCTTTCTGCCCACGAATTAAGGATGAAGATTAATGAGGCCGCTCTTTATGTTGAATTCATACAAGGTTTCATTGAATATGAAGTAGTTGGCGTTGACTCCCAAAACGAGATTATTTTAGATGGTGAACTTGGGTATTTAGAAGTGAGTTTCGAGATCTTTAAAGCTCTGTAATGGTTAGCTATTGTCGAATATTCTCAGTTTTACTTGTTAGGGGCTAAATCTAACAACTGCGACCGCAAATTTATAACCTGCTATTAAATCTTAGACCTCTCCTTTCATATCAGCTACCTCTTCCTTAGAAATAACCTTTTCTCCCGGGTAGTATCGAAAAACATTATGTGAGTCCGCGCAGTATAGAGCTCCTTCTTGCGTGATGCTGACGAACTTGAAGCTTGAAGGTAATGGAATCAATTTAGGGACCTATTCTAGGAGTATGCTGTCAGTTTTGATAAATTTGTATTGGAGGTCAAGAGTTTGGACAACGCTATAGTCTTGTTGTGATTGAATGCTCCTCAAGATGAGGGAGGAAGGGTTAGGTTTAGCGAATTTGTCGTTTTGATTATAGGTATAGAGTTTGCGATTGAAGAGTTATTTGATGAGTTGAAATTCATTGAAATTTTGGTTGTTGGGTAGGGCGTAATGTTGCTTTAGATATTTTTTCAGGATGAGATTAAACTCTTTGGAAAGAGTTGCAGTGTTAAGCAGATCTTTGAGGGTGAGAAATTCTGCGAAGTTGTTTAAGGCTTACCAATTGTAGAGAAGATTTTGTAATTGCTACATAATCAAAGAATTATAAATTATAATCTGGAAAGTTGTTCAAGGGATGGTTTTTGATCGATTCCGACTGAATAGCTATATTTTAATGAGGGGAGACTGGTTTAGAATACTAAGATGAATTCTATTAGATGGAGTTGTTAATATTGATCTTTAAACCGGACTAGTAAAAAAAAAGTTTTTTAAATCGTAAGCTTCTTCCATAGCTAGTAATATAAACAAAAAATGATGATTCCTTTAGTTTGCTATTTTAAAATTGAATATTTGACAGAGTTTAGTAATATATTATTTTGAATGTCTGAGTCTAAAAAGTAGGAGGTAGCAGGCAAAAGCGAAGAAGCAAAGAAGCAATAAACGACTGTAATTAGCAACCCATTCGAAGCCTATAAATCAAATCCTACACCTACGACTACTGCCAACAAAGAACAAAAGCGTAAGGTCTCAAGTTCTCCCTAGTATAAATCTGAACCCTCATCAGAGAACGTCCACTAACGGAGCAGGAGTAGAGACAAAGCTAGAAATAAACCTCCGAGGTAACACAAGGATTAGCCACATCCCCAGAAGAAAGCTAAATAAAGACAGCAATCCAAGAATTCAGACTATAGTAGTAAGGGAGAGGGAAACAGTCAACAAGTTTCCAAAAATTAACAAAAGTCTGAAGAGGCAGCCTACGTAAAGACAAAGTTATGCCCACTTTTTGACAAGGTGAGTCTTACTTTATTTAGGGAGCATGTAAAAAAGGAGGCACCTGTAACTATGCACATGGAGAAAAAGAGTTACGTGGTTTACCTAATTTTAGAAAAACTAGACTTTGCATACCTTTCAAAAACGGAGAATGCAGCAAATCATCCAACGAATGTAAGTATGCCCATGGTGAAGGTTAGTTGAAAAAGCTGGTGTACGACTATTTCCCTCAAAAGCAGCACCAAAATTACCAAAACAGAGAGAGAGAAGACAGGAACTACTAAAGGTTTGATAATAGAAGGTATAGAGAACGATCAAGAGAGAGATAATACAGATAGTATAAGGAGTATAGTCAGGATCGACAGGATCGAGATAGACACAGAGACTATAAAGATAGACATAGATAAAGAGACAGAGAACGTGAAAGAGATAGAGATCGAGATAGAGACAGATATCACAAGGATTATCAGGGAAGAAACAACTCCTCCTCAGTTCCTCCAGTGCCTTACCCAGGCTATATGCCAAATTATAGTATACAGTTTTATAGTTAGACTCGGCCTACATGATTCCTCCTTCTTCAATGAATGTCTATGGGCATCCTGGCTAACTTTATCCTTCTGGATCAACAGCGACTGGTGGTTTGGGTGGAAGCAATGTTCCTGGATCATCAACTTTTTCTTCGTCAGCAACTCCTAACATGAGTGGAAATCCTTATCCTCCGGGTCCACCACTATACGGAATGGGTCCTACTTATGACTACAGCTATGGATTTATTGGTCACAACTATCCTCCGTTTAATGGGTCTTCGGTATGAAATTTTTTAGCTTTTTTTTAATTTTTTTCGTGGCTCATATTTTTAGAAACCTCCTCACATGTGAATAATTGATTTTTATTCCGAATCGACCATATTTGTATCAACATTTTTAATTTTTATGCTTATACCATACCATGGGAAATATGAAAGAGTCAGGTATAAACACACCAACAAGTATTACTTAAACTTGGAAAAAACAGATTACAGTCAATTAAACAAAAATAGAATATATCAAATTATTTAGCTAGCTCATCATTTAAATAAAACTTAGAAGCTTTGCTCTTATAATCTTTGATTAATTATAAAAGTTGAAATGAAGCGATGTTATTATGAGGTACTGGAGATAGACCGCAAAGCTACCCCGGCAGAAATCAAAACAGTAAATATTCATTAACAAAGAGCTATCGCAAAATGGCTCTCAAGTACCATCCCGATAAAAACCCTGAGGAAGATGCAAAACAAAGATTCGTATAAATCAACGAAGCCTATAATGTGCTTTCGGATGTCAATGAAAGGACCTGGTACGATAACAATAGAGAGAAATTACTTTTCAACAAATAAGAGATGACTCAGGAAGATATATAACAGTACACTTTTGGTTTCAATATTTGGGAATATTTTACTACAAATTGTTTTTCAGGCTATGAAGACGGCTAAACAGGCTTTTACGCTGTCTATAGAAATGTATTCTAAAAAATAAAGACTGAATAATCAAAAGCTTTTAATTCCAGATAAGATGTCGGGGAAGATTTTAGAAAGCTATAGGGGTTTGGGGATTCAAAAACTAATTAAGATAAAGTGTTAAGATTCTATTAGGATTGGTAGAATTTTGTCACCTATAAAACTTTTATATGGAGTTAATAGTATGATACCAGAGATGCTGAAAATAGATGGGTTAGAAGGGAAATGGAAAAGGAGAATAAAAAGCAAAGACAAACTTAAAAGAAGACCTACATCAAAACTATTAAAGATTTAGTAGCTTATGTCAAAAAGAGAGATCCTAGGTTTAGATAGTATTTGATGAAACTCAAATAAGAAGAAGAGAGGAAAGCTCAATAAAAAATCGAAAAATAAAAACAGAAAAAAATCGAGAAAGAGTAGATGAAAATTGTGCGTCAAAAATTGTAAGAAGAGAGGTTTAGATAAATCGAAGAATATTACAAAAAGCAAAACTAGCAAGCCAATATTTCTAATAAAATACAACATGATCTTAAAGAGCATGAAATCTTTTAGCACTAAAGCTAGTTCTATTGTTAGATATGCTAAAAGTAGTTTAAAAGTGAAAACCAGCTACGAAATCATTAAAAATCAAAGCAGCACAAGCAAATGGTCAAAGACATTTAGAAAGAAGTCATGCTCAAAGAAGAGCTGTTACAAAAAGCTCAATAAATGGATGAAGAACCTGAAAAACCACCTCAAGAATAGAAAATTGAGCAACAACCTGCTCCGAAAAAGAGGAACAAAAAGAAAAAGAATAAAAATCAACCGAATCAAAAGTAGTAGAGTGAAGATTAATAAAAAATAGAAGAAAAACCCGCCCCCAAAGTGTAATAAGTGAAAAAATAAGTGCAGTAGAAAAAAGTTAACAAATCTTAGAGCTAAAGTGATGATGAGGATCAATTTATGAGTGCTCTTCTCAACAACAGAAATAACAAAACTCAAAATAAAGTATAAGTAAAAGATTAAAAGAAGTAGTCTAAGAAGACCATTCCCCCAAAAGAAGAAACCAAGAAAAAAGTTCCTGCCAAACAATAGTCTTCAGAAAGTGAATAGGAGGACAACTAAGGGTAACAAAAATTGGGGAAGGCAAAGCTTAAGAAGATGAAAAAAGCCGAACAAGAAAAATCCGGTAAAGCTAATTCTCTCAAATGTAACGTTTGCAATTAGTCATTCGTTTCTAAAACCAAGTTGTTTGACCACGTCAAAAAATAGGGGCACGCACAGGCGAAATGATCAATTTCATTTATAATTTTGTAGCTGATTGAAATGTATTCTTCTTTTCTGGTCATTGTTAACCTCATTGATTTTCTTTTTTTGTAATAGTTTCGTTTATTTGAAATAAATGTTTTAGAACAAAAGAATAAGGAAGACTATTCTGAATTGAATACTTTGCAAGTAATAAGTTAAGAAATCATCGATTTTATGATATCTGCAGCAAAAAGTCAGTCTTTTGCTTGAAATTTCAAAGCGGAACATTTCAATCTGTGATAATTATATCATTTGAATTATGAATTCTTCAGCAAATTGAGAGTAAATGATTTACTGAACCAAAAGTTATAATTTGGTTTGCCTGCAATAGTTTGACGGGATCTAGGAATAAATTTTTATCGGATAGGTGTATCAGTGCTTAAATAAGCATGCTTTCCTCTTAATAATTTCTTGTAAAGTTGTACCAGTTTTCGCAAAGTTAGGGAAGTGGTGGTAACAGTGTTTTCTTTGAAGGTCTTACTGATATATTCCAAGTGATGCTTACAAGCTTGTTCCTGTTTCTTCACGTTTAAATGATTATAATGTACTACCTGGGTTGCGTAATAAACATCAATTATCGTATACTGCTTAACTATACGTGATGTAAAACTTCAATCGTATTTGTTCCTTAATAATTAATCTAGCAGCTGATCCTTATCCTTAAGTCTTTATTTCTTATCAACGAAGCTTCAATTGAATAAACTAAGTCATTCAAATACAGTTTTTCTGCTGAAAACTATATCCTTCTAGCAGAGGAATGATTTCAGACTAGTATTAATTTTAATTTTTAACTATCCATCAACTCATATGTTGCAACCATTAACGATGGATTATGGAGCATTGGATCCTTAAAAAAGCAAAAGGTTATTTGTGCGACAAATCGAGGCAACGCCTTTTGTTGTTGAGATTGATTTCTGATGTCCCGTGAATAAGAGAAAATCAATTTTATTAAAGACCAATCGAAAATCAAATTATAGATTCCTACATAAACCAATAGTTTGCGAGAAACTCTAAATAACGCATTTGATGGTCTGGGATGTAACTGGTTCGAGATTGCCTAAAAATTGTCGCAACTTTTTCTGGAGAAAACTGTTCCTGATGTCCTGCGAATGGCTTTATCTTATGATAGCATCTAAGCTATGTCATCATTATTTATAGAAGTTTCAATACTTCTTTTATCAGCAATAAAAATCTAGTTTTTGTGTCAGCCAAAGATAAGTTATTTTTTCAACAACAATCTCTAAGAACAGTTGTTCCATATTATGTAGTGTACACATTAAGAGTGGCCCTTATATGAGCTATTTTTTGAATGAAGCCACTTGAAGATTTAAGTCGTAGTCAATTTTGAAGTGATCATCGGGCGGTATTTTTGATTTGAGCCTAAAAAACCGACCTAAACTAGCTATACTTAATCTTTTGCTTTAACTTTATAACTGCTTTAATGTAATAAAATTTTCATAATAAACAACTTTGAAAAAGTATAGGAAAAATTATATCTTTTATTAAGATATTTAGGGGAAAACTCCAACAGGCAACTTTTCAGGGTTGGTTTTCCTCATTCTTCTTTTAAGACATAAAAACTAAATTATAAAACAATTTTTTATCATTGCAGGATCCTGGAAAGTTGCAGCCTCAGAGCCAATTTTTTGTTACAAAACCTCAGGCCCGAACTTTTCAGGGTGTTAAGATACAGTAACTGATTTTCTTTTTTTATTTGAACACTACTTAATATTTCCTTTCGCATTAGCTTGCTGAAAAGACGCCTGGTTACTCGCAAATTAGAGCTGCAAACTGATGCAGAACACTCAAAGAGCAAGGCCTTGAGGTGTGAGAAGTTGAACATGTCTTTGAGCATCTCAATCTTGGCACCTTGTTTGGCCTTAGATTTAAATAGATCCAACATCGCCCTAACTCCCCTATTCTCACCTGTTCTCAGTTTGAACTTCTGAAGATTATTCAGGATTATCCTGCCTATTTTCTTCACGGCATTCGAGTTCTTGGCTTCTCTCCTTTGTCCATTACTTTTTTTAAGAGGGACCAGCTCAGCAGAGGATAAAACAGGTAATAGTTACAAGTCAAGAGGTTGTAAGTTTCCTGAGGGGAGCCCTGGAAGATTGTTTAAGATTTATTACATGCTATCATAAATTCGGAAAGGCTACATGTCCGATTGTCTTTCATCTTGGATCCTACCATAGTTTTCAGCCTAGAGTGACTAGTTTTCTAGCTACTGCCAGGAGTTGAAGGTAGACCTATAGTCGATGGGATAAAGACCCTAGTTCTTGGCTGTGCACAAGCCAAAGAAGCTATCGAGCTAGGTGTTGCAGGCCATATGATATGTCATTTTAATAGATATTAAATGACGTCGAGTTTAATCTAATTATCATAGAAATTAAGTATAGGAAAAATTTTGGATGAAAGTTCCGAAGGTAAAAAAGAGACCTCGACCAATAAGGGTCCCTGTAGCGAACTTAGTTGCTATAATGATTACTTTTGGAGTAGCTTCCAGAAATATTTTTATTTTGAGTACTAGCAAAAGTAGGTGATTTTCTGATTTTCAATTAAAAGCTATTGGGTGTTTGCCTGGATGGTGTTTCATTAAAAATTTAATTAATGGATATTCCATATTTTTTGGAGTGAGCTTGTTGTAACTATTTGCTTAGTGAACTTTAAAACCATAGCTCAGCTATTCTGACATAGAAAATATGTAGCTGCCCCTGCATGCAAGGTAACCACTATTCGATTTGCTCCCGATTATCAATCAGTCGATGTTGCTGTTCTTATCAATATTCTATTCGCATCCTACAAACCTTTAAATATTTATAAGAGAGGTGGGGAGTCCTCATGGGTAATTGACGAAGTAGTCGTCAAATTTACAATCTTTAATGACCTTCCAGTGCTTGAATTGGCTAAACATGATGTTGGGAACCAAAACTGATGAGTCCCAGGTGGGTTTAAAGCATATTCAGTGATTAACACGATCGATGTATGAAGAATTATGAATAATGATGTGCTATTGAGAGTATCAATGGAAGTTCTTCTTGCAGTCGCCACACTGCGCTGAGTTGCCGGAAGCGGGAGGGTTGCCAGTTTTTAGGGAGCGGTTGCATTGCTTGCAGAGATGGGTGCCGCAGCTTTTGCAGGGGAAGGAACTTGATGATCCACAGCCAGACGAGTACTTACACATAAGTATTAATTTGCAAAGGATATGCCTTGATCTAGATATTTCAACCACTAACTTATAAAATCTATGCGCACCCGCCAAAACCTGATCTCGATAATCAAATAATTATCATCCGATGCGAGATATTTCTTTTGTAAAAGATCAAACTTTGCTTTTTTGTAGAAAGTTTATTTGCTACGATAACTCTATTCCAATTAAAGCAAAAGTATTATAGAACAATCTTTGTTCTAACTGTAATAAATAAGTTTTTGAACAAATCTGATCAAATTTAAGTTTTTCATCTTCAAATTACTTAAGCAAAGATAAAGTGTCTAAAAAATAAAAAAATAAAAATTATTTTTAAATCAAATTCATTCCAATCAAATCTAGTAATGATGATGCTACAACATGAAATTAAGAAGAAAATGTCCTCATTAAAAAAGTTGCGTGCTTTGGGTTTTTCCAAACTCAAACCTGTTTGAGTCTTCAAGGAATACAAAATATTTCCACATTTCATTTTTAATGTGTAGTATTTTGATAAGCAGTGGGTGGAAGGAATTAGTTCTCTTATTCTCCAGCGTTTGAATATTCCTTTGTCTTCACTAAAGTCAATTATGCGTATTCCGCTCACATAGCGAATCCCATCTTTACTTTGACATTTATTTTACAGTGTTTCCAATATGCGGGAGGAAAAATCTTAGTATATCTCTATTTGGGTGTTTTGTGTATTGTAATTTCATAAAGGACATCAATAGCCAATCAAGCCATTGCGTTTCGCGGAAATGCAACTGAACTTAAAATATTAATTGATAGTCTTATTTGAAATTTTCAATGCTTGAGATAGATATCATTTATTTTATAGGACTATCAATGAACGATTATCTGTACTTAGACGCTTTAGGGCTTATTTGTAGATTTGCGTTATTGCCTATTTCTGTTTGACTTTGGGAGATAGAAAGTGTTGGGCGATTTATCGGTTGCTAAGCTTCTCATAGAGACCATCGCTAAATAATAGTAAGTATTTTTCCTTTTCAACTTTATGATGAAAGATGTCTGGTTAGGCAATCACTAAATTTGGGTTGTTTTTCTTTAAGTTGATATCTCCTATCGTCCTGGAAACTGAGAGGCTTCCAGGGTACACTCTAAAAGGGAGCTCTTGGGAGGAGAAATCCAAATGATTACGAGTGTTTCGATACACTTATCCACCGTAATACTAGATTCTTTTTCGCTAAATTTCATCTTATGGCTTGTGATCTCTAGTTACTTGGACAATTTGACTGTCTTGGGTGACTGAAAGCATTCTTGAGTCACCTACGTTCGCAACCCAGTATTAGCTTTCATGAAAAAGGCAGACCAGTGCGCAGGTACCTGATTTATGAGCCAATCTTGGATTTTTCTTTAGTTTTTCTTAGATGCTCAGTAAAGCTTATTTCAGAGCAGCAGAAGGGTCCAAGCCTTCGCTTAGCCCGTTTTTAAGCAAAAGGTGTAGATTATTAGCCATGTAAGTCGCAGCTAAATGTCCACCATGACCATCAAATATCCCATAGTATTTATAACTCTTTCCATCGACCTCAAAATCTTCTATGGATATTCTATCCTAGTTTTTTATTCTACTGCCTTCATGTGTAACAAAAGTGCAAGAGTTCTTTTCTCTTATTTAGAAGCAAGGGAATGAAAAAGGTTCAAGCTTTAGGTTTTTGGGATGGATTTTTTTTAGCTTCAAATTAGGAGTAGCGCCTCTAAAAAATTATTGCTTAGTCGCTCTTAATGATAATTTAACATCAACTACGTTTATTTTGATTTACTTTTAGGAAATCGTGACGGTTTATTAGAGGATTTAATTGTTGGGTCCATCAAAGCATTGATTCTTTCAGGGTTGCTCGAAGCCTCAGACGAATGTTGGGGTGATTTTTTCAGCAGATATCTGTCTTGGATAGAACTTGCAGCCAATCTTTGTTTCGTCTTCTAATTGTATTTATTCTCGACCTCACAGCTGTGATTTTATGGACCGTATGGAGTGTTAGCCCTGAATCAACCAAAAGCTACCTCTTTGCCGTCATGTCAATTAGTAATAAATACAACAAGGAGATTTATAATACGGAGCAATAAAACAAGAATCCCATTTCAGCCTTTGTACTCTTCGTTCATCTTATTGAGAGTGGACATGGAGCCTTTGATGGTGCCGGGCTATTGCCCCATCTATTTGATTTTCTAGGTGTAGTGCTTCTTGAAGATGGTCTTCCGGAGCTGTGTTGACCCAATATCTCTATCTGCTGGGGATTTGGTGTGCTACTTATTGGGGGTCATGAATTAGTTTATCAGCATCATCTCTTTTTCTAGATTTTGGTTGCTGGCGTTGCCCGGCCGCGATTTGCTCTAGACTGTGATCTTTATCTCCCCTTCCAGCTTCATGTCTGCTTTGACTTCAGTATTGATGGAGAGATTGCTCAGGCTGAGCACTTCCCTTTTGTATTTGGTAAATCTAGGTTAGGGCTAAATTACTTGTACCAGCTGTTGAGAAACTCATGGGGTTATTGAATCTAGAGCTGATGCTTGATAAAACTATCCATCCACAAGATGTGGTCATATTGTCTTTTTAGCTAGAGTTGGTCGCAAATCAGGAAACTTAGTTTTTTTTATGTCTAATTTTGGAGCTATCTCAATGCCTTTTGGAAAATGGCATAGAGCTGCTCTTAAATGTGGGTTGCTTTGGCATTTATCTCTTTGATTTTTAAATCAATTTTACTCAAATCGTCAGTTAGCTGATTTTTTCTTCGTTCGATATTTGGATCAATTTCTTTGACTTTAGAAGATATCTAAGAATAGGCATCCTTCAGCTTAATTAAAGCGTGTTTGCCCATCTCTCCACTCATATGATTTCCAAATATCTTACAGTTCACGCACAAAGCTTCACTGCACATACTGCAATATAATTCCAGCTAAATGTTATCGTGCTTGTCACAATGTCCAAACTTTTTAGGTTTTTCAGAGATCTATACTCTCTGATGCTTAGAGGCGAGCTTGCTTGCGTGGTAATCTTGCTCGCATTCCATGCAAAAGTGTGCATTTTCTGTGACGCAGAATAGTTTAGCGGGCTCAGGTGGTATTTTGCTACAATTCTAGCACAAAGGTGCCTTGGACTGCTGCTCTTTTTAGGTATCCACCACATAATCAATAACATAGGTAGGTAAAACCTGGTGGTTTTTTGATATAACGTACTGGTGTCGAAACACCTGAGGGGTTTATTCCTAGCTGTAAAGGTAAATTGATTCGAAGCCTTAAGGGCAAGGTATTGGGTCATTGATGAACTTCGATTTGCCGTAGCAGTATGATTTGCCGACTGAGATTTTGTTCATTATGCAGCTGATTTATTTCTTGGTGTCTTTTATTTGGTGGAATCCTACATTGAATATCATACCGGATTCTGGAAATTAGTAGCCTTTTTGGCAAACCTTGAACAGTTTGTTATTCTCGGTTAGTTACTCGGTAGGCAGAAAAGATTCCAGAATTATGCTTCCCTTGGCGTTGCTACTGAAGGCTGAACTTAGATGTGTGCTGGAGATGTCATAGATCCGTTTAACAACTACTGCGCTTGTTCCCAATGAGAGCTGTAGCTTAAACTCAATTAGTTTCCATTAGTCGGAACCGGTTTCTACCTTAGGATATTTTTTCAGGAAAGTTTTTTCCTCAGACATTGCAATATTCAAAAAATTTATAACTGTCCCGCAGTTAAATGTAAATTCAACAGGTAGCAGTTAATCGCTCTATCTTGAACCAAAAATAATCTCTAGGCTTCAAAACATCTCCAATGCCTAGCAGAAGCCATAATTGATTGCTATTTTTTTTGTGCTGCTTTTGACTAAACGAAGGCATATTTTTTGAGAGATATTGCAGTAGATGTGAGTTGTTGGGGTGAGAAAATAATATTTGGATAGGTATGTTCAAAATAGTATTATAAATATGAGAACGATTGCTAAAAAGCTTATTAATATTATGAAAATAATACTCGATATTCAAAAAGTCAAGGCACTGAGCGACTGCTGCCGAGGCATCAAGATAAAGATCAAGGTATTGAATCAGCGATTTAGATGGGAGGTTGCTTGGTGATTTCAACCGAAACGGCATATCTCAAGAACTAGTGTTATGCGTTCCTCGAAAAGCATACCCTGCATATCGACAACAATGACGCACTCTACCTGGAAATCATCCTGCTCACTTAGACCAACCAAAGTCTGGCCCAGATCACCATGTTCTTCTCCAACTTCGTAGCCATTCGCCTATTTAGAAAAATCAGCGCCATGTCACCCTTCTCAGTCAATAGCAAAATCCCTATACCCTGCTCTATGAGATTTATGAGTTATAAACATTTTTGCTTTCGCAGCAGCCAGGCAAAATGAATAAGAGCTCCACCTCAAGCCTCGAGGATTCAACTATCATATAATAAGAGCTGGGTAAGTTGTAAATTTTGAAGATGGGAGTGCTGGTCCACAATTTTCTATCAAAAATGGATCCTCTCGTATCAATCTGTACCAAAATAAAACAGATTATCTCTTGGAAAGATCCACTAGTCACCCTGATGGTGGGTTTAGTACTCACTGTGATCATCCTGTATCCCAAGATGTCTCTCTTTTTTGGAGGGATACTGCTGTACAGTTGCCGCAACTTCATCATCAAGAGGTTGTAGAAGATACACAAGTATGAGGGTAGCCCTCGCAAGTCTGTGCTTCCTGATGAGAACGTCCACTTTCTACAGAACGTCATGCAGATATACTGTGACCTCTACTAAACTTGTTCCCAATTTATCTTCAAGCACGACAAAACTTTTCTGCTCTACATCATAAACATCCTTTGCAAGACAGGTGGTCTTTTAATTTTGCTGCTGTTTGTAGTCAGCGTGACTCATCTGGTGCTCATTCTGCTGTGGGTCATGCTGCTGATTACTTCTCCGCTGAAGTAAACTATCAAGGGATACGCCACTCCATTCTGCCTGACCTTTGTGAGCAGCTATGCCAGGATGATGGATAATATTACTAGTAGTATCCAGAACATACTTCCCACACAAAATAAGATGAATATGGGCTAGACCTTCAGGGAGTTTTACTATTACCACTACTAAAGGTGGAACTTGCTCAACAGATGGCACGACGACGATCTCAAGTACTCTGATAAGGATTATGAATGTGTGGCTATGGTCAAAAAGACCCCGCCGTTAGGCTGGGAGTGGGTCGAAGACTGGTAGATTGACTACTAGTAGAACTCAGACGAAGAAGGTTATCAGTACTCTAATGATTTGGTGAATGAGTTCACTGAGTTTCTGATGATTTCGACGCGGCGTCGAAGAAGATGGAAAAGGTGCTGCGTTAAAACGAAATCTCTGTGACATGATTTTTTCCCTCATTATATCATAATTATGAACAAAATCGAATCATTTAAAGCAGGGTTTGACTTGTTTATAGACTATATTAAAAACTTGTTTTAACATTACAAAAAAAAGTCAACAAACATCATCTGCAAAGATTACAGCCAGCTGAGACCTTCCAACAACTCATTATGGATTTCGACCTGCAAGAAATATAATTACACTTTAGTATAACTTGTCTAAATTTATTCGATATAAATTTTTAACTTTGCAGATAAACAAGCTTATGAAACTCTTCTTGGTTACTTTCCTGGCATGCTTTCACTTAAGCTTCTGCTTTGTAGGGTTAATTTGTGGCAACAATACCATTGTTCAAGATTGCCCCTGTGACGAATGCTATTAAGTAGTCGGTGGGCCTTTTGACTCATACATTTAGTGTGGGACATGCTCCAAAGATATTAGTAGCAGAGAAATTGGACTATTGATTACCTTTGGCTGCAACTGCGACGATGGCAACTGCAGCTACACAGTTGCTGACGTAGTGAACAAAGTAGAGTACGAAGGTTGCGTGAATGATGCAGATCCACATTGGCCTACCTTTGGCCCACTGCTCAATAGTTTTTACAATAACATGAAGAAGACAAATTAGACATACAATTGGTGTCTTTACTAGGCATCTTGTGTCAATTGGGGAAAAATTGGGATGATCATCGGAATAGTTGTTGGGAGCCTTATGCTCGCGCTTATAGGAGTAGCTGTAATAGTTTACATGGCCTAAAGAAACAAAAAAAAGAAAAATAGTCTACTCCTAACATAGTAAGATGCCCTGAAATGATTACGCAGCACCATCATCTCTAATGCTGAAATTTATTATCATGTTTTCGGGTTTTACCAAACTGACTAGGCTTTTCTTTAAGAACGTGTAGTTCCATCTCTTCATCTATTCGAATGTTAACAACTAGCTTCGATAAGGAGTAGTTCTATGCAAAAAGAAGGCAATAGTTAGAGAGACGTTGCATCTTGCCTATTCTGAGTATGTTTCATTTATTTCAAACACTATTCATGCATACTTCTTCGATGATGCCAACATCTTGATAATTATAACAGTTAAAAAGGCTTATCAGCGACAGATACACAGTGATTCTCCTTACTTGAATTTTGTTTGAGAATCTTTATCTATGCCATGATACTTTTCTGTTGATGCTGTATTTGATTTGACCCAGTTTCAAATCCTAAACAAAATTCGTATCAATCGTGATAAATTCTTTGTAGATGTTTCGACCATGCAATTGCTAAGAATACCTGAGGCTTTCGGGTGAAAGCACGAAACAACATGTGTTAATGATTATGTCTCAAACCACGTCCCATGCCTTAGCAATCATGAAAATGCATCAGCTTCTTACATTATTATCATGTTTCTATTTCAAAATAGTAGCCTTATTGTGGGCTTAAAAGCTATATTTTTATTATATTAATTCAAAAAGTCAGATTGATGTTTTGGAAGCACGAAGCATGCAAAACTATATGATAACCATTCGTGAAGCATTAAATTGCCGGAATCAATGCGGAGCCTGCTTTTGAATCTACTATTAACAAGCCTTGATAAATAGAGAGCTCAGGTTTGTCGTTATAAAAACTTCTAACGCAAAATGTCTAGAATGGCTTGTTTCGCAAAAACTCTGATTAAATCTAGGATCGATTCTTAATTAGACGCTATGCCTGAAGTTTACAGATCAAATTTCGTAGTAAAGATCATCGTTTTCTTTCTTAGTGTGATTTCGTACGAGGTGAGATCTGAGCGCAATACGGGAACTATAAACCCTGTTGCAATATTGAATTGGGCAAGGAACATCTTTTTTTAGATGAGGCAATCTCATTTGCTCGTGTGGACAGGGCCTTTTCTTTTTACCCGAGGATTAGCTGTCTGTGGAATTCTCTTTCCTTAAAAGTTAAAGCATTTGCCTCAATTGGATGATCTATTACTTCATCTTGTTATCGTTCTCGAGATTACTTTAGGCCCACTTTTTAATCTAAATCAACTAAGATTTGTGGATAATTGCATAATTTGGATTTTGGGGTAATAACTAAAGAGGTCCAAACACGGGCGGAAGCATCTTTGCTATTCAATATAATTATAGATTAATAATAGAGATAAAATTCTTAAGGACGGGATTCTTTAATTAGGTCTGTTTTTCTAATTTTTTCTTCCTTTAATTGCCTCACCTAAAGCTTCAGCTTTGAGTTTTTTCTCCTTCGTTTATTTTTTGGTTGTTTCAAAAAAGTTTTATAAGTATCTTAAATTTTGAAATATGATAAAATTCAAAATGCAAACGTTTTTCTGAGCTAAGCATAGAGAAAACGCGTGTTAGTTGTTACATCTAAGTTAGTAGTCAATGATAAATTGTTTACCAAAGAAAAGAGAAAACTCAGCTTTTTAAGGAAAACACATATTGCATCAAGCTGTTGACTTATTTCTCTGCAAAAAATAACCTTTATTCAAAAAAGTTTTTTCATCAGGATCAAATTTTATTTTTTGGTAGCTCCCCATCTATCCTCTGGCTGCTACGAACTGTTGTTGCAGAACGCGATTCCGTAAATTCTTGATTAGTTCTGCTAGTTCGATACTTTACTAGTGTGTCTGGATGTTGGTCTTTGTCAGCAGGGACATATATGTATTAATGAGTTCTTCATCAAGCAAACGGAAACCTTTGTGAGACAACTCGATCACAAAAATTATCAATTTAGACTAAAGCGGTTAGCTAAGTTTTGTTTAGGTTGAAGATCTAAAAGAATGTATAGGGATAGCTCCAATTTCTCTTCAAATAAAAGTATGAGGGCTTTATTTGATTACTCAATCATAGTCAAAAATAGTCAAAATCATGAAAAAAATTACATTTTGATGCTAAGAAAGATAAATAACTGCTTAATCATGGAAAACAGAGAACTACTTAAATAAAAAATTCGAGATTTAAAGCTAATAGCTGCAAAAATTGTGAATTAGCAAAGAAAAAAGGGTGCAGATTGATTGAAAAAAACCCATAAATCACTATGCTTGGTAGTAATCAACAGCATTCTGCCTTAATTAACTCATTTATGCCGATTAATGATCAATTTTTAGAGCAAAATTACGATTTTTACATCGCTACTCGAATATTGTGACTAAATATTTAAAAATAGATTTTTCCTATTGTCTCAAATGAAAGCACAGAATGCAGCTATGCTAAATTTGTCTGGTTTAAAACAGGCAATTTCTGCTTTTTGAAAAAATTACTCTTCTGAATAGGTATTTGAAGATTTTCATTTTCTATTGCCATTGAAGGAACTGCTGGGTTTTGAGTTCAACCATATTAGATTAGATTATGCCAACGATTTTTTTATTGACCTCCCAGTTTACTGTTTCTTTCAGATCTAACTTTGATTGATTCCTTCTTCCCAAATCCGCTAATGCGGAGTTATGAAATCTATATCTCTAATCCTTCGTGGCAAAAATTGAAAAAAGTAAAGCGACTATCTATCAATCGTTATTATTCAGCAATAATCTAATGATATGGGTTAAAGAGGGAAGGGAGTTTTGATTTTATTGCTTTCGAATTCATCTCAGTTAAGGGAAAGAACTATCAAGCTACATGGATGAAAAGGGTAGAGATTTGATTCAATGGGATTAAAGAGTCGCTGTTTTGATAAGATATTGACTATCATTTGTAAAATTTATAGCTTTCCTTCAGTATTTTTTAGTTGAAGATGAGTCGTCTTTCTGCTTCCAAAGCAGTATTGTTAATCATATTGAGCGATCCTTTATCAGTGAAATCTTTGGGCAAATAAGTACTTGAAGGTTTGCCAGCTTCAAGGATGCCTAAATATTTATACAAAGCTGCTATCAACTAAGAGCAAAAATAAGTCCTATTCTTTTCCTAGTTGGGGTCAGTATAGACGATCTCCTTAAAGCTGAGAAGTTTTCCCACAGAGATGCCATATTCTTTATGCAGATTAACTTTGACGAACTAATGTATCCTATCCTAGAAGTTGGCCGGTTTATTCTGCATGTTGAGTCGTCTCCAATAGATGCCTTCTATATTTTCGAACCATTTGTAGCGGATGAGTTGGTTCCACATCGCCAGGCTCACCCCTGTCCCAGAATTCGACTAGAAGATGCACAGTCCATACTTTTAGTCTTTGAATACTAAGCCCATATGGTCGCATTAGGAGTTGGTAAAGAAGCGTTGCACTTTAGCCATGGTGTGATTATCTCTAAACAGAATGACGTCTCCAGTCTGTGCGTATTTGGTAAACTGCTGCTAGGTTGCATACCGATGCTTCGTAAAACCGATATTACCAAATAAAAGTCCTGGTCAGGCAGCTCCTTCGATCTTAGGCCATAGAGCTTCCCTTTGCTCTCCTCAATAGATTTGCGGATGATGAGATCGGTATGCTTGGCAATATCCGAACATATAAGTTACGCTTCCTGGTCTGAAGCATTTTGCCTCACTCCGAAGGGCAAAGTACTCCTTGTAAAGTAAAAATCCAAATTATACTTTCCTTATACTACTATTCTAATTAGGGTTTTGATTACATGATATGGTTTTGACTCAGAGAGTCATTTACGTCGCTAAAGACTTTGTGAGTCTCAACTGTGTCCATGTTGACCACAAAGTAACCCTTAGAGTGTTAGAGAGATTGGAAGCGTAGCTATTTGGAACCTAGCCCAATAAACAATTGGTACAATTTTAGCCCATTCAGGTCTAAATTAGTGGCATTCGGGTTGCTTTTGCATGAAAAAAACTACTTCTATCCATGAAGCACATCTTAGTTCAACGCAATAATGCACCAGAATTCCTAAAGCTCCTTTTAGATGTCGATTTGAGGTATGAAGCTCAGCATGAAATTGCCGACATTATTTACAAGTTCTTCAGACTGCAGAGTTTCACTTCCGACCATGTGCTTGAGATATGATTTGTTTATGGCTTTGTCCATTAGTTGCTGGTCAATCGCAAGGCCCTTCTTATTTGTGATATTCTTTTGCAGATTTATCTTCTGCTTATTATGCGTTTGCTGATGGGGTTGATGATTTTGGGGTTGCATAATTAAAGTAATAAAAATGATTTTTATGAATATGAGGAGTGAGCCAAAATGGTTTGGATGTTTGGAAGAATAATTACTTGTTGTTTTGCAGATTTTATGGAGATCTTCCTTAATAGCTTATTTTTAAATTTAGAATGATTATTTTCGTTTTTATTCTACTGTAGCTACCTTTTAATTTTTGATGTGTAGTTAGATTGGAAAAAGACAAATACCTTGTGAAAAACTGATTTTAGATTCTTAGAGCATACACCCATTATGCTAAATAAATTAATAAAATGTTCTGCTAGCCTTAATTTAAACTTAGATTAAGCTACAATAATCTAGAATGTGGCACTTTTTTCATGCTCTTTGAAGACTTTAAGAAACATTTTCAGGCCCTGCACATTTGCTAAATCGATACCAAGGCAAACTATTTCTAAATCGAGAGCAGTTTTTCTCAAGGCACAGATATTCGGTATCATCACTGAAGTAGCTGGCGACTTGAGCATCACAGTTACTCAAATTGTCCAGCCTGGTCCATAATCAAAGGGTGGGCAAAAGAACTCAACTTTTCCACATATCATTCCAATTCTAGCGAGATGCCTCCCGAACAACCAATTAGAATATATTTATTAAAAATCTGATCAACAAAATCCTGATCTATATCTGTTTGTTGAGGGTTTAGCTCGGGGCAGATATGTGATTTGTCTCAAAGGGGATAGTCAATTCAGTGATTCTACTATGAGTATCTATAGTCAAGCAAGTTTTAAGATCACGCAACCTTCTGTTTCTATGGATGAATTCCTAAATAGATATTTCATGTTCCATGCGAGAGGTGACAAGCTCGGAAAGCGAATTCTACGCTAAAAACTCTATCAATGGATGTCCATTCATAATATTTTAGATGCTACCTAAGGCAATATGGAAATATAATATCAACAACCCTCCCAAGAATATCCAGAATGAAGTGATCTATATAGCATTATTCTCATCTTTAAGTTTAAAAGCCTGAAGTTCTGATAAGAATCAATCAATCTTAAGCGTTTGGTCTACATTTATAGGAAAATAAAATATAATTAGTGATAAGGGTTTAGTTGTGACTTTCATAATCAACAAAGTGTTAACAAAGAGGGAAGAAATTGAAGTCGATATTGATGCCATCTCATTCGGAATAGATAGAGACATCATAAGAAAGTACATTAACCATTATCAAAGACAGACTAAATCTGCACTATCTCAAGAATACTCTTAGAGCTAACTACGGCTGGCAATCTGATGAAATCTGGAGTATAGGTGTTCAATGAGAAGATTGTAGCCAAGAAAGATTGTGGCTATGAAAACAGACTAGTAGTGAATCGTAATTACCATTGAAAATAAAAATCCAGTTAACAAGAAAGAAGTACAAAGACATCAAAAATGATAGAAAGGTACTTTTGGAGAAGCAAAAGTCACACTTTTACATCGATTAAGTTAAGCGAATTTTTATATTTGTGTATCCAGATTTATGAAATCGACAATTCAAAAAATATCAACTCAAACTTCAAACACCCCCACTCAGGCAACTATCGACTCCATCATCAACCGAAAAACAGGTCAGCTAAAATAGCATTCATTCGATTCTAATACGATGATTTACACAAAATCTATCCAGGCGACCGGCATACTTTTTCAAAGAGGATTACTTGGGAATAAATGAGACAAGACAAAAGAAGGTTGCCTTTTGGGGTGTTTTGTCACGCTGATAAATTAAAATTTTATTTAGCTTATTCCAGATATAATTAAATGAGTCAAGTTCGCGTGAGAAGGGACGTTCGATCGCTTGGTCCTGCCTAGAGGCAACGGTTTTTTTTCTGTCTCAAGATGCTGGCCATCTTGCCACCTCGTGAGGCCGCCAATTTGCGGACATTTAACGTTATTTGGACTAGAGACCAAAATTTTAGGCCCTACCTCAAAGCAGTCAAACCCAACAACATCCATGATGAGTTCATCTCCTCACATCAAACCACTTGCGAGCATGGTGCGCCTTATTTCGTTTACTACCACCGCCATTTGCTGCTGTGCGTGGAGATCGCACTGAACTATGCTGAGGAAGTATTGCTGGGGGGAAAGGGAGCAGTTCCAGGAGACCTTTACAATCGTTTCCCTCACTAATTCGACGCAGTCTTCCTGAAATACCAAGACATAATCTCCCGTTTCAAGAAGGAGAACAAAATAACTGGCAACCTTCCATCAGTGCCTATCCACTACTGGAATCCAACCGACTACATTAGTAACTTGGTTATACCTTAAGAACTTAGTGCCAGGACTCCTGATTAAATTGACAAACTCTACTTCGCTGTGAATCAGCATTACGCTTGGAACTTCAATTTCAAGAGCCGGTGGTTTAGAGATGTTGCCTCTATACCTCAGGGGTTCATCAGTAATGGATTTTTCTCTACTAGTCCAGCTTATTACTCAGCCAATTAGCAAAAGATTTTGACAGGGAAGCTAGATCCACGAACAAACCCTACGGTATTCTTGGATCCGAACACAGGCTATTCAACATTGGGAGATACCGCATCATCGGTGAATGTCTACAAAAATTATCTCAGCTTCAACAATACCAAAACCACGATCGACGTTTGTACTCTTGATGCAAATGAACTAAACGCTCTGTTCGGGAACAAATCAAAAAATTTACATTGGATGAGTCAAGCGGAAAGAAACAATTTGGATACGAATTCTAAGACACAATCTTATTCATACAATAGGACTTTGCCTCATTTCCAATACTCGTATGCTCTTTTCAAAAGTTCGAACACTTTCATCAAAAACTACATCTCCACTTACAATCAAGCCTATGACAACAGTATGGAAAATTGTCATAATTACATGCACAACAACCTCCAGCTTTTTATGAGTGATGCTCAAATAAGCATCACGAATCTAATTTTCTTCCTGTATCATGGTTGGATCGATCTAGCTCTGTAAACAAAAATCAGGCAGATCAGAACCTCTAGTTCAAGCAACAGCGAATATCTGGCAGCATAGGATTTCATGAAAAACATCAAGCCAAGGTCAGTGCTTGACCAGCCCTCCGGCCCAGCAGGCACCATCACTTATGGAGACTATTACGTCTACGAATGGGCTAGGGCAGATGTTAGGTTCAATGCTGGCCTGTCCCTCACGCCCAAAGACTATCAGGTAGCTTTCAAAGGCAAGAATTTTGTCATCAACTAGGACAAGAAAGCAATCAGACGATCCGATGAGCTGGATTAGTTCTACAAAAAGTAGTATCTTCCTGCGAATGCTAGCAGGTATTCCTACTTCAAAGGATTCAGCAATTTCAACTACAACTATAACTATTAGATATATGACTATAACGCAACTGGAGCAGTTGTTTTGAAACCGATGGAGGGAAATACTGTTCCAGTGCCTTCCTACATTCAGGCCATTTACCAAGACTACCAAAATGTTTGGAACGCCAACAAAACCAATAACTTTGTTTCAAGCGAGCCAGCTGTTAGCCTTCAGGCCCAACCTCTTGTTTTACTTCAAAGCGGGCCTAACACAGTTCACGCTGCTGAGAAACTTTAGTAGCCAATTAAACCTGCGTTTATTAGCTAAGAAACCTACTATGATGAAAAGTACTTACTGAGAGCGATTCGTGCAGCTTTTGAAGGATATGCTACTTACGATAGTGAGACAAAGAGTGTGAATGTCACAATAATGTTGGTGCTGACTGAAAAGGGCAAAAAGTAACTTCTCCTCCAATAGAAATTCCTCGAAATGATGCAAAACGGACTAATTGTGGCATGTCTTGCCATATTTTCACGAGGAAACGGGTCCAGTATTTGTCCCAACTGCAAGGAAGAAAAAGAAGTGTGGATTTCGTGTTCTGAGAGTTTGGCTGAGATGAACGAGGATTTGTTCTGCGCTTTGGCAAGCAGCGTAAATAGATAACTAATATACTAATATGTTGACGGCAAAGAAACACCCATCAAAAATCATAAACTATCTGAATTGTTTGATTTCAAACCTCAGAAGCCTATTTTTACAAATTTAAAAATTCTGTAAGGCGCCGCTGAACTAAGCTTTAAAGTGAGCTTTGACGGGAAGTAAGATTTCAAGACGAGTAGCATAAAAGTAGTTGGATATAGCTACGGAGTAGTAGACAATAAATTATTCAACATCGTGAGAAGTAAGAAATAAAGCTTGAACTGTGAGTAAAAATAAGCTTATTTAGGATCTAGTTAGCCCGCCTACTGAGTGCATATGGCCATGACAGCCAGCAAAAGTACGTCTACAGGGAAATCAAAGTTTACATTGTCAACGGAACCTACCACCACTAGTTCAGCTTCGAGATTCACACTTACCATTAAATGTTGAGGTACCAGATTGACATTGTCCAAAAGGAGAACAGTCTCAATGTTACGGTCAAAGATAGGGACTTCAAGTTCAAAGAAAAGCACTACAGCCTCAATCAATACGATATTTGATCCACATCCATTCATCTTTTTCATGAAGAACTAACTTATGATAATCTAAGTATCTAGGAAACTAATCAAGAGTTATACAGATTGAGTTTATATGAGTTTTTTGATTGCTCCAGCTGTCTTTTATAGTCAGCTTAGTCAAAGATTAAATATTTAAGAACTAGAATATCATATAAGAAAAGAAGGTATCAGTCTACTGACAGTGTTAATAAAGTAAGAATTATTATCTTCTAGAGCAAATTATGTTGAATTGAGTAAAAGATAAAGATTGGGCATGGTAATACAGCAATAAATTAAATTTCGATCAGACCCATTTATTTCCAAAGTTCAGTAAATGGGAATGCTTTTTTTAGATCATCGGGCTATATTTGCGAGGATCGCTAAATATCTTGCTTTAGTTCTATCCAAACTAATACCTTCTGGTTTTAGACTTGAATACTGAAACATGCCCTCCTTTCTACTATTTAGTTTTGTGCGAGCTTTCGCTTCTTTCTTTAATGATTGGACCGATTTCTATTTCCTCGTTAGTTTTATCCTAGACAAAGGGTTTGGTCCTCACTTTATCAAGCTTATCTTTGCTGAAGGTAAATGTTCTAGTCGTGGCAAGTAAATTAGCATTGTATCTTCCAGGGCCAAGTTCACTCTTGGGATCAACCTTTACTTTCATCAGCTAATCAACATAACTCTATCGAAAAGTTCTTGCGGTTTGGCCAGTGTCCTTATTACTGGAAAATCTTAGGCTCTTAACTTTATTTTTGATGAGTTCCCAATTATAAGCGCCGACCCCTGGCGTGTCCGTTTGTGTTAATTGAAACCGATGATGGTTGCTTTTGAAGATGTTTGTTGCTGCTGAAATCGACCTAATTAGCCTTTCCTCATAGTCGCCTGGACTTGGCCTTTACTTCGCGTTTTAAAGCTCGTTTTTGAACAGCTGTCTAGATTACTCTTTGGATCTCATACTTGCAGTACTATTGAGATTGGACAAGAGAGGTTTAGTTACTTAGTATCTTCCAGGGCCAGGATTGAAGTTGCGTTTATAGTTCAACCGATTCAAATCACTCTGGCTGGCGAGATAGCCGGACCCTTTTTTAGAATCAATTTTAGTTGAGATAAAGTTAGTGTTATAGTTGCCTGGACCTGGAGTAGCGTCTGGTTTGGAATGAGTAAACGTGTGGAATCTTTCTTGCGAATTGCCGAATGCAGGGCGATGATGGTTATTGTAGATGACGTTTTAGATTTTGCTGGGGATAGATGAGGCTTTGATTTTGAGGCCAGCTTATCTGAGAGTTCCTTTGATTATTTGGCCTGCGTCTTTTCTCATTCCTTTGTTACGACCCTAATCGCTCTACATATTGCAATAATTATATTCATAATTTAGCTATAGCGACAGATTCTTCGACTACTAGAGATAGAAGAATATTTTATTCCAAACAAACCTTATAATTACAAATTTTAAGCTTAGCTTTATCTTTAAATTACTCCTTGCAGATTTAGGCACATTTGAAGATTATTAAAAAGAGGTCCTACCGAGATTTGAACTCGGATTATTGGATTCAGAGTCCAAGGTGCTAACCATTACACCATAGGACCACTACTAATATCTACCACTAACAATTTTTAATATGATACTTTACTTATTATTGGCAACAGCAGTACGTTTCGGAGATATTTCACAAAGACCTATTGCAAGATGTGGACTATCTGTTTAGTTTATTTTAGACAAAGCAGAAAAAAATTGCATTTGTGTATCTACGGCTGTTGTAACCAAGAAGCTAATATCGAAGTTTCAGACATTCATTCGAAGAAATTGAGAAAATGGGAAGAAGTTAGAACAAGATGAAAAATAGATGTGGTGCGATATAGGTAATGAATGATCAGTTACTTTGTAAGGCCAGCATATTGTGAAGCTGTTTAGTGCGGCTGCTGTATGAGTCTGAGAGCTCTTCGGCTATTTTTTATTGAATGAGCCGTTTTAGCATTTTGGTTTTCATCAGACTTTCATTCAACTCTTTCTCGAAATCCCTGAGAAGGCTAAACTGTGAGGACTGGGTGGAAGTTGGTGTTTTTGGGGAATTTTCATCTTCCCTGAGCCTCTACCAAAAGCTGTTGAGCTATCGTTTTTTTAAAAGGGGTGTTTCAAGAAGAATCACTTGGCTTTCTCTTCTGAGATTGGATTCCACGACTACTGGCTTTTCTGGCTCATATGCTTCATACTAATTTATCAATTCATTTTCTATTTCCAAATTGGTATGCAATTAGATCAGGCTTTGCTTCACCGATATTTTTCTTTCGCTTTGGGCACAAAGCCAGTTTTGAAGCTGCGTCTTCATCAAACTCTATTTATTTTACTATGTGGTGGGAACATACTTAGTCTTAAAGATTCGCTCAGCGAAGTAGAGTGCTGTTTCTCTTTGTGATAAACCTACTTATTGAAGCTGGTTCCTGATTTTCCTCATCAACGCAATAATTTTGTTGATGATTTAGTACTGAATCTTTGGATTCATCCTTCTCCTAAAATTAATATTATACCTGTAATAAAATTAAACGATTCCCCACGATCAAAATAATATCGAACTTTAAAAACTAAAAAACATCTGACTGTTTTTCTATATTGAGGGCACCAAGTAGGCATGGGTAACACAGATCAGTATTGTTATCATTTGGTTTTTGCATCTTTTAATTGTACCACTTTTTTCTGGTAATTTGATCTGCAACATGGGCATTTGTTTTTGTTTCCTGGAATCGCATATCTTTAGAACCCCTAAATGCAGTTAAGATGGAACATATGTGAGCAGCTAAGCAAGCAAACTTGCCGACTCCATAAAGAAGTGAGGCAAATCGCACACTGCTCTTCTTATCTAGCTACTCCCTTGGCCTTGACTGACTCCCAATCGACTTCTTCCTATTTCTTGGGTGCTTATTTCGCTAATCCTAATCTTTTCAAGTACTATTCCACTTGCCCCGTTTCTTCAATTTTTTTTCTTTGAATTTCGATCATTTCGTTTAGTATGTCCTATTTTGACTTCTATAGCTTATCCTCAACTTATCTGAAGAGTTTATTGAAGTATTCTTCCTGTAATTTTACCTTCCTCTCTATTTTCAATGATATTTTCCACATTTTGAATCCAATCAACCTGCGTTTGAACCTCACTGATTTGGCCTCATAGATCTCGTTTATCAAAGATTGGTATAGCTTTATTCTGGCACAACTTCCTCGATAAACTCTTTGTATCCTTAATATACATTTTAAGGTAAATGCTTTCAAAGCTTAATCTATCGTCTTTTTTTAATAGTCTCTGCGCCTACAAATGGGGCAACTCTTAACTTTGTTATGCTTCTCATAAGAGCTCAAACATTTGGAATGATAAACATGACTGCATGATAAAAGAGTTTGCGGTTATACTTTGAAGTCTTAGAGGCAAATGCTGCAACAGTTGTCAGAATCGTTTCTGGCTCTACTTTTTTCTTAGATAGCCAACCAATCTTTAGAAGTCAAGGGCAAAGGAGGTGCTTAAACAAGCCCCAGCTTTTGTGCTAAAGTCAAATTCTTCTTATAATGAGCCATTTTGATTTTTTCTTACTTTTCTTATTTCAGCTTCTTCAGCATTTCATTCTCATAAGGAAGAATACTATTTTTCTAAGCTTGCTAAAGTTTCTTGATTTTATTATCAATTTCTCGGTTGATGCTAGGGAGTTTTTATACAGTTTTTCTTCTCATGGACTATTTATTCGCAGGATGGCTTGAATTGGAGTTGGAGAAGGTATCCATAAGATTGTAGTTAAATTGCCGCATTAGGTGATCTTGCAATGCAGCGGAGTTGATAGCCGAATTGAGGGGTTTCTTTTTTCCGTTGCTACTTTTTAAATACATCTATATAATTTACTTAAATGCTGGCTGTTCTTATGTTATTTATCATATCCAAATCTCATACACAAATGTAAGCATAATCACTAGCCTCCTTCTTGCCCGTGCCTGAAGATAGTGATTTCCCAATAGAGAACATTCCGTTTGGGATTGCTTCTACCAAAGCGAACCCTGCTGTTAAGTTTGCGGCAACTCGAATAGGTAGCTTTAATGATACTTTTAGGCAATCATGTCATAAATATTAAAGAACTTGAAAACCATGGAGCTTTAAGAGGCACCCTTTTTTTCGAACTCAAAGACTATGTTTTCCAAAATTAATATCTGAACAATTTTATGGCC